>Ga0209123_1000555_pt1 | contig 45775 bp, 44 predicted proteins | sample BarGraIncu00431A_FD_184500 | JGI IMG/M metagenome (GOLD analysis project Ga0209123, IMG submission 184500) | Arctic peat soil microbial communities from Barrow, Alaska, USA - Barrow Graham LP Incubations 004-31A (SPAdes) (version 2) | ecosystem: Environmental > Terrestrial > Soil > Wetlands >...
CCATCAGTTTCTCCTGTTGCAAAAAGCTCTCGTTCTCAACGTTAAAACGGTCTTTCATCAGGTTAACATTGATTAGTTTCGAGATATTGTCAAAACCAATATTCAGAATTACAAAGCCTGTAAAAGAGGACAGGATATACCAAGGTGGGGACCATTCAGCTAACAGCAGGCTACCCCAGTAGAAGATCAAGCCACCAAGAACCTGAACGACGATCTTTGATGCCTTTAGCTCCCTTTCCTTAGCGGCTTTGGTTCCGATACAGGTTACCATCAGAAAAAACAGGCAGACCGTTTTTGAAGGATAAATCCCTGACAAAAATCTCATATGCAAAAGCTTGTCCACCAAGGGTAAAAATTCCGGAATCAGAACTCCTTTGCTCTCAAGATAGCTTCGCTGATTCAGGTACAGTGACAGGATCAGCAGCAGGTAACTGAAAAACCGGAACCCTTCGTGAAGTTTGATCAGATCTTTATCCTCGGTGGCACTCATATCCTTTATTTTTTAATAAATCAGCATTGCAAAATAATTAGGCTACAAGCTAACAGTCTGTCTGCAACAGCCTAAAGTCATTCGTTTTTAGAGTATTTCTGCCTTGTGCAGATCCCTGTTTTTGAGTTCAAGTGTGAGTTTACGACCCGTGTTTCCGGTAGATTTCTCGATCATTTCAATCCGGAGGACACGTTTATCAGGGATCGTCAGTTTTTCAATCACAAAAACTTCACTGGCAGACTCTTGGACTGGAACACGTTTTAATTCAAAGCGGGCATAATCCGGAGTCAGCTGATATTCTTGTACATTGGTTGCTTTCTGTTGCCTTTTGTCAGTAATCCAGAAGTTAAACGCCTCGACATCGAAAGCCATATTCGTGCAGTTTGTGATCTGAATAACAAGAAATAGCGCATCGCCTTTGATACAGATATCACTGATTTCCATCAGTATCCCATTTTTTCTTGTACTCCGATGCACGGTATGATATCCTTTTTGGGATAAAACCTGATCGCTGATCCCTTTTAAACTTTCGTCGGGCATCAGTTTACCCGAAAAGGGGAATGCTTTTTCAGACGGAAGTGATTCAAGCTGGTAAGTCAAAACATCGCAACTGCCAAATTGTGCAGCCACGGAATAAATGCGGCCGGCACAAACCACCGTCACGGAGGTTTGTCCTTCAAAAGGTTGCAACGCTTTTACACGGACTATATTGGTGAGTTCCGGAAGGACCTCTGCCTGAATCTCGGAATCGTCTCCACAACTGACATAAAGCACTTTATCCGGACAGACCACATGGACACTTTTTTTATCGGATAGCTGCAGGATGTTCTGGGATGAACTTATCAGTGCAAAAATTGAAAACAAAGAAATTAGTAAAATTCGTTTCATTGGTTTGATTTTTAAATGATTATTTGTTTTTGTTAATCAGGTAAATAAGGGTGTTTTTTTTGATCGTGACTTTTTTCTGCTTGATTACCTGCAATACCGATCTGGCAGCACGGTCGGCAGCCTGAACACCTGCATAGGCCAATGGGTTGCCTGTAAAACCGACCATCGAGGAGGTGTTGGCACCACTTCCAACCTCTTTGGTGATTTTCCTTGATGCATTGTCAGGTACATAGAGTCCCGGCAATCCGTCCAGGTCACATACTGTAATCTTCACTGGGATAAACTGACCGCCCACCTGTATCTGCTGAACTTCGATCTGCAACCGTTCATTGTCCGTCCGGCAGATGCCATAAACGAACGTGTTACGTGGAATGAGCCTTCCATTGAGCCTTGTATCTTCGAGTAACCGTATCTTGACCCTATTACCTGATAGTACTGTGGCCGTCTCATAAATTTCCGCCGGTATAGCGCCTGTGGTTGGTTCGGCTGAATCACTTGTTTTTTTCGAAGCTAAACTGTTATTCTTTCCCCTTTCAAGGTTAAAATAATGAAGTGCTTCGGCGGTGGTTTGCTGCTCCTGTCTGGTGTTCGCTTCCTGAAGTTTGTAGTTCAATGAATCGTTTTGCCTGGCAAGCGCAAGGCTTCGGTCAAAAAGGGCATCCACCTCTTCAATCCCTGTTGTAGTATGATTGACTTTTGCTGTCGCAGATGTCTCTTCACTTTGCTGGTTGGGGTTGTAATTGTCTGATGAACTGAATTGATTTGCGTTCTTTGCAACTTCTCCCTTTGAGCAGACAGTGGTATCACCGGCCGCTTGGCGCAATTCCTGTTTTACCTGTGCTTCCTGTTGACGGATATGAGCCATCAGATTTTCCGGAACACCCGGATCAGGTGGATCTGACCGACCAGATCTGGATGTGCCTTCCTGATTTTGCGCTTCATCAGGTTCTGAAGTACTGTCTTTTTCTGTGGTTATCACATCGGAAGTATTCTCAGCCCCGATATGGTAATCCTGCGTTCCGAAACTTTGGGTTTGATCCTGCACCGCTTCCATCTTGTCAACAATACCAATGGTGCGATCTGCTTCAGGCAGACGATAGTTGATCGCCACTTTCCCTTTTGTTGGTTTTACCTCCTTTCTCTCGCTTGCAGGAGCGCTTCCTCCTCCCAAAATATAAAAGATCAGAATAATAAAGGGAATCACCATAAATGGAAAGAAAAGTAACGGCCAGTTTTTATTCAGGTAATTTTTCATGGATCTCTTTTTTAAGGTATTGTTCAAATGAATCAACAGGCATATCAAATGTCCTGGATCGCTCCTTTTTCAGGGTATCAATACCCGGCAATCCGGGGTCTGGCAGGGGATTTACTGACTGATGACTTATTTTGGGTGCAGGGAACAGGAAGAATGAGGACACAAAAAGCAGAAATAGTACACTCATCAAAATCACCCATTTGTGCAGGCGTTTTTCCGGGCTCATCAACCTTTCCTTTTCTTCCATCTCGTTGAGCCACCTCGTATAGCGACTGATATTGGGGAAATGTGGTGTTTCAGGTAATTTAAAGTTGTTCATAATATGCGTTTTAGATTGTTAAAATGATTTTCGTTTCACTGTCTCCAGGTCTGTGTTGTCGTTGATCCGCCAACCCTCGATCAGAAAACCGTGCGGGTTGTTATCCGTTCGGGAGATGTTGCGAAGCCTGCCCGATGTTTCGAGGTTGCGCACTGTGATATTGGACTTTCGCACGATCTTCTGTCTTCCGTAAAATGAAAATTCATAGGGGTATACTGAAAAATCTACTTTCACCGAGTCGGTCACAAGGGTCATGCTGATGTCCATAGCGATCACCTGGTTATAGAGGTTGTTCTCCTTGAAAGCGCGGTACTGATCCGTAGCGGATTGGTCTGCAAGAAAGAGCGCCTCTTTGACATTGTTTTCAATATAGGCTTTGTCCGGCTCAAGGGTAAAGAAGAGTTCATGAAACCGCTTGACATGGTCTTTGGCCTCTGCATTGCGGTTTTCGCTGATGTCTTCGCGAAGCGCCAATAGCAGTGATTTGCCATTGTCCAGCACATAGATTTTCTGCCTCGATTTTTCAACCATACCGGCAGAGCGAAAGAACACCCAGCCACTTAAGGCAGTCAGCGAGATGCTGACAATCAGCAGTACATAGACTGTAAACCGGAACTTTTGCTGTATACCAAATACTTTTTTCATGGTCTGTTGTAATTGTAGTTTATTTCATCATCCCTTTTGTGACGGCTATTGTGGCTGCTGTCCGGAACAATCGTCCTCCACCCGAACCAGTCCCGGAAGCCTGAACGATCCAGGAAGCAATCTTGGGAACCATTAGAAGTCCGGCGATTCCGCAAAGCGGAACAACAAGGTTGGAGACAAAAAATAGCGAGGGCTGGTAGATCAGGGAACTGTTGATTACTGCAATTTCACTTTCAAGAACATAGATCAACACCTCCTGCACGAGTGAAAGGATCAGCATGGCAATGGGCAGGTAGAGGTTCACATTGACGAACCGTGCAATCCATTGCAGGTAGTTATCCTGGAAACCATCAAAAATTGAAATAGCAAATACGAGCGGTCCGAAGATGACCAGCAGCACACAAAAAATGGTTCTGAGAAAGGCAATCAGGTAAACAACAGCTTCAAAAAACGATTCTAGTAATTGTCGTACGCCATCCATCACATAGAAATCGATCTGGTTTGCCAATGCCCTGCCTGAAACAATGTTGTAAGTGGTTAACAGCATATTGATTCCTTTATCCCAAAGGGCTGCCTCCTTCTCCTGATTCTCATAAAACGAAGGGAGATCCGTCGATAGAATAGCATTCTGCTTATCCCTGAGCCGCTCGGCTACAATGTGCTTTTTGTCAGCATAGACAGCCTCGGAGAGTTTAGTGAGTCCTTTGGTTGGAACCATCAAAAGATTCACAAACGGTCCCCAGAAGGTGATAACCAAAACAAGTGCAAATGGTCTTAGCAGCGGCAACATTGAGATCGGATTATCAGCAATCAGCTGTTCATAGATCCGTTTGGAGATATATAAAAATGTAGCAATGCCTCCGATGGCCCTGGCCATATCCACCAGCACCCTGGCATTTTCGACACCACCGCGCACCAGAACATCTGTGAAGCGAAAAAAACTGTCAGTATTCATAATTTGTAAAAGGATTGTATTCATTTGGAATTTGTCTTATTGAGTTAAAAATGCATAGGCATTACCGGCATCCTGGCTGAAAAAGTTAAAGTGGTAAACCTTTCGGTTCACATAATCTGTCTCCCCAATCTGCCGTGTCAGTTCGCTTCGGATCTCGGAAAAGGCTTCCAGTTTTTTACCATGATCGGTTTGTAAAAGGTTGACCATGATAAAACGGACTACGAGTTCATCAGCCTCCCGGCGGCTGATCTGTGCAATTGCTCCCGCATTCGCCTGTTTTTCAAGGTTATTGATGCTTTGGTAAAGCCGGATAAACTGATCTGCAATACCGTATACATCAGGTAGGTAGTCAGACCTGGAATTGAACAGCTTTAGTTCGATATCTCTTTGCTGCAAATTGTTCTCCTTGATTTGTGCCGTCTCTTCAGATCGCTTTTGCATCTGAGATCGCTCCAGTATTTTCTCCACAATTCTTAGAAATCCGGTTTTTATTGAACCAGTCAGATTTTCAGAATCAGTTACCGGCATGGCACCCAATTCGATATAGTAGTGCGTAGGCCAGGTACGGACAAAAAAGTGAGGCACCGGAATAATAAACCCACCTTTAAAGGCCATAAATGATAAGGGATAGCTTCCGTTCATCTGCGGATAAGTACCACGCCAGCGTTTGATTGCGAATGCCTGTGCATCAATTTTGTCTACTGAAATAAAAGCCATTATAAGAATAAGGAAAATAATTATTCCAACCTTTCTGGTTTTTTCATTCAACTTTATTGTGTCAGTTGTTTTCAAAGTTTCTTTTGTTTTAAACTTTTTCATAGCGCTTATTGATAAAGGGTGTAATAGAAGGCGAAGCTCTCCAGTTTGTTGCTCTGGAAACTTTTCTGGTAGGAAGCATAGAGCAGTTTGTTATATAGGTAACAGATTGTGCCGTAGTGCTTACGAACCTCATTGTAGATTCCATTGATGGTGTCGTACCGTTGTTTGTCATCCATCAGAAATGATTTGTCTTTTGTGATGGCTCCCAGGATTGTGGTAACCAATTGGCGGGAGTCATCCAGGATCAGGTCAAAGGATTGAACAATCACAGCAGCTTGCTGTGGTGTGAAATTCTGATCCTGTATCAGCCTGGGCAGCTTGCTGGTATAGATGCCCGTAATCTTACCGAGCATATCCCGGGTTTGTTGTATCCGTTTATAATCTTTGATCAGCGCGGAGACCTTTTCGAGACTCTCCATCATCTTCTGGTCTATGCCCAGCAGTTCTCCTGTCAATCCTTTGATATCTCCGTTTAGCGCCCTTATCAGGACATTGTACCAGTTGATATTCGAAAGGATTTCTTTCTCCTGCGACCAGAGGGCTTCTCGTTGGATACCTGCTCCCACATCGGTGACAGGAGCCTGACCGTTAACCCTCGATGTCAAAAGGGTTATCAGGATCAAAATAATAGTCAGATAAATTTTAATCCGGGAATAATTTGTTTTTTTATTGCCGGCTTGAACTCGCATAAGATGATTCTCATCCATTTTTGAGTTTTGGAAATATGCTCGTTTCATAATTAAGTGTTTTTAATGGTTTCAAAAAATGATTGATGGTTTTGTAGTTTTTTAAGGATCTGCTCCTTTTCGTTTTGTTCTGTCGTGTAACAGTTGTACTCCGGCCTGCTCACCTCAAGTGCAAAGACCTGTGAATAGGTGCCGAGTCCAATAAAAACCTCTTTGAGTTTGCGATCATGAGGGAGATTCCGGTTGACAGAGAGGATCTGCTCTTTCTGGAACTGTGAAAGGCCTAGGGTCTGGGAGATGTTGTCAAACTTATTTCTGAACTTACCCACATCCAGCAGGATGCGTGTATCTGCATTGTTGATGATTGCATCCCGGATCACGGGTGAAGAGATCACGTCATCGATCTCCTGGGTAACCACCATCGCCTCACCGAAGAACTTACGGATGGTCTTGAAAAAGTACTTGATGTACCCGGCCATCTGTGGGGTGGCGATTGCTTTCCAGGCTTCCTCTATACAGATTATTTTGCGAACCCCAACAAGCCGCCGCATCTTTTGCATAAAAATGTCGATGATGATCAGTGTGGCTACCGGAAAAATGATGGGGTGATCCTTGATATTATCCAGTTCGAATACAATAAACGGACAACGGAAAAAATCATCAGTCTCCATCTCCCTGTTCAGCAAAAAGTCATACTCCCCGCCACGGTAATATTTACCCAGGATAAAGAAAAATTCGGGGGCATTGAAGGCAAGCATCTGTTCACTTACCAACTCCGGGATATAATTTCGGCAGAACTCGTAGAATCCATTGAAGGAGCGTTCGGGTGTTTCCAGGATAAAATAGGCAGAGATGGCCCTGGCAATAACGTCTTTTTCCATCTCCGACAGGTTTTCACGGTAAATCGTGCAGATTACCGATAGGATGGTCTGCCTGCGCTCCGGACCGGGCTCACCTGAAACCACGAACGGATTAAACGAGATCGGGTGTTCGGCTGTAAACTCAACCATCATCGCTCCTCCAAGATTTTTAAGCCTTTCATCCAGGTAACGGGTCAGCAGTTCGCAACTTCGTCCTACATCCAGGAGTACAATGTGACAGTTTTCGCTTTCAGCGTATTGCCGTAGCAGGTGGTTGGTGAAAAAGGATTTGCCAGATCCTGATCCGCCGATAATGATCTTGTTTCGGTTATGGATCAGATGTTGTCTGACTGGTTCGTCCGAAAGGTCTATCCTGACAGGACAACCACTCAACCTGTCCGAAAGCAGCAATGTGAAATCAGAATCACTGCTGTGAACACCTCCTTCAAAGTTGGTCAGGCAGCAGGCCTGAGGAACCTGGGTGATGAAAAGTTCAGTCTCAGGTATCTGTGTGGAATAAGGAAGCGATGCAAAGAACAACAGTGGAAGGTCATAAGTGTGCTGATATGGGAAACAGTTCATCATGGAGAAAGCGGAACTGGCCTCACTCTTGTTCTGTTTGAGTTGCCGGATAGATTCATCGAATAACATCACGCTGAAATGGGTCTTTACAATCTTTTCTCCCGATGTCTGAACGGTATCCAGAAACTGTTCAATCAGCATGGCATTGATCCGGTTCTCCGAAGAGAACCGCGACAGGCTGTAGATCTTTTTGTAGCTGCCCTCCAGGCTCGCTTTCACTTCCTGCTGCCCTGGAACACAGATAAACTGATTGGTCACATGCGAGAATGGAAGGTTCCATGTTACAGGATAAACCAGTGAGACGGGAAGTCCGGTCTGCGGATGCGCTGTTGCTGGCTTTACTTCTCCGGGCACATGTGAGTAATCACACAGACTGAGGATCTCCACAAACCGGTCCATCACCTTTAGCCGGTCGCGAAAGTCAATTCCGCCAAGGATCGGTTCCCCACCCTGAAAATTCAGGGTAAGGAACCGTTCGATAAGTCCGGTCGTATGATCATCTCCGGCAGCCTCTTCCCTGGTTATTGATGCGCAGCCAATACCACTTTGGGAGAATAGGGAGGTCAGGTTGGCCTCAAGTTCCCGAAGCTTGTCGTACTGAAGCTCCAGGGTGTTGCGATCCCTTTTTGAAAAGATCAGCGAAGAAGAAAGGTAATTCTTTAGTTGTCCTTTATTCAAAATGCTGATGTAGAGGTAACATTCATGCCTTAGGTATGACCTTCCCTCAAAATGTTGCAGATATGAGTCCGTCAGACTTTCAGACCAGATTCCATTTGATTTAAGGTTACACTTGAACTTGTCAGCGAGAAAAAAATCCTGCTTATGGAGCAAACTTCCGGCAGGAAGAAGGTTCACAACACGTCGAAAAGTGTCGTGCAACTGTTCGATCTTTTCACCACTACAAGTGAGTACTTCCGGCAGGTGAAGCTTTAACCCGATGGTAAGATCCAGGTTATCCGAGACCAGTACATTCCTGTTGAATCCAAGGATAGGTAACACCTCTTCTATCGTTTTGATCTTCATTGGTTACTGAATTGACAGATTCGTCGTTTAATACTGATAAATTGAGGCAGAGAGCGCGAGGTTCGTTTTTTACTCCATCCTTCCGGCCCCAGTTTTTTCTGTATCGTGTTCAACCTGTAGAGCCAGAAAAAGCAGGACGGGACACAGATCACCACCGAGAGGAAAACGCCGAGAAAGATGTAGAGGAAAGTAAAGAGCAGAAAAGCTGCGATGATGCCGTAGAGAGCCATGAAGACCAAAGAGCCGGAAAGCCCTTTGATATATAGCCGGGTATCCACTTTAAGGATCTTGTGGGTTTCCATCACGCAAAGAATGCTTTGATTACCACACCCACCAGTACCAAAAACAAACAGGCACCAAACCAACCCATCAGCGATTTTTGGGTGTCCTGGTCGCCACTCTGCCATTTGATGTAGACCCTTATCCCGCCAATCAAACCAACAACGGCACCGATCGCAATGATCAGGTTGGAAACGGGGTCAATGTAAGATTTCACTTCAGTTGTGGCCTGGTCAATCCCGGCAGCATTCTGGGCAGTAACTCGCTCCATCGTTTGGATAATCAAAAACATGCCAATACCTGCTTTTTTCAAAAAGTTCTTTGTTCTTTTCATTTTCTGATTTTTTTTAAAGTGATTATTTATTGTTTAATCCGGATTTTTTTGAGGATCTCAGGCGATTTAGAGAGATCTTTTTCTATAAAATGTTCCATCGGATACCCATCATCAATTCCGTTATCTTCGTAAAGGTTAGTGATGAGCGCTACATCTTCCGGTTTGGTATTTGTAATCATCTCCCTCGGAAAGTCGGAGGCTGAAACATTAACGGGAAGTAGTACCTCTTTTGGCAATTCGTCTAAATCGTCATATTCAAAAAGGGTTTTCCTGCGGCTCTTTTTGCTTTTGATCCATGCCCAGGCAAACAGTCCTGCATACCACGCACATGTAACATACAGGAGAAAGATTGAAAATTGTGTCCAACTGATTTTTTCTATTCCAAACATTGTGTCTGTTTTTAAATGGTTAAAATTTTTCGGATCCCGGAGAGGCGGTTTTGGAAACTTACCAGTCATGGATTACCGTCATCGCAAAAGTAAATGTGCCGTTTTGGAAAAATACCCCAGTTGTACCCAAGGTGGGTGTTTTATATGGTTAAATATCAGATAGGCTGTTTAATACATTTTGAATCACTTTGGTTCAGAATGACTCAGGAATGAACGGAAGGCAGCGTTTACCCGTTCCAAACGAGACTGTTTTAACCCATTTGAAATGAAAAAATATTTTAAAAAAAGATGAAAAAAACCCGGATAAAGGCAGGAAGTGTGGTGATGAAAGCGAAAAAGCAGACAGAACTACTGAGAATGTTGGGTTGTTTATTTCATTTGAGCCCATACAGCGCCAATCTTCCCGTTGTGTGACGCAAGGCTTGTGAGATGAACTTTCGATTGAAGAGAAAGGTTCTGTGAGGAATGATCGGACCAGGAAGCGGATGAGTAAGAAAAAGGCGAACAGGCCTAAGGGACTGCGGATTATTAAAAAAAAGGATTTTTATCCACGTTGAAGTTTTAAAAGGATCTGAAATGGCTATTGTTTTTTCAGGCTTACTTTGTAATTAACTGGCAGTAATACAGGCTTAAACGCGCTTATCTTTCGCATTTCTTTCAAATGCCACAAGATTAAACATCTCGCGCATCCGGCTGCGAACGCGGCCGCCGTACATCGATTCGAGTTCAGAAGCTGAAAGATTGGTGGTGATATGGGTCAATACCCCTTTCTGAATAAACAGGTCATACCGGCTCAACAGTATCTCTGCCATTACATTGCATTCGTTACCGAAATATTTGATGGGCTGTTCAATACCAAGATCATCGAAGCAAAAAGCCTTGTTTGTCCTGGAATATGGTGAATTGCAAAAGGCCAGGTTGCTGTATCTGTGGATTACCTTAAAACCCTCTTTTTCAAATTCAAAGGGGATTTCACGGACCGATTTCAGGGCATACTGCTTCTGTTCAGGAAAAAACGCTTTGATCAGGGTCATCAGCGATGTTTTTCCGCACCCGACAGGTCCATTCATCAGAATTCCCTTTTTCAGACTCAGATTGTGTCGTGCGGTATTTTCAAAATCACCAATGGCATAAACCAGCAATTTGTAAATCAGTTCGTGATCTTCTGCAAAAACAGTGAAGTGATCGCCAAATAAAATCCGTCCTTTTTTTTGCAACCAATCAAGGCTTGCAGGAAAACTAAAATTGAAAAGTCCGTTTTGCTTTTCTGCAATTTCATCATAGGGGTTCTGAATAATCTTTGTCATTTCCAAACCGATTTTGGTGGTTTCCGGATGGCTTTTTTCCTCTTCCATTATTCAAATTTTTATTGGTGTCCTGTTTATTAAAGTTTGTAAAGTTTATATAATAGGAAGCGGTATCACTACCAGTATCATTGCCAGTATCACTGCCAGTATCATTGCCAGTACCACTGCCGGTATTCCTTCCAGTATCAAAACTGATACAGGTAACATGGCTGCCAAAGTAGTTATTGGCAGTGGAAACATATTGGATATATCCCCACTCCTGAAGTTGTTTAATGCAACGGGCATAGGTATTTACAGATCCGATCAGTGACAAATGCATTGTCTCGTCGCGCGAGATCGTAAATGGATTTCTAAACCGGTTCAGGTTCCAAAGCTGGAACAGAGCCATATAAAGGCTTACATGAAAAGGTGTCATCCGCTGATCCTGGCTCAACCGGGCAAAAAAGCCACTCATGTGTCTGATATAGTTCATCGTCTATATTTAATGCTAATCTGGGATTTTTGCTTTGTAGGTTCCAGCATTTTACGGACGTCCTCATAATCATAAAACATGACACTGCCGATTTTGGTAAATGGCAGATTACCATTCACCCGAAGATTTTGTAATGTTCCGGGAGAAATTCCCAATAATTTACGGATTTCATAAGATCTAAGCCATTTTTTTGCAGGCTGGCCATGGTGCTCCTGGAACATTCTTTTTAACTCACACAATAATTCCAACTTGAATTCCCGGAGATCGTCTGTGGTAACAATTTCTGTAGGCATAGTTTTTCAATATTAAATGGTTTATTTTGACTATGCCCAAATATGAAAATTTCCAAAATATATTTTACCCCAGTTGTACCCAAGTTGGGTGTTTTATATGGTTAAATATCATATAGGTAGTTTAATACAATTTGATACGGAATAGTTTGTTTTAAATACTGAAAGGTTAAATAGAGGAATTCTGATATTTCAAACGAGATTGTTTTAAACTATTTGAAAAGAAAAAATATTTTTAAAAAGTAGAAAAAACCGGAAAATATTCAGATAAATCTTCAAAAGACGGAATTGTTGAGATAAAAGTAAATAGCGGTCATCCAGTTGGGAATGGATGACAGTAGTCTTTTAGCCTGTAAACGAAACGCGTCACTTTGAGTGAAGCAAGGCTTACGAGAAATATTCATATCTATCGACCGGATTCGTTAGGTGCGTTCATTTGGAAAGCAACTAAACAAATTGAGGCGAGCAGACCGAAGAAACTTGCGAATTTTACAAGCATCAATTTATTTGAGGCTGCAATCTATAATTGGAACACATATCAATTAATTTTCTGGTAACTAATTGAAATGAGTTGTCCTTTAGGGCTTTGATTGAATATACAACAATAGTTCATCTTTTAACGCGTGAAATAATACAATCTTGAATTTACCAAAGTTTGAATCTTTCCACACGAATCTTTTCCCAGGTTGTTCCCAGGTTGGGAGTTTTATATAATTAAACAGGAAGAGGATATCCATTCTCTTCCTGTTTTTTTGTAAGTAACCCTTGTTTTATTTCTGGTCATAATCATCCATGCGCTGTATCAGGCGGATCTTAAGATGGTCTATATATTTTGTCCGGTCTTTTTTACGCATTCTAATTTCCGCAAACGCATGATAGAGATCTCCCAACTCAATATGTAGCAATTTTTCCAATACACCTGCAATAACCTTAATATCTGTTACTCCTTTATTGATTGCTCCTGTACTGTGAATCGCATAAATCATTTCAATCAAGGCAATTTTGCTATCAGTCCAGAATAGTCTGGAGTTGATCAGGTCTTTTCCAATTTCCAAAATCTCGTTGGCGCTGTATTTTGTGTCAAGTCTTGCAAGTTCTTTTTTCAGGTAAATAGTTAATATATCATAGGCTTGTATGTATGCTACGGTATGATCGTGGCTCGTAGAAAATTCTTCATCAATCATAAAATAAATATTACCGAGAAAAAGCCGGATATCTACGTTTCTCCGTAAAAAATAATGGTCATCCAGATTCGTAGTGTTGCATCGGTAATACTGGTAAAACTCCAGATTGTCATTGGTAAAAGAATGGATTTTATTTATTTCCGCAGTCAGAAATTTCCGCTGGACTTTGTTGCTGCTATTCGGACGCTTACTCTCAATCAGAAAGATCTCCGAATGGTAAATTAACTTGCTGAAAACCTTAGGCTTGATCTTTTTGAAGAATTTTATTTCATCCTGCTTATTTTTGAAACCATTTTGGAGGACGACTTCCCTTATTTCAGTCAGTGCAGATTTACAAAAAGCAACAGCTTTTTGTGAGCTTAATAAAATATGATCAGTATCAGATTCTAATTCCGACAAGTTTTTCTCAAGATCTTCAATGATCATTGAACATTTTTCATTTGACATGGGATAGGATTTAAGATTTTGTTAAATATTAGGTTGCACGTAATAATTCTATAAATATAAAAATTAATTTGCAAAATAATTTAATTTGGCAGTAAATAATTTTGCACAATGAAACTATTTTCAACCTATATCTTAAAATAAGATTATTTACATATTTGAAGGTCCTTTGACAAGTAAATTATAAATATTATTCTGTTCATATACAATCATATATATAATGCGCACAATGAAATATATACGTTATTCTCATCAAGTGAAAACGAGATAAATATGTCTTCTGGTATGATTAGTTTAGATTAATACTAAACACATTTGCCGTTTTGTTTAGTTAATATAACTTACTCTTATGCGAATTTCGGAGTGAATGGAGTAAAATATTCTTTTCAAACGGAAGTCTTTAAAGAACCAAAACAAAGTCTTATTCGTGTTGCTTTTAATTGCCGAACATCTTAATTTATCGTTTTGCGGCGAATCGCTAAATTGGAGGAACAACTTCGGTTGTTCACTCCTCCGATTTTAAATTGAATTAATTGTCAAACATCCATGACATCTATCTTTTTTGCGGCCATATCCCTGATTAAAGTTTTCAGAGATAAGATAGAAGATAGAAATCATTCCTTTAATTAAGCCTTGGTACAACTTCGACCGTTTTATCTATGGAGTGAAAAGTAGTGAGTAATAGTTGGAGTTGTGAAAGTAGAAAGAGTTGCGAAAAATACACAGCCCTACGTGGAAGAAAAAAAAATGAAAATTGCGATTTTCGGGGCTTAGTTAAACAAATCATGCATGAAAATTATTTGGCGTTCGCTACAGAAAGAACATTTATCTGCTTGTTAAAAGGGAAGAAAACGCTTTCCATATTGATGTAGATTTTATAAAGGCATAGGATGTTGTCTGATTCTAATGACGACCCACCTTTTGTAAGGTCGAAAGAGATATTAACTCACGCTGTATGTACCGAACGCCATCAATATGCCGATTGTGAAACTCCCCCATCCCCAAAAAACAACTTTAAAACAAAGTTCGGTTATTGTGAAAATATCAAAGGCGACTCTAGAATATGTGATTATTTGAGAGGCAGGATATTTGTAGTCAAAAATGAGGAGATAGAATGTATGTTCTCTATTCTGCAAATTGAGTATTGATCTTGTCAAACTATTTTAGGGATGTTCCATATTGTCTGATTGTTCACAGTTAATCACCAAAATAGAAAAACTCAAAAACCACCTATAAGACATGCTGTAATCACATATATCAACTCTGCAAAAAATACGTATTCATATAAAAAAACAAATTTATGACTAAATAAAAAAAAATCAATTATTTCTTGGATATGAATATTTTTTTGATTTATCTTTGTGTGTGAATATTCACTTACTTATTTAAAAATCATTTTAAAGATTCTAAAGATGAAAATTACAAAATATCAGGAACAAAAAATAAAGGACACTCCACACATGATTGATGTACGGGAGATGTATAATAAAGAATCAGCGCAGGTAATGCTAATGGCGTTAAAACCTGGCGAAAGTTTAAAACCACATAAAACTCCGGTCGATGTATTTTTCTTTGTTGTTGAAGGAAAGCCGACTATTCATATTGGTGATGAAAGTAAAATATGTGAAGCAGATACATTGATAGAAAGTCCTGCCAGTATTGTTCACTTTATTAGCAATGAATCTGATAGCCTAGCCCGGATACTCGTTGTAAAAGCACCTCGACCATTTAGTATCAATAAAGTACTTTAGGTACAAAGTTATGTGTATCAATAATTGCTTAAAACAATCACGATAATAAATAAAATAAAAATGGAAATTACATCAAGACAATTGGATATTATTGAAGCAGCGGGTAAAATACTTACATCATCAGGTGTAGGTGGGTTGACAATAAAAAATCTCGCGAAAGAAATGCAATTCTCTGAGAGTGCTATTTACCGACATTTTTCGAGTAAAGAAGAAATTATCGTTGCAATGCTTAATTATTTGGCTGACAGTATTGACGAACGATTGAGCAAAATACAGCCTTCCACAGATCCTGAAGAAAATTTGAAAGCAATGTTCCAAGAGCATTTTAGGTTTTTTAACATGCATCCATATTTCGTTGTTGCAGTATTCTCAGATGGCCTGATGGAAGGTAGTCAACGTATTAATAAAGCCATCCTTGAAATAATGAATGTGAAAACTAAACATTTAATGCCAGTAATAATAGAAGGACAAAATAAAGGTGTATTTACAACCGAAGTGACTGCCTCCGAACTTATGCATATAATAATGGGAACATTCAGACTTCAAATGTTTAAATGGCATAGTGCTGATTTTAAATTAGAAATCATTTCGAGTGGAAATGCAATGGTGAAAGCCATACTTAAATTAATAAAAAATAAATCATTTTGAAAAAGTCATTCTCATACATAGTTGCCACAGCGTTAACCGTCTTTGGTCTGCTCACTTTATTTTTAAGCAGTTCGTTAATTTTTGATTTATTTGGAGTCAGAGAAAAACAAGGCAATTATGTGTTATTAGTAGTATGTGCAAATTTCATTTGCGGCATAATCTACCTAATTGCTGCTTATGGATTTATTAAAAATTGGAAGTGGACTATCAAACTATTAGGCATTTCAACAATAGTTTTAATTGTTGCATTTATCGGGCTGTCTGTTCATATCAATTCTGGTGGAATTTATGAAACCAAAACTATTGGTGCGCTGATTTTCAGAATAGCTGTGACACTTGTTTTTTCTGCACTTGCATATTTCAACATAAACAAGAAGAAAAAACCTTAACAAAATTTTTTATCAATATTAGTTTGTGAATACTCACTAACATGTGTGAATTATGGAACCGAGAGAAAAAGAACTTGTTGAAGTTGTTGGAAAGATCATCCTCGAATCAGGCATAAGTAATTTAACCATTGATGTACTAGCAAATAGATTCGAAATTTCACATTCTGAACTTTCGATTTATTTCGAAAAAGACACTGATATTCTAAAGATGATGTTATTCAGTTTGGATAGTGAGATGCAAAAATTGATTAATACTCTTGTGGCCAGCAACCTTTCTCCTGAAGTAGAACTCCAGAACCTATTTAGGGATTTGTATGAATTATTCAATCGAAAACCATATTACTTACCCTTGATATTCTCAACTGAGTTAACTGAAAAGAACCATGAACTTTATGACATCTTTTTAAGAATCAGGACAGCAGCTAAAATGTATCTGCTACAAGTTATAACCAAAGGAAAAAATGCGAAAACATACAACACTAAAACAAATTCAAGATTCCTGGCTAACAGAATCTTAGCTAGTTTCCGCCTGCTTATGAACGAGCAGTTGGTGAATATCAATCTGGTAAGGAATTTAAAGACGTTAAGGAGTAAAAACGAAAAGGATTATTATGAAAACAATTAATCGAATGGTTGAATTTAGCTTTATGCCAGGAAAATCAAGATTATATAGGGTACTTCTAATCATTTTAATACTTACAATGAATGTCGCTATGCAAGCGCAACCATTGTCTCTGAAACAATGCATCGACACAGCTCTTATTTATAACCGGAATATTAAGCTATCGCAGCAGGACTTAAATCTTGCCAGTGAAAAGAATAAAGAGATAAAAGGTAACCTGCTTCCAAAATTGAATGGAATGGCTGACTATCGTTATTATACAGATTTGCCTTACCAGCTGATGCCTGCGGCGGCATTTGGAGGACCGGCAGGTACTTATAAAGAGGTTCAGTTTGGTGTGCCTCAAAGCTTGAATGCCAATTTGCAGCTATCAGTGCCATTGTATAATCCCAATGCATTAAGTGCGATTAAAACCTCCAGGGTTGCAAATGAGCTTTCGGAAATCCAAAAAATTAAAACCGATGAAGATGTAGTACTGGAAGTTTCAAATGTCTACTACAATGCTCAAATTCTTTTGAATCAACTTGCTTTTTTGGATAGTAATATCATAAACACCAATAAACTTGTACGGACCACCACCCTACTGCACCAACAACAGATTGCAAAAGGAACTGATGTGGATAGGATAAAATTACAATTGGATCAGATATCCAATCAAAGAAATACGGTATTTTCTCAACAGCAGCAAGTACTAAATGCACTTAAGTTCTTGATGGGAAAACCAATTTCAGACCCCATTGAAGTTTTAATCAGCGATAAATCAGTCGTCGAAGCAAATCTTCAATCTCAGATCATTACCGATGTTCAGCTAATTGATAAGAAAATAGCGCTTAATTACGCCGAGTTAAATAGCTTGAAAAATTTAAGATTACCTTCTCTTGGTGCGTATGGGGTTTATGGAACAAATGGTTTTGGTAATACCGGCGCCAATAGCTTTTTTAATTTCCATCCAATCTGGTATGTCGGTGCCCAATTATCTATTCCCCTATTTAGTGGCACTGTAACCCGGCATAAAATCTTACAGAAAAAGATTGAGATAGATAAAACAACCATTCAGAAAGAAATGATAACCGAAAAAACAAAATTAGATCTGATAAATGCCGAAATGCAAAACACAATTGCGAAAAAGAATATTGTCACTGTGCATGCGCAAATTGAATTAGCCACAAAGATTTATGACAATACAGTGCTGCAGAACCAGCAAGGGATAGCCAATATTACCGATTTGCTAATGGCCGACAATGCACTGCGTGAAGCACAGCAAAACTACATCGTTGCTTTGGTAAATCTTAGCAAAGCAGAATTAGAATACAAACGAGTAACCGGAAACCTGATTGCAATCAAGAATTAAAAAATAGAAATCATGAAAAAGAATATCATTTACATAATTGTGGCATTGGCGTTAATAGTCATCGTGGTCATTCGCATGAAAAGCAACAAAGAAACTACGGTAAGCAGAGTTTATCAATACGATAAAGAGCAAGCTATTAATGTACAGGCCATCTCCCTAAAACTTGAAAGTGTTAAAAATGATATCTCGTATACAGGAACTTTTGAACCCAACAAAGAAACAAAAGTCAGTGCGGATATTCAGGGAAAGATAAATGTAGTACTTGTTGACGTAGGAAGCCTGGTCAAAAAAGGTCAGGCAATGATTCAATTAGAAAATTCTCTTTTAAAGCTACAATTACAAACCGTTGAAATTCAAATAGAAGGATTGGAAGCGGATGTAAAACGATATACCGTTCTTGCCAATGCTGATGCAATTCAGGGTGTTCAATTGGAAAAAACGATATTGGGCTTAAAATCTGCGAAAGTGCAAAAAGCCACACTAGTTGAACAAATCAATAAAACGACTATCGTAGCTCCTTTCAGTGGGGTTGTAACCGCCAAACTGACCGAAGAAGGAGCTTTTGCGGCACCAGGCATTCCATTATTACAAATAATAGATATTTCGCTCCTGAAATTCACGGTAAATGTACCCGAGCAGGAGTTGAGTCAGTTCGGAATGAATCAAAACTATTCTCTTTCAGCTGATTTATATCCTGAAACGGTGCTGTCGGGTAAAGTGATCATGACGGGCAGCAAAGCCAATATGGGAAATAGTTTCCCTGTGCAATTTTCAGTGAACAACACTTCCGATTTAAAAATCAAATCAGGAATGTTTGGGAAGGTTGAGTTGAAAAATGATAGTGAAGGAAAACATATCATTATCCCGGCTTCTTCAATTGTGGGAACAAATATTCAACCACAGGTATTTACAGTAAAAAATGGCAAAGCTTCTCTTCAAAGTATCACCATTTCAACCAGATTCCAGAATAAGGTATTGGTGTCGAAAGGTTTAACCGAAGGTGATACAATTATAACCAACGGATTTATTAATCTGTTCGATGGAGCAAATGTTTCAATTAGCAATTAAAAGTCATGAACGTTACAAAAATATCAATCAATCGCCCTTCGCTGATTATCGTACTTTTTAGCGTATTCACCTTGTTGGGAATAATCGGGTACAAAAACCTAGGGTATGAACTGTTGCCCGATTTCAATCAGCCTGTAGTGGTAATAAAAACAATGTACCCCGGCGCCGAACCCAATGAGGTAGAAACCTCTGTTTCCAGAAAAATAGAGGATGCCTTGTCGAATCTCGAAGGAGTCGATTACCTGGAGACTAAGTCCATGCCTAATGCCTCTGTTATTATTGCTAACCTTAAATACGGAACAAATTTGAATATTGCCATGCAGGATGCCAAACGGTATATCGACAATATCCGCAAAGATCTGCCAACCGATATATTGAGTCCGGTAATGAGTAAGGTTTCGCCCAACGATTTGCCAATTATATCAATCAGTGCAACAAGTAGCTTGCCCGCAACAGCGTTTTATCAAAAGATGAAGGACGATTATCTTCCTCAAATCCAGCAATTGAAAGGAGTGGCAGAAATTACCCTTCTTGGTGGCGAAGAACGGGAGATTCAGGTGAAGGCGGATCAGGATAAACTGAAACTCTATAAGATATCCCTTTACCAGGTTGTAGAGGCCATTAACCGCTCGGGCATTGATTTGCCCGCAGGTAAAGCACAAACCAATAAAGAAAGTAATTCAGTCAGGTTGACCGGCAAATTCGCTACCGTTAAGGACATTATGAATGTTCAGATAGCAATGCCTGCACCAGGAATGCCGGTTTATGTGAAAGATGTAGCCACCGTAATCGATGGGGTGAAAGAGATAAGTTCCGTAAGCCGCTACAATGGCGTGAACGGAATAGGGCTTTTGTTGAAAAAACAAGGAGATGCAAATGCTGTGGAAGTTTCAAAATTAGTTCACACGAAACTTAAACAAATTGAAAGCGCTAACTCAAAATACGGGGTGAAATATGATGTTGCAGATGATTCAACAGACATGACAATTGCAGCGGTAAATTCAGTGGTTGATGACCTGATTTTAGCGGTAATCCTGGTTTCGTTGGTTATGTTTCTGTTTTTAAGAAGTTACCGGAACTCTTTGATTGTATTAATTGCTATCCCGACCTCAATAATTACCGCATTTGCCGTTATGTGGCTGATGGGGTTCACCTTAAACCTGATGACCTTGCTGGCCATGTCGTTAATTATCGGAATCCTTGTGGATGATGCCATTGTAATTCTGGAAAATATCCAGCGGCACCTCGATATGGGCAAAGACAAAGCCACGGCGGCATTGGAAGGTCGTATGGAAATTGGTTTTTCAGCAATATCAATTACCATGGTTGACGTGGTAGTGTTTTTACCCATACTGTTTTTGCAGGTATTTGTGGCCGATATGTTGAAACAATTTTCAATCGTGGTAATAACTTCCACACTTACCAGCTTATTGGTCGGTTTTACCCTGGTGCCCTGGTTGGCTTCGCGGATTGGGAAAAAGGAAGATTTAAAACCTACCAACGCCGTAAACCGTTTCCTGCTTTGGTTCGAAAAGCAATTAATGACATTCATCGATTGGTATGGCCGCCAATTAGAATGGGTACTTCGCCATAAACTCATCTTTACCGGCATTGTATTTTTTCTGCTGATAATGACCGTTGTGATCATGAAACAAGGCATTATTGGAAAGGAAATGATGTCAACAGGCGATCAGGGAAAGTTTCGATTGAATCTGGAATATGATAAAACAACCACCGTTCAGGAGAACAATATCAGAACCCAGAAAGTAGAAAACTTTATCCTGCAGCAACCTGAAGTCTCAACACTTTTCAGCAACGTGGCCGGACCAAGCACAGGCATTGGCAGTTTGGGAGTGGGCTCGGCCAATTTATCAGAATTTACCATTCAGTTAAAGCCTGAAAAGGAACGAAGCATTAAAACAGAGCCATTTATGAAATCGCTTCGTGAAGAACTGAAAAAAGAGTTTTCGGGAGTTAGTTTTTCAATGGCGGTTTTAGGCTTACTGCCCAAACAAGCGCCAATCAAAATAACCTTGAGCGGAAGTGACCTGGCTTTGGTAATGAAAACAGGGGATGAGCTGAAAGCAGCTATTGAGAAAATACCGGGTGCCGATAATGTTCAATTATCAGTAAAAGAAGGAAGTCCGGAATACAAGGTTATCCCCGATAAAGATAAGATGCAGCGGCTGGGTTTAACGACTGCCTGGGTAGGGTCAAATTTAAGGACGGCCTTTACAGGAAACGATGATGCCACGCTGACCGAAAATGGAACAGAATATCCGGTAAGGATTTGGCTGGATGATTTTGACCGGAAAAATTACGAAGACGTGCAACGCCTTTCCATCGTAAACCCAATGAACATCCCCATTGAAGTATCCCAATTTGCCGAAGTCAGGCAGGATAATTCTCCTTCGTTGCTCGAAAGACTTGACAGGCAACCTTCCGTAACCATTACTTCCGAATCGTTTGGCAGACCTTCGGGAACCCTGGCCGATGAAGCAATAGGTTTTCTGAAAACGCAACCTTTACCTGTTGGAGTGAAATTAACCTGGGGGGCAGATATCAAAACACAAAATGAAAGTTTCGGGGCTTTAGGTTCAGTACTGCTTATTTCTTTTATACTGATTTACCTGATTATGATTGCTTTATACGATAGTTATATTTATCCATTCGTGGCTTTATTTGCCATACCAATGGCAGCCATCGGGGCTTTCCTTGCGTTAAACTTATCGTTAAACCACTTAACCTTATTCGCGCAGTTAGGATTAATCATGCTCATGGGATTGGTTACGAAGAATGCCATCCTGATTGTGGATTTTACCAACCAGTTAAAAGCTCAGGGCAAGTATTATAAAGAGGCATTGATCATCGCAGGGAAAGAGCGAATGCGACCAATTTTAATGACAACCCTGGCAATGGCAATCGGAATGTTACCCATTGCATTGGCCAAAGGTACTGCCAGCGAGTGGAAAAACGGATTGGCCTGGGTGATCATCGGTGGTTTGCTGTCGTCCATGATTCTGACTGTTTATCTGGTTCCGATGGTTTACTATATGGTTGATCGTATTAAAGAGAAAATCGCAAATAAAGAGAAGAAATAATATGAAAATAATTATCAAAATTATTAAGTCATTATTAGTAATCGTACTGCTTTCTTCATTTAACAATCAAAAGGACGAAAAGTGCACATTAACAGTTGAAGTAAAGGATTTGCGCAATTCAAATGGTAGTGTTCTTTTTGCCTTGTACAACAGGGAGGATGCATTTCCTGATGAACATTACAAAAAGTATTTCAAAAAACTAACAGGGAAAATTATAAATGGTGAATCGTCGGTAACATTCAAAAACCTGCCGGCAGGGAAATATGCAGTAAATATTCTGCACGATGAAAACAATGATGGCAAAATAAAAAAAGGACTTATTCTGCCCAAAGAAGGTATTGGTTTTTCCAATTATCAAACCATTGGTTTTTCAAACAGACCTACATTTGCAAAAGCGTCTTTTAATATGCAGAGCGACAAAAAGATAAGGGTTAATATTATATACCTATAAGAGATGAAACATTGTTCACTTTTGATATTGATTTCTATAATTCTTGTCCTTTCAAGCATCGGACAGGAAAGAGATTCACTCCAGATTGGGCTTCCAATAATATCTCAGGTAAATCAGGGCAATAGCTATATCACTTTCCCAACTAATATTGGAAACATCGAACCATTATGGTTCGAAGGGAATATAATTCCGAATTTTTACCTCAGAGAAAGCAAAAATTCCCGTTGCATGGGAGTTCTGACACCGCAAATTATCATCCGGATGTATCAGGAAAGGTCTTCTCCTGTTCGCACTCCGAGTTACATGCCTCAAATAACATTGTACTATCGCTTAAAGAATAAATCGAACTTGCGGACCCAAAATTTATTTATACGATTTGCACATCATTCCAACGGTCAGGATGGAGACTTTTATTTAGAAAATGGTGAACTAAATTTGAAGTCAGGAGATTTTGCTACAAACTATTTCGAACCTGGAATAATTATTACCAATATAAATAAACGACTAAATGCTTACCAATTTTTTAAAACTTCTGTTGAGATTCATCCCTCAGGTTCGGGTAGTACTGAACTCGATGGAATTTACAGTAAAGTTCGCTGGCATACAGCAGCCTCCATCTTTAAACTTCCTAACAATAGTAAATTAATAGCAAATAAAGGTAATGCATCAATATCGATGAAAGGCGAAGCAACATGGATGTTTGGAAATGTGAACAATTGGGATCAGATTTCAAAGGACAGACTGAACCTTAGTCTTACTTTTTATTATCACCCAAAATTTCTGGAGGATATCGGGCTGTTTGTCCAATATTATCACGGCTTGGATTATTACAATATGTATTTCAGTCATAGGCTCGAAATTCTTCGTTTTGGGATAATGACCGAAAAATTAAGATTTTAATTGCCAAACTGCCAAATTTATAATTACCTCAGAAAATAGAATTCAAACAAATGATAAATGATAAGATGAACACGGAGAATAAGATATTGCAAGCAGCCTATAATATCTTTCTTAAATATGGATATCATGGAACTACACTTCAACAAATCGCAAGCAAGGCGGTTGTTAATAAGGCATCAATTCATTACTATTTCCGTTCTAAAGACAGATTATACTTAAAAGTTGTGAAAAACGTACTTGATCTTATTTTAAATACTGAATTCGGAATAATTTCGGATCGAAAAGGATTTGAAAAACCGGCATGGTTTCTTATAACTGAGCTATACAACAATCGAAACTTATTTGAAAACGCGCTGAAAGAATTATACCAGGATGACTGGGATAAAAAAATAAGCGAAATAGAAAAGTGGCTTGAATTTTCATTTAACGAAGGTCTATACCTCTTGACAGCTAAGTGAAAATGAAATTATTTTTCAGTGAATCTCGCTTCCGCGAGCAGACGGGGTATCTTGATGGATTAATTTTTTATTTCGCCGCGAGCAGCGGGGAATTACCCCATAGAGATTGAAGTACACCCACTTACCAAGTGGGTGTACTTCAAATTAATCATCATTTCATCTATCTCATAATTGCAGATATTTACATGGAAATAGGCTCCAACCAGAATTTTAAGTCAATTCCATAAATTTTATTAATGCTTCATTTATCATCTATTTCTAAACATATTACGTTAAATATTCCAATCTAATAGTCGTCTCTCTCCCTGTAATTGTCGTATTTCTGTTGCATCTTGACTTAATTCAATAGTGCCTTTATATTCGCCTAACTCATTTCTGAGGGCAAAATAGCGGATTTGTATAAAACGGCCTTTCATTTGTATCCAAAAGTCGGCATGGTCTTTCTTCCCTGTGCGAAAAGCTGCTATAATCTCGTTTACAATGTGAACACTTTCGGGCGGATGACAGTTTTGCACTTTTCTTCCAATAATTGCTTTGGAACGAGGGAAGATTCGATGTTTTCCTCCTGAAAAATAGCATACTTCATCATGTTCATCAACAAAAGTGATATCAACGGGTAGGTTATTGAGCAGTAATATAAGCTGTTCAGGCTTTAAAAAACCTGTATCGAGGTTTATTTGGCCAAGTATTGTATTATCCATTATATCGGGCGTATCATTTATGTTCGGGTTTACTCCATAGCACCATCCTGTTTCATTACTTTGTTTCAACATTTCAATCCAATCTTTTTCCGGTATTGCCCTAATTGCTACAGGAAAAACGATTTGTTCTTCGCGGAAAATAATGGGAAGAACAACAAAAAATAGATATCCTAATTCTTTTGTTAACTGCACTTTATCCAGTTGTTCATTATGTAATAGCAATTCAAGTGATTTCAGGCTTCTGCGAAAATCATCATGGAACGACCACATGAGCTGCAAACAATGATATTGAGGAAAGGCCATTTCAATGTATGGAAATAAAATGATTTCTTTTTTAATATAATGTAATTCATATTCCTTTAGCTTGTCAACCAATGGCCTAAGTTGTTTCGCTAATTGAGGAATATTTTCATTTTCACCTTTAAAAAATACTTTCGTTATTGATTTAATTTCCGCCATCACCTTCTCTACCTCACGGTTCTCAAGCATAAGGTAATAAAGAAAATGACCTTCGCCTGGGCTATCCCACTTATATGCGGAGAGTGACTTAAAAAAACTATTAATAATTTTACCCACATAGGCTTTCACTGTTTCTGTTGAAAAACCTTCCAGAAGCATTTGATCGAGCACCTGCATAGCCTCCATCGGATTTACACTCTCAATCGCTTCACGATGTTTTTCGACCAACATTTTCCCATTTTCACCCCGTATCAGACCACGTGAAAAATCTGACAATGCTTCAATACGCCAGGTGCTATTGTTTATAAATTCCGACATTGTTTAGTGTATATCACTTTGTTTAACATGTATATGCTATGTAATCTTTATTTCTGTTACAGCTAATTCGATGACAATCATCTTTCATTTAATTTTTGAGGCAGATCTAACAGCTGATATTATCCCTGCGACTTCATATCCAAACACATTCATGAGATTGTTTATAGATTTCGCCATAAAAATAATTTCAAAGGTAAGAAGTATTATCTATCGAATGCTGATAAAAACTTATTCGGGTTATATTTGAAGGACTGTTATTTCTTACAAAATATGCGAAAATATAATCCCAAATATATTTTTTCGCGCTCAAACTTCAACCAGATTGGTTTCACTTTAAAAAGAATAGCATTCTTACTTTGATACAAAAAGTTAAAGGAGAAAAAAGATTAATTTAGCGCTTATGAAATTCATCTTTTTGATCGCATCATTTAATGCTCTCTTTTTCACAGTTTTATTACTGCAGAAAAGGCCTAAAGCATTACACGACATAATTTTGGTTTTATGGTTGTTGTATCTGGGTACATTTATTGGAGTTTATTCTTTTTACTCACATGATTTGTTTACTCATTTCCAGTTGCTCTCAGTCAGTTTTATTTCACTTTTTATGCTGCATGGTCTATTCTTGTATTATTACATATTCACCTTAGTTTCAGAAAAAAAACAGCTTCAGAAAAAAGACTTTCTCCACTTCAGCCCCTTCATTTTATTTAATATTTATCTTCTGATTGCCTCTTTCTTCCCGGGGACAGCTGTAAAACTCAACATTGAACAGCTATCAATGAATAATGATCCCCCTTTATTATTCTTATTTTTTTTAATCCTGACAGCATTGTCAGGAACGATATATTTTTTATTCACTATCAAACTCTTTAGAAAACTCGATATAAATATTTTTAATAATTTTTCTAATTCTAAAGACATTAATCTTAATTGGTTAAGAAATCTGGTTTTCATTTTTGGTATAGTTTGGACGACCTTAATTTCAATTACTATAATCCATCACGTTTTTGGTATGTTTTCAATGGTTTTTTGTACTGATGGTTTGTTCCTGTCCTTATCTGTTTTTGTGATCCTGATCGGATATTATGGATTAAAACAAAAGGTTATTCTTTTCGTGGAATCAATAATTGTATCCGGAGATATTATCGAGGCTCAGACTAAATACTCGGGTTCGAGGCTTAAAGATTCGGAGGCAAAACTATATGTTGAGAAAATTAACAAGCATATGGAATTGTCAAAACCATATTTAAACCCGGATTTAACACTTCTGCAATTAGCTTCTGATTTAGGCATAACACCACATATTCTCTCACAGATTATAAATGATCAGTACAAACTAAATTTTTTCGATTTTGTAAATGAATATCGGGTACGGGAATTTAAAGATGCAGTTGTCGATCCGAAAAATAAAAGCTTTTCACTTCTGGGAATTGCTTTTGAATGTGGTTTCAATTCAAAATCGACTTTTAACAGGATGTTTAAAAAATCTACCGGACTGACTCCTTCTCAGTTCAAAGAGGCAACTTTTTAACGTTCACTACATTATTTTTGGGCTTCTCCGAAACAATTATTTTCACCAAAATACCTAAATCCACCAAATATTAGTTGCAAGAAATCAGACTTCTGTGTTTTTTTGAGTTTTCAATATTTGGCGATATTTCTTTTATTAGTTTTTCGCAGTAACCTCATTTTTTAATTTAGTTGTCCCACTTTATACTCTGAGCCTAAATAAGGTTTTCAAATAAGTCCCACTTTATAAGATAGAGCGATTAACCTTGTGCTGTGATATACTTTTGCTCAGGAAATCATTCACAATCAATTATTAAATTTTAAAGAAAAAAAATCATGGAAACAAAAATTAAAAAAAATGCAGGAGACAGCTTAATAGAGCAAAATGGGACAAAAAGAACCATGAAATTCAGGATCTCAGTTCTACTTTTATTCACAATCCTATTTTTATCTTCAACTGCAACATTCGCTCATTGCGACACTAAGGATGGACCGGTTGTCGCTGACGCAAGAAAAGCCATAGAAAACAATAATGTTAACTATGTTCTTAAATGGGTGCAAACTGCCAACGAAAAGGAAATAAAGGATGCTTTCAAACTAACAATGAAAGTCAGAGTTCTTAGTCCTGAGGCAAAGGAACTCTCAGATAATTACTTCTTTGAAACATTAGTCAGAGTTCACAGAAGTGGTGAAGGAGTACCTTATACAGGAGTAAAGCCATCTGGTACTCCAATTGACGAGAAAATTCTTGCTGCTGATAAATCTATTGAATTGGGGAACCTTTCTCCATTGAATGACTTAGTACCGAAAGATAAGCTTGCTGAATTGAAGAAACGTTTTGATAAAGTGATGTCTCTAAAGAAATTCGACGTTAATAATGTTGAGGCCGGAAGAGAATATATTGAAGCTTACGTACAATTCTTCAAATTTGCTGAAGGTGAGGACGAAGTTCATAATCCAGCCCATATTAAAGAAGGCGCGCATTTATGACATTATTGAATTAGAAATGATTTTCATTCTGTTTGCTCAAGGGACAGAATGAAAACATTTTCAAACTGTTACAAAATTATTTACCATGTGCTACCGATTGTAATTAGTTCTCTTGAAAATATTTAAAAAAAAATGTATTTAAAGATTGTATTTTAAAAAGATTGTTTATATTTGTAAGTGAATACTTACTTACTCCATTATGGAACGTCAAACAACAGATATTCGTCAGGAACAAATCAAACAAGCGGTAATCGATATCATCTCAACTGATGGATTGAAAAATCTGTCAACCCGCAATCTTGCCCTTCGTATTGGTATGAGTGAAGGAAGCATTTTCAGGCATTTCAAAACTAAAAAGGACATTATAATTTCCATTTTCAACGATATTCAGGATAATTTTATTGGTGAACTTAAAAAAATAGCAGAGTCGGATGAAGAACCTTCTTTCCGTTTAACTAAATATTTAAGCGTCACTATAAAATATCATACTGATAATAAAGGAATAAACATGTTGCTTTTTTCTGAAGCATCGTATAAAAACGATCCGGAACTTAAGAAACGTTTGCAACAAATCTTTAACGATCAAAAACAATTTGTGATTAAAATAATCTTAGATGGTATTAAATCAGGAATTTGGGACGAAAATGTTGTTGTGGAAAACGTTGCCTTGATGTATCTGGGTATTCCGCTTGCGATGAACATGGAAATGTTGATAGGTGGTAAAGGTTTTCAATTTGATAATTTTTGCAGTCAAATGATACTACTAATAATGAAGATGCTCAGAAAATAGTTAAAAAAATTTAACTACAAATGTAAGTAAGTACTCATTCACTTATATTTAAAATGTTTATTAACAATAATATAGATATCAAAAACAAGAAAAGACAAAAAAATCAATTGATGTTTCCACAAATATTAATCTTAAATATATATGCGATGAAAAAGAAATTTATTCTTCTGTTATTCAGCTTATTGTTATTTACAGGCATTCAATCTGTCGGGCAAAATCCCGAACTACAAGTGGATTCTGCGTTCGTTAAGAAACCAGTCTTCATCTCAGTACTAAATCTTCGGCCAGTAACCCTAAATAAACAAAGGATACTTTTTAGTTTACAAGCTGAATACCCGGAATACTACAAATATTTTAATCCCAAAAGTGGCATGACGGAACGAATTTCAGAAAGCACAGCATTAAATGAGGCTTACTATTTTGGTCACATTGTATACGGCTTTACCGATCGTATTAATTTATTTGCCGTTCTACCGATGGTGTCAATTCATCATTATTCGCCATCAGCAACGATTATCGGCAAGGGATTTGGGGATTTTGCATTAGGGGGTATTTATAGTCTGGTTGAATCGAAAAATTTCGAAAATAGCCTGATTGCGAGCATAACAGTGGGTTTTCCAACTGGAAAATTCAAATATATTGATCCGAATGATTACCCGACCGGGCTTGGGGCATACAAGTTTAAAGGTGATGTCACAGGTTTGCACCGATTCAAGAACCTGGATATGATTTATTCGGTCTATTATGAATATCGGACCAACAATTCTCAAGGATTAAATATAGGTGATGAAGCAGGTGCTTATATAACCTTTCAAAAACAAATCCAAACGAATTATGGAAATTTTGGTCTTGAAGGTGGAGCTTATAGTTCCTGGAATTTTAAAGATGAAAAAAGTGGCACTTACATCCCTCATACCGACGATTACTCAGCAAACCTTTTTGTTGGTGCATGGTACAATTATCTGAAAGACTTCGATATACGAGTCGGCATCCCCTATTCTATCTACCAGAATAAGAGTTGGCTAACAAAATATGAAGTTTTAATACAGCTTGATTATTATTTTGATCTAAAAAAAACTAAATAACATAAAAATATCATGAAAACAAAAGTATTCCAGATTGTCACACTATCGCTGATAATAATCATTATTTTTTCCTGTACGAACTCCGACAAAAAAGAAATGACTGAACATCAATTTATGGGCTATGTTGAAAACACCCAGGTCAATATCACTGGCCGCTTACCAGGGAAAATTACAGCTATCTATGTTGATGAAGGCGATACTGTAAAACAAGGAGAGAAAATTGCCCAGCTTGATACAAGGGAATTAGATGCAAACATGGCCGCCCTTAATTTTCAACTTAAAAACATCATTTTGAATAAAAGCCGTATTGAACATCTATTTCAAGCCGGCGCCTTGCCACAGCAGAAAGTTGATGAGATAGAAACATCTTATGAGGTGCTTAGAAGCAATATCCTGGCATTAAAAACCAAAATTGAAGATATGGTTATTACCTCTCCTATCGATGGTATCGTAAATGTTAAGGTATTGGAAATCGGACAAATGTTGTCCCCTGGAATGGCGGTTGTTATTATTACTGATCCTGATGGAACCTGGGCACGATTTAGTATTCCTGAAAAATACATGAATCTGATTAAGTTGGGACAACAATTTGAAATAACAAGCAATACTCCAGAACTAATATACTCGGCTAAAGTAATTCAAACACTACCCTTTGCTGAGTTTGCTACACATACACCAACTACATTGAGGGATGAACGTGATATAAGGACTTTTGACGTAAAGATGAAATTAATTGATACTCCTCATCACACCTCAATAAATACCAGTAAACCAGGGATGTGCGTATATCTTACACTGAAAGACCCAATCATTGAAAATCTTAAACCTAATAAGAAACTATAGTCATGAAAATACTCAAGCTTATAATGATGATTCTTATGAGGATTGTTATTATTTCATTGGTATTGGTGTTGTTTTTCAGCATGATGGCAGGAATGTATTACAAAACTGCACCTCGGAACATTCATATCGCCATTGTGGATGAAGATCATTCCGCACTCAGCCGTTCAATATTACACAATATCAGGGCTACTGACTATTACGAAATAGTGGCTCAGCCTGCTGATTATCTTTCTTTACAAAAGATGATTGACAGAAATGAAATTGATATGGGGATTATTATTCCGCATGATGCTTATCGTGACCTACAAAATAACATGGAAGTACGAATAATGGCTGCGTTAAATGGTACTGCAAACCCATCAATACCTGGTTCTGCACTTTCAAAACTCAATCAAATTATCTCGACACTGAATGGTCAACTTGCTATGCACATCCGGGTTGAAGACCTAGGAGGAATTCCGAATATTCAACATGCAAAAGGCCCTATGATCAGCGTATCCGAACGAGTGTACTATTCACCCATACTTAGCATGGAAGCATCTGTTCTGCCGGCATTTATGGGTTTAGCCATGCAAACCATATCCATGCTCACCATACTTTTTGGTTTAATGGGAAGCCTGAAAACCTGGAAACAAAAATTTCCATTTATTAATAATGCACGTCAAATTCCAGCAAAAGATCTTATTAAAGCAGCAATTGTTTCTTGCATTGTTGCAGGAACCGCCATTTCGGTAGCATTCTTTACAACAATGCATTTTTTTGGAGTTCCTTTCGAACGACAGGAAATGTGGAATGTAATAACAGTCATTTTTATTTTCACCCTTTCAATGGAAAGTATTTCCTATTTTCTTGTTTTAAATATTAACAATAGTGGAATCTTAGCTGCCATTATCACGCTTATTGTTCTCCCCGCATTTATGTATTCCGGATACATGGTACCATTCGAACAAATGGCTGATTTACCAGTTAGAATCGGAGGTTGGTTCCCATTAAGATATTATTTAAAAGCACTTTACCTGGTGTTTAATCATCACCAACCACTGGATGTAGCACAATCTTTTCTCAACAAACTCTGGCAATTTTCCGGGTTGTTTCTTTCACTCTCCGCAATATCAATATTTATAGGCCAAATAGAAAGAAAATATAGCATAAAGAAACATAGAATCGAAAATAATAAATTAAATGTTAAGGAGATTCAATCATGAAAAAGTGTATCGTCATTTCTTTACTGATGTCATTCGTTTTATGGAATTCACCATCTTTAGCACAAAAGGCGCTTACCCTTGATGATGCTATACGAATAGCTTTAGATAATAATCCTTCCATTAAGATTAATCAGAGTCAAGTCAAGGAAGCTGATGCAAAAAAAATTCAGGCTTATTCTAATTTTTTACCTCAGGCTGAAATAGTTTCAAAATATTTTTATACCAATAATACTTCAGGATTATTCCCACTTGAGGGATCAAGTGTTCCGGTAATGAACAATGGAACACCAACAGGCGAAGACATCATCATGCATGCAAAAGCACCTTTCCCAATACTTGACCGGGATGTTTTAACGATGGATATGAATTTGATCTACACTTTGTATGCCGGAGGAAAACGTAAAAATGCTATTGAAAGCACCAATGCTTTAAAAGAAGCATATCTGAATGACCTTCGGGAAACAGAAGGGAATCTAAGCCTGAATGTTAAAACTATCTTTTATAATGTGCTTTTCCTGGATGAACTTTTAAAGGTTTACGATGAAACTCTAAATCAAATTCTGGAACATCTCCACATGGCTGAAAAATCATATCAGGAGGGTGTTCGTTCTGAATTTGATGTACTTATGTTTAAAACTAAAAGTACAGATTTCAATAGTCAACTCATTGAACTTAAAAGCAAAAAAGAAATTGCACTATTCGCATTAAAAGCTTTACTAAATTTCACAGAAACGGACTCCATTATTTGTATTGGTTCAATCAATACTTCGATAAACTATTCCCTTCTTTCATCAGAACAACTATCAGACAGTATTGACATCCGCAATAATAAAATGCAATCATTAAAAGCCATGAAAAAAGTTCTCGCATACAAAGAGAAAGTTGATAAAGCGGAGAATTTGCCAACCCTCTTCACTTTTGGCAACTATCATATTTACCACGGTCTGGATACCCCGCCTTTCGATCAGGCATGGCGACAAGGTTATGCCATAGGTGTTGGTATAAAAATCAATTTGTTTGACGGTAATCTATCAAAAGGTAAAGTTCAGGAAACAAGAGCTGGAATCGAAAAAATTGCGGGATACGAAGAAAGTTTCAAGGTTCAGTTCAAAAATAAGTATTTGACTTCTGTAGAACATATTCATTCCCTCGAATCGCAGCGGGAATCAGTGATGGATAACATTAAAGTAGCAGACAAGGCTTATGAGATTGCAATGGTTGGATATAAAAACAATGTAATTACAACTATTGAACTGAATGACACACAATTAAATATTACCAAAGTGAAAATCCAGTTATTAAGCGTTGAAAAGGACATTCTCCTTGAACAGGCTAATCTCCAATATTTATTGGGTGTAATTTATTGACAGAATTAGTCTTAAATCAGCTATCCACAATATTAAAAATAAATATCAGAATGAAATATACAAATAAAAAAAACTCAAAATTATGACAAATAACAAAAAGCTTGCCCAGTGGGTAAAAGAATGGGCAGACATCTGCCAACCGGAAAAGATACACTGGTGCGATGGTTCAGAAAAAGAAAACCGACTTCTATTCGATAAAATGGTAAAAAATGGTTCTGCCATTCAATTGAATGACTCCAAAAGACCGAGTAGCTACTATTTTCAGAGTGAGGCTGGAGATGCTGCCCGTACAGAGGATCGGACATTTGTATGTTCTAAAAATAAAGAAGACGCAGGGCCAACCAATAATTGGTGTGATCCTGTAGAAATGAAACAAACCATGCTTCAGCTTTATCGGGGTTCAATGAAAGGACGGACAATGTATGTTATCCCTTTTAGTATGGGACCGCTTGGTTCGGCGATAGCCCAGATTGGTATTCAACTGACTGATTCTCCGTACGTGGTAACAAATATGCGTATTATGACCAGAATGGGCAAAACTGTACTCGGCATATTGGGTACTAAAGGCGATTTTATTCCTTGCATCCATTCGGTAGGAAAACCCTTGCATCCTGGCGAAATAGATTCGAAATGGCCATGTGTAGGACATGAAAATAAATACATTACTCAATTTCCTGAAACCCGTGAAATTTGGTCATACGGAAGTGGCTATGGTGGAAATGCTTTGCTAGGTAAAAAATGCTTTTCCTTACGCATTGCCTCGGTAATGGCGCACGAAGAAGGATGGTTGGCCGAACATATGCTTATCATGGGTATTACCAACCCTAAAGGTGAAAAAAAATACATCGCAGCAGCTTTCCCGAGTGCATGTGGTAAAACCAACCTTGCTATGCTTATCCCTTCTATCCCGGAATGGAAGGTTGAAACTGTTGGAGACGACATCGCCTGGATGAAATTTGGCGATGATGGACGTTTGTTTGCCATTAATCCTGAAGCTGGCTTCTTTGGTGTAGCACCTTATACTTCAATGGAAACCAACCCAAATGCATTGCTTTCATGCAAGGCTAATAGTATTTTTACAAATACAGGTTTAACTCCCGATGGTGATATTTGGTGGGAAGGAATAGGTTATGATGCTCCGAAAGGAACTATAAACTGGAAGAATGAAGTTCATAAAAAGGGTAGTGTTACCCCCATTTCACATCCAAACGCACGGTTCACAGCTCCGGCCAGACAATGTCCTTCAATCGACAAAGATTGGGAAAGTCCCAAAGGTGTACCCATTTCTGCCATTCTATTTGGAGGGCGTCGCCCCGGAACTGTACCCCTTGTTTATCAGGCAAAAGATTGGAATCATGGTGTCTTTATGGGATCCATTGTAGGTTCAGAAGTTACTGCAGCAGCTTTTGGTCTCAAAGCAGGTGTACGTCGCGATCCATTTGCTATGTTACCTTTCTGCGGATATAATATGGGCGACTATTTTGCGCATTGGATAAAAATTGGCAAAACGGCACCTGATAAAACCAAATTACCACTTATATTCAATGTAAACTGGTTCAGAAAAGACAAAAATGGCAAATTTCTCTGGCCTGGATACGGAGAGAACATTAGGGTTCTAAAGTGGATTTTTGAGAGGGCGAATAATCAGGTAAATGCTATAGAATCAGCCATTGGTTTTATACCTGAAAATGGATCAATTGATATTTCAGGCCTTATAATTTCGAAAGAGCAAATGCAGGAAGTGTTAGCTGTAAATATAAACGAATGGATAGAAGAATTAAGATTGATAGAGGAAGAACATTTCCCAAAATTCGGGAGCCATATGCCTGAGGAATTGAAACATCAGATTAATGAACTAAAAAATAGATTAAAGTAATTTAAAGATAACATTTATAAGGTCCTATGACGTCTTCCGTGGATGAATTTTGCAAACTGCTTTTAATGGTTTTTGCAATAAGCAACGGCCTTTAGCTGCTGGCAGCTGGAATGATAGTGCAAACTGTTTAACACTAATCCTTTAAAAATTAATATAGCTCCTGATTTTGTAGTAGGCGAATCTGCCAGTCGCCAGCCACAAATTTCCAGTTGCAACCAGTTCAAAATCAAATTTCCACATGAAAGGTTATAGAGCCACTTAAAATCTATGTCTTAAACTTAAGTTGTGAAATTAAAAACTCCTACTTGGCCCAAGACTTTAATTTTTTAATTTTTATCTTTGTTGTAAATACTACAAAAAGGTAGTAATATATGATATTTAATAAAACCACTGAGTATGCACTTACAATTCTTGGGTTTATGGCAACCCGGAATGAAAATATGTATTCTGCCGAATACCTTCACAAACAATTAAATATTCCACGTCGTTACCTCCGACGTATACTAACCGATTTGTCCAAACACGGATTTTTAAAGAGTACTTCAGGTAGAAATGGTGGATTTGTTTTTGCCAGAGATTTAAAAGAAATAAGTCTTGCTATGATAATTAATACAATTGAAGGATCCGATGCGATATTTACCTGCATTCTTGGCTTCAGTTGTTGTATTGTTGATAAACCGTGTATTATGCATGATTCATGGATGGATGCACGTTCGAAGATGGTCGATATTCTTTCAAATACATCCCTGGCTGATCTCAAAGAAAAATATCAATTGGATCTCAAAAGAAATCTCAAGTTATTATAAATACAGATTCTCTATTGTTAAACTTAAAAACGAAGAATTATGGTTGACTCAACAATGGTGTTACATGGCCAGACACTGGCCTACACATTTTACTGTCTGGCCATCCTGGCGCTTATGGGATGGTTCGGATACAAAATCACCAGAAAGGGGAAGGAAGGCGTTATTAAAGATACGCTTTTCTATTCATTCGTAACATTTTTAATCGTGCTTGGGGTTTCGCTGCACATAGTAACCTACAACACCATCCCGTGGGCACCTATTGACATGAACCGGGCCGAAATCAAAGCGGACAAAGTGTTTGATATCGTGGCAGAAAAGCATCACTTCATCCTTCCTGCGGAAAAAATTGTTATTAAATGCCACGAAAAAGCCTTGTTCAAAGTCACTTCCAACGACCTTACCTATGGATTTGGCCTGTTTCGCCAGGATAATTCTATGGTCTTTCAAATGCAAGTAGTTCCTGGGCATATGAATGATATTCTCTGGCAATTTGATAAGCCGGGCGTTTATACAATTCGTTCAACTGAGTACTCGGGACCAGCTGGAGTTGATATGCTGGTGAAGGATGCCGTTATAGTAACAGACGAAGAAACCGCACAAAGTAATTAAAAAACTAACTCCTAAAATAGATATTATGAATTTTATACAAACATTTCTACATGGCGAAGAAGGCGTATTTAAGCCTGATAGTATGACGCCAATGCAAAAAATGACTCTTCGCTTCGTTGTCGTTGGGTTGGTATATTATGCCTTTGCAGTTATCGAAGGCATGATAATGCGCCTTTACGAGATTCAACCAATTCCTGGAATAGAATCAAAACAGTTCTTTGCCATCATGACCGCTCATCCATTGGTGGGAATTTTCGGCTCAACCTATTCCATTGTATTCGGGGCATTCCTGTTTCTAGTACCCTTCCTTATGAAAAAACCTTTGTGGAGCATCAAATTAGGGAACTGGACATTAGTTCTTATTGGAGGAGGCACATTTATGTTCTGGTTCGCAGGATTTCTAACGCATTATGCTCCATTGTACACCCTATATTGGCCATTGCCTGCTGACTTTACACAATTCAGCATAATAGGCGGAACCTTCTTTATCACCGGCATAGCTCTCGTTATGCTTGGCACCGTGTTTTTTGTTATTAATATCTTCAAAACGCTAACTTATACACCCGAAGGATGGGCACAACAGCCCAGCGGGGAAATTCTAAAATCAGCGTTGGGGATTACGGCTTTTGATAACCTCTTCAGGAAGAAAAAAACAGAACAGCTGGTTTCCCTGCCTGTAGCTGCCATTTCTCAGGGAACCGTTGACGTGGCGTTTAATGCTGCCATCATCCTTTTCACCGGTGTACTCATCCTTGTTTATATGGTGGCTGCTTTGTTTGGAGTCGACCTGAAATCGACTGCTATCGATGCACTATTGTATAAAAACTGGTTTTGGTGGGGACTTGATCTTGTAGCCGATGGTCTGGTTTTAATCTTTGTAGCTGGAACATGGTATTTGCTCGCAACATTAATAACCGGTAAGAAACTTTACATGGAGAACGTTGCCCGCATTGCCCTGTTGGTGGAACTCGTTGTATCATGGACCGTGTGGTCACATCACTTATTGAGTGACCAGGCACAACCAGGAATATTAAAGGTTGTATCCGGAGAGATGGTAACTGCATTCGAATTGATCACTCAGGGACTCGCATTTTTCATAACCCTCTATACACTATGGAGTGCGCGCCCCCTTCAGATGACAAATCCGCTAAAGTTTTTACTTGGAGGTCTGCTTGGTTTTGCGCTTGCTGTTCCTGCCGGTATAATGCAGGCTGACATCGGATTAAATAGAATATTGCACAATACACAATGGGTTATTGGTCCACATGTGCATGTTGCTATTTTGGTTGGCCTTGCTATGACATTATATTCGGCTATTTACTTCCTCTTCCCGATCCTCACAAACGGAGCTAAACTCTATAGCCAAAAGCTGGCCAATTTCCACTTCTGGGCGCAGTTGTTTGGAGGCATTGGAATGGGTGCATTTATGGGCATGGCAGGACTTCAAGGCATGTTGCGTCGATCTCTTTATATTCATGGAGAATTTAACACTTATATGGTTTTGGCTGCAATATGCGGTGGGCTTCTACTTGTCGGATTTCTTGCCTTTTTCTTCAACATTGTAATGAGTGTTGGACTCAATGGTGTAATTGGGATATTCTCACCTTCAAAATTGAATACGAAAGATCTTTTGCCTAAAGCTTAATAAGTTAAGGTGGAATGAAGTTATGATAAACTTCATTGAAAACTCGTCCTGATATAATAAGGACGAGTTTTTTTCATTTGTTGCAAACTCATCGAATCTTGCCGTAGAAAAAGATGAAACATTGAAATAATCTCAAAAAAAAAATTTATTCGCTTAAAAAATATTATTATGAAGGTATTATAAGCAGATTTGTAATTCCCGTTCATGGATTTAAATTTTTTTTAAAATTGGTCAATATATTTGCCTTGAAATTTTCTTATATTATTTTTGTTAGTGAATAATAACTATTGTATATATGTTTACAGATCGTCAATAGGAAACAATATAGGCATCCATGGGAATAATGAGCTTAAGTATTTATGTCTTCAATTCAGAAATAACTCAGTACCATAATTTAGAGATCCAGAAATTATAATAGTTTATCTTTATGATAATAATATAAAATTTATTTGATAACTGTCTGGCATTTTTCCCTTTTGAAATAGCTCATATTTTGACTGATCTTGCATTGGAATTTACAAACATGCTTATTAAAATTGAGAAAGGGAATCTTTGCTCAAAACCATCTTACTTGATATTAAGCTTTTTAGCCTATTACAGTACCTATAGAAGGCACGGTTCACTATGAAAAGAGGTCGCTGTAAAAGCCCCTTTTGATGCCATCGAAAAATGGGTCTAACTTAAACCATAAATATTTTTCAAAGAACAACCGATTTTAAAAAATAATTTTACCTTTGAAATTAACTGTAAACAGCAACTTTCACCAACAAACTTGTAAAACTTGACACTTAATTATTTCGTTAATTTGTTTACACCTTCAGGCTTTTTTTATAATTAACCCGTCAATGATGCATAGAAAACACTCATTCAGCACAACATTTCTGCTAGACCTCTCCAACCTGCCTACGGCTTATTTCGCACTGGTTATGGCCACAGGTATTGTATCTATTGCAGCCTACAACTTTAATTTCTTCACAATTGCACGCCTACTACTTTACTTTAACATTGGGTTCTATCTTTATTTGGTCATTCTATTCTTTGCACGTATGTTGCTCTATCCGGAAAATTTCATGGCCGATGCCGGCGACCATGCTAAAAGCCCCGGTTTGCTGACCTTTGTAGCCGGAACCTGTGTGTTGGGCAGTCAATTTGTGATACTTACTAAAAATTATCAGATAGCTACCATCTTGTTCTATATTGGAACCGCAGCATGGGTTTTCCTCATTTACATGGTTTTTACCGTTTTTTCTGTTAAAAAAGTGAAGCCCTCCATCAATGAAGCCATCAGCGGGTTATGGTTGCTGATCATTGTTTCCACACAGTCGGTTTCTGTTCTTGCAACTCAACTGGCCGGGCATCTCCCTTTTGCCACAGAACAAGTGCTCTTTTTTTCACTCATTATGTTTCTGTGCGGATGTATGTTTTATATCATTGTAATTACACTCATCGTTTACCGGATGTCGTTTTTCAGCATGAAAGCCGAAGAATTTGCGCCTCCATACTGGATAAACATGGGGGCAGTAGCCATTTCTACGCTTGCAGGCTCCACATTAATTCTCAGTGCGATTAACTGGCCGTTTATAATTGAAATACGTCCCTTTTTAAAAGGTTTTACCCTGTTCTTCTGGGCCATCGGCACCTGGTGGATTCCCCTGATCGTTATTTTGGGAGTCTGGCGGCATATTTTCAAACAACTGCCATTGAAATATCATCCTCAATACTGGGGAATGATTTTCCCCTTGGGTATGTACACCGTATGCACAGGAAGGCTTTCGCAGGCGCTGGAGATGCCCTTTCTGATGGCAATACCTTCCTTTTTTGTATACATTGCACTTGTGGCCTGGGCTGTCGCCGGTGCCGGTATGTTTTATAGCATTGGCAGAAGTTACTGGCCTTCAGCAACTAAATAATGGCTGCTTGCTGCTTCTTTATAAAGCGTAAATCCCTGATGCTTAATCATTATCTGAATTTCTATTTTACAGTGATTTAGCGCTCTATTTTAAATTAGACTAAAAATAAATTAGCAAACAGTCTAATAATACGCAACTCAACCCTCCAGAGTTGGTTGGAGATAATATAGCTAATATGTAAATTCGCAGATAATGAACTGGGGATTGCAAGCTCATTTTCTTTTGATCCCTTTATACTCCCCCTTGCCATGAGTCTACTCAATAAACTTTTTTACTTCAGCAAAGAAGTTAAAAAAACCAACGACAAACATATTGCAATTACCAGTGAAAATCGCGATTGGGAGCGCATGTACCGCAACCGGTGGCAGCACGACAAGGTTGTTCGCTCCACTCATGGAGTAAACTGCACAGGATCCTGCTCGTGGAAAATTTTTGTAAAAAATGGACTTGTCACCTGGGAAACGCAACAAACCGACTACCCACGAACACGTCCGGGAATGCCTAATCACGAACCGCGGGGTTGTCCACGCGGAGCTAGTTATTCCTGGTACCTGTACAGTGCAAATCGGGTAAAATATCCAATGATTCGAGGGGAGTTGATGACTGCATATAAAGAAGCAAAAGCCCGACTTTCTGATCCTGTAAAAGCCTGGGAAGCTGTGGTTAGTGATCCAATCATTTCGAAACAATATAAATCTGCCCGAGGATTGGGAGGTTTTATCCGTGCCGAGTGGGATGAAGTAAATGAAATCATAGCAGCTGCTAATATTTATACTATAAAAACTTATGGTCCCGATCGGCTTGCAGGGTTCTCCCCTATTCCTGCCATGTCAATGATTTCTTATGCGGCTGGTACACGTTATCTTAGCCTGATAGGGGGAACGGTACTCAGTTTCTATGATTTCTATTGCGACCTGCCGCCGGCATCACCACAAACATGGGGTGAGCAAACCGATGTTCCTGAAAGCGCCGATTGGTATAACTCATCATTCCTGATGCTCTGGGGATCGAATGTTCCGCTGACACGTACGCCCGATTCGCCATTTTATACCCAGGTACGCTATAAAGGAACAAAATCGATCGTCATTGCCCCCGACTACAGCGATGCGGTTAAATTCGCCGATTTGTGGATGAAACCCAAACAAGGTACCGACGCTGCTTTGGGCATGGCAATGGGACATGTGATCCTGAAAGAGTTTTATCTGGATAAAAAAATACCTTATTTCGAGAAATATGCCCGTCAATATTCAGATTTGCCGTTTCTGGTGAAAATTGAGAAAAAAGACGGGAAATACCAGAGCGGGATGCTGCTCAGGGCCAGTGATCTTGAAAACATGTCCGAAGCAGGTGAAAAGCAGGAGTGGAAACCTGTTTTACTCGACGAATTGTCGGGCAACTGTGTGGTGCCAAACGGAACGATCGGATCGCGTTGGGAGAAAAAGCAAAAATGGAATCTGGAACTAAAGGACAGCAAAACGGGAGCCGACATTATGCCTCAGCTTTCACTTTTTGAAAAACATGATGAAGTGATAAATGTGCAGTTCCCTTATTTTGGCGGTTCGACTTTTAAACACGAACATTTTTCGGCAAGCAGCCACGACGATATTATTGAACGCAAAGTGCCGGTCAGGAAAATCAAAACCATTCAGGGTGAAATTTACACCTGCACTGTATTTGACCTGATGGTTGCCAACTATGGAATTGACCGTGGATTTGATGATCCGAATTCGGCAAAAAGCTATGATGAGGACCTGCCTTTTACGCCAAAATGGCAGGAGAAAATCACCGGAGTTCCTGCTCAACACATCATATCTACTGCCAGACAGTTCGCTGAGAATGCGGCGGCTACCGAAGGAAAATCAATGATTATTATCGGAGCCGGAGTCAACCATTGGTATCATACGGATATGATCTACCGAAGCGCCATCAACATGCTGGTGTTTTGTGGTTGTGTCGGCCAGTCAGGTGGTGGGTGGTCTCATTATGTGGGTCAGGAAAAACTCAGGCCTCAAACAGGCTGGTTGCCACTGGCATTTGGCCTTGACTGGAATCGTCCCCCACGGCAGATGAATACCACATCGTTCATCTATATGCATACCGGCCAATGGCGATACGAGAAAATGAAACTAAACGAATTGGTTTCGCCCCTTGCTGATAAGTCTGACTGGGAGGATCTTTCACTCATAGATTGCAATGTTCGTGCTGAAAGAATGGGTTGGCTACCCAGCGCCCCTCAATTGAGCAGGAATCCCCTGACAATCGTCAAAGAAGCTGAAGCTGCTGGTGTGACTTCTGAAGAATACGTGGTTTCGCAACTTAAAAGCGGCCTATTGACTATCGCTTCCGAAGATCCCGACAATCCGGCCAACTTCCCACGCAACCTGTTTGTATGGCGATCGAACCTTCTGGTGTCAACAGCTAAAGGAACGGAATATTTCATGAAGCACCTGCTGGGAGCCCAGAATAGTATTCAGGGCGATGACCTAAAAGAATTGGGACAGACCTTGCCTTCCGAAGTAAAATGGCACGACAAATCCCCGGAAGGGAAGCTTGACCTGCTGGTCACCCTCGATTTCAGGATGTCATCGACCGGCTTGCATTCAGACATTTTGCTTCCGGCCGCTTCGTGGTATGAAAAAAACGATCTGAGTACCAGCGATATGCACCCATTCATACATCCTTTCTCCCGGGCCGTCGATCCAGTATGGGAATCTCGAACAGATTGGGATATATTCAAAGGGCTGGCTGAAAAATTCTCGGTGCTATCAAAGGGACATCTGGGTAATGAAACTGACGTTGTGCTGCTTCCGTTACAACACGATTCACCAATGGAGTTATCGGAAACTACCGATGCAAAAGATTGGAAAAATTCAGATTTAGAAATAAAGCCCGGAATCAACTTCTCAAAAATAATCACGCTAAAACGCAATTATCCTGAAACTTATAATCGGTTTACCAGTCTTGGGCCATTGATGAAGACGCTGGGTAATGGCGGTAAAGGAATTAACTGGAACACGGAGGCCGAAATAGAACTGCTAGCACTTCTTAATAATACAAAAACTGAAGAAGGCGAAACTAAAGGACTTCCGAAAATTGAAACGGACATCCAGGCTGCCGAGGTTATTCTATCGCTCGCTCCAGAAACCAATGGTGCCGTTGCCATGAAAGCCTGGAAAGCGCTGGAAGCAATTACAGGACGCAAGCACACTCACCTGGCTTTAGGCCGCGAGGAAGAAAAAATACGCTTTCGCGATCTACTGGCACAACCTCGCAAGATTATCACTTCGCCTATCTGGAGTGGCATCGACTCCGAAAAAGTATCATACAATGCCGGTTATACCAACGTTCATGAACTAATCCCCTGGCGCACACTCACCGGTAGGCAAACCCTTTATCAGGACCATCCGTGGATGATTGCCTTTGGTGAGAATATGGTTACTTATAAACCCCCTATCAATACAAAATCTATCCGTGAAGTATTGGGCAAAGTGGACAAGGACGACGAATATATGGTCATAAACATGCTGACACCACATAATAAGTGGACCATTCATTCTACTTGGTCCGACAATTTAGTTATGCTTACCCTTGGTCGAGGAGGCCCGGTAGCCTGGATGAGCGAAACCGACTCCGCCAGTATTGGACTTAAAGACAACGACTGGATTGAAATCTTCAATAGCAATGGGGCATCCGTTGCCCGTCTGATTGTATCACAGCGGGTTCCAGTGGGCGCATTGATTATGTATCACAACCAAGAGCGTACCGTGAATATGCCTGTCAGTCAATTGACAGGCCATCGTGGCGGGGTTCACAATTCAGTGGAACGCCTGTGTCTGAAACCGACTCACATGATTGGCGGATACGCACAATTGGCTTATGGTTTTAACTACTACGGGACCATTGGATCGAACCGCGATGAGTTTGTTGTGGTCCGTAAAATGAAGAAAGTGGAGTGGAAAGACGAAGAAATAACACGTTAACACATTTAAGACATCCCAGAATATGAAAATACAGGCTCAAATTGCGATGGTATTAAACCTCGACAAATGTATCGGCTGTCACACTTGTTCGGTTACCTGCAAAAATGTGTGGACTACCCGTAAAGGGATGGAATATGTCTGGTTCAACAATGTGGAGACCAAACCGGGTACCGGTTATCCAACTGATTGGGAAAACCAGGAGAAATGGAAGGGAGGCTGGATATTTGACAAATCGAAACTTCGACCACGAATGGGAAACAAAACAGGGATCATGAAAAATATTTTTTCCAATCCTCATCTGCCCCAAATTGATGATTATTACGAGCCATTCACCTTCAATTACAGTGTTTTACATTCTTCCGCAAAGTTTGCAACACCACCATCTGCAAGACCATACTCCATGATTACCGGCCTTCCGATGGAAAAAATAGAGAAAGGTCCGAATTGGGACGATGACCTGGGGGGCGCTTTTGAGGAACGGAGCAAAGAGAAAAATTTTGAAGACATAGACAAACAGATATACAGCAAGTTCGAGAATACCTTTATGATGTATTTGCCGCGCTTGTGCGAACATTGTCTCAACCCGACCTGCGTGGCCGCCTGTCCTTCAGGAGCGATATACAAACGGGAAGACGACGGCATTGTACTCATCGACCAGGATCGCTGCCGCGGATGGCGTATGTGTGTGAGCGCTTGTCCGTATAAAAAGATCTATTTCAACTGGAAAACCAAGCGTTCCGAAAAATGCACCCTGTGTTACCCAAAAATTGAAAACGGCGAACCAACCATCTGCAGCGAAACCTGCGTAGGAAGGATCAGGTATATTGGCGTAATGCTGTATGACGCAGAAAAAATCAAAGAATCAGCCTCCACCGAAAATCCGGTTGATTTGTATCAGGCTCATCTCGATATCTTCCTTGACCCTAATAATCCGGGAATTGCAGAAGAAGCACGCAAACAAGGGATTCCGGATAACTTTATCGCGGCTGCCCAAAATTCTCCGGTTTACAAAATGGCTATAGATTGGAAAGTGGCTTTTCCGCTTCATCCCGAGTACCGCACCTTACCGATGGTTTGGTACACTCCCCCACTCTCGCCTATTCAGGAAGAAGTAGAAAGCGGAAAACTGGGATTTAATGGTATTATTCCTGATGTTGATATGCTACGTATTCCTGTAAAATACCTGGCAAATATGTTCACCGCCGGCGACGAGAAACCGGTAAGGGAAGCATTGATAAAGATGCTCGCAATGCGAGCTTTCATGAGGAGTAAAACTGTAGAAAACAGAATTGATGAGGAAGTATTGCAGGGAACAGGACTGACCCGGGAAATGGTTGAAGAAATGTATCGCTACATGGCTATAGCCGATTATGAAGACCGCTTTGTTATACCCGTTTCGCATAAGGAATATGCCTTTGATGCTTTCGGCGATATGTCCGGATGCGGCTTCAGCGATGGCGAAGGCTGCGGTAGCATGGAAAGTCGTTTAAAAAACCTGTTTGGAGGAATGTAAAATGTTAAAAACCTATCGAATATTATCGCTGTTGATGACCTATCCCAACGAGGAAATTTACAACTTTTTACCACAGGTAACCTCTTCGCTTAAGGAGGAGAATTTATTGGATACTGAAACTATTGCCGGGATTGAAGCATTTGTCGATTTTTTTGTCCGGAAACCACTCACTTTCTGGCAGGAATTTTATGTGCAACTCTTCGATTATT
>Ga0209123_1000556_pt1 | contig 45662 bp, 28 predicted proteins | sample BarGraIncu00431A_FD_184500 | JGI IMG/M metagenome (GOLD analysis project Ga0209123, IMG submission 184500) | Arctic peat soil microbial communities from Barrow, Alaska, USA - Barrow Graham LP Incubations 004-31A (SPAdes) (version 2) | ecosystem: Environmental > Terrestrial > Soil > Wetlands >...
TATTTGCGTAGTTGAACGTGACTTTAAAATTTTATACAAGTCCCCGAATATAAAGTTTGCAACTAATGGAACGGAAATAATTATCGGTTCAAAGTTTTTTGGCGAGATTATGGGTGGGTATTTCAGCCTTAATAATCAAGTTGGCGTATTTGAAGATTTCCGCTACGGCATCATTAACACAAATGAGTTGAGACCAATAGTCCATCAAAATCAAATGTACCGAAAAGCTATATCTGAATAATTATCAAAGCACAATTACCATGAATAGAGGATATATAAAAATCAAAGAAACCAGCCATCAGAAGTTTATTGTTGAAGCCCGGCTGGTTGACGACAACCTATGGATTACCAAACATGAAATTGCGGACCTGTTTAACGTTCCTGTCGGTATGGTCAGTAACAATCTGTGTGCCATTTTCAGATCTGGCGTATTGCGCGAAGAAGACGCTATTCGCGGTCATTTATTCGAACGGAACGGGAAGCCTTGTGGAACGACGCTTTACAATCTGGAAGCGTTGATATTTGTCAGTTACCGCATTGCCTCGTTCGAAACCCAGGCATTCAGGAAATGGGTAATGAATGCTCTTTGCGAATATACTAGGGATGATAGAAACGTCCGTACAGGTGAAGTTTTTATCATATATAATGCCGGGGAAAATCTATCTTCAATCATTACCTTAAACTGATTGCGGATATTTTGCAAGGCCTCGGCTATCATATCATACATCTGCCGGGACTTTGTATGTTCCGGCAAATCCTTCCACGCCCTCCGATACATTCCGCCACCAGTCGCCGCTACTTCCATGAGATTACCCTTCGGGATAATCCACCATTCCATCCGCTTACCGACCAGGATGCCGTAAAGAATCTCCGGGTTACGGGCAAAAAGAATACAAAGGCAGCCCGATAAAGGCTTTGTCTTTGCATACTTTTTTCATGCCCGTAATCATATCACCTTTTGTCAGGTGATTTTCCGTTAAATGCTTTCACGCCGTCCGATACATTCCGTCCCCGGTCGCCGCTACTTCCATGGGATTACCCGGTTCTTCGTCACATTTGGGGACACACAAATTCTTACAGTACACTGCATAAATATTTGATAATCAGATAAATATATTCGTTCTTTCTTGGTAATTTGATAGGTATTTATTATCTTCAAGTAATTTAATATCAATTACTTATGAGAATAAATCGCATTATATGCCTGCCAAAATTCCGCATAAAAAACATTGAGCATAAAAATGGCAAAATCATGATTTTTGCTTCCATTAAGTCCAAACGATCCCAATGCCCTATCTGTGGCCATTTTAGCACTACTGTTCATGATCATTACCACCGTAAATTATCAGACCTACCTGCTTTTCAGAATACTACCACTCTGGTCTTAAAGACAAGAAAATTCAAGTGCAAAAATCTAAAGTGCGATCGTAAAGTATTTTCTGAACAAACATCTCATATCAACAGATACTCCAGAAAGACTCTCAGAGCCTCGCAAGTGTTGGATTCATTGTCAATTGAGCTTACAGGAAAACTTGGAAGCACGCTATCCAAACAGCTTTTTATGCCAGTTAGCACATCAACAATTACCAGGATTGCTCATAAACAACAATTACCAGAGATTATACAACTAATCGTGCTTGGCGTTGATGACTGGGCATTTCGCAAGGGAATAAGTTACGGAACGGTATTGGTAGATATGGAAACATCCACTCCAATCGAGTTATTACAATCAAGAGACAGTAGTGATTTAAAGCAGTTTCTCAAGAAATACCCTCTTGTAAAGATCGTTACCAGAGATAGAGCCAGTTCATATTCTTCTGCGGTAGATGAAGTTTGTCCCGAGGCCATACAGGTTGCTGATCGTTTTCACCTTTTGGTAAACTTATCCGATGCCTTGGATAAATACTTCAAAAGTTCCAGATCGCTTGTTAAAGCTACAATCCAAAAGAAAACGGAAGAAATGGCAAAGGGCGATAAGAATATTAGCATTGAAACAACAACTGATGATCCTCAAACTGATGACTCTAATTCTGTCGTGGATGTTCAAGATCTTGAACGAGTAAATTTTGATCAACGAATCGATAAATTCAATAAAGTCAAAGAGCTTCAAAAAGATAATGTTGGCATCAAGAAGATTGCGAAGATTGTAGGGATTACCAGAATAACGGTTCGTTCATATTTTGTTCAAGATACGCTTTCTCCAAGGATCAGTTCAAGATCTACAAATATTGATTCGTATACAAAACTCATACAGCTTCGTATAAGTACAGAAGGTTATAAAGTCAAAGATATTCTTAAAGAGATTATTTCACTGGGGTTTGATGGAGGAAGAACACAAGCCTATTCTCATATCAATCGTATTAAAACTTTATGCAATAAAGCAGCCAAGAACTTCAAGGAATTGCAACAAACACCCATCGTATTCATAAAACCATTGAGCACCAGAAAATTAGCGAAATTCATTGATGTGAATATCAAAGATATATCAGATCCGGATGAAAGAAGCTATATGGAAACGCTCATAGAAAACATTTCAGAGTTTCGTGTCGTCAGAAAATTGGTACAAATATTCAAAAGGATGTTAAAAAACGGATGCGGAAATATTAAAAGGTGGATAGAATATGTAAGAGGATCAAAAATAGCATTCGCTGGTTTAAAGAATTTTGCCAATGGATTACTCCGTGATATCAAAGCAGTAGAAAATGCAATACACCTACCTTGGAGTAACGGGACTGTTGAAGGACATGTTAACAGAATTAAAAGCATCAAGCGCCAAATGTATGGGCGAGCTAGTTTTGAACTTCTTAGACGAAAGGTAATACTTTCTCAACATGGATAACTTCCCCCAAATGTGACGAAGAACCACTTTCACCGTAAGTTCATCAGTAGATAGTTGGGCAAATTGTGCATTGCCCGTTACTTTGAATGGCGTTTTTGTGGTTATCCCAGACAAAACACAAAGACTGGATACATTTGGAATAACGTTTTCGGGCGATGCCTGAACACGGATAATCCTGCTGTTGACAACATCGATTTCAATGGTTTTCGCAGCTCCATTTTTGGGCGAAACCTTCATGCCGTTTTGCAACGTTTGAACAGAGTCGGCTGCGAACATGTATCCTGCAATAATCAGAAATACAAAAGAGAGAGAGATTCGTTTCATTCGATAATTTATTTATTTTTCAATGATTTTCGTTGTTTATATTTTTTATTCAGTTGATAAATCAAATAGTATATTGCCACTACAGATACCATTATGACTAAGAAGCCAATTCCTCCTATCACTTCTCCTTCAGGTGTTCCTCTTGGATAATCAATTATTTTTCCAGACAGAAATGCGGCAATCAAAAGACCAGCTACATACCCCGGTAATAAGACAAATTTTAAAAATTTCGTTGTATTTTTCATCTTTACCTACTTTATTAAAATCTCACTATTCGCTCCAAACTAATACGCCTGCTGATTTAAGCGTTTTCTCTCCAAAAAGAACTTTAGCAGTTGGAGGCATGTTCATCGTATAATCGTTTGAAGAATAATTTACAGCCAGATTAAATCCGTCGCGCCAGTATACGTAAATGCCCTCAGGGTAGTCTTCGGTGGTAGCCCCGGCTTTAGTGTAGATCTCCCGCAATATGTCCTTTTCAAGTTTTGAATTGTCGGTATCGACACCAATGTATGTAACGGAACCTTTGCCAACCTTGCGTTTCACAACTGCAGTTTTGCCCTTGTAAAACTGGTTGTCGTATGTGGCTAGAACTTCCGTGTTTTTATCAGGTTCGAGCAGATCTGCCCAATTGTTCCAATTGTATTTCGATGAATTCATAACGATTTCGCCTTTGGCATAACCCGAAAGCATATCGGTTGCTTTAACATGAGCCCCAATGAGTCCTGATATTGGCGCTGCTATTTCGGCTTCCCAGAAATGCCCCATGCGATCTTTGGTTGCCGTGCGGCAGGTAATAATCAAATGCCCTCCGTTTGCCGCATAATCATTCCACTTCTTCGCTAAACTGGAATCTGCCATTTCGTAAGCCGGAACAATAACGACCTTATATTTTGACAAATCGGCTGTTTCCGGGATTACATCTACCGGAGCTCCAAAGGATTTTGCTATTTCCATAAACTTTATGGGGTAATTCCATGTATCCCATTGGAAGGTTTGTTTTTGCCTGTCGATAGTCCAATAATTTTCGAGATTCCAAACAATTGCTGTTGACCGCGCAGCCAGTTTTTCGGGCATTTTAGAATCTGGTTTGTATTGTTTCCTGAGCTCTTTTATTTCCTTCATGAATTGCATATACTCCTCACCACCTGGCGAAGGTGTTATACCATCCGTCAGTATTACGCCTGCATGGTACTGCTCTGAGCTATACAAAATCTGGCGGAAACGATAGAGAACAAGCAAGTTTTCCGCCTGCAGCGAAGGAGTGATACAGCCACATACGCACAGTACCCGGTAAAAGAAGAGGGTTCTAACCACCCCAGTTGACCGGACCGGGTTGCATTTCCATAACTCCGGAAACACCGCCGACCGATTTGTAATATTCAGAAGCGAACAGGATAACTTTGCTGTTTCCCAAACGAAAGCCTTGGTCACCAATGTTATCGGTTCCACCATTCGGATAAGCTGTATATGAAGCAAAATCGAGCTTTTTTGTACGCCTTGGGTCAGAACCTGTGCAAACTGCAGTATAATTAGTGGTAATGTATTGGTTCTTGGAAATGTAATTCCGCAAAGTAGCTGCCTGAAAATCGAGAAACTCTGCCTGCGCATCTGCCGAGTAACGTTTTAAATCGAGCAGCGCATGAGGATTGTTGCCCCACCAGCCCACTAAACTTGTATTGGGGATAATAACCTGATCGAAACTATTGAACCACTGGCTCCAGAAAGCCGTTCCCCAGGCTGAATTTAATGCGTCGATGGTTATGTATTTGATTTTCAGCCACTGCCTGAAAGCTTCTTGTGACGATGGGCTATAATCGGTATTTGCAGGAGGCTCGTTATCGATCTGCCACCCGGTCACATTCTTATTCTGTCCGAAACGTTTGCCCATTTCGGTCACAATCTCGTCAACAAATATGCGATATTTAGGGTTGACAATGGATTCCAGCCCACGTGTGCCATTCTCGGCACGAATGTAATGGCCGTCCATAATAAAAGTTTCGGGATAATTTATACGCATCCAAGTCGGAGTAGTTGCCGAAGGCGTGCACATCACCACTTTCAGGTTGTATTTTACACAAAGGTCCACCACTTTATCCAGCCACTTAAAATCGTATTTCCCATCCTGTAGTTCCATTTTAAACCAGGCAAACTCAGCGATGTGTACAAACTCATAACCCATTTCAGAAATTTTCCTGATGTCACGTTCCCATTGGTTTTCGTTCCAATGTTCCGGATAATAATAAATTCCGGTTGTTATCAGGTCTTTTTCAGGAAAAAACCGTTTAGCGTCCTGCGATTTTACGGTCAATCCCGAAATCATTATTGCCAGAAATAAAATTAGGTACTTTTTCATCCGAATATAATTTGTTTTTTAATTGCCGGATGAAACTCGCATGTGAGATATTCATCCTTGTTTGTGTTCAACGAACATGCCCGTTTCATAATCTATTTTTTTAATTATTTTAAAAGAACGCTCTTTCTCAACGGGCAGAACTTACCGAAGCATCTTTGGCGTCTTGCATGATAGCATTGATAATACCCTGATCAAGGAGTGCTCCCGTACGACGATTAAACAATCCCCCTGGTGTATCCCAGCAAAAAGGTATTATTCCTTTACTAATGGCCGATTTTACTACATATTTATAATAATATTCCACTGACTCGTTGTTAAGTGCCTGATCTGAAGGCGAACTAAGTTTCCGTTTCCCCGCACCAAATTCGCCGAGAATTACCGGAATTCCCTTATCAACAAACTGAGCTTTCATCCTTCCAAAATTCTTTTCCACATCACTTTCTTCACCCCATGTGGCATTGTGGGTGGTATCGGTTGCCGAATGGTTGCCCTTTCCCCAATAGTAGAACATTTTACCCCAGTCGGCATCTTTTTCCATAAGACAAAATTGGTATGGAGTGTAATAATGGACTTCTGCCATTAAACGGTCGGCAATCTTATCCACAGGCATGGTATTCATCAATTTATTGGTATTATCGATGTCAGTTGAAGGCCCCTGTACAATAAGGGTACGCGAACCATTATTTCCTCCAGTAGCACGAACGGCATTTATAAATGTCTGGTGGTAAGATAATAAAACGAACATCCCGGTAGCATCTTTAACATTTGGTTCATTGGCTCCCGCAAAAAGCAAATGTTCGTCATAATCTTTGAAATAATTGGCAATTTGAGTCCAATAAAGGCGCTGTCTTTTGTTCACAATATCCTGATTAGCTTTATTAACCCTATTTTCCAGCCATCCTTTATCCCAATGCATGTTTAAGATTATATACATATCGTCTTTAATGCAATAATCTACTACTTCTTTCACACGGGCAATCCAGGCTTCATCAATAACACTGGTTGTAGTATCGGAATGGCAAAACCATGCTACAGGAATCCGTACCGTATTAAATCCGGCAGCCTTTACCGAGCTGATGAGTTGCTGTGAGGTATGGCCTGCCCCCCAGGCATCTTCTCCGCAAATAGCCTCAAAGGTATTGCCGAGGTTCCAACCGACTCCCATTTTATGGGCAATATACTGAGCTGTTGGCAACTGTGCATTTGCTTGAAACGACAGGAATAGTCCACAAACCATCATTGTGAAAGGAATTCTGGAAAATTTCGGAAAGGGAGAAAAACTTATTTTTTTTAGCATGGTAAATTGAATAATCGGATTTATTGACTTCCGTTGTTATATTAACAATCTCAATATTTAGGATACTTGACTTAAATTTTTTTACTGAAAATCATTTTGTAATTACATCCACTTCTGCATATCCTGCAACATCATCATTTGAAGTGTTTTTGATAGCCTTCAGCTTAATAAACCTAGTATTTGCAGGCAAAAAATTCTTGATTTGCCACACGGGGTTGTTTTTGATGTTAGAAAATTCACCTTCATTCACCAGTTTCCATTCAACATTGTCATCAGAAACATAAAACTGATAGTTGGAAATAATGCCGGAACTCCATTTATTCTGATCCGGAAGGTATTTGAAACCACACACATTATAGCTTTTTCCAAGGTCGATAACTAAATCAATCGGCATTTTTTTACTATCGCGTTGATGCCAAACAGTAGATGGGTTTCCGTCCAGAATTTTGCTTGCATTTTCATCATTTATCTCTACTATTTTCCAATTTTTCTTAGAAATGTCGAATTTTTCGTGACCTACCGGGCTGCTTTTTCCCGATGCCGGATCGTAAGTAATTGCTTTAATATCCATTTTCCCATCACCCGAAAAAGGTGCAGCGTACATAGTTGATTTCGTAGTTGGTTCACTACCGTCAGTCGAATAGTAAAAAATTGGGCCGATATCATTGGTGGCTAAAGTAACCTCGCCAGATTGGTTTCGGGAAATAGAAGGGGAATTCAGGAATACCGGTGCATTATAAACTCCGATATTTGAAATTACCGGGCAACTTTTCGAATCGGTGATACTGAAACGAACCTTCGTTGCTTTTACACTCGGAAAACGAAGGATTCGTTTATAACCAATAGTTGTTGCTTTCGCTATTTCTTTCCAGTTTCCATCTACAAGCGCTTCCACTCTAAATGATTTCACGCGTTGTCCCAATCGGATATATTCCTGTACCAGAAAACGGTTAAACAAGGTTGGCATGCCCAAATCAATGGTCAACGAAGCTTTTGTGACGTTGTCATCAGTAGTCCAATATGAATCTTTTTTACCGTCAATGGCTTTGTCTGCTCCAAACTTTTTTGAGTTGCCACGAACATTCGAAGCTTCTGCTTTTGCGTTTTCGACAAGGTTTATGGCAAATGATTCTTTTATTGCCTGACCAAATTCAATCGCATTTTTTTCGTCATTTGGATGGATCAGACCATTAGGCATAATCGGGAAGTTGAGCAACATGGAGCCGTTACGTCCGATGGAGTTATAGTAAAGATCCATCAATTGAGGAACAGTTTTCACTTTGCTATCTTCGTTCGGGTGATAGAACCACTCTGGACGGATGGAAGTATTTACTTCTGCCGGAACCCACGAATTCCCGTTTTCCACTCCATAATGTAACATATTCCATGGCACATCACCTGTGGCATTCAACAAACTCCAATTTGTTTCACCAACATATCCTTCTTCGGTTCCAACCCAGCGGAGGTCGCCACGGTCGCCACCATCGTTCCAGATAACAATCTTGGGTTGTAACTTGCGGATCATCGCATAAGTATTTTTCCAGTCATAATAGGTTGTGCGGTCTATTTTACGGATTTCGTTGGCTCCGCCGTAATATCCGTCACCGCCATTGGCTCCGTCGAACCACACTTCGAAAATTTCACCGTAGTTGGTAAGAAGTTCGGTGAGCTGATTGCGGAAATAGGTAATATATTCCGGTTTTCCGTAGTCCTTGCTATTCCTGTCCCAAGGCGATAAGTAAATCCCTAATTTCAGGCCGTATTCTTTACAGGCATCGGCCATTTCGCGAACCATATCGCCCTTACCTTTTTTCCAGGGAGCATTTTTCACCGAATACTCCGTATATTTTGATGGCCAGAGGCAAAAACCACAATGGTGCTTTGCTGTAATGATGATTCCTTTCATACCTGCTTCTTTGCAAATACGCGCCCACTGGCGGCAATAAGCTTTTTCAGGATTAAACAACTTAACATCTTCGTTCCCATAGCCCCACGACTGGTCGGTATATGTGTTTAACGAGAAATGAACGAACGAGTAATATTCCATTTCCTGCCAGCGCATCTGATTTTCATTCGGAACGGGACCAAAAGGGGTAGGTGCTTTTGGCTGGGCAATTAAGCCGATTGAATACACGGAAAGAACGATTCCCAAAAATAGTTTCTTAATCATATAATTATTTATTTGGATAGATTGTTTTTATTAAACATAGATCAATATATTAAAGATTGTCAATTCTTATCACTCAATACAACCTGTTTTTTTTCATCTTTCTGGTTACGAAAAACAATAACTTCAGTATTTGACCCAATAACCGACAGGCGTGCTTCAAGTAAGTCGCGTAATTTGTTTGTCTTTTTTGAATTAAACGACAAAATCACATCGTTGGGCTGCAAGAACTTGGAAGCTACTGATTTGGCGGTAACTTCTACCACTAAAACACCTTTTGTGTCGTCCATTCCAGTTGCAGAGCGTTCACCCAATGTAGTAAGGTTCTTTACTTTTGCCCCCATGAAGTCAATAATTTCATCATTACCCGCTTTTTCGAGTGCGACAACAGCCGGGATCGTTACTTTTTTGGCTAAGGCCTTCAATCTTGGTGAAACAACCCCAAAACTATCCATTGCAAAGTTTTTGAAACCTACGGAAAGAGCCACAGAACCCTCTTTTAAGCGGAAATCGCCCGCCTGCGGATTTTCAAAGTCCTGATTACCGCATACGGAGTGCTTGTCAGTGCCTCTTTCCCTGGCAGCCTTAAGGGATGCAGAGTCTGGAAACGCGTTATAATCAGTCTCTTTTCCCCAAACGTCGATACGTATGGGCATATATCCGCTTGAAACGATATTGTGCCGGAACACATCGTTACAATTCTTAAACCACACATGCGGATGGAAGGTATTGTTTATCATGATATTGTTTTCAACAACCCGATTTACCCCTTCCCGAAGCTTTATGCCGCCATTCAGACACAGGTTGTTGTAGATTTGATAGTTGCTCGAACCATCATCCAGGTCGATGTCCCAGCCATGGTCGCAACGCATACGGTTATTGCGGAGAATAATGAGCTTTACCACATCAGCCAGAGCAAGGTCGTAGTTGTTTTCTACAATCGAATCTAGCACTTTCTTGTCCGGATGCCAGTAACGGTCGCGCCCCCACGAATTGAAAGAGCCGTGGTCGCCGCTCTCCTTCACGGTATTAAACACATCGTTGTATTCAATCACATGACCACCCCAGGTACCTTCGCTCACATTGATACCGGCACGCGGCACATCGTAAATGGTGTTATGACTTACCGTAATACTCTGGCACATGGACAACTCTACTCCTGCCGATTGTTTTTCCACCAGACCCAGATTAAACATCAGGTTGTCATACACCTTACATTCAGCCGGGTAGTTATTTGTTTTAGGCCCCGGAGTGCGGTCTATCTGCGCCAAAGGCACGAATTGCCAATATTCGAAACTTGGCGAACGCACCGCATTCGGGTCGCCAACAAAACAAAAGGCACTAGCTCCAATTTCGGCGATCAGGCATCCCGAAACTTCGCAATTACGGTTATAATTATTGAAAAAGACGGCATTGCCTCCAAGGTTGCTGAGCGAACAATTTTTAAGCGAACAATTTATTGCGCCATCGTAAAGTACAGCGCCTCCACGGTAAATCGTCCAGTCGCTTCGCAGCAACGGTTCTCTATTTTCCATGAACGTGCGCAGGGTTTGCGTCAGGGTAAGCCCCTCGATGCTGATATTTTTAACCGGTTTTGTTTCCGAACCCTTAAATTCAAATAAATGGGCAATTTGCGGTGTCTCAAATTTTGCCGTCTTAATGTCTAAACCCTTTGGGGGATAATAGTACAGAATCTTGGCTTTTTTGTCGTAAAACCACTCGTTGACGGTATCCAGTTCCTCGAAAACGTTTTCAACAAAACGGTACTTCTTGTGCATACCCATTTTACGGTTGTTTTGCCAGCCGCCTTCAATGGCCAGTTCGCCTTTGTCGTTTTTCCCGGTGATGATATAATGAAAATCTCCCCATTCATTTTGATGCAAGGCGTGTACATATCCACCTTCCGGCAATTTCCAGCGGGCTACCCGTTCTTTGGAAATGGCATCTTCTGCTGTCCCGTTAAAATACTTAGCTAATGGATCATAATTCGGATATCGGGCCATTTTTTGCAATTGCCCATTCACGAACAATTCATCGAAATTAAGATCTTGATTGACGTTAGTCTGCCAGATGCCGTTTTTGTATGCGTTCCATTTCAAATTCAGAACCACACTTCCGCTAATGGAAACCTTTTGATTATCAAAATTTTTTATCGTAAGGGTTTCGTTTTCTTTACGGGAATCTTCGGCTGTAAAAACTATCGGTTGGCTTAAATAATAAGTGCCCTCCAGAAGGTTTATATTAACTTCTCCCGATAATTTACGGGCTTCGGCTACTGCCCTGCCAATGGAAGCCAATGGTTTACTTTCCAATCCTTCGTTTGCATCATTACCTTTTGGTGAGACATAGATGTTTGTCTGTGCCAGCAATCCCATAGGCCACCAAAAGGCCACTGCAAAAAGTATTTTTTGAATCGAATTCATTTATCGAAAATATGCTGTACAAAAAGATACAGATTGTTGGCCCACTCGGTATCATCGTGAGCATTTCCATCTACATGCCATACATGTAGTATCCCCTGTTCTTTAAGATGTTTGTGTACCCCTTGGCTGACACTGATCAAACCATCTTTGTTGCCGCAGGCTAACCACAATACCTTAAGCTTTCCTTTAGCTGCCTCTAAATCAGGTAACAGCTTGGAGTCAGAAAGTCCCCCGAATTCATTGGTATTCGGGGCTGATGAAAATCCACCGACATAAGCAAAAGTATTGATATGCGAAAGGCCGATGTTCAGGGATTGGCCACCGCCCATGGACAATCCTGTAAGTGCACGATGTTCGCGGTCGGTGTAAACCGAATAGTGAGATTCGATGTAAGGGATGATATCCTTTAGTAAGTCGTTCTCGAAAAGCACACCGTAACCTTTAAATCCGTCTTTTCTATCTTCTTGTTCATCTGGTTTGGGATTGGTCACAGTTATGTTTGTATTACAATTTGGGAATACCATAATCACCGGCTCGATCTTACCGTCGGCCAGCAGGTTGTCGATGACATAGTCAGCATGGACCCAATACGGCCATTGTCCTGCTCCGGAATTTAGACCATGCAGCAAATAAATCACCGGGTACTTTCGGTCGGGTGAATAACCGGGAGGTGTATAAACCAGCATTTCCCGGCGTGTAGAAAGCGTTTTAGAGTCATACTGAACCGTAGTAATAGTACCATGAACAATATTTTCACGTTTGTCCCTGAACCCGGCAGGCGGATCATTGAAAGCAGGCTTGTCGTCGGATCCCAACTCAATTGGTCCGCCAAAGCCACCTCTGCGGGCATCAGACGCATCGTTGCGGAAAAGCAAAGGGGCAAACTCATGTAAACTGCGCCTCCAACTCTGCCATTCGTGGGCGGTATTCGGCGACACATAAAACACGCTATTGATACCGACTTGTTTCAATGCTTCGGCGTTTACCCTAGGATCGCCACCGAAAGCGCTATGATCTTTGCCGAGCTCGCGGCTTCCGTAACTGATGAATACGAGTTTGACCTTTTCCTTAAACCCGGAAGCCTTATCCACATCGTCTGTGGAGATGCTGCCACCGCTAAAAAGACCAATATGCGAAAACAAATTGAGGTTGGCCAGGGTGATACGCTTCGTCTGCATACCGCCCATGGACAAGCCGGCCATTGCCCGGTGTGGCTGATCCGCAATCGTGCGGAAATTGGTATCAATATAGGGGATCACATCCTGAAGAAGTATGTGTTCGAATACTCCAAAGTCGAAACCACCAAGTCCTCCTTTTTTGCTCAAATCGCCTGAAGTGCCTCCATTTTCCATCACTATTATAAACGACTTGGCCTTGCCTTCGGCAAGCAGGTTGTCCATAATCAGACCCGCGTGTCCCTGGTCACCCCAGCCACTTTCCCCTTCGCGATATCCGTGTTGCAGATACAGCACCGGATATCGTTTGGTCACATCCTTGTCGTAATCAGGTGGGGTATATACAAAGCAATGCCTGATCGCCTGACTGGTGTTTCCGTAGTAGTAAATTTCGCGCAACTGGCCGTGCGGCACGTTTTTCATGGTATAAAAATCCTGATCCTTTGCCGGGATTTCGATATCGTTGCGCCAGGCTCCGGAGCCGAATATGTATGTACTGCCCGGATCTGGTACCTCGGCGCCATCAATAACAAGCCCGTAGTAGTGGTTGCCTTCGTCGAGCGACCCCGATGTGCCCATCCAAACGCCTTGTTCGTCTTTGGTCAAGGGATACATCCCGTTGATATTCAACAGGACACTTTTTGCTTCAGGAGCCTTGATGCGCACCCTGACGCAGCCTTCTGAGTTTACTTGAGGGTATTCACTCCCAGTCTGATTGGTAGATGCCGGTTTGAAATCTTCGACCACCACTGATGGCTTTTCCTGCGCCCAAGTGTCCAGACCAATCAGCAAAGAAAAGCTTAAAATGCCTATTTGCGCGACAACATTCATTCGTTTTAACATTCCAGTTTCTCCTTAATTATTAGTAATATTATTATTGTTTGAGGTGAATTTTCTCCACCTTAGTGTCATTGCCTTCTAATGAGATTATTCGACAGAATTACATGATAAACCAGTACCGTTTATATTGATGGTTCATCTTTTTAAATTCAACTCGCCAATAAATCCTCTTGTCACAAGCCATTTACGACAGGCTTCAGGCCAAGTTGATTCTGTATTTGTCGATTTGCCCAAACCGTAACCGTGTCCTCCTGTCTGGTAAAGGTGAAGTTCACAGGGGATATTAAACTTATGCATGGCCAACGCATAGTTTATGCTATTTTGCACAGGTACTGCCCCATCGTCCAAAGAATGAACCATAAAAGCCGGAGGGGTTTCACTGCTTACCTGCAACTCGTTTGAAAAATGCTTCACCAGTTCCGGAGATGGGTTTTCTCCAAGTAAATTCACACGCGAGCCCCAATGGGTAATTGTTGAATCCATGGTTATTACCGGATAAATAAGTAACGAGAAATCGGGTCTGGCACTGGTCAAATCCTCAGATTCATATACCTTCTCATTGAAATGGGTGGAAAGGGTGGATGCCAGATGTCCACCCGCAGAGAATCCCATGATTCCAATTTTATTGGGATCAATTCCCCATTCTTTTGCATGATTGCGAACAAGACGAATTGCCCTTTGTCCATCCTGCATTGGGCCAATGGACTTGTTTTTCATGATGGAATTATCAGGCAAACGGTATTTCAGCACAAAGGCGGTTATTCCCAAGCCGTTCAACCATTTAGCCACCTGTGCCCCTTCATGGTCGATAGCCAGTCCCCAATAGCCGCCACCAGGACAAATGATTACAGCAGTACCCGTTGCCTTTTCCGCAGGAGCAGGATACATATCGAGGATGGGATCAGTTACGAACCGCATCTTTATCCAATTATCCGTAGAATCGACAGTCTGCTTGAATTTATCATTGCGAATAGCCCCGGGGATTTTTCCGTTCCAAAGGTTAATTGCCTTGCTTTGAGCGGAAAGATTCCCTGTTAAGATTATCAGGCAAATTAATGCCAACATTGCTTGTTTGAATCTAAAAATACTCATTTTGCTGTTTCTTTTATACTAATCAAATCGGGTTGAATCATCCAAAGTATTCTTAATAGAATATTTTCATTTCAATTCATAAGTAATCACTTTATAGACTGCAGGCGTTTGAACTTCTGCGGTCTTCGTTGATTCCAATGCAGGTTGGTTTGGCCCAGGTTGAGGAGGAACTATTTGTCCTTCTAACGTATAAGAAATCATTGTTTGACGCCCTTTTACAAGTAAACAGTCATGATGCCAGGTTTCGTCGCCATTAAGCATACGTGTCGTTACCCATTTTTCGCCTTCAAACTTTCCTTCAAACACCTGACCAATGCGAATATTTTTTGATGGATTTTTCGATACAAATCGTAGTCGTGCTGTAATGCCTGCTGCAATATATTCACTCGGGGCAGTTTGAATAACCAAGCCATATCCGGTATTGTTCCAATTATCATATTCTACAATTACTTTATCCTCGCCAAATGTCAGCGTGTCGGTGGTACTGTTTTTAGTGCGCATGAAACCTCGCATTTTACCTGTGCCTTGATATTTAATTATGGTTGGCATCAATTCATTTATTACAGAGATTGCCTGACGATAAGCTAAATTGGTATAAGCATCTTCAATTCCAAAAGGAGAAAAGCAAATAGCATCATGTTCTGCGTAGGCATAAAAAGCCCGGGCAGGTTCAGTAGTGCTTTCGGGAATAAAAAGTGGATTATCAGAACGATGATACATCGATAATATTTCTTTATAATTGGGTTCATAAATATCAGGTGCGCATAAATCGATATCGGGTGCAAAGACTTTGTAAATATCCATTACTCTCGATACTGGCCCTCCGTTTGGATATACACCGGGTAAATCAGTAGGTTTTAGAACCAACCAGCAATTTACATACATTGGAAGGTTTAGTTCTTTTTTACCTAAGCGACATATTTCATTAATATATGTGGCATATTGCCATGTCATGAAAAAGTTTTGTGCACTTTTCATTGTATCGGCAAATATTTCGGACCATGTACCACTAGTTTTGCTTCCATTTTTTTGCCAGACACTTTTCATTTCAGGGCTCAAATGATTTGTGTTTTTTTGTAAATATTGAATCAAGGTTTCCGGAACCTGCGACTTAAATAAGTCAAGCGCTTGTTTATTGTAATCCATATCCTGGAATGCCCCAACTTCGTTTTCCACTTGCATCATTACAACCGTATGTTCTTTGTCTACTTCCTTTATTCGTTTCATTAATTGCACATAAGCCTTAGCATCTGCAATCTGCGATTCCTTGCAAAAAGATGAAATTACTTCGCCGGTGCTCCCATTGCTTTGCTTCAATTTAAAAAAACGTTTTGAATCTTTTTTTACCCAAAGTGGCAGATAAGTGGAAAGACCATTTTTCCAGCTTGCAAACCAAATGATACAAAGTTTTAGTTTGTTTTCGCGAGCCTGGGATATTATCCCATCAATAAGTGTATAATCAAATTTACCCTCCTGAGGTTCGAATTGTTCCCATGCAATAGATGCGATAGCTGTATTAAGTCCCATTTCTTTTAATTTTGGGAAAATGGATGCCAAATAAGTTAAATTGGAGGATGTTGAGTTATGCAACTCTCCGGCAACCATAATAAATGGCTTACCATCAACATACAATCGGGTAATATTACCCTCATTCCTTAATTGAGGTAATTCCTGAGCGTTTAAATAATTATATTGTATAGCTGCAGAAAATAAAAAAATAAGTAGAATTAATTTTTTCATAAAATAATCTTTCTAATGAGTTCAATAAGAAGATAAATACTGTCCGGGAAAAAATTATGAGATTCTTCGCTATCGCTCAGAATGACAGTCCATGCAGGAGTCGGACCACAAGGCAGAGGCGATTTGGTCAGTGCATACGAAGTACTAATTAAAAGAGAGAAAAACGTAATTCCTTGGAAAATTTTTCTTATCATATTCTCATGTATTAATTTTTTTGTGCTGATTTAATAATTATACTTTTTTCTTCCAATCCATTTGATGTTACCGATAATTTAATTTCGCCCGCCCGATGGTTACTTTTTATCACAACCAACGCACGTCCCTTCCAAGCTTTGCGTGTATTGCCCACATATTGGTCACAGTCCTTAATATCGGCATTCGCTACACCCACAATTGTACCTGCCCCTTCAATTTTAAAATGTAACTGGTTCGCGGCGTTTGGTTGAATTATACCGTCCCTGTCTGTTATCTCAATTGTCACAAACGACAAGTCCTGTCCATTCGCCAGTATCTCTTTCCTGTCAGCAGTTAGTTTTATTTTTGCTGCATCGCCAGAAGTTTGCAAGATAGTCTGATCTATTTCTTTATCATTTTCCACCCCAACCGCTTTCAAAAGGCCTGCTGAATAAGGTACTGAAAATGTGGCTTTAAACTGCTGTTCGTGGGTTGTTGCCTGTTCGCCAATAAGTTTGTTGTTGAGGTAAAGCCTTACTTTGGGATATTTTGAATACACTTCCACCTGAATAGCTTTTCCTTCAAATCCGGGCCAAGTCCAACTTTCCCAAGTTGGCCATACTGACCACATGGTTTCCTTAATTTCCAAAGGTTCAGGATTTGGTTCCTTTACAGCCATATAAAGTTTTTCGGTATTATTGTATAACATGCTCCTGTAATGTGAAATGGGTTTTCTCCAACCAATTAAATCAATATCGCCGCAATAAGCGCCATGCCAGGGAAAGAAATTATTTTCCCAATGTTGTCCGGGGACTTCGCCCGAATAATACCAGCGGCCTATGGACGATTCTCCTAAATAGTCCATAGAAGTCCAAACAAAATCTCCGATAACACAATTGTTCTCCTGTGCTAATTTCCAGTTGATAAAGGCATCGCGGGGGTAGGACTCGGTATGTACTATTACCCGTGAAGGAACTTTTTGATGATCATCGGGGGCGCTATTCAAGTGGTAATTATAACCAGCTACATCATGAGCTGCAAACAGAGGATTGAACACTGCCCAATCGTCGCCCCAACCTACAACAGCTGATGTAACCGGGCGGGTATCGTCAATTTTCTTAATTGCGCCTATAAGCATTTTTGCAGTTTCTACCGCCTGAGGCTCTTTTCGTTCGGGTATTTCGTTGCCAATACTCCACATAAATATGGAAGGATGGTTACGGTCGCGCCTTACCATTGACTCTAAATCGCGTTGCCACCATTTTTCGAAATACTTAGAATAATCGTTATTGTTTTTACCAATTTTCCAGCAATCGAATGACTCGTCCATTACCAATAAGCCTAATTTATCGCAGGCATCCAGAAATGCTTCGGAAGGTGGATTGTGGGAAGTCCTGACTGCATTGAACCCTCCAGCTTTAAGTAATTCAATCTTGCGTTCTTCGGCACGGTCAAAAGCAGCAGAGCCTAAGCAACCATTGTCGTAATGTACACAACCTCCATTTATTTTCAAAGTTTTGCCATTAAGTTGAAATCCGTTTTCGGCGCTAAATTTTATGGAACGGATACCAAAACCGGTTTTTGTATCGTCAACTACTTGCTTACCTTTTATTACTTGTACCTGTGCCTGATATAAATACGGAGTTTCAGGAGACCAAAGCATTGGGTTTGAAACTCTAATGGTTTGGGTAATTTCTTTTTCGCTGTTTGCCAAAAGTTCCACTTTCGTTTGGTTATCCCCGGCCTCTTTATTGTTTGGACCCAAAAGCAGGGTTATTAGGACAATACTTTGAGCTGTAGATGTTTCGTTTTTAACCAGTGTTTTCACATGGACAGTAGCTTTTTTTGAAGTAACGTCTGGAGTTGAAATTGCAACACCCCAATGAGCCACATGTACGGGATCGGCAACCTGCATCCAAACATGACGATAGATTCCGGAGCCACTGTACCAACGGCTGTTTACCTGCTGTGAATTATCCACCCGCACTGCTACAACATTTTCCTTGTCAAACTTCAAATAAGGTGTAAGGTCGTAACTGAACGACGAGTAACCATACGGATAAATACCAAGAGATTTTCCGTTGATAAAAACTTCGGAGTTCATGTAAACACCCTCAAAATATATGGAAATAACCTTACCCGTCCAGTCGTTGGGCGCTTTGAAAGTTTTCCGGTACCAGCCGATACCTGTCGGAAAAAAACCACCTGCATTCCCAGTTGGGTTTTTGGGGTTTATTTTTCCTTCAATACTCCAATCATGTGGTAAGTCGAGGCTACGCCAAGCTATATCATTGAAATCATTCAATTTGGCAGAAGCTGTATCGCCCAAAAAGAACTTCCAATTATAGTCAAATAACTGTTTTCTTTCCATGACATTTTGCGCATAGCCTGAAAAAGAACTTACAAATAGCAAGAATGCCAATACTATTTGTTTTGTAAAATGATTTTTTGTGAGTGAATCAAAGCTGTACATCTTGTTACGTTTATATTTTAAGTACTTTATAATGGTGTTATTTTTCAATTTATAATTGAGGGCTATATAAAACACTACATCTATTAATTATGCTAATAATGAACAAGTCCCTTATTTATGAATGTCAAAGTCCTCAATCAACCTTGAACACAACAGCAGTTGCAAATGGCATTTCCGCAGGACAAGTTACAGCAAGTCCGTCGGCTTCCAATTTCCATTGCAATTTGCCATTATATCCAAGTAGCTTCACATCTTTAATCGGTTTATTAAAGCGATTTGCGTCTGAACCAAGCGATTTGATTTTCAACTGTGCTCCCGGAGCAGGTACGTTCATACAAAATGCGTAGAATGCACTATTTTTACCAACCGTAAAACGTATATCCTGAGCGTTGAACTTAAATTCCGCATGTCTACGAGTCAATCCTCCACCCGGAAGCATCTTCAACTTACCGTTGATTTGCTCGCCTTCGCCAGGAATAGTCCATGCATGGCTTCCGTAAACAGCTTCTCCGTTATGCTTCATCCAAACACCTACTTCTTTCAACATTTTCATACTGCCTTCGTCTAACGAACCATCGGGCAAAATGGAAATACACAATGCTGCATTACCATCGCGGGCAATAGCTTCGATAATATAGCGAATCATCATTCCCGAATCGTTGGTAAAGCCAGGTGCATAAAACCAGTCACCGACCGGAGCTTCTGCAATCCATGGTTGATCGGTTTTGATGTCTGCCGGAACACCAAATTCCTCGGTATTAACTGTGCCGTTGGTATTTTCCCGGAATTTCACGATACTGAAAGTATTCACCTCACCACGCTTTTTGAGTGTGCGGTTATAGTAATCGGCAATAACCGTTTGCATGGCATCGGCTTTGAGACCGGTTCCGGTTCCATCACCTGTAAAAGGACCTTGTACTGTACCATCGGTATAAATGAAATCAGGATCGTAATGTTGCACCACATCCATCATCCGTAACGCCCACTTTGTTGCATACCACTTGGCGTATTCAAGGTGATTGGTGAATACGCCTGCCGGTGGAGGCGACCATGGTGAGTAGGCAGCCGCAGTTACACCCTTGTATTCGCGCAAATTAATGCCGTAAAGCAAACGTGGATCATATCCTTCCCACCATTTACCTTTGCCATCGGCAAGAGTCAGGCTGCCATCATAAGGTACACCCTTTTTAGCACCTTCTTTATCACTTCCAAAAGCAGTTTGCCACCACCACCAGGTATATTCGTGATGGAAAGTTACACCATAATGCATTCCATTGGCACGACAAGCTTTCGCCCACTCTCCGATTAAATCGCGTTTTGGACCGATATTTACAGAATTCCAGGGTTGATACTTTGAATTCCACATATCGTAATTGTCGTGATGCACCCCTTGAATCATCAAAAAACGTGCACCTGCTGCTTGGTAAATTTTTGTAAGCGCAGCCGGGTCAAGCTTTGTCGGATTCCAATCGCGAAGTACTTCCTTATATCCTGATTCGGATGGGTGACCATATTTTTTGAGGTGATTTTTATAGGCAGACGTACCTTCTACGTAAAGTTTTCGCGCATACCAGTCGCCGCTTTCGCCTGCCGCTTGTGGCCCAAAGTGAACCCAAATACCAAACTTAGCCTCGCGAAGCCATGCCGGTTCACCGGGATAATTTTTCTCTATGGATTCCCAGGTTGGTTCGAATGGTCCGGATGCAATGGGAATATTCAACTTCATTTCGGGAAACGATTTCCAGCCACCCATTGTAACGCTGTCTTGCGGTAAAATGGCAGGCACTGTAGGAAATGGTGGCAGCAAATACGGTTCAGCACTTGATTTTGTCTGCACTTTTTTAGTTTGGGCATTTAAGCCAAAAATTGCAATTGAAATCACAAAGACAATCTCTAAAATTCTTTTCATTGATTAATAATTTAACGGCATAGATAAGCTATTGTTTCCCAATATATTCCATAACAAAACCAAAGTGATAAGGCTTATTTCCGGGATTGGTGTATTTCTCCATTGTTTTAGAACCCCATGTATCATCGCCACCAACCCCGTGAATATTCAAATCAATATTCAGGTTAATAAAATCACGTTTGGGAAGCAGGTAATCGTGCGTTGTATTTTCCAAATCGTCTTCTGTATAAGGCCATGCACGAAAATTAAGTGGTTGTAACCCAGTTATTTTAATGGAATTATCGTTTTGAGTACCTAAAGAAAACCAGCGTACATCGCAGCGATTTGCATTATCTTGTGGAGCCGGATATGGAATTACGAAATTCTCCAATTCTGAATGATACAAACCAATCAACGAACCTGTTTTCCTGTCGGGATAATTTTCGAATGGACCCCGGCCATACCAGTCGATGGTACTATAGTTTTCGGGGATACGGACCCTCATGCCAAATTTGGGAATCAAAGGAATGGTATCGCACAAAGGTGTATATGTTGCTTCGACTTGTAATTTTCCCTCACCGTTTAATTGGTAATTCAGCGTATAGTTTGCTCCAATAGTTGGCAAATTCATATCAAATTTAACGGATAGGATATTGTCTTGCCTGAATATATCAACGTTCTTAACCACCCTGTTTTCTGCTGCTTTCTTCCATTTGCCAAATTCCCAGGAATAACCGCTTTGCTTTTGATTATCGTTCGGCGTTTTCCAAAAATAAGGTTCGAGTTTGCCTTTCAGCAACTCTTGCTGATTAACTTTCCAGCTTATCAATGAACCATTTTTCCTGTCGAGGGTAAAGGTCATTTTTTCCGTTTTTAGTTCAATTTGTGAGGATGATTCTGTTACAATTACCTGTTTTTCAGCTGGAGATACCTTTGTCCATGTATATGGTTTGATAACAAACTGCTCACGGGCAAAACAAAAGCCCTCTTCTGCCCAAAGTGTTGCAGCCTTAAGCTTAGCATAAATATTCAGACATATTTCCGAAGAAGTCGTATCAGCTACTTGTGGTGAAGGAAGCATTATGCTTGAAGATGTCCCCGGTAAGATGTTGTCGCAACTGAACTTGCCCTTTTGGACCGACTTGCCGTTCGATGTATATTCGTATTCAAAATCGAAGTTGCGAAGAGACAGGAAATCAAAATGGTTTGTAACCCCAATTGTTATATCCTTATCATTTAAAAGCTTAAATACAACAGGTTGATAAACTTTCTGAACCTCAAAATAGTGAGGATAAGGCTTTCTATCGGACGAAACCAAACCTTTGATGCAGAAATTTCCATCGTTGGGTTTGTCGCCAAAATCGCCGCCGTAAGCCCAAAATTCATTGTCTTTCAGTTGATAATCATCAGGATGTTCAGTGAGTTTAAGCGGGGAACCATCCTTTTTCTTTGCCAATCCCTGATCTACCCATTCCCAGATAGCAGCGCCAGTAAGGCTTGAATCGGCATAAATTACATCCCAGTATTCCTGAAGGTTTCCGCCCGAATTACCCATCACATGTAGATATTCACGCAAAAATACCGGTTTATCTTTTATTTTTTCTCCTAACTTTTTCAGATCGGCAGGATGCAAATAACCTTCGTCGTAAAAAGCTGAGACATCTCGTTGGGTATCAGAATAGATCAATCGGCTTGAATCAAGTTTCTTTACAGTGTCGGCCATGGCTATTAAGTTTTGTCCGTGACCGCCTTCATTTCCCATCGACCAGAAAATAACACAAGGGTGGTTTTTATCGCGCTGTACCAGCGAAACAGCCCTTTCTACATGCGACTTTTTCCACATCTGATTATCGCCAATCTCCTTATTTCCAATACCAAAACCATGCGATTCCTGATTTGCTTCGTCCATTATATAAAAGCCATATTGGTCGCAAAGTTCATAAAACAAGGCATCGTCAGGATAATGGCAGGTACGTATCATGTTGATATTGGCCTGTTTCATCAGCTCCAAATCGCGAATCATCGTATTCCGGCTCACATGCCTTCCCGTGCGCGGATGTTGCTCGTGGCGATTCACACCTTTGAGTTTCACTGCTTTGCCATTGATATAAAATACATCACCCCGAACTTCAATTTTACGAACTCCGAAATAGCATTCAGCCTTGTCAACTAGCTCATTCTTATTGTTTTTTAGTTTTAAAATAAGATGATATAAATCAGGCGTTTCGGCAGACCAAAGTCTGGGTTGTTTTATCAATGATTTCAATTCGAGCGATGCTTTTCCTGATTTTTGAACTACCGGAACTTTCCCTATAAATGAGAGATTTACCAAATCGCTCTGTGCAGAAAAGCCTGAAACTTCTGCATCTACGTACAATCCCGAAACATTTTGGGCTGAGCGATTGTCGATATTCAGATCAATAGAGATGTTTGCATTGCCAAACGAATTGTCTGGCACAGCTTTAACAAAGAAATCGCTGATAAACGTTTTGGGACGGGCAATTAAATCAACATCCCTGAAAATACCGCTTAACCGCCATATATCCTGATCTTCGAGATAGCTGCCATCGCACCAGCGATACACTTCAACAGCCAGTTTATTCTCACCTTTATGGACGAAATTTGTTATATCGAATTCGGCTGGTGACATGGAATTTTCGCTGTACCCAACCTTTTGCCCGTTTATCCACACATACATGGCCGAAAGTACACCACCAAAGTTTATGAACACCTGTTTCCGGTTCCAGTTTTCAGGAATGGCAAAGGTTGTACTATAACTGCCCACCGGATTTCGCTGAAGAAAGCTTGTGAAAGATTTTTCGGGTTCGCTTGTAACTTTTGGGGCATCACGCTTGAACGGATAGGTAATGTTGGTATAAATTGGAGTTCCAAATCCCTGAAGTTCCCAGTTTCCCGGAACCAGGATGTTGTCCCAATTTTCTGTTGAATAATTCTCTGTATAAAAATCCATCGGTCGTGATTGCGGATCGGGCGACCATTTAAACTTCCAGATACCGTTAAGCGATTGAACCGTGGGGTTGTTAGCCTTTTCGGATGCCAGAAAACTATATGCGTGTGGCTTTTCTTTATTTATGCCATTAATATCAGGATTTTCCCAATAGGGAAGAGTTTGGGCATAAAGAAAGTTTATTGAGTAAAATATGATTCCCAACAAGAGTTTTTTTACCACATTATTTGATTTATACATACTGATATTGACAATTTTATTCGGCTTTAAGAATAACTTCAGACCCTTTAAGAGTTTCGGAAGAAGCCTTCAACCGAATCTCACCAGCTTGCTTGTTGGTTTGAACAAGAACCAGGCAGTATCCGTTAAAAGCCATACGCTGACTTGCCTTATCGGGTTCGTGGCTGGTGGGGTTGCCATTTCCAGTACCTATTATTCGTCCGGGACCTTCAATTGAAAATTTTACCAGATTATTGGCTGTTGGCACAACCCTCCCTTTTTCATCTTTAATAGCTACCCTTATTACAGCCACATCGCAACCATCGGCTTTCAGGACGCTAACATCACTGTTTAAAGCTACTTGCGCAGGAGTCGTAGTGGTTTCAACAACATCTTTGGTTACAAGCTTACCAGCTTTATACCCTTTGGCTTCCAGTTTTCCAGGTTTATAAATAACCGGCCAGATAAGCTTTTTGAAAGGTTCAGCTTTTTTCTTTCCCTGGCTTTTACCGTTTAGGAAAAGCTCAACCTCATCGCAATTGGTGTAACAATGTACTTTTATAGAATCGTTTTCCTTTCCTGCCCAGTTCCAATGAGGGAAAAGGTGGACAACCGATTCATTGGTCCAGGCTGCTTTGTAAGCATAATAGCCGTCTTTAGGGAATCCACAAATATCCATTATGCCAAAATGTGAAGATACACAAGGCCACGAAAATGGCGTTGGTTCGCCCCGGTAATCGAATCCTGTCCAAACAAAAAGGCCACCGAGGTAGGGATACTTCACAATATCGGCCCAGTCTTCGCCAGGATATGGCCCCCAGTTGGGCTGCCATATTATAGAGTTTGATGCATAACCTTTTCCCCAACTGTTTTCGTATTCGCCGCGCGTTGAAACAAAACTTGTTCCTTCGGTACAAAATATTACCCGGTTAGGATATTTCTCATGGTCTTTTACGTATGCCAATTGCTTGTCGCCGTAGTTGTATCCCACAACATCAAGCACGTCGCTATATCCACCATCGTTGCGGGCATGGTTCATTGCCGCTGTAACTTTACGTGAAGGGTCAATCAGGTGAGTTGTTTCAACCATTGTTTCGAGGATTCTGGCCCCGGTTACCGTACCTTGTATCGCTTCTTCGTTTTCCATGCACCACATAAATATTGAAGGATGGTTCCTATCTCTATAAAGCATTGTTTCCAAATCCTTCAAATTTTCTTCGGAACTTGATAAGTGACGGTTTTCATCGAGTACCAGCATACCCATACTATCACACATATCAAGTAACTCGGGTGTTGGAGGGTGATGCGAACAACGGTAACCATTGCTCCCCATTTCTTTGAGCAGCTTAAGTTTATAATAATTTATTTTGTCGGGAAGGGCAACGCCAATCCCTGCAAAATCCTGATGATTACAGGTTCCTTTCACAGGATAAAGTTTGCCATTAAGAAAGACCCCGTTACGGTTGATTTCAACAGTACGCACACCGAATGTAGTTTCATAAGTGTCAATAACATTCCCGTTTTCGGATGCTTCGGTGAGTACCTTGTAAAGGTTTGGCGTTTCGGGCGACCAAAGCAATGGTTTATTAATTGTTCCGGTTTGGGATACTTCAACCTGATCAAAAGATGGGATTGAAAGAATAGATGTTTTGGCATCAAGCACAACTCCCTTATTGTCAACAATTTTTGAAACAAGCGTTATATTTTTGGCTGTTTTGTATTCGTTTTTTAGCGTAGTTTTAATACTTACTGTAGCTTCTGCATCAGATATGGAGGGTGTTGTAATATAAGTTCCAAAACGGGCTACATGGAGTCTGTCGGTTTTGGTAAGCCACACGTGCCTGTAAATTCCGGCGCCTTCGTACCACCAACCTTCGTATTCACTAGCATCGACTTTCACCAATATCATATTTTTGCCTTCATTGCCGTAACGCAAAACATCTGTCAAATCGTAGTTTGAAGGGATATAGCCGCTCAGATGATTACCTAAAAGGTGGCCATTTACCCAAACTGTGCTATTCCTGAAAATCCCGTCGAATTCGATGGATATTTTTCTTCCTTTGTCTGCTTCCGGAATTTCGAATTCTTTCCTGTAAAAGCCCACGCCTGTTGGTAAATATCCGCTGACTGCCGGCTGGTTGCCCATTGTGTTGTCATGCACAAAGGTGCCTTCAACTGCCCAATCGTGCGGGAGGTTTACTTCTTTCCAATCGCGCGGAAAGAAAATTTTGGCGCTTTCAACATTTGAGTAGTCAATAGTTGTATCACCCTTAGAAATAATTTTAACATTGATATCCGTCAAACCGCCCTGTCCGCCGGCTTTTACCACTCGCTTCATCCCTATGTCGCCTTTGTGGAACTGCCAGCTGAAATCAAAATTCTCTTTCGTTCGTTTTCCTGAGATAGTTGGTTGTGAATTTTGTGCGTTTCCTTCAATAGAACCTAACAAAAACAAGGCAAATACTGCACCACAAAATGCCACCAACCTTTTTAATCTCTGCTCCATATTTTGATGATTTATACAAATTACTTAATCTCAATAAATTCCGGCTCATAAGGCGCAATCGTGAAATTGCCAGTGTAATCTTTATCAAAAAGGATACTTCTTGAAGTTCTGTTTATTTTAATCTCTTTTGGTTCACCGCTCACATTCAGATACAGGAGATGGTTTTTATCAATTTGCCGAGCCATTACACCGGAAGGAACATTCGGACCTTTTTTGATACCCAGTTCGTCTATAAGCTCATCCACCAGAGGATTAAGGATACTGCCATCGGCTGGCAGGCCAACATAAATTGCCCGGCCTTTGTCATATTTATTGACAGTCATTATTGGATAATCCTTGTCTAAACTAGTTATACTTCCAAGAATTTCAGCGCCTTTCGGTTCGACAATATCAAACCTTGCAGATTCCGTATCAATGGCTTTTCCTTTATAGGTAAATTCAAGTTTTTTGCCTTTATATGATTTCCGGGATATTTCGTTCATAGCTTCAGTTTCTTCGTAACTTCCTACACGAATGCCAAAAACATCGCTTAAACGGCCGGGGCGTGTAGAAGCAAAAACCTTTCCGGTTTCGTCAACAACAGCCGAATTGCCTGTCATGATGACCGTTCCGCCATTTTTCACATAGTCGCGAATTTTGGTGGCGGTTGTTTCATCCATTACAGTTATGCCTGGAACAATCAATAGTTTATAATTCATGGGGCTTCTGCAAATCTCCACCACCCGGGCATCCATATTGCGGTAATAAAATATATTAAAGCATTCCTGTAGTTGGTTGTCATGTTGCTCCGGGAAAGAACTGCTTGCTATCTGGCTGGGAAAAGAAAAAGCCAACCCAACTTCTGCCTGAAGTTTATAGGGGAAGAATTTTTCAATCTTTTTAAACTCAGTAGCTATTTTTTTGTATTCATCGTATTTGCGATTTGGAATTCCGTCCCAATCCAGCATTCCTTCCAGGTACTGTTCTTCTCCGGCGTGCATACTTTGCCAGGTCCATCCGCAAACCATTTGGTTACCATACATTAATGTAGAATAAGCCTGCTTCCGGATAGCGTTTGGAACAGCCGTCATAGTTGTAAATTCGCTACACCAGAAAGGATTTGTGCTTTCGAATTGAATTCGTGAAATTCCAAACAAGGCATTCATGACACCCCAGTTGGTGGTTAATGTTGTACCGGGATAAAAACCGCAGCCTTCGCGCGTCATCTTTCCGGAATAAGCAATTTGGGAATAGTCGAAATACTTGAGTGGGCTGTAATACCATGCATTGGTATTTGTTAAGGCATTGGGAGCGTTGGCATTGACCTTGCCGATAACTTTAAAAAGAAATTGGTTCACTTCATCAGAAACAAAACTCCTGAAATCCAATATTTTTTCGGGTGCTCCGTTTTTGGAACCCTCTGCGGATAATCCTATTTCTTCAAATTGGTTAATTTTCCGGGACCAACGTTGGGTTGCCCAGGCTTTGTTTAGATTCTCTGGATTGGTGTATTTCTTTTTCAACCATTCGATAAACCGTTGCCTGACAGTTTCGGAATACGAAATTGGTCCGTCGCCTGATTCATTATCAATCCCGAAAGCCAGCAAGGCCGGGTGATTTGCGTACTGTTTGGTGATGGCGTCGGTGAACAACAAGGCATATTTCTGGTAATTCGGGTCGCCGACATCTTCCATGTACCGATGGTTGGGGTATCTCACATCGCCATTGGCATCCACAATGTCGATGGACGGAAATTTGTGATGCAACCAGATTGGAGCCGGACGAATGGCAATATCAAGAATAACCTTAATACCAGCCTGATTCATCATATCCATGACCATATCAAACCATCCAAAATCAAATTTACCTTCAGAAGGTTCGTAGCTGTCCCAGGCCAAATGCCCCATTCGGACAGATGTAAATCCGGCGGCTTTCATTAGCTGAATGTTACTTTTTATCTTTTCTATGTTTTTATCATCGTGCGGATGGTAATTGGCTCCAACATATAACTCCTGGGCATTCAATGCGAAGCTTAAAAGGAAAGGAATTGCAATTAGAAGCAAAATTTTTATCTCACCTGGTTTCATCTGTGAATATTTTGTTTTTTAATAGTCAGTTTGGAATCCCGCACATGCGGGATATCATTTAATTTTCAAATTTAGTAAGAAAACATCATTTTCCCGAATATCAAGTTCTTTTGAAAAGGGTTCATTTGCTTTTACCTCAATTATTTCGGTAGAAACCGGAGAACCGTCATTATGTTTTTTCAATTCCTCAACCTGCTGCTTGTTAAGTTGTTTTGGCTTACCCATATCCAAATAACTGGTGTAAGCATCATTAACACGATAGCCTACTTTATAAATCTCCAGTGTATAGGTTCCTGTCGGCACATGAGATATATCGACTTTCACTTTACCCTTTGATTTTGATGGCAAATCTTTAATATAATACACCTGATTATTTACAGAATCCGGAAGCGTGTTTGTAAAGTTCCAAAGAAGCAATTGAACGCCATTAACTGTTTTAGTTGCCCACGAACGTGTATCTGTATTTTTCAGTTCAGTTTTTCCGAGTTTATTCATAAATTGGTAAGCATAAAACGCCGATTTTGGAATCCCTTGAATAGTAAGCAGTCCAAATCCTCCGTGAAAAGGCGTAAAACGAGGGCCAGGTTCCTCAAAAACATCAGTGAATACCCAATACGACATTGAATTGGCAGCGTTTCCTACCTGTTTGATTTTTTCCAGAATGTATGCTGCTTCATGATAACTGTCGTGAACAGGATCGGCAGGAGTGTAAGATGAACTCCATTCGGTATAATGCAACTCCAGGTTTGGTTTTGCAGAAGCAGCAATCTCTTTACGGGATTCAAGTATATCTCCACTTACAGCCATCGAATCTTTGCTCAGTACTGTTCCACTGTTACCATATTCATCGAGAAATCCTTGTTTAACACCATACGAATGAGTACTGATAAAATCGATTGGAATATTGTTTTTAATGCAGAAATCGATCATCTCACTTTCCCACGCAGCACCAGCCGTTCCCGGTCCTCCGACCTTGTAATCCGGATTTACGCTTTTTATAGCTTTCGCAGAGTATTGGTACAGTTTGAAATAGTCAGCTTGTGTGCCGGTCCAGAATCCAGGCGAAAGATTTGGCTCGTTCCATACTTCAAAATACCATGTTTTCACTTCATCAGTTCCATAACGTTCGGTAAAATGTTGGGTAAGATTGCGGATCAATTCTTCCCATTTATTATAGTCTTTTGGTGGAGTGACATTTCCTTTCCACCAAAAAATTGTTTGATGACCGCTTGCCAGTGCATTGGGCATGAATCCCAATTCGACAAATGGTTTAACCCCGATACTTAACAGATAATCATACAATGCATCTATATACATATAGTTGTATTGCGGATTCCCTTTACTATCTTCGGTGTACACAGCCATATCATCGGTCAAAAGACCGTGCATGCGGATATATTTAAAATCGCACTCTTTTTTCACGTAGGCCAACTGTTGCTGGCAGTCGGCCCGAAGTCCTTCGTTAGCCCTGCCTGCTCCGACGCATTGCTTAAACATGGTATTCATAGTACCATTTTCCAAACTATAATCTACGTCAATTACCCTTTGAGGTATCTCAGGTTTTTTGTTTTTTTTACTTTGCGCAAAAACAGAAGGCATTGCCAATAATGTCATTGCCACGATAAAGAAAAGTTTTAATTTCATTTTGAATTTGCTTTTTATTTATGAAAAAAGCCTGCAGTAGTCAATTTGCTACTGCAGGGATTTTATTCAAGATAGTTGTAATGATGTTTTTAGTTTCCACCTGCAATGATGGCATCAATTGTACGCTTATCCTTCACTGTATTATTTTGTCTGTCCAATGCGCCACCAGTATCCCAGAAAAAGGGTTTAATTCCGTTGGCTAATGCCTGTTTGGTAACATACGTTATCCAATAATCAATTGAAGCGTTATGCTTTTCCATATCTTTAGGCCCTGAACCTTTCCTGAAAGCACCATATTCGCCCATTAAAATAGGAATTCCTTTATCTATAAACTGTTCCTTTAAGAGTTTAAACCCTTTAAGCTGTTCATCTTCTTCTCCCCAGGTAGGGTTGCGCTCAGGTTCAATAGTCGAATGATTCCCTGCACCCCAGTAGTAAAACATTTTGCCCCAACTTGCATCTTCACCCAGGCCGCAAAATTGAAAAGGAGTATAGTTATGTGACTCTAATATCATACGATTTGGTGTTGGGTCGGTTGGGAAGTTACTTACATTAAATAGCTCGGTTGACCCTTGTATAACCAAAGACCTATAGGTATTGCGGCCTCCGGTAGAACGGACTGCCTTAACAAAAGTTTGGTGGTACGAAAGCAACACGCTCATTTCTGCTGCATCTTTTGTATTTGGCTCATTGGCGCTGGCAAACATTAAATGTTCATCAAAATCGCGCATGGTGGTGGCTATTTGCTCCCAAAATGCTTTCTGTTTGGCATTGACCGAATCCTGTTTCGCTTTTGTGCAATTATTCTCAAGCCAGCCACCATCCCAGTGGATATTGAGTAAAACATACATGTCGTTTTTTACACAATATCCTACGACTTCTTTTACCCTGTTGAGCCAATTTGGATCAATATGAGCAGTTGCAGGATTATCCACATGATGCCAATTCCATGCACTAGGAATACGAATTGCATTAAAACCACACTGTTTTACGAATTTTATATAAGATTCGGTAATTACAGGGCTGCCCCAACCAGTTTCACCACCTGGCGCTTCAAACGTATTGCCGAGGTTCCATCCTAAATTTATTTTACCAACCAGCTGCACTGCCGTACTACTCATTCCTGTTGCATCCGGTGCCTGGGGCGACGTATTGTACGACGGATAAATAAAGGTTGCCTGCGAAACCGTAATCCGTCTGGTCTGGCCGTTTGACGAGGAGACAACTAAAACAGCGGAACGAGTAGCGCCTGTTGCATTAGTTGACGTAATGTTTAATTGAATGGTGACGCTACCACTATTGCCGGAGGTTTGGCTTAACTGCAACCATGTGGAAGCAAAATTACCAATACTCCATTTGTCGTTGCATGTTATTGTTATTTCCGATGTTCCCCCTTCTGCAAGAGAGGAAACTTCAGTTTTAGAAACTGACAGTTGCGGTTCAACATCTTCCTTATTTTTGCAGGAGATAGAAGATATAATCGCAATAAGGAATACTAAAATTGCATAAAAACGTTTGTGTTTCATTTTGCCCGGATTAAATTTTAAAGATAAAGACCTGTCAGGTTTTTAAAACCAAACAGGTCTTTATGAGCTTATATTAAGTAAATGTTATTATCTTCTAACTACCCTGAAATTATCAAAGCCTGCATCAAAAGTTGTTTCAGTAGCAGCAGTACTGTAGTTATGTAAATAGACTGTCAAATTGCCATTTCCTGATGCAGGATCCAACAAATTTGAAACTTTTGTAATAGAAGAACCTTTACCTTCACCAAGAGTAGCATCCTTTGCCCGGAATTCCGATAACGGAATTGTTACTGTTTGCCAACCTTTTGTTGTATAGGAAATTGTTTTTGATGAAGATATTTTCCAAGGTTCGTATCTTGCCATATAATTACCGTTCGTACTTTTTATACAAATCGTACCTCCTTTCCATGGTTTTGCTACATTGATTTCGAATTTTAATGCCCAGCTAGTGCCAGGATCAGTTAAATTCGCCGTTGGCACCCATCCGGATTTAGCATCATTAATACGAATAGCATTCCCATCATCACCTGCGCCACCATTTAGTATAGGGCTTTTCAATTGAAGGTACATTCCAAGACCTACTCCAAAATCAGCATTGTATGACGGCCATCCTGAATTTGGGTCCGAACTTGAAAGGTTGGCTCCTCCCCACCATGCATAACCAAAATAATCACCCCATTCAAAATTGGCTATAATACCGACACCACCCCCGTTAATGAAGTTTACATCATTAACCTTGTAGGCAGATGTAAATGTTCCTGATCGTGTTTCAACAACTACCGGTCCCCCATCATTTGATAACGAAGGTGCAGTAAATTTGATAATACTATCTGCTAATACTGTATATGAGGTAATAGGCGTTCCTGCAAAAGTTAAATTATTAACGGAAATAAAATTATTTCCATATATATATACAATATCACCCAGTTTGGGTATTTCATAGGAGATGCTTGTAATTAACGGTGGTCCTATTATTTTAATCGGAAAACTACTGGTTCCAATCTTTGTTGTATAACTAATCATATTCGCCAGTGAAGCATCGCCACCCGACAAAACAGCGGGCACACGTACAGTCACACTGGAATCAGAATAAACCACATTGGTCAAATCAGCCGCAATGCCCTGAAATGCTATGTTTGTGGCATTTTTAAGATTAAACCCGATTATATTGATTAGCTGACCTGGTACAATGGATTTAACGATTGTATCATTGGGAGAGGCAGCAGAATTTCTTACATGAGAAATAATCGGCACACCTGTAATGTTGACTTCAAAATTAGCAGTGCCATTCCCGTTAACCACAGTAATTACATTCACCTTGTCCCTCGGCACTAATTGGAACGGAATAGTAGGTATTTGTATAACAATACATGTATCGCTGAAAAAAGTACTGTTAATAGTAGCGGGAATTGTGCTAAAATATACCTTGGAAACTCTACTTAAATTTCTCCCCACCACTACTACCCACTGACCGGCGCTCACAGTCTGCAAAACAGTATCGTTAGGGGATGCGGCATAATTCCGCAGGTGAGTGATACTCGGTGGATTTGTTTCTGTTTTATCTTTTCTGCAAGCCGGCAACAATATGGAACCAGCAACTATGCATAAAAGCAGAAAAGAATGAAAGTTATATAATAAAATCTTTTTCATAATTAGTTTTTTTATGATTTAGAATGAATATGGAACTGGAGGTTCTAATAACTTGGGGTTGGCAGTTATTTCAGCCGATGGTATCGGGAGTTTAAACGAATTGATCGTTGCCGGCGTAATTATACCAAAAGGATTCCCTACTGTTGCAACACCTTTATTATAAGTGAAGGTAATACGTACCTGATTATTAAGAAAGGTAATCGCCTTTTGAGGATTGTAATACGACAGCCTCACTAAATCAAACCAGGATTGACCTTCAGCTGCCAGCTCAATTCTTCTTTCCTTCATGATTCCATTAACATCAATAGAGCTTACCGGCTCAATGCCAGCCCTTGTACGCACTTTGTTAAAATACGTTAGCGCATCGGCATCCGATGTAGTTGCATTGTTGCCAAGAATAGCTTCAGCATATACCAGGTACACATCAGCAAGGCGCAACAAGGCATTATGCTCGGCCGAGGATGTTAAAGTCATGATTGACGAATTGTTATCTTTCTTTGTGCCAATGATGTGTTTCTTTAAACCGGTATCTCCTTTGTATGTAAATCCACCTCCGGCGGCATTTAATTCAGGGTAATAATCGTCTCTAAGCATAAAAGTTGCTTTGCGCCTGATGGTATCATTCGCTGAATATTGAAGGAACATATCGTAAGAAGGCCCGATACCAAACCAACCAGCCTGTCCATCTGCTGAAATTTCAGTACCACCGGGAGAATAGATCTGCAACATATTCCCATCGAGCCAACCACCAACACTTGGATCCCACCGAAGCGCAAATAATGCTTCATCATTATAATTATTCGCAGTTTTAAAGAGGTCAGCATAATTAGCCATCAGTTCCAGGCCACTATTTTTACAAACACTGCCAGCAAATACCTTAGCATTGTCCAGAAGTACTTGGTCACGTTGGCCGTTGCCAGCCGATTTTAAACCCGACCAGGATAAAAACACTTTTGCCAGCAAACCTTGAGCTGACCATGTAGTAACCCTTCCTTTCTCCCATTCAGTACCAAAAGCAGCTGGAAGGTTGTTCACAGCAAAAATCAGATCGTTTACAATAAACTGGTAAACATCATTCGCATTATTTCGGGGAACCAATGGTGAACTAATAAGCTTGGTATTATCTACGATGATAGGAACGTCTCCCCATAACACAGCCAGGTTAAAATAGGCGTATGCACGGATAAACCTTGCTTCGGCAATGGCTGCATTTTTATATACGTCAGGAACAGAAGCAGGTGTTTTTGCAGTAATCGAATTAATGGTCGTGTTACAATGTACAATTACCTTGTACATTCCGCTCCAATTGGATCTCACAGCGCCGTTTAACCCGGTTACCGAAAACGTATTGAGCTGTATAGCATCATCATTCCACCCCAGTACCATATTTCCGCTCATAACATCACCTATTGTCATATAACTGCTATAAGTCCAGTCTGCCCACGGTGTGCCTGCATACAACGCAGCGGTTGCCAGCTTCAAATCAGAAGTGGTTTGATAAAAGTTTTCAGTACTGATCTCAGATAAGGGGGGGCGATCAAGAAAGCCCTTACTACACGATGCGAATATTCCGACAATTATAAGCGCCGGATAAAATATTTTTGATTTTAATTTCATAGCATTAATTTTTTTATTTCGACAATGTTATGTTTAATCCAAGTGTAAACCTCCGGGATTGAGGATAGAAACCACCATCAACACCCGCATTAATTGGATCCCATGAACCAATTTCGGGGTCCATACCTGAATAATTCGTAATAATAAAAGCATTTGTTACATTCGCATAAACTCTTAAAGAATTGATGTGCGCTTTTTTCAATAGATTCTCTGAAAAGGTGTAACCCAATGAAATGTTCTTACATCTTACAAAAGACCCATCTTCGATATATTTGTCAGAAAACCTGCTATTGCCGTTTGTCTGGTCATTTCGAACTCCTGCAATATCCGTAGTTGGATTAGTGACATAGACATTATTAATGTCTGTAGCTGATCCTGCCGGATCAATTAAAGAAAGCTTCGCATAATTACTTAGCGACCTGAAATAACCATAACTGCTGATAGGATTTTCAGCATTGACCCGCAATTGATTAAACACTTTGTTACCTAAACTGGCAGTGAAAAACACATTCATATCAAAATTCTTATAAGTAAATGTGTTATTTAACCCCAATTGTACTTTTGGGATTGGGGACCCAAGATAGGTTTGGTCATTCTCATCAATTATACCGTCCCCATTAAGATCTTTATACATGAGGTCGCCATACCAGATACTACCTGAAGCATTCGCAAAGGGCAATATTACGCCATTCTTCGCTGGCCTGGCGTGAGGCTTAATGCCCTTTGCCTCGTCTCCCAAAACATCAACGGCAGATGCAAAAACGCCATCAACCACATACCCGTAAAAATCACCGATTGATCTTCCTACAACAGTCTTACTGTATTGCCCCATTATCGGCGCCCCATCGGCATTGAGTTTTGTGACTTCATTTATATTTCGTGACACGGTAAAATCTGTTTTCCATGTAAAGTTCTGACCTTTGATATTTGTGGAACTTATCCTGATGTCAAAACCTTTGTTTTTCATGGATCCGACGTTTATCCATGGTGCTTCCAATGCTCCGGGAGACCAGCCAATAGCTGTACCTGAGTACATTGGCAAAGAGGTTTGCATGGCAAGGCCATCCGTATTCTTAAGATAAAAATCGGCCGAGAAACTGAGACGCCAGTCAAAAAATGCTCCATCAAGACCAATATTAGAATTCTTTGTTTGTTCCCATTCCAAATCCGGGTTTGCAATATTTTTGATACGTTGCGCTATACCGGTCAAGCCTGTAGGAACGGTGGTAAACGTTGATGTATAAACATAATCCCTACCGGCTTGCCTGTTCGTCAAGCCATAGCCTAAACGCAGCTTCAACTCATTAACCTTACTTACACTTTTCAAAAAATTCTCGTTATTAATTTTCCAGGCCAGGGCACCGGAGTAAGATAATATCCAACGATTTTTTTCTGCATACATTGAAGCGCCGTCCTCACGAAGGGTACCGGTAAGCAGGTATTTTTCGCTAATTCCCAGGTTTAAACGCCCGAAATATGATTCGTTAGCGCTATGGCCTTTTGTTCCACCATTTTTTGCTGTAGTAGGATCACCACCACTAATTACCTGAACATTAGCTGATGGAAAATTCGTACGTGATCCGGATATATTCTGAGATTTATCCAATGATGCCTCATGACCCGCCATTGCTGTCAGGTTGTATATATCGCGAAACACATGGGAATAGGTAAGATAGTTCTTTAATGATATATAAACGCCTTCACTAAATGAGGATGAACCGCTACTCATCAAATTTATCAGGTTCCCCATTTTGTAACTAGGGTTAAAACTATCTTCAGTAGCGATGCTAAAATTCCCTGAAGCCTCATTTCGCAACACCAAACCTTTGGCAAAGGTAACCTCAGCATAAAGGTTGCCGAAAACCTGTTTCCTGTTTGCCGTATGTTTATTTATTCTTGCTATAGCGGAAGGGTTTACCCTTTGTTGAACCCAGCCAACAGTACTACTGGAGCCTCCCCAACTGCCATCCTCGTTTTGAACAGCTATGTCAGGGGTTTGCTCAAGTGCAGCTTTGATTACACCGGAGGTACTGCTGTTGATATTCTCATCGATGTTTACAAGTTGGAGACTGGTCCCGATTTTCAACCAATCGGTTGTTTTATTGTCAAGGTTTAGACGGAAAGAAATACGATCAAACTTCGAGCCCAGGGCAATTCCGTCCTCACTCTGATATGCCCCCGACAACAAGTACTGAGTTCTGGTATCACCCCCGCTCACCGTAATTGTATGCGTAGATGTAGGGGCATTAACGAAGAGTTCGTCCTGCCAGTCGGTACCCTTACCTAAATATTTGGGATTAGCTAACTCAGGTCTGGTATCGAAACCCCAGCCAATACCTGCATTCCTTTCGTTTACAAAAGTCGCAAATTCCCGTAAATTCATGACAGGAAGTTTCTTTGTCAACTGTTGAATACCAGTATTAAATTCATACGTAATTTTAGGAGGAGCTATCCGGCCTCTTTTTGTGGTAATGATAATGACACCATTGGTACCCTTTGAGCCATAAATTGATGTAGCGGATGCGTCTTTTAACACATCAACCGATTCAATATCTGAGGGATTTATCCCGGCCAATGGGTTGGTGCCACTGTTATTAGAGCCATCGCCAACTGAAGCAATTCCCTGAAGTTCGACCCCATCCAGCACATACAACGGTTTGGAATTTCCAAAACCAGTAATACCTCGAATTTGCACAGAAACGCCACCTCCGGGTTGCCCGGAAGTTTGCTGCACCACCATTCCCGGTATTCTTCCCTGCAGCGATTGTTCGATGGTTACCGGCTGCGATTGACGGATATCATTACTACTAATAGAAGATACAGAGCCGATAACATCCTTCCGTTTTACTGTACCATAGCCAATAACCACAACCTCATCAACAGACTTTAAGTCCTCAGCCAAGGTTACATTGATAACATTCTGTCCCTTAACATCAATTTCCTGAGTTTTAAAGCCAATGTACGAAAAGACGAGCGTTTGCCCGTTTTCGGCTTTTAAAGAATAAACCCCATCCACATTAGTTATAGTGCCTGTAACTGTACCTTTCAAATGAACAGTAACACCAATAAGGGAACTTCCATCGGTAACGGATTTTACAACCCCCGATATGGGGACTTTCTGCGCGTAGATGGGTAATACAAACAGATTCATCAGTACAATGGCCAGAAGACATCTTAGTCCTCCATGCAGCCATTTAGTACACACACTCGATTTTAATTTCATAATACGTACGATTTTAATTTCATAATACATAGATTTAATCTAGTTTTAACAATAACCACTTAATCAATTAATTAGAGACTGCTAATGTATTACTTATATTTCCGGAAGAGGGGACGCTATGTATTTTATTAGGGATCATCTTGTCTCATTTACATCACTTCATACGGTATAAATACGCCAAATGCGGCATATGTACCATTTTTAAAACTGATGATGAATATTTTGGATGAAGTGAAACCAAAGGCTGGCAAATTTCTGTTATTTGCAAGCCGGTTTTCCCTGGGAGTTGGCTTCTTTGTTTGATATGAATCTTGCTAATGCCACGGAGTGGCTTAATCTGAATCGAAGATCGGCGAAGCCAATAACCGTGGGTGTTTAGCCCACGGAAACCAATACAACGAAACATCAGCCACGAAGTGGTTGAACGATTAAAAACATTGTTCAACCCACTTCGGGGCTGATGATGTGTGTGTTATCTTCTCCATGGGTTTGCTCCGTCACCTGACGGATATTGAAATATCACCCTTGTCAGGGCGATTGAAAGAAATTGCATAAGGAAAACTGAAGTTTCTATAATCTCAGTTACTCATACCATACGTCATTCATTCAATAACAGAAAAGCTTTTGGCCGATGTGCAATGACTGTTCCGTACAGATAACAAATAAAATCCCCTGGTAAGCTTCGATATATTCAGGGTAATTGGCGAATGTCCGTCAAAACTCATCAAAGCAGTCTGAATTTTACGTCCAAACAAGTCAAATACAGCAACTTCTGTGAGCTCTGCAACAGGCGAACTTATACTGACATTTAGTTTGTCTGATGCCGGATTGGGATAAATCACAATTTCAACAGGCTGATTCCTGAGCTCCGGGACTCCTGTTGTTGTTGATGCATTCAGCAGAACAGCTGTTGTTGAAAGTGCAGGTACTGTTATTGTAAACGAATTTGAGTTGACCGCCACCGAATTCTTTTTCAGAGCATTGTCGGTATGTGATTTAAATGTTTCAGCCGACGGCAGTGAAGCTAACTGCAACGTATTGTAACTTCCGTTATTTACTGGAATCCCATTGAGATTTACGGTCACGTTACGCGCAGAACTCATGTCGCGATTCACAATAATTACAGTCATTGAGTCGGCGGCTTCATTAACTGTGGTATAAGCCGAAACGGTGTTTTCGAGAGATGAAGTGCTTGAAACACTATAGTTTTTTGCATATAGGCTAAAGAGGTGGATGGTTTCCCACATGCCGTTAAACCATGTCCAGGGTGTAAAGAATTCAACCCCGTTGTTGGCAAAAGTACCAAGATGCGATGCGTAAACTACTGAAGTGACACTGGGATTTGACTCAGACGATGCAGGACTCCACTCGCTGACTGCACAAGTAATTCCATTATTAGGGCCAAAATATTGTGTCAACCAATCGTTTATGCGTTTAAATATATATTCCTTATTCAAACTGGAATCCCAACCACCGTTAATCTTAAATAACCCATTGGCACCTGCATATACATAATCCGTATCGTAATACATCCGGTGTAATTGCAATGCATCGACATCTCCGTTTTTTGCCCACGGATAATTATGAAGATCCACAACATCGATCACCCTAATTCCGGAAGCCTTTTCTTCATCGGCACATCGTTTGATAAAATACTCAAGCCAGCAGTAGTATTTTCCATTTATCATTATTGATTCATCGGCCCACTTGTACCATTGATATTCGGAGGTTGTAACAGGTCCGCAGATTTTGATGTCAGGTTCTATAGCTTTAGCTTTCTTCGCTAACTCTATGAAGCGATCCATAAATGCAGAGGCAGATATTAACGTTGGCATAGCCCAATCGTGAGTGCCATTCCATACATCCGGTTCATTATCCATACTCCAATATCGCAATTGGTTTTTGTTAAACCCTTTACCTTTGACTCCAAACCAATGATCAAGAATTGCCACCGAAGAGTCGGCTGGCCAAGGCTTAGAGAATAAATCAATATTTCCATCAACTAGTGCCTTACCCCCACCTTTGGGATCAGGTGTTCCTCCACCGGCTAAATTTTGATTATTACCAGACCAACCCGGGTGGGCCTGCATGTAAGCCCAGTCACCGAAGTTATTTTGTCCATTGGATGCAGCTCTGCCCAGTAACTGAAAGGCAAACATGCCCTGCATATTGGGAAAGTTGTCGTTAATTTTTTGTGCATAAACATCCCAATCAGCACCATAAACGTTATTAAACCAGTCGGGATGAACAGCAAGTTTTTGACGCCAGTTATAAGCTGACATGTTATTACCTCCGCCAATCCGCACGAAGCGCAACCCCGCATCTTTATAAAATTGCACAGGATTTTCAAAGCCTTCATTTCGTCCATAAATATTTGGTGATACGGCTCGTTTACCTTGATTGGCATTTACCGTAATATTGACATCCTGGGCGAAAACAATATTCATTCCCAGGCAGTACAACAAAACGGTTAGAAAACATTCTGGTATCAAACGGAATTTCATGTGTTTATAATTTGTTTTTTAATAGCCACATAGCCTGTCCTGATGTATCGGGAGAACTCGCCATCATAATCATCCCTGTGTATGCGATTCTCACTCATGGCTCATTTCATAAGAATTTGATTTAGTTATAGTAACTAAAAGTACTCTCCTTCTTTTGAATTAAGGGTGTGTCATGTTCCGGATTAGGGGTACTGATGTGTTATTCGTGATCTTTATACGTTCGTAAATACTCAGAAGGTGATATCCCAAACTCACTCTTAAAATTGATAGTGAACCTCTTGGGCGAATTGAAGCCAACCTCGTATGCAATTTCAGCTATTTGTAACTGACTTTTCCCTAAGAGTTGCCGTCCTCGTTTAAGGCGAATAGTACGAATAAACTCGGCAGGTCCTTTACCTGTTATGCTCATGAGTTTTTTATATAAGTGGCTCCTGCTGAGACCCACTGCGGCTCCGAGTTCCTCAACAGAAAATTCTGTGTCACTAAGGTGTTCTTCCACTATATTGATAGCTTTTTCAATCAGTTTCTCATCCAATGGAGTAATTGTGATTTCACCCGGCGAAACATCCATTTTTTGGCTAAATGAACGGTGGCACTTTTCTGTCCATTCCAGGAACTTACGAATGCGCAGTTTTAGCAAATTGAAGTTGAAAGGTTTGGTTAGATAGTCATCCGCACCTAATTCCAAACCTTCAATTTGATATTCTTCTGCGGTACGGGCGGTCAGTAAGATCACCGGAATGTGCGACCACTGTATGTTGGTTTTTATTTGGTTGCAAAGTTCCGTGCCACTCATAACGGGCATCATCACATCACTTACAACAATGTTAACATCGTTTTTCCTGAGTTGATCCAGCGCTTCCTGACCATTAAAGGCGATCAATACGGAATACTCATCCGATAGGCTATCAGCCATGAACTCGCAAAAGTCTCTGTTGTCATCAACCAACAGCAAGACAGGATTAGCGGGAAGGGGCTGAACTTCTACTTGTTCAAACGGTTCTTCGTCCGATACTTTTTCAAGAGGAAACTCTTCAGAAAATTTGACCTCGTGAAGAGGGAGCTTAATGGTGAATATACTGCCTTGCGGCTCGTTATCCGCAACAGTAACAGTTCCTTTATGCATGTGGACATATTCACTTACAATGTGCAAACCGATTCCGCTACCAGTTTTGTGTTGTTTTTGTGAGGCCTGATAAAACCGTTCAAAAATGTGTTCCTTGTCTGCATTGCTAATACCCTGCCCCGAATCTGACACGCTGACACATACGCGATCAACCTCCTGATAAATATGGACTTTAATACTTCCACCATCCGGAGTGTACTTAAAGGCGTTTGAAAGCAGGTTCAAGATTATTTTCTGTGCTTTATCCGGATCGAATTGCATCGGTAGAATTTCCATTTCGTTGGAAAAAACGAAATTCATGTTACGATCAATGGCATATCCCTGGAAAGGGAGACACAACTCTCTGATGAAATGAACAAAATCACCTTCCTGCAAACGCAAAGTTTCGGCTCCTGCATCCAATTTGCGAAAATCCAGTAAAGCATTAATCAATTGGAGTAATTGTTCTGCATTTTTGTTTATCGTGTTAAGCTTCTTACGTAAACCGTCCTCCAATACGCCATTTAATATCGTTTGTAACGGAGTGAGGATAAGCGTAAGTGGCGTACGCAAATCGTGACTGATATTAGTGAAGAACCTTAATTTCATCTCATTAAGGTTTGCTTCCTGTTCGCGTTTTAACTGCAACCTTTGCCGTTCGAGTTTATTACGGTGATGTTTTCGGGTACGATAAATAATAAAAATGATAAGGCCAATAACACAAAAAATGTACAATGTTATTGCCCAGTTTGCCAAGTAGAAAGGAGGCGTAATCGTAATGTCCAAAACAGTCGCTTCTTCGTTCCATACCTCATCGCTGTTGCATGCTTTAATGAAAAGCTTGTAGCTGCCCGGATTTAATGAAGAGAATACAATTTTGTTCTCGCGTGTCGGAAGCCAATGATCGTTGAACCCATCCATTCTATAAGCATATTTTACTTTGTCAGCATCCAGCAAATCTCCGGTAGCGAACTGTAAAGCGATCAGCTTATCTTTATAACTAAAAGTTATTTTAGAAGTGTGCTCCATCGAATGTTCCAATAACTTATGCCTATTGTAAAGTGAATCTACCTGAATATTGTTATTAGCTAAGCTCAATCCGGTAAAGATTACTTTGGCTGGAAGTTGATCCTTTCCAGCCAGTTTATTGGGATTGACGACAGTATATCCCTCTGTTCCTCCCAAAAGGATGTCACCATTTCGAAGTTTGCAAATAGAATGATTATTAAAATAATTGGTCTTAAGTCCATCCTTGGTAAAAAAATTTCTACTGGTAATTTTCATAACACCTTTAATATCACGCTCGGCAGAAAGAACGGATAAACCGTTACTTGTTGTTACCCAGATTTTACCATTGTTGTCCTCAACAATCCCCCGGATGATATTGTCACACAGACCACTCTCTTTGTCAATGTAATAGAGTGTATCTTTCTTTAAGTCCCATAACGTCAGTCCCTGTGGGTGTCCCAGCCAAATATTACCGCTGTTATCTTTATATACACTGCTTATTGACATTTGATTGAATTGCTGATTCCCCTGTTTATTTCCCAGATACATGGTGTGGTTACCGGTAGTAATATCTATAACATAGAGCCCAAAGACGGTACCGACGTATAATTTGTCTCCGCCATCATAATGCATATCTAATGCGTATTTCACCTCTTCACATGCATTAATAAGAGAATCAAAACTCTCTTGATCTGAACGAAGGCATTGTATTCCTCCCCCGAGAGTACCTATCCAGATATTCCCATACCGATCTTCCACTATATTCCAAATGTCATTAGCTGCCAGCCTGCTGTTTTCTTTGGTAAAGTGACTGAATTGTCCATTTTCATAGCAAAACAGGCCGCTTAAGAAGGTTCCAATCCAAACCCGTCCTTTTCGATCCTCAAATAAAGAGACGATAGCATTGTTTGGCGTTGGCAGTTTCCTAATCTTCCCTTTTTGCATAATTTCAGCCAGATACAATCCATTTCCGTCTGTACCTAACCAAACATCACCTTTTCGATCCTCTAATATTGCATTGATATCCTTACATTCAGCATGTTCAATATTTACAAACTTATCAAAACTATCATGATAAATCGAAATCCCCTTCTTATAATGCCCCATCCAAATAGTTCCGTTGTTATCCCGATACAGACACCCTACATTATTTGATGCGATAGAAGAATTCATTTCCGGTTCATGCAATAGATTTATAATGGTTTCACTGGCCCTGTCGTAAATAAACAATCCCATATGGTCAGTACCTATCCATATATGTCCGTTTCCATCATCCAATATAGCTAATACGCCATTGCTCTGAGTTTTAACCGAAGAACTCAACACCAATTTTCCCCAATCTGATTTTGTACTTTTCCGGTAAATGATCTCATCGGTTTTGCCGGAAAACAACCATATTCCACCACAGCTATCAATGTATATTTGGCTGTATTTGGCAAGAATTTCCAGCTTAAAATAATTCTGTAAATTAATAAAAGTCTGGTTCCCTGAAAATTTGTCTATCTGCCAAAGAACTTTTGACTTCAATAGAACATACAAACTTACCCCATTATCGCTTAATTCTGACGTTGCTACTTCGTCTATTTGTACTTTTATACTAAAAACTTTCAATGTTTTTTTGCGGGTTTCGTAGAAAAATGCCTTTTGACCGCTCAATACCCATAGGTCTTGTTTTTTGTCCACATATACTTTGTAGTTACGATCAACCTGTATGCCAAGGTTTTGCAGCAAACTGGCAATATCGGTAATAAAACAATCTTTATCCCGGTTGTATACTGTATAGCCTAATAGGCTACTTATCCAGATGTTGCCCAAACCATCTTCTTGCAATCCCAGAATATTGTTTGGCCATAATGAGTTATTCCCCGCAGGTCTTTCGGTATATACTTTAAATCCATAGCCGTCGTAGCGGTTTAACCCGGACTCAGTCCCTATCCACAAAAACCCATAACTGTCTTTCAAAATTGTCCTGACATTGCTGTTCGAAAGCCCCTCATCCGTACTCAGGTGATGAAATATATATGAAGGTTGCCCTGCCATTTGTAACGAAACAACAAGAAATAATATTAGTATACAAAATAATCTAAATCGTCTCATTCTATAGGTTAATAATTGCGCAAGCAGTGGGCTAAAGTATAGAAAATATCCTTCAACTCAGCGCAAGTTTGTGTATAAAGGGGGTACACAATGTTTCAAATAATGCATTGCTATGTCTTCTGCAAAAAATATGATAGTACGGAGCGAGGTTTTTTCGGATCTTGAGTCTATTTTTCGGTTGAAATAAACGTGGTTATAGATATCACTATCATGAATCTTTGATACAATTTTATCCAAGCGGTTATTCAAAATTTTAACATCCTCCGTCCACCCGGTAATCTGCTGGGCCGAGTCATTCCACATCTCACTAAAGATGAAAAATTTTGTAGCAAATTCGAATCTTTGTCCATTTAATGTACATCTTACATATATTGGAAATTTGCCATCCGACCTCGGTTTGGCCTTTTTTAACTGAAAACAAACTGCAACTCTCATCTGTCAGCATTTTAAAATATTAAAAATAGGTCTCGCTCAGATGCTAAATTTACCAGATTTATTGATCGCTTACAAGTACTGGATATTCAGCATACTGACCACTTTTTTCTTTTTGGAATTCAATAAAGCAGTAAGGTTTCCGCCCGGATATTCAAGATTCCGGAGCATATTGACCACCCTGCGCCGGTGTAATTTGACCACCCATTTTTGAGAGTTTTAAGAACGATCATTTCCTTATCCTGATTAGCGTATTACAAAATTAGATTTATTTATTTTGATTCAATATTTTCATTGACATTGTTTTTT
>Ga0209123_1000557_pt1 | contig 45628 bp, 38 predicted proteins | sample BarGraIncu00431A_FD_184500 | JGI IMG/M metagenome (GOLD analysis project Ga0209123, IMG submission 184500) | Arctic peat soil microbial communities from Barrow, Alaska, USA - Barrow Graham LP Incubations 004-31A (SPAdes) (version 2) | ecosystem: Environmental > Terrestrial > Soil > Wetlands >...
AGGCCTACGCCTTCTACATCACCATGAACTACCGTGAAAGCTACGATATGTACGCCTGCAACGGCATCCTCTTCAACCACGAATCGCCGCGCCGCGGCGAGACCTTCGTCACCCGCAAGATCACCCGCGCCGCCGCCCGCATCAAGCTGGGGCTGCAGGAGTGCCTCTACCTCGGCAACATCGACGCCCAGCGCGACTGGGGTTTTGCCGGTGACTACGTCGAGGCGATGTGGCTCATGCTGCAGCAGGAGCGTGCCGACGACTTCGTGATCGCGACCGGCGAGACCTACCGGGTGCGCAGCTTCGCCGAGCTGGTCTTCGAGCGTCTCGGCATGCCGCTGGTCTGGGAGGGGAGCGGCAGGGACGAGGTCGGTATCGACGACGGCAGCGGCAGGGTCGTCATCCGGATCGACGCCAGGTACTTCCGACCCGCCGAGGTGGACCTTTTGCTGGGGGACCCCTCCAAGGCCCGGCGCGAGCTAGGGTGGCAACTCAAAACCAGCTTTGCGCAGCTGGTACGGATGATGACCGACGCCGACCTGGAGCAGGCGCAGCGGGAACTCAGGGCCAAGGGATAAACGTAACGCTGTCTGTCTGGCACGTCTGTCGTGGTGGCATCGGGTGCTCATCGGCTCCCTAAAACCCCAAAAGAGGGAACTCTCATGACTACCAAGGGCATTATCCTGGCTGGTGGAGCGGGCACACGGCTCCATCCGGCCACCCTAGCGGTTTCCAAACAACTGCTGGCGGTATATGACAAGCCGATGGTCTACTATCCGCTTACCACGCTCATGCTGGCCGGGATTCGTAACATCCTGGTCATCTCGACACCGCAGGATACTCCGCGCTTCGAGCAACTGCTGGGTGACGGGTCTCAATGGGGCATCACGCTGTCATACGCGGTGCAAGCAAGCCCGGATGGCCTGGCGCAGGCATTCATAATCGGTGAGGATTTCATCGGGCAGGATCGCTGCGCACTGGTGCTCGGCGACAATATTTTTTACGGTCACGACCTGCAAAAAATCCTGGACAATGCGGCCAGCCGTGCCGACGGGGCCACGGTATTCGCCTACCACGTACATGATCCCGAACGCTACGGCGTCGTCGAATTCGATGCCGCGGGGAAGGTGCTCTCCCTGGAAGAGAAGCCGTCCAGACCAAGGTCCAGCTTCGCCGTTACCGGGCTCTATTTCTACGACAACACGGTGGTCGGTCTGGCTAAAAGCCTGAAGCCTTCCTCGCGCGGCGAGCTTGAGATCACGGATTTGAACCGGCTGTATCTTGAAAAGGGGAGACTCTGCGTGGAGATCATGGGGCGCGGCTACGCCTGGCTTGACACGGGAACGCACGAGTCGCTGCTGGACGCTTCACTATTCATTCAGACCATTGAAAAACGACAGGGTCTCAAGGTTGCCTCGCCTGATGAAATCGCCTGGCGCCAGGGATGGGTCGACAACTGCCAGTTGCTCGCTTTGGCCCAGTCCATGTCCAAAAACTCCTACGGCCAGTACCTGATGGGCCTGTTGCAAGAGGCATTGCCGCTATGAAATGCACGCCGACAGACATACCGGAGGTGCTGATCATCGAACCCAAGGTCTTTGGCGATGGCCGGGGTTTTTTCTTCGAAAGTTTCAATGCCCGCGTTTTTGAAGAGATGACCGGCGTAACGGCCGTCTTCGTGCAGGACAACCACTCCCGGTCAGCAAGGAATATGCTGCGCGGTCTGCATTACCAGTTTCGGCATGCGCAGGGGAAACTGGTGCGGGTCACCGCCGGCGAGGTCTTCGATGTGGCGGTCGACCTTCGCAAAGGCAGCCTGACCTTCGGCCGGTGGGTGGGGGCGACCCTGTCTGCCGAAAACAAGCGCCAGATGTGGGTGCCGCCGGGGTTTGCCCACGGCTTTCTGGTGGTTTCGGATGTCGCCGAATTTCTTTACAAAACTACCGAATACTGGCATCCGGAGCATGAGCGCTGCATCATTTGGAATGATCCGGAGCTCGGCATCAACTGGCCAATCACGGATGCGCCGCTGCTTGCTGCAAAGGACGCTGCCGGCTTTTTGTTGCGTGATGCGGATTGCTTCGAATGAAGTGGTCGTTGCCCATAGCGCTGCCCGGTGGCAAATTGCTCCGCAGTAGGGATTGCTCCGTGCCGGTGCTGAGAGCCTGGTGGGCGGCAACTCGCAGGGTATGCCCTTTTTTGTCGTGTCTGCTCTTCTTTTTCGTTTCCAATGCGGGTGCCGCCAACCCAGACTTGAAAGAACTCGAGATCGACCACGCTCTTACCTTTGATTTTCCGACACCTCACACCAAATGGGCCAAGCCGTATGCCGGCGGCAAGATCCGGGTGCTTTTTTTCAGCGATGGCACCGGCACCAACCCGCGGGAATGTGTGGAGCTGATGCAGCGCTTCGATATCGATGCCAAGGCCGTTTTCTGGGCACAGATCACCGACAGCAAGGAAAGCCACTGGCACGGCGGGGGCCTCGGCGAGCGCAGGATGCTGGATCTGCTGCGGCAAAAGTGGGACTGTTTCGTGTTCCTGGGGCTGCCGCTGACGCGTGTTCCGGCAGAACAGGAAAAACTGATCCTGAACGCCGTAGCTAAGGGGGCGGGGATACTTTTCGTGGGAACGGATGACAAGGGTTCTCTGCAGGGGAAAAAACGGATTTTGCCGCTTCCCGCCTTTGTCAGCGACGATAATGTCAACGAGGCCTACAGCGTCGGGAAGGGGAGGGCGATTGGGCTTTTGAGCCAGCCCAAAATCGATTACCACGAAGGATGGGAGATCGAATACGACTACTGGCAGGAGAGTCTCGGCAGGGCCTTGCTCTGGTCCGCAGGCAAAGAGCCCGCGACACGGCTAACGCTGAACCTGACCTGCGCGGGCCAACTCTCCGGCACCAAGATTATCTTGGCGGCGGGAAAGGCCGGCAGGCTCCAGGCACGAATTTCCGGAAAACCGAGGGCCGAGGATCTCCGCATCCAGGTCTCCCTGCGCAAACCCGGACATGAGGAGGTGGTACTGCCGCAAAGAGACATCGCGCCGGGACAGGACGCCACCTTGATCCTGCCGAAACTCTCGGCCGGCAGCTGGCATGCCGACGCCAGGGTCATCGGTGCCGCGGGGGTGGAGAGCTGGAGCAGCATCCCCTTCGAGGTGCGCTCCGAACGCGCGATAACCGGGCTGCTACTCAAAAAGGGGTGGAGCGAACCGGGCGGAGTCATCTCCGGGCGGGTGTTCGTCTCCGGGGCCCGGCTGCCCAAAGAGGTCCTGCGCGTACAATTGCTGGACCGCAGGCGGCGGGTGCTGGCAAGAAAGGATCTCTCCGTTTGGGACGAGAAGACGGAATTTGCCTTCGACATGCCGGATTGGCTCCCCATGCTGGTCACCGTGGAGGCGCGGCTCCTCTCAAGCGGCCAGGAGATGTCGCGCGCCTACAAGTACTTTCACGTCACCAAGCGCAAGCAGGATCGCTTCAACTTTCTGATCTGGGGAGTGCCCAGGGGAACCTTGGCTCCCTATGCCGAGGAGAGCCTCGCCAGGCAGGGGGTGACGCTGCAGCTCGACTGGGAGAATCCGGCGGCCTACGTGGGGGCCTATGATATTTCCTGGGTCCCCTATACCACGCATATCTCGGTGGAAAAAACAGCCGGCGGCGTCATGCAGCCTTTTTGCTGGAATGACCTGCTGTCGGTCCAAAAGCACGCCTCGACCCTGGTATCCATTCACCGGGGTTCACGGGAGCATGGCGCGTTCGTCTATTCCCTGGGCGACGAAAACAAGACCCTGGGTTCCTGCCTGTCACCTTACTGTGCGACCGCCTACCGGGATTTCCTGCAGGAATCGTACGGTTCCCTGGCCGCACTCAACAAATCCTGGCAGACCGGTTTCGCGAGCTGGAAGGATGTCGGACTGGCGCAGGCCGGAGACGATGACGAGCTTTCCTCCCGGGCCGCCGGGAACTATCCGCGCTGGTTCGACCGGCAGGCCTACAAATCCTGGAACTACGTGCACTTCTGCCTGAGGTATTCCAAGGCATATAAGGCGCTGGACCCGCAGGCGAAGACCGGATTCGACGGGTCGGCGGGCTTCGCCACGGGAGACGATCTTGATCTGATCATACGCAGCCTCGACTCCTGGGTCCCCTATCAGGGGCTTACCGAGGAGGTCATCCGCTCGGTAGCGCCGAGAAGTTTCGTCCGCTCCACCTGGCTGGGCGGGCGCTACAAGACCGCCGACCCGCTCCTTTACAATTACTGGCGCCAGGTGACACTGGGCGCCGACTCGGTCTGGTGGTGGATGTGGAGCTGCATCGGAGACCTGCATGGTTTTCTTGCCCCGGACTTGAGGCCTTTTCCTGAAATCGCCGAAGTCGTGAAGGACACCCGGATCGTGAGGGACGGACTCGGAGACCTGCTGTTGCACTCGATTCAGCAGGATGACGGTATAGCGATCCTTTACTCGTATCCCTCGGTCTTCGCGCACAAGCTCGAAGCAGGCGGCTCCTTCGGGGCCTTTGAAGAGGCCCACGGCGCACTGGTCAAAGCCATTCGTGACCGGGGGCTGCAGTTTCGCTATGTAACGGACCGCATGCTGCGCCAGGGCGAGGTCGACCTGTCGAAATACAAAATCCTCTTCCTGCCGCGTAGCGAAGCCCTCGGCGACCGGGAGGCGCGGGCCGTGCGCAGCTTCGTCGAAAAGGGGGGGACCGTGGTCGCGGACTTCAGGCCGGGGCTCTATGACGAGCACTGCAAGCGGCGCGCGCGCGGGGTGCTCGACGACCTCTTCGGGATCAAACGGGGTGCCAGCGTCCCGGCCAGGACGCTCACCCTAGGTAAGAGTGGCGCCGGTCAGAAAACCCTCGCGGACGGAGGGCTCATCCTCAACGGCGCCCGGGCGGGGCGCCTGATCGACGGTGTGCCCGTCTGGCTGAGCCACGGGGTCGGAAAGGGGCGGGCCGTTTTGCTCAACTTCCAGATGAACAGTCTTTCCGCCCTAGATCCGGCCGGCGTGCCTTGGGAACGTTACCTCGGGAGCGAGCCGGTGTACCGGGTCACCGGGGCGGACGGGAAAAAAGCGGTACAGGTGGAGGTGACGCGTTGGCTGGACGGCGGCAGCGAGATCGTCTCCTTGCTGCGCAAAGACGGGGCGCAGGAAGATCTGACAGTCTCCCTGCCGGGGACGCAGCAGGTTTATGACCTGCGCTCCCGCAAAACATATGGCCCTTGCCGCAGCTTTACCACCACGTTGTTGCCCAATCGGGCCAGTTTTTTCGTGCTCGCGGATAAGCCGGCTCCCGCTCTTAAAATCGCCCTGGACAGGCCGGAACTGCTGCCAGGAATGACCGCGAAAGTCGAGGTCTCCGTGCCGGGAGCCGAAGGGATGCATGCCGTAAAGCTGGGCGTTCAAGCCGGTGAGCGTCATCTCGACTGGCACGACGGTACTTTTCTGGTCGGGAGCAAACCGGTCACGGTCGAGATACCGGTGGCATACAACGACCCCAGGGGAGAGTACCGCATCGTTTTCAAGGATCTCTTCACCGGTGCCGCGTTCAGCGCCGGATTGTCCGTGCGCGCCGCCCTGCCGGTTGCTGCAAGGAAGGTTAACTAGATGGCGGCACAGGTAACCAACCGGACCGAACGCGCGGTCAAGGGGACTCTGGTAAGTTTCCTGCAGTACGGCACCCAGATGCTCCTGCAGCTGTTTCTGGCTCCGCTGGTGCTGCGCATGGCGGGTCAGGAGAGTCTCGGCGCTTATGCCCTGCTGATGCAGGTGGTGGGTTACCTGGCGATGACGGACCTGGGGTTTTCCGTCACGCTGAACCGTTATCTGGCACAGGCCCACGGCCATGACGACGCGGGAAAACGTTTTCGGGACGTCCTGTCCACGGCGCGTACCTTCCTTTTCGGCAGCAATCTCCTTTTCGCCGTGCTCACGCTTATTTTGAGCCTCAAGGTGGACGTTTTGTTTTCGCTGTCGCCTCAGGTCGCGGCCCAGGCGCGCCAGGGTCTTACCCTGATGGCGCTCTGGGCTCTGGTGAGAACACCCTGGACCGTGTACGGCATCGGTTTGAACGCGACCCAAAACCTTGCAGCCGCAAATTTTATCGGGATCATCGGCAATGCTGCCAGGCTGATTTTCTCCCTGGGTCTGGTGTACGCGGGCGGTGGGCTGGCAGGATTGATACTTGCCAATGTCCTGGCGGAAGTTCTGTCGACCGCCCTGTCGGCGCTGAAATTTCGCACATTATACCCGTTACATCGACCGGTCTGGGGGCTCCCCGATACGGCACTCTTTCGGGAAATGCTGAGATTCAGCGGGCAGGCCATGTTGATAAATATCGCCTGGCGCCTGGTGTACTATACCGACAATATCGTTATCGGCTCCATCTATGGCGCGGTTGCCGCAAGTATTTACTATTCCACCCAGATGCCGGCTACCATAGGGTTCACTATTTTAAATCGCGTGTCTGATAATGTCGCGCCTGCCATTAACGAGCTCTATGCTCGGGGCGAGGCTGCTAAACTTCGTGAGAACTTCCTGCGTCTGCATCGTCTTAACATGCTGCTCGTGTTGCCGCTGGTGAGCGGACTTCTCCTGCTAAATGGCAGGCTGATTGCACTCTGGGTTGGATCGGGGCAGTATGCGGGAGAACTGATGACTGCAGCACTGGCAGCCTTTGCCTTCCTCATTACGGTGAGTCATGTCTGCAACACGTTTGTTTTTGCCTCGGGTAAGATCCGCGTCTACAGTTTTGTGACTGTTCTGGAGGGGGTCTCCAACCTGGGTTTATCCATACTGCTTGGCAAGTACCTCGGCCTGGCCGGTGTCATGTGGGCCAGTGTCATCACGCACCTTCCCACCACGGCATATCTCATGATCGTTGCTATGCGCAGCATGAAGATCAGTTTTTCGGAGTGTCTGCGTGTCTGCGTAGTGCCCTTAGTGCTGCCGATTGGAGCAGGTTATGCCGCCGGCGCGTGGTCTGGAGAACTGTTGGCGGATCGTGGCTGGTTCACCTTGATTGCCCAGGCAATCATTTTGCTCACGGTCTATGGCGGCACTGCGTATCGGCTCTGTCTGACACGGTGCGAGCGTGAAATGATATCTGCTCAGCTTTTACGAGTGGTACAACGGGTGCCCGGTCTGAATCACGGGCGCCTGTGACGGAGTCGAAAATTAATCTGGAGAGCCGTGTTATGCCCACTACTAAGATAATCGCTTTCAATCTGCCCCAGTTTCACCCGACACCCGAAAATGACCAATGGTGGGGGGCCGGCTTCACTGAATGGCGCAACGTCGCCAAGGCGCGCCCGCTTTTCCCCGGCCACCGTCAACCAAATTTGCCTGGCGAACTGGGGTTCTATGACATGCGTCTGGACGAGACCCAGGAACAGCAGGGGGAGCTTGCCGCCTGGGCGGGGATAGATGCCTTCTGTTACTATCATTACTGGTTTGCCGGGCGCCTGCTGCTGGAACAGCCTTTGGAGCGTCTCCTTGCCCGGGACACCCCCAAACTCCCTTTCTGTCTCTGCTGGGCCAACCACAGCTGGACCAACCACTGGGCCGGTATTTCCAACGATATTCTGGTGGAGCAGACCTATCCCGGAGAGGAAGATCATCGCAACCATTACCTCTATCTGCGGCAGTTCTTCACCGATGCGCGTTACCTGAAGGTGAATGGCAAACCGGTATTGGTGATATTCAGGCCAAACGATATCCCGGAGGTCGCAAAATTTGTTGATCTCCTGCAGCACTGGGCGAAGCAGGACGGTCTGGGAGAACTCTTCCTCATCGGACTCGACCACACTCCAGCACTTTTTGGTTCCGGATTCGATGCCCTTGCGCCGCACAGCATGAACATCGCATTGGCTTCCTATCTCAAGGGACGCCGGCGCTCTTACCATGCACTTCGCCGGCGCTTCGCGCGTTATCCTCGCTGGGTGATCGATTATGCATCCCTTGATCGTTTCTTTGAAAACGACCGCTGCGATGGTGTGACCACGCTGCCAACGGCCATGCCCAATTGGGACAATACGCCCCGCATCGGCCGCCGGGGGCTCGTGTTCGCAAACAGCTCTCCCGACAAATTCGCAGCTCATTTGCGTCGTAGCGTGGCAGGCTTCTCTGGTGCCGATGATGGAAAGGACAGAATCCTCTTCATCAAATCCTGGAATGAATGGGCCGAGGGAAATTATCTGGAGCCGGATTTGACCTACGGCAGAGGCTGGCTCGAAGCGGTGCGCGAGTTCGCCTCGGAACTCGGCGAAGGAGCGCGGCGTGGTTGATCTGGATGTCATAGTCCCCACTTACGGCCGTCCGGTCGTCGTCAATCAGACCTTGCGCATGCTGCTTGACCAAGAGGTTTTGCCCCGCAGGGTGATCGTGGTCAACCAGACCCCGGGGGTGGATGCCGCCGACCTGGACGTGCAACAGTTATATCGGGACGCAGGGCTGGGGCTCACCTGGCTCAACCGCGAGGTACCGAGTCTGTGCGGCGCCAGGAATGATGCGCTGCGCGTAGCCAGATCCGAAATATGCCTTTTCCTTGACGACGACATCATCGCTCCGGCTGACCTGGTGCGCAGACACTGGGATCGCTACCGGGACGACGCCGGGTGGCAGGCTGTGGGGGGGCAGGTTTGGCATAGAAACAGCGACTTTGCCGTCGAGGATATTTCACTGGATGCGCCGCAGGTCGGGGCGGTGCCGGCGCTCAAGTCAGCCCGGATGGTTCCCGGCGGGCCTTTGTTCGGATGCCATTTTTCCCTGCGTAGGTATGCCGCGCTGTCCGTTGGAGGATGGGACGAGGCGTTTGTCGGCAGCGCCAACTGGGAAGAGGGTGATCTTATCAACCGCCTGCGGGATCGTGGTCTCCCCTTCGTCTGGGACCCGCAGATCTGGCTGATTCATCTTCGTCTGCCAATGGGAGGGTGCCGCATTCCCGGCAACAGGCTGTTCCCGGAATGGACTAAAACCACCAATTTCTTCCTGTACAAGTATCGTTATCCCAAAGATAAGATCTGGAAAGAGGTTATTGTGACTGCTCTCAGGGCGGGTCCGCTACGCAGAGAGATAGTGGTAAACCCATTTAGGTGGCCGGTTGCCTGGCTCGGCATCCTGAAGGGGTGGTGGATTGGCAGGGAAAAGGCTGGCTGCCCTGTGTTACCGCTGGCCGGAATCGGGACAAATGTTGAACAGACCACACCTCAGAGGTTTCCATGAACGCAGGACTCTCAGTCAGTGAACTGGCACAAGTCCGAAAACAGCTGTTGGCCGAACCTGCTGCACCAAAGGACGTCACTACCTCTGTGAGTCGCAGCGGCGTAGCTGTGCTTATTTCCTGCCTCGGCTGGACGTTCCTGGGCACCGCGCTTTTTTTCACTTTGTATGCACTGCTGGCCAGGGATCAAAATCCCACCGGGACCCTGATCGCCGCTTATATCTCCGGCCTGGTCGGGGTTCTGGTCAGTTCCTTGTGGCTGCGGAACCTATCCGGTTTCGGGATGTTTCTGCTTGCCATTATGACTGCTTACAGCATGAGGGTGCTGGTCGGCGTGTTTCTTTGCCTGCAGGTGTACAACCCTAATTATCTGGATGGAGATGGGAAATATCTCAACAAAAACTGGGAATTCCGCTGGACCTACCAGAACGTGATGGTTGCAGCAGATAGTGTGCTCCACAAGGGGGAGTGGCGTCCCAGTAAAATTTATCCCACCTATGAAGACAAAAATGCCTACATACACGCCTGGATGGGGTACTTCATGGCTGCCGGAGACAGCAGAAATTCCCTCGACCTTGGGCCCTTCAACGCCTTTCACCATGTGATAGCCGGTATCCTCGTTGTCAGTCTTGCTCTGGCCTGTGGGTATCCGCTGAAAGTGGCGTTCCAATCCGGGGTTCTGGTTTCCTGGATTCCCTGGGCTTTTGCCTCAAGTATCATGTGGCGTGACAGTGTCGGTCTGGCATGGGTGGTCCTGGCTGTAGTTCTTCTTTGCCTGGGAAGGGAACTTGGCCTGATTGCGAGTCTTTTATCTGCAATTCCGGCAGCATTTCTGGCCTGGGCAGACCGGTCACCCTACCTTTTGGCGGTTGTATTAATCACCGGTTTGTCGATCGTGTATGACCAGCAGAAATCGTTGCAATCCACCTGGACGAAGCTGCCGCGGCTGATCATTGTATCGATTCTATTGTTTGTTGGAGTGTACCTGCTTTGGCATAATATTGCCTCAGTCGCCTTCGAACGACACGCGAAAATAGTCACTGACCGCAATATGTCCTTCCGGTTGATGACTTCGCCGTTACTGGTGTTGCGTGCTTTAGCCGGCCCTTTCCCCTGGTTTGTGGGAAGTAAATACGACCCGTATGTCCTTTTCGATTACCTGTTCCATGTTTTTCAGTTTGCGATTTTCTTGATATATATCAGGAAATGGCGATCCATAATGAGTAATATCAATATATTAACCTATTCGGCAGCCATATTCTGGTTTTTCGGTTTCATCGCTGGTGGTGTTCACACGGCGTATCTTGTGGTAGCGACCCCGTTCGTGCTCCCGCCGGTATTGAATACCGGGGCCACCCTGTGGAAATATGTCTTGCTGTCAGCCCTCTTTTTTGCGGCTGCCAATGTGCTGTATGTCTCTGTGGGACTTGTCGGCAGCGGTTTGGTGTTGGGTACCACTGGCTATTGAGCCCAATGCCAAGACTTTATTACTCTAAATTTCGAGGACCTGCATCATGGCGAAGGTGATCGTTCGTATCAAGGGTGGCTTGGGTAATCAGCTTTTTTGCTACGCGGCTGCCCGAAGGGTGGCGCTCGCCAATCAGGCCGAACTGGTCATCGATGATGTAACCGGATTTGTCCGCGACAGTCAGTACCGGCGCAGGTATATGCTGGACCACTTTGCGCTGCCGGTCCGTAAGGCGACTGCCGCCGAGCGCCTGGAGCCTTGGGAACGTTACCGGCGCGGCCTGGCCAAGTTCATATCCCGGCAACGCCCGTTTGGGGAAGGTAGCTATCTGGAACAGGAAGGCACTGACTTCGACCCGAGGATGCTGGAACTAAGGCCCTCGGGCACCATTTATCTGGACGGTTTATGGCAGAGCGAAGGCTACTTCAAGGATGTGGCGCAGACGGTCCGCGCGGACTTGAGGCTTATTCCGCCCCCGGATTCACTTAACCTCGCCGTGGCCGAGAGGATCCGCAACTGCCAGGCTGTAGCACTGCATGTGCGGTTTTTCGATGTACCTGGTGCCGAGTCGCTGAATAATGTTTCCGCCAAATATTACCGAAACGCCATCACCATAATCGAAGGACGCGTGTCCGATCCCCACTTCTTCGTCTTTTCCGATCAGGCTGAGGCCGTGCTTGACAGACTGGATTTGTCCAAGGAGAGGATGAGCCTGGTTTCCCACAATCAGGGAGACGCCAACGCGTATGCCGACCTTTGGCTGATGAGTCAGTGCCGTCACTTCGTTACCGCCAACAGTACTTTCAGCTGGTGGGGGGCCTGGCTCGGCGAATCGGACGACTCGGTCGTGTTGGTCCCTGATTTTGCTGCGGGCGGCGTTGCCACAGCCTGGTGCTTTAAAGGTCTGATTCCCGAGCGTTGGGCATTGGTTCCCGTTCGCTGACGGCTTCTTGGTCGACGGCGCAGCTACTTCGAAAAACGAATTTGGGTGGAAAAATGGCCTGTCATGATGTGCTCAACCAAAGTGAATTGCCTGATTGCCCGACGGATTGCCGCGAAATATCCCTCGTTCTGCTGATTACAGACTTTCGCGGCTTGATTCCCCAGAGAATAATGGCCTGGGACGGTTACGACCTCGACAAGTTGAAAAAAGAAATCGAAATGACGGGTGTTGAAGTGCAGATAGTGGGAGCGCATCAGATCGATTTTGTTTCATTAAGAAAGTGGGGCCGTGTCGCCGCGATTTATGCCAGTAGTCAGGATCCGCATTACAAGCAGTACCTTCAGGACATCGTGGCCACGTTGCATGCCTCGGGGGTGCTTCTTTTCCCGCATTTCGAGCACATGATGGCCCACGAAGATAAGGCATTCCAGGCTTTAAGACTGTTAACCACCGACATCCGCACTCCGTGCGGCCTCGCGTTTGGCAATAAAAAGCACGCCTATGAATATCTCGCAGGCGCAACCTTTCCCCTGGTCGGTAAATGTGTCGCCGGGTTCGGTTCCAGAGGCGTCCGTTTGATCAGGAATGTCCAGGAAGGTAAACGATTTGTCGATAGACAGATGTCCCACCGGGTGCTGGACAAAGGGAGGTCCCTTTATCTGAGGTGCCTGCACAGGATATTTAAGCCGAAACCGGTTCTGGGCATACTCCTGTTCCAGGAGTTCATACCTCACCTGGAGGGGGACTGGAAAATACTTATCTGGGGGGATGTCGCTTGCGGCATATTCCGGCAAAACAGGAAGAATGATTTCCGTGCCAGTGGCGGTGGCAGGAACCATTTCATCGATATACCGGACCACGTTCTGGACTTTGCCAGGGGGGTGCTCGATAAACTGGACCTTCCCTGGGGCTCACTCGACATCGGATATGATGGACGTCAATGCTACCTGATCGAATATCAGGGGCTTCATTTCGGTTTGACAACGGCTGAAAAGGGCCTGTTTTATTTCGTCAGAAATTCAGACGGCGTCTGGGGGAAAAAGTTGGGCCGGATTCAAATAGAGTCCGAAATGGCTAAAATCGTGCGAAAATCCCTTGCCAACCAGAAGTGCTAAGTGACATGTGTGTAAATCATTCAATTCGAGCAGCGTGAGGGACCGATGATGCCCCAGGACCAGATACATCCTAGTAATGAACTGGCTGAAAAATACTTCAACAATCCTGTGTATCTGAATCATGCACGGTATTTGATCGACTACCGCGCCGGCATTATTTCCGGCATGCTCGGTAACTCGCGTCCCGTGAAGATCCTGGACATCGGTTGCGGGGACGGTAGTCTCTCGTCCGGACTTTTGAACCGGTCATCCAGGCTGACCATGCTTGATTTGTCGGCGCCGATGCTGGCCTATGCCAAGGCAAAGATACCGCCCGGGCTTCTGGATCGTGTCGATTTCGTCAACGAAAGTTTTACCGACTGGCACACGGAGCATAACTATCACACGATATTGTGTGTGGGGGTCCTGGCCCATGTTCCCTGCGTCGACAGCGTGGTGTCGAAGATAGCATCCCTGCTTCAGCCCGGCGGTATCGCCGTACTGGAAGTTACCGACAACCGTAAGGCCCTGTCCCAATGGTTTTCCAACGTGCTTCCCATGAAGAAACTGCGCCCGGGTGTGCAGCCCGGGTACAAGACCAACCCGATTACAGCCGAAGAGCTGATCGTTATCGCCGCAAGCGTCGACCTGCATAAGATGAGACTTTTTCACTACAACATGTATGTACCGCTGTCCCGATTCTGTCCGCAGTGGATACTGAGGGCGGTTATTAACCTGACAGTCGATGGACGATTACTTTCAAGGTGTGCCGTGGAAAATTTGATATTTTTCCAGAAAAAAATCCCGGATTGATGACAGCGAGAAACCCATGACGACAGTATCCGTTCCACTTATAACCGTGTGCATTCCGGCCTACGGCCGCGCGGGCGTGTTACCTGAATTGCTGGATTCAGTCATGAGCCAGGACTTCGACGATTTCGATCTGCTCATTTGCGAGGACGCCTCCCCCGCGCGCGCGGCGATCGGGGCGATCGTCGGTGACTACCAGGCAAGATACCCCGGACGCATGCACTTCCATGCCAATGAGGAGAACCTGGGCTATGACGGGAACATCCGGAACCTGGTGGCACGGGCAAAGGGGCATTACTGCTTCTTCATGGGCAATGACGACCTGATGAATGCAGGGGCACTTAAAACTGTCGCTTCCGCGCTCGGCCGCTACCAGGAGTTGGGGGTCATCCTGCGCAGTTACGCCTCCTTTGATGGCACGCCGGAAAACATCAACCAGACCTACCGCTACTTCGAAAGGGAAATGCTGTTTCCGCCCGGTCCTCGAACCATAGCCACCTTTTATCGCCGCTGCGTGGTGATCCCCGGTCTGGTGGTAAACCGCGCCGCTGCGCTCCGGCATGCCACTGAGCGCTTCGACGGGACGCTGCTGTACCAGCTCTACCTGGTTGCCAATATTCTGGTCGACATGAACGGGGTGTCTCTGCCGGAGATCCTTACTCTCTACCGAAACGGGGGGATTCCCGATTTTGGCAACAGCGAGAAGGAAAAGGGTAAGTTCGTTCCCCAGTCGCAGACTCCGGAATCGTCGCTTCACTTCATGCGGGGGATGCTCCAGATCGCCTCCTGGGTGGAGGCGGACCGGAAGGTCCCTATCTATAAAATGATCCTCAGGGATATCGGCAACTACTCGTATCCGATCATCTCCATTCAGGCCGGCCAGTCCCTTCCCGTGTTCCTCGGGTACGCCTACCGGCTGGCCCTGCTCGGCTTCTGGAAGTGCGGCATGTTTTACCTGTATTTCCTCTCCATCGTCGTCCTGGGGACCAAGAGGGTCGACGCGCTGATCCGCTTCATCAAGCGGCGCCTCGGACACACTCCCCGCATCGGATCGTTTTACCGCGGTGCCGCCAAATGAAGGTCCTCGTTGCCGGGGACTGGCATTCCGAGTTGCACGAGGAGGTCGTGGTGCGTGCCTTTGCCGCGCTGGGGCAGGAAGCCTTCCGCTTTTCCTGGCACGAGTATTTCACCTCTGTCGGCGGCTTTTGGTCGGGCGCGGCCCGATGGTCGGGAAGGGTTCAGAACAAGCTGATTGCAGGACCCCTCGTCGCCCGGCTCAACTCGGATTTCGTGGAACTGGCTCTGCAAATCCGGCCCGACGCGATTTTCGTGTATCGTGGCACCCACATCACCGCACGGTCGCTGCAAAGAATCAGGGGGGAGCTGCCGTCAACCGTTCTGATCGGTTATAACAACGACGACCCCTTCGCCAAGGGGCACTCCCGCCTGCTCTGGCGGCATTTTCTGGCTGCGGTGCCGGCCTATGACCTGATGCTGGCTTACCGGCTCCACAATGTCGAAGATTTCTGGCGCGCCGGGGCGCGCCGGGTGGAACTGCTACGCTCCTGGTATGTACCCGGGCGCAACAGGCCGGTTTCCCTGTCTGCCGAGGAGAGGGAGCGCTACCTGTGCGAACTGGTATTCGCCGGCCATTACGAACCCGATGGCCGCCTCGCTCTTTTGGAGCGTATCGCCCGGGAAGGCTTCCAGCTCAGACTCTTCGGGCCGGAGTGGGAACGGGTCGCCGGGCGCTCGCCTGATCTGGGCCGGCTGGGACCCGTGGTATCCCTTGGCGGCGAAGAGTACAACAAAGCGCTTTGCGGCGGCAAGATTGCCCTGTGTCTTCTCTCGAAGCTCAACCGGGATACCTATACGCGTCGATGTTTTGAAATACCGGCAGCGGGAACCATGATGCTTGCCGAATATTCCGACGACTTGGCGCGGCTTTTCCGGGAAGGGGTCGAGGCGGCATTTTTCCGGTCGGAAGAGGAGCTGATCCAGAAACTTAGGTATTACCTGGCACATGAAGACGAGAGGCGGGCAATTGCCCTGGCCGGACACCGGCGCGTGAAAGCGGACGGCCATGATGTGGTCACCCGCATGAAACAGGTACTCGGCTGGATTGGGGGAGGCTCAAACCATCTTGAATTAAAGGACGGAGGGCCTTCTGTGGCGCTGACAGAGAAAATCCCTGCTTCGATTGGACCGCAGCTATGAACATTCTGCATAATATCTACAGCATAGCTCCCGGATCTTTCGGCCTGGGTTCGGTGGCCTTGAACCTTTGCCGGGAACAGAATGCTCTGGGACACCGTGCGGAAATCTGGTGTAACGACTGCGCCGAAGATGTCCAATGGGCGGAGACCTCGGCCGGGCTGCCTGCCGGCCTGATCCGGAGCTTTCCCCCCGTCGGGCCGAAGCTCTTCCGGTACAGCCCGGCGCTGGTCGCGGCTGCCGCCGGGGCGGAGGGACGGGGCTTCGACCTGGTGCACCAGCACTGTCTCTGGCTCGCCAACTCGCGCCTGCCCCTCAAACTGCGTGAAAAGCACAACCTCCCTTCCGTCATCGCTCCTCATGGATCATTGGAGCCTTGGGCGTTACGGCGCTCTGCCTGGAAAAAAAGCATAGCGTTGCCGCTTTATGAAAGAAGCAACCTGCGCAATGCTTCCTGCCTGCATGCGCTCTCGACGCAGGAAGTGGCCGGCATGCGCGATTTTGGTCTAACGAATCCCATAGCCGTAATTGCCAACGGCATCAGTCAGTCGTGGCTGGAAAGCAAGGGGGATGCGCAAACCTTTCGCCGCAGGTTTGCTATCGAGCCTGAAAAAAGGATATTGCTCTACCTGTCCAGAATAACACCGATCAAAGGTTTGCAGCTACTGATTGAAGCGCTGGCGGAAATCCGCCACGAAATCTCCGATTGGCTGCTCGTTCTGGCCGGGACGGATGAGTTCGATCACCTGCGTGAGATTCAAGAGCTGGTCGTCAGGCATCGACTGGAAAAGCATGTTCTGTTTACCGGGCTGCTGGTCGATCAGGCGAAACGGGACGCCTATGCGGCTGCCGAAATATTTGTGCTCCCTACCAGGCGCGAGGCCGCTCCCGTCGTGGTCTTGGAGGCTCTGGGCGCGGGGGTGCCCGTGCTTACCACCAAGGGTGCACCTTGGGAGAATCTTCTGACTCGTCAGTGCGGCTGGTGGACCGAGATAACTTCCGGCGCTATTGCCGAGGCCTTGAAGGATGCCTTAGGCCTGGAACCGGAGGAACTGCGCTGCATGGGGGCGCGGGGAAAGGAACTGGTGGCGCAGGAGTACACCTGGGCGGAATCGGCACGCATGACGATCCTGTTATATGGATGGCTTCTCGGCCGCGGTGAAAGGCCCGGATTCGTACTGTCCGGCTAAGGAGAGATCGTGGGAAAGGTACTGGTTACCGGCGCAGCCGGCTTTATCGGTTTTCATCTGAGCCATAGGTTGTTGGACTGCGGGTTTGAGGTGGTGGGGCTCGATAATCTCAACGACTACTACGACGTGAACCTGAAACGTGCCAGGCTCGCGCAACTCGAGGGCCGGAAGGGTTTCCGCTTCCTTGAGCGGGAACTCGCCGATCGCGACGCGGTGGCCGATCTCTTCGCCCAGGAGCGCTTCGACACGGTGGTCAACCTTGCGGCACAGGCAGGGGTACGCTATTCCCTCGTGAATCCACGCGTCTACCTCGACTCCAATATTTCAGGATTTCTGAATATTTTGAGGGGTGCCGCCATAACGCAGTGAAGCACCTGGTCTATGCCTCCTCCAGCTCCGTCTATGGTGCCAACACCCGGATGCCGTTCTCCGTTCACCACAACGTGGACCATCCCGTCTCGCTCTACGCGGCGACCAAAAAAACGAACGAACTGATGGCTCACACCTACTCGAGCCTCTTCGGCGTCCCGACCACGGGGCTGCGTTTCTTCACGGTTTACGGACCATGGGGGCGGCCGGACATGGCACTCTTCCTCTTCACCAAGGCAATCATCGAGGGGCGTCCGATCGAGGTATTTAACTACGGCAAGATGCGGCGCGACTTCACCTACATCGACGACATCATAGAGGGGGTGGTCCGGGTCATGGGAAAGATTCCCCGGGGGGACTCCGGCTGGAGCGGGAAATCTCCCGATCCGGGCACGAGCTACGCACCGTACCGGATTTACAATATCGGGAACAACAACCCGCTTGAGTTGCTTCATTTTATCGAGGTGTTGGAGGGGGCGCTGGATAAGCAGGCACAAATGAACCTGCTCCCGATCCAGGCGGGGGACGTCCCGGAGACCTACGCGGACGTGGATGACCTGATGGCTGATGTCGGATTCAAACCTGGGACCTCCATCGAGCACGGGGTGGGGAAATTCGTCACTTGGTACCGTCACTATTACCAGATGTAAGACGACAATGATCGATGCGGTTTGTGACCCAACTGTAAAGGAGAACGACCATGAAAATACTGCTGCCGGTCGCCGGAAAAGGGACCCGACTGAGACCCCACACCCACACCAAGGCGAAGTCCCTGGTCCATGTGGCGGGAAAGACGGTGCTGGAACACATCGTGAGCCGCCTCACCCCGTTGGGCGCGACGGAGTACCTCTTCATAACCGACGAGAACGGCGCCCAGGTGCGTGAGTTCATGGAGGGGGCCTTTCCGGGGCTCTCCTGCCGCTACCTGGTGCAGCAGGAGCGCCAGGGGCCGGCCCACGCCGTGCACCTGGCGGCGCCCCACGTCGAGCCCGGCGAGGAGCTCTTGATCGTCTTCAACGACACCATTTTCGACGCGGACCTCTCGGGGCTGCGCGAGCTCTGCGGCGACTGCGACGGCCTGATCTATTCCAAGGAGGTGGAGGACTACCAGCGCTTCGGGGTGAACGTGGTGCGCGACGGGTTGATCGTCGACATGGTGGAGAAGCCGGACACCCTGGTCTCGAAGCTCGCCCAGGTGGGGCTCTACTATCTCAGGGACGGCGCGCTCTTCATGGAGTACCTGCAGGAGACCATCGAGAGCGGCGAGACGGTGAAGGGCGAGTTCTACCTCCCCGCCGTCTTCATGCGCATGATCCGGGACGGCCGCAGCTTCAAGGCGCCGGAAATCGACGCCTGGCTCGACTGCGGCACCCCGGAGACGCTGCTTGCCACCAACTCCTTCCTGCTGGCCGGACGCAACCACAACCACGGCGAGGTGATCAACTCGGTGCTGATCCCGCCGGTCCACATCGAGAAGGGGGCGCTGGTTAGCGGGAGCATTCTCGGGCCCAACGTCTCGGTCGCGGCGGGGAGCGTCGTCGAGGCGTGCATCCTGAAGAACCTGATCGTGAACTCCAACTCGCAGGTGAGCAACATCATACTGCACGACTCGATCCTGGGGGATTCGGTGCATCTGATCGGCACCACCAGGCGCATGAACATCGGGGATCATTCGCTCATCGACATGCATGGCTAGCGCGGCAAAAAAGCATCAAAGCGCCCCGGTCTGGCTCTGCGCCTGCTCTGCCGCCTACCTGGCCCTGCTCGCGGCCCTGACGCTCCTGAACCGTTTCGGCGCCGATCTCTGCTGGCCCGGAGCCCTCAATCTCTATCTTCCCCAGGCGCTCTGGGCGCTTCCCGGCCTGCTGCTCGCCGCCCTGGCGCTGCCGTGCGCCCGGCGCTGGTGCTGGCTTCCCCTGCTGGGGGTGGCCTGGGTGGCGGGGCCGCTCATGGGGTTTTGCTCCCCCTGGCCCGGGAACCGGTGGGAGCAGGGGGGGCTGCCGCTGCGGGTCATGACCTGGAACGTCAAGTACTCGGCGGGCGACCGGCCGGCGCAGCTCGCGCTCAGGCGGGAAATAGAGCAGCAGGCACCGGTCGTGGTCCTTTTCCAGGACGCCGGAGGGCTTTTGGACGGCCCTTTAGCGGGGTATTTCCGGGGCTGGAACGTCCGCTCCTCCGGGCAGTACGTGGTCGCCAGCAGGCTTCCCCTGGGGGAGCTGCAACTGCTCCCCATTGCTTTTCCCGGAGCGGAGCAGAACCTGGTGCGGACCGAGTTGCTGGTCGGCCCGCTGAGGGTCGCCCTGTACGACGTGCATCTGCAGTCACCGCGGGACGGGCTGAACGCCCTGCGCGGGGTGCGCCGCAATCCGGGGTTCCTCCCGGTCGCGCTCTGGCAGCTGCGGGAAAACGTGGCGGCGCGCCTCACCCAGGCGGGGGCCCTGCGGGAGTACCTCAGTCGGGAACGGGGCCCCTTTATCGTCGCCGGGGATCTCAACTCCACCGAGTCCTCCCGGGTCTGCCCCCTTTTGGAGGCAAGCGGCCTGCACGATGCCTTTTCCGAGGCGGGGAGGGGGTACGGCTACAGCTACGGCCATTTTCTGCTGCAGCACAGGATCCCCGCCTGGAACTTTTCCTGGATGAGGATCGACCACATCATGACCAGCCGGCAGCTTGCCGCCCGCAGCTGCTGGGCGGGGAGCTCCCGGGCCTCCGCCCACCGCCCGGTGATCGCCGATCTCTTTTTATTTCCGGATTATCGCAGCGTACCCAGGTGAGCGCCGGCGACCCTTGCGTCGGCCAGTCGATCCCTGGGCCGCGCGGACACCTCCACCCCCCTCTTGTCCTCCCCCTTGAAAGGGGAGGGACGTATCGCATATGTTATGCCTGCTTTACGGCGCGCCCGGCGGCGCTCATCCCCTCCCGCTTAACCAAACTATTTCCCAAACCTTTCCCAACTGTAACATCAGAGACATGTTGCGCGGGTAGTATCGCCTGGTGGAAACGATTTGCCGGAGAGCCAGAGGGGGAAGGCGCATGTTTACTGGAAAGACCTTGATGATTACCGGCGGCACCGGCACCTTCGGGACCGCGGTGCTGCGGCGCTTCCTGGACACGGGGATCGCCGAGATCCGCATCTTCAGCCGCGACGAAAAAAAGCAGGAGGACCTGAGGATCGCGCTCGCCAACCCGAAGGTGAAGTTCTACCTGGGCGACGTGCGCAACTACGACTCCATCCTCCCCGCCATGCAGGGGGTCGACTACGTCTTCCATGCGGCGGCCCTGAAGCAGGTACCCTCCTGCGAGTTCTTCCCGATGGAGGCGCTGCGCACCAACAACCTCGGGGCCGAGAACGTCATGAACGCGGCCCTCGCCTGCCGGGTTCAGAACCTCATCGTGCTCTCCACCGACAAGGCGGTCTACCCGATCAACGCCATGGGGATCAGCAAGGCGATGATGGAAAAGCTCATGGTTGCCAAGGCGCGCATGTACGGCAACACCACGACGGTCTTCTCCGGGACCCGCTACGGCAACGTGATGGCCTCGCGCGGCTCGGTCATCCCGCTCTTCCTTAAGCAGATCCTGGAAGGGACCCCGCTCACCCTGACCGACCCCAACATGACCCGCTTCATGATGACCATAGACGACGCGGTCGACCTGGTGCTCTACGCCTTCGAGCACGGCAACCCCGGCGACATCTTCGTGCAGAAGGCCCCGGCCGCCACCATCAAGGTGCTGGCCGAGGCGATGCAGCGGCTTTTCGGGGTCAGCAGGGCGATCCGCACCATCGGCACCCGCCACGGGGAGAAGCTGTTCGAGACCCTCCTGAACCGCGAGGAGATGGCCAAGGCGCTCGACATGGGGGATTACTTCCGGGTCCCCGCCGACGTCAGGGATCTCAACTACAATTGCTTCTTCGTGGAAGGGCAGGTGGATCTCTCCCGCATCGAGGACTACAATTCGCACAATACCAGGCGCCTGAGCGTCGAGGATATGATGGAACTCCTCCTGAAGCTCGATATCATCAACGAAGCCCTGCGGGGCGAAGGGGGACAGCTCCATGACGGGAAAAACCACCGTGCTGCTGACCGGGTCAGCCGGCTTTGTGGGCAGGAACCTGACGCAGACCCTGTCGCAGCGTAGCGACCTGGCGCTCACCCGCTTCGACAGCTGCGACGACCCGGCCCTCCTTTCGGCCCTGGTGGGGGGGGCCGATTTCATCTTTCACCTGGCGGGGGTGAACCGCCCCCTTGAGGAGAGCGAGTTCGACCGGATGAATGCCGGCCTCACCAGGAGCGTCACCTCCCACCTGGTGCAGCAGGGGAGAAGGACGCCGCTTTTGCTCAGCTCCTCCACCCAGGCCACCCGGGACAACCCCTACGGCCTCAGCAAGCGCGCGGCCGAGGAGGCCGTTTTCGCCTACGGCGAGCTGACCGGAGCCCCGGTGTACGTCTACCGCCTGCCGAACCTCTTCGGCAAATGGTGCCGCCCGGGTTACAACTCCGCCGTCGCCACCTTCTGCCACAACGTGGCTAACGCCCTGCCGATACAGGTGAACGACCCGTCGCGAAACCTGGAGCTGGTATACATCGACGACGTGGTGCGGGATTTTCTCGCCGCCCTGGACGGGCGCGGGAACCCGGGTTTTTGCCAGGTACACCCGGTGCACTCGCGCTCCCTCGGGGAGATCGCCGGTCTGATCCGCTCCTTCAGGGCCAGCAGGGACGACTTCAGCGTCCCCGAGCTTCGCGACCCTTTCATCGATAAGCTTTATAGCACCTATCTGAGCTACCTGCCGAAGGACGCTTTCAGTTATCCGCTGCGGATGAACCGGGACCTGCGCGGCTCCTTCAGCGAGTTCCTGAAGACCCCCGACCGGGGGCAGGTCTCGGTCAACGTCACGGCGCCGGGGGTCACCAAGGGGAACCACTGGCACGCCAGCAAGAACGAAAAGTTCCTGGTGGTAAGCGGGGAGGGGGTCGTCAGGTTCCGGCGGGTCGACAGCCTCGAGGTCCTCGAGTACCCGGTCTGCGCAGCCCGCCTGGAAGCCGTCGACATCCCGACCGGGTACACCCACAGTATCACCAACACCGGCTCCGGGGACCTGGTGACGGTCATCTGGTGCAACGAGCTCTACGACCCGAAAAATCCGGACACCTTTTTCGAGCCGGTGCTCAGATAACGGCAAAGCACGGGGGAGTTACAGCTATGAAGAGACTCAAAGTGGCGACGATCGTCGGGACGCGGCCTGAAATCATCCGGCTGTCGCGGGTCATGGCGGCGCTGGACCGCCACCTGGATCATGTGCTGATCCACACCGGACAGAACTACGACTACGAACTGAACCAGATCTTCTTCGACGACCTGGAACTGAGGGCGCCGGATCACTTCCTGAACGCGGTGGGGGAGAGCCCGGCGCAGACCATCGGGCTCATCATCAGCTCCGTGGACCAGGTGCTGGAGCGGGTGGCACCCGACGCCGTGCTGATCCTCGGGGACACCAACTCCTGCCTGGCGGCGCTCGCCGCCAAGCGCCGCAAGATCCCGGTTTTCCATATGGAGGCCGGCAACCGCTGTTTCGACGAGCGGGTCCCCGAGGAGATCAACCGCAAGATCGTCGACCATATCTCGGACGTGAACCTTCCCTACAGCTCCATCTCCCGGGACTACCTGCTGCGCGAGGGGCTCCCGCCGGACCGGGTGATCAAGACCGGGAGCCCGATGCTGGAGGTGCTGCGCCACTACCTCCCCAAGGTCGAGCGCTCCGAGATTCTGGCCCTTCTCGGGCTGCAGCCGGAGGGGTATTTCCTGGTCAGCTGCCACCGCGAGGAGAACGTCGACTGCGAGCGGAACCTGGACGGTTTGCTCCGGGTCCTCGACGGCCTGCTGGAGGATTTCGGTCTCCCGGTGATCGTGACGGCGCACCCGCGTACACGAAAGAAGCTGGAGGCGCGCGGGGTCCGGCTCGACCCGCGGATAGTGCTGCACAAGCCTTTCTCCCTCTCCGACTACCTGAAGCTGCAGGTAAACGCCCGCGCGGTCCTCTCGGACAGCGGCACCATCGCCGAGGAGTCGTCCATCCTCAATTTCCCGGCGCTCAACCTGCGCGAGGCGCACGAGCGGCCGGAAGCGATGGAGGAGGCGGCGGTCATGATGACCGGTCTGGACTGGGAGATCATCCGGCAGGCGCTGGAGCTTTTGCAAAGCCAGGGACGCGGCGTGGAGCGGACCCTCTGCCCGGTGCAGGATTACCAATTGCCGAACGTGTCGGAGAAGGTGGTCCGCATCATCATGAGCTACACCGGGTACGTGAACCGGACCGTGTGGCACCGGTAGTTTCGGCGAGGCTAGCTATGAAAATCTGGTTTCTTTCAGAAGTGTACTACCCGGACGAGCAGGGGACCGCCTTTTACACGACCGGCATAGCCGAGGGGCTCGCGCTGAGCTACCAGGTGCATGTGCTCTGCTCCGCTCCCACGGTCACCGCCCGCGGGGCGAAGGTCCCTCGCCGCGAGCTGAGAAACGGGGTCACCGTGCAGCGCTGCTTTGGAACCACCCTCAATAAGGACATCCTCCCCTTAAGGATCGTCAACCTTTTGAGCTACTCCGCCGCGACCTTCCTCAAGGCTCTGGTGAGCGTCAAAAGGGGGGACGTCGTGGTCGCCGTCACCAGCCCGCCTTCCTCTCCCTTCGTGGCGCAGCTGGTCGCCTGGTGCAAGGGGGCGAGCTGCATCGTCCGGCTGGAGGACGTATATCCGGAGATCCTGGTGGCGACCGGCCTGATCCCGGCCCGGGGGGGCATCGACCGCTCTCTCGGCCTCTTGACCCGGATCCTGTTCAGGAGTGCCGACCGGCTGGTCGTCCTGGGGCGCGACATGAAGGCGCTCGCGGAGCGGCGTATCGGGGGGGGAGCCGGGGAGATCCGCATTATCCGGAGCTGGGCGGACACCGACGTCGTGGTGCCGGCCCCCAAGGCCCAAAACCGGCTGCTTGGCGAGCTCGGCCTGACCGGCAAATTCGTGGTTTCCTGCGTCGGGAACATGGGGAGGGCGCAGGCCGTCGAGTTCATCTTCCAGGCGGTCGTGCTGCTGAGGGACGATCCCACCATCCATTTCCTCTTCATCGGCTCGGGGTCCAAGAAGGCCTGGCTGGAGTCCGAGATCGCGCACCGGGGACTGACGAACGTCACGGTCGTCGGTCAGCGCCCCCGCTCGCAGCAGTCCGTCTTCCTCAACGCCTGCGACCTTTCTCTGATCTCTCTCCTGCCCGGGGTGACCGGCGCCGGGGTGCCGAGCAGGACCTACAACCTGATGGCCGCAGGGAAGCCGCTGGTCGCCGTCACCCGCGAGGACTCCGAGGTCGCGCTCCTTGTGCAGGAAGAGGGGCTCGGCTGGGTGGTGCCACCGCTGGTCGCGGATCATCTGGTGCAGGCCATACTCGCTTCCCGAAGGGACCCGGAGCTTTTGCGCGTCATGGGGGAGCGGGCGCGCGCCGCCGCGGAGGGGAGATTCTCGCGTGGTACGATCATCGAGGAATACCGCGACCTGGTTGCCGAACTGCTCGCCACCTGTCCGGCTCGCAACGTCATCCCGGCGCAAAAGCTCCCCGCCGCGTAGCTGCTGGAATCTTGACCCGGGCCGGTGCCGCTGCTCCCGTTTTTTGAGCTCCCTTCGGCCGGCGAGACCCCGCCTTCCCCCCCTCGCTTGCGTCTTTTTGAAAAAACCAACAAACATTCACCCACTCGCCCCATCGTTGTAACATTGCTCAGGCATAGTGCAGCGCATCAAGGTTTGATTAAACCTCACCGTGACAAAGCCAGGGACGAATGTGACATGGCTCCTTCCCGGGGTTAACCGCGTAACGAGGAGTATAGAGTATGCGCAAGGCGGTTTCTTTGCCGACGCTGTTTGGCAGTTTGCTCTTCCTGGCGCTCGCGTCAATCATGTACCAAAGTACGGCTGACTACCTGCTCGGGAAGTGGGAGATGCCCGACTATACCTACAGCTATTTCATCCCCCTGGTAGTCGCCTATCTGGTCTGGGAAAAATGCTCCGAACTCGCGTTACTCCCGGCGCGCCGCAGCTGGAACGGGATCTGGCCCGCTTTTTTGGGAATCCTGCTCTTCTGGGCGGGGGAGCTCGGTGGCGAGTACACCATCATGTACTGCTCGCTCTGGCTTCTTGGCGTGGGCGCCCTCTGGTGCAGCCTTGGCTGGCGCAAGCTTCGAGCCATCGCCTTCCCGGTCTGTCTGGCCCTGGTCATGATCCCACCACCCATGGTTTTTTACAACGATCTGACCCTCCGGCTGAAGCTCCTCTCCTCCCAGCTCGGAGTCCTTTTGCTCCAGCTCTGCGGCCTGACGGCCTACCGCGAGGGGAATGTCATCGACCTGGGTTTCACCAAACTGCAGGTGGTCGACGCCTGCAGCGGTCTGCGCTACCTGTTCCCTCTGATTATTCTCGGCATCCTGCTGGCGTACTTTTTCCGGGGAGCCCTCTGGAAGAAGTTACTCATCGTTCTCTCCGCGATTCCCATCTCGATCTTCACCAACGGCGTGCGCATCGCCTCGGTCGGGGTCCTGTACCAGTTCATGGGGCCGGCGGCGGCCGAGGGGTTCTTCCACGACTTTTCCGGCTGGTTCATCTTCATGATCAGCCTTGGCATCATGGTGGCGGAGCTCGCCCTCCTGAAACGGATAGGTCCGGAGCCGGCAGGGGGGGACAAGCAGACTGAAGGGGACAGTCCCCGTTCGGGAACTGTCCCCGTTGTCCCGCGGGTCCCGCTCTTGCGCGATTCCGGACGGCCGCTTCTGCTGGCGCCGCAATTCCTGGTGATCCTGCTATTGATGGGGGGGAGCGCGTCGGCGGTCCAGGGGATCTCGGAGCGCCACCGCACCGCCATGGCCCGGCCCTTCAGCGCGTTTCCCGGGTCCCTGGGCGGCTGGAGCGGCCAGCGGCAGGCCCTGGAGCAGATCTATCTGGACGACCTGAACCTGAGCGACTACCTTCTGGTTGACTTTCGCAACGGCCGCGGCGAGACCATCAACTGCTACGTCGCCTTCAGCGACTTCCAGTCCAAAGGAAAGACCATCCATTCGCCGGCCTCCTGTCTCCCCGGCACCGGGTGGGAGCTGAAAGACCCGGAGAAGATCGCCCTTAGCGACGGCGCCGGGCGCTCGCTGGTCGTCAACCGCGCCGTCATGGCCAAGGGGAGCCAGCGCCAGCTTACCTACTACTGGTTCGTCCAGCGCGACCGCACCCTGACCGACCTTTACCAGGTCAAGCTCTTCAACATGGTGGATTCCGTCACCCTGAACCGGACCGACGGCGCCCTGGTCCGGCTCATTGCGCCGCTTTCGGAGGGGGAGGCGACCAGCGCGGCGGAGGCCCGCCTCCGGGAATTCTTCCGTCTCTTTAACCCGGCACTGAGCCGCTTCCTGCCACCGGTTGCCCGGTCATGAGGGAAGTTTACCCGGTTCTGCCCGGAAGCCACTTTTCATGAGCCTCCTGACGACGCTACTTTTGGCGGTGCTGATCACCATCGCGCTGACGCCGGCATTATGCTCCCTGGCCCTGCGCTACCAGTGGGTCGACCTTCCCAACGAGCGCAAGGTCCACCTGATCCCGACCCCCCGGGTGGGCGGGGTGGCGATGGCGCTCGGGGTCTTTATTCCCCTGAGCTACTGGCTCCATGCCGAGCCATTCGTGCTCGCCTTCCTGGCGGGCGGGGGCCTTTTGGTGGTCCTTGGGGGGGTGGACGATTTTCGCGACCTCTCCCCGAGAGTGAAATTCGCCGGTCAGTTCGCCGCCGCACTCCTCCCCGTCCTTTGGGGCGGAGTCAGGATCGAGAGCCTCGGGGCGCTGGCTCCCGACGGTTTCCTGCTCCCGGTCTGGCTCGGTGTTCCGTTCACCCTGCTCGCCATCGTCGGGGTGACCAACGCCATCAACCTCGCCGACGGTCTGGACGGCCTGGCCGGGGGGCTGTCGCTGCTGGTCTTCGCGGGTATCGGCTACCTCACCTACCTGGACGCCAACCTTAGCATCGGTCTCATCAGCATCGCGATCCTGGGGGCGCTCTTCGGCTTCCTGCGCTACAACACGCACCCCGCCTCGGTCTTCATGGGGGACGCCGGAAGCCAGTTCCTGGGCTTTTCAGCGATAACCCTGTCGCTCGCGCTCACCCAGGGGCACCCCACTGCGTTAAGCCCGGTGCTGCCGCTCATCCTGCTCGGCTTCCCGGTGCTCGACACCCTGACCGTCATGGTGACCCGGATCGGCTCAGGCCGCTCCCCCTTTGCCGCGGACAAGAACCATTTCCACCACCACCTGATGGCGCTCGGCTTCCAGCACCCGGAGAGCGTCTTCATCATCTACGTGTTCCAGTCCTTCCTGCTGCTCGCGGCGGTGCACTTTCGCTTTTACTCGGACTGGGGCCTTTTGGCGGGCTACCTGGCGTTCTGCGCGCTGGTGCTCTACGGCTTCTCCCATGCCTCCCGGACCCGGCGCCAGGTGCGGCGCTTCGTCTTCCTGGACACCAAGGTCGCCGGGAGGCTGCGCCTTTTAAAGCGCGACGGGACGCTCATCAGGTATTCCTTCCGTCTCTTCGAGACCGGCGTTCCCCTGCTGCTCTTTCTCACCTGCCTGGTCGCCGAACGGGCGCACCCCTACCTCCGGATCGCGGGTCTCGCCTGCGCGGCGCTGGTGGTGCTGGTCGCGCTCGTGCGCAGCGCCTGGCTGCCGGGCCTGCTCCGGTTCGTGTTTTACCTGCTGATCCCCTTCTCGGTCTACCTGAGCGGGGACCGGGTGACCCTTTTGGGCGATCTTCTGCCGATGCGCGCCTATAGCGCGTCCTTTGGCGCGGTCGCCGTCCTCATCATACTGATCTCCAAGTTTTCCCGCAGGAAGTCCGGCTTCCGGAGCACCCCGATGGACTTCCTGATCATCATCCTGGCCCTGGTGATTCCCAACCTCCCGGAGCAGAAGATCCAGGAGTACCAGATCGGGCTGGTCGCCGCGAAGATTCTGCTCCTTTATTTCAGCTTCGAGGTGCTGCAGTCGGAGATGCGCGGCAAGATGTACCGCCTGGCGCTCTGGACCGTGGCGTCCCTGGTCGCCTTTTCCTGTTAAGACCGTCCCGATATCCATCTTAAGGAGAACATTTTTATGCGCATGAAACGAAACACCCGCCTCTTTCTGGTTTTTTCCCTGCTGACGCTGGTCGCCTGCTCCGGCCCCGAAGCGAAGAAGCAGAAATTCTACGGCAAGGGGAAGGCCCTCTTCGACAAGGGCGAGCTGGTGAAGGCCCGCCTGGAGTTGAAAAACGCGATCCAGATCGACCCCAAGTACGTCGACGCCTACCGCCTGTCGGGGCTCATCGACATGAAGGAGGGGAACCTGAAGGGCGCCTTCGGAGACTTCAACAAGGTGATCCAGTTGGACCCCACAGACAAGGTGGCCCAGTACCAGATCGGCAAGATCTACATCGCGGCGCGCCAGCCGGACCGTGCGATGGAAAAGGCTGATGCACTTTTGAAGCAGGACCCCAACTACCCCGACGCGCTCCTTCTGAAGGGGGCGGCCCTGGTGGCCCGCAAGGACCAGGTCGCGGCGCAGCCCTACCTGGAGGGGGTCCTCGCCCGCGGCGTGCAGCTCCCTGACGCCTACCTCCTTTTGGCGAGCGCCTACGCGCTGGGGCGCGACCCCAAGGGTGTGGAGGGGGCGATCAGACGCGGGGTGGCCGCCAACCCGAACTCGGTGGAGCTGAACCTCGCCCTGGTGTCGGTCTGCGCCCAGACCGGGAAGCCTGATGAGGCGACGGCGCTGCTCCAGAAGGTCTGCGCCCTGGAGCCCAAGAATTTCAACCACTCTCTGAGCCTTGCCGGGTTTTACTGGGGCCAGGGGAAAGTGCCCCAGGCGATCGAGCTGCTGAAGAAGGTCGTGGCTTCCGACCCCGCCAGCGAGGAGCGCTGCCTCAAGGTGACCGAATTCTACCTGGCCCATGACCGCGGGGAGGATGCCGAGCGCGAGCTGAAGCGGGGGATCGCCGGGAACGCCAAAGGCTTCCAGCTCCGCTTCGCACTCGCCGAGTTCTACCTGAAAACCAACCGTGGCGACCTGGGCCTGGCGACCCTGAAGGAGGCCGCCACGCTCGGCAAGGAGAGCGACCCCGGGGTGGTCCAGGCCAAGAGTGCGCTGGCCAAGCTGTTGCTGCAGCGCGGCGATCTGGAAAAGGCTTCCGGGTACGTCGAGCAGGTGCTGAAGGAAAGCCCCAAGAACGTGGAAGCCCGTTTCGTCAAGGGGAACATCCTGCTGCAAAAGCATGACGGGCTGAACGCGGTGAACGAATTCCGCACCGTGGTGAGCGAGAAGCCTCAGTTTCTGGAGGGTTATATTCGCCTGGCGGAGGCTTATCTGATGAAGAAGGACCCCGGCCTGGCCCTCGACACCCTGAGGAGCGCGCAGAAGATCGATCCGGCTTCGCGCGAGGTGCAGTTCGCCCTGGCGCGCTACTACGGCTCTCAAAGGGATTTCAAGGGGGAGCAGGAGGTGCTCGTCAAGCAGCTGACCCGGACCCCCAAGGACCTGGAGGTCCGGGTCGAGCTGGGAGACCTGTACCTGGCTCTGGGCGAGCAGGGCAAGGCCGAGGCGGAGTACGCGCAGGTGCGCGCCCTGGCCCCCCGGCTTCCCATCGGCTACGTGAAGAGCGGCGCGCTCTACCTTAGGCAGGGAAAGCCGGCGCGCGCCATCGCCGAGTACGAAAAGGCCTACCGGCTGAACCAGGGGTCCTGGCTTTTGGCCAACGACCTCGCCTACCTGATCGCCGAGAACTCCGGCTCGCCCGGGGACCTCGACCGTGCGCTCACCCTCGCCGAAAAGGCGCGCGCCCTCAACCCCGGGGCGGCCAACGTGCTGGACACCCTGGGATGGCTGCATTACCGGAAGGGCGAGGCGCAGCAGGCGGTGGATCTCCTGCGCCAGGCACAGTTAAAGAGCCCGGAAGCCCCCGTGGCCAACTTCCACCTCGGGATGGCGCTTTACCGGGCGGGGAAGCTCCCGGAGGCCAGGGAGAAGCTGAACAAGTCGCTCGCCGGCAAGCAGGCGTTCCCGGGGCGGGACGAGGCTAGCCGGACCCTGGCCAAAATCTGATCCGCCCCGCAACCGGCATCCCCCGGCCAGGGGAGGGGGGGCCGGTCACGGGGCCTGGAAGCACCGGTTCCTCCGGCAGTCCGGGCAGTCGGGCCGAATTATTACTCTCTTGCTCAATATTCATTCGGCTGTGATCCAAACGTAACTTGAGGCATGTATAAAACCATCCTGTCGGTTAGAACTTGTTACCAGTCAGGAATTACTTCAGTCAGAGCTTGCCGGCTTCCCGGCTTTAAGTGAAACGCGTAGTCGACACTCAGATGAAAGTCAAATGGTGAGGAAAATATGTCTGTCAGAAGCATCGTAGTTTGTTTGATCATTCATGCGGCGCTCTCCGGTACGGCCGCCTGGGCCGCCGGCCGGGCGGCGGCGCCTGCCGCCTCCATCGAGTTGTCTGAGCCGGCGTCGTCGCCTGCCGCGGAAGGGCTTTCCGACAGCCTCGCGACTGCCGCCCCGGTGAACGAAGCTGCCGTCGTCCCCGAGGATGCCGTCGTCCCCGAGGAAACCGGGGAAGCTGACCCCGGGCAGGAGCCCGCTACAGCCGCCAAGGCACCTGGTGCGGCCGCTGCTGCCGCAGGCGCTGCCGCGCTGCAGCCGTCCGCTCCCGGCCCCGAGGCCGGCGCCACCCCCGCCGCCCCCGCGCCGGTTTCCTGGTGGCGCGAGGCCGCAAGCTTCCTCGGGCTCGCCCCGGACCCCCATCCGGGCGAGGTCGCGGAACCCGCGCCGGGCCGTCCCCGGCTCGCGCCCGATTACATCATCGGAGCCGGCGACCTGCTCGGCATCTCGGTCTGGCGCGACGAGAACCTCACCCGCGCCGTCGTGGTGCTCCCCGACGGGAAGATCGCCTTCCCGCTGGTGGGCGACCTGGTTGCCGGCGGCAAGACCGTGGCCCAGCTCAAGGAGGAACTCGAGAAGAAGCTGGCCCGTTACGTAACCGATTCCGGTTTGACGGTGGAGGTGAAGCAGTCCAACAGCATGATCATCTACATCATCGGACGTGTGAACTCCCCGGGACGCCAGATGATGGTCGCCACCACCAACGTGCTGCAGGGCCTTGCCATGGCCGGAGGGTTGAACCAGTTCGCGCGCCGCGGCGCGGTGAAGGTATTCCGCAAGCAGGAGGGGAAGACCTCGGTCTTTTCCTTTAATTATGACGACGTAGCAGAGGGCAGGCATCTGGAGAGTAACATAGACCTGCAAAAAGGCGACGTGATCCTTGTTCCCTGATTTCCTGCAGCCCAGGCGCCTGTTTCCGGTCCTTTTCCTGCTGGCGCTCCTCCCGGATCCGCTTCATGCCGAAGAGACGCTCGTCACTCCGAGCGTCTCCGTGCGGGAGGAATACAACGACAACGTCTTCTCGCAGTTGTCCGGGCGTCGCGGCGATTTCGTCACCACCCTGGCCCCGGCGCTGGAGTTCTCCCACAGCTCGGAGCGGGGGAGCGCCACCCTGGCAGGCGGGCTGAGCGAGCTTCTTTACCTGCGTAACAGCTCGAGCGACGCTCTCGGGTTCTCCGCGCGCGGGGCCGGCAGCTACGCGCTGACCCCCCGCCTGGCCCTTTCGGCGGACCTCGGCGGAGCCAAGGATTCCAGCGCCAGTTCCATTAATCCGGCAACCTCACTGGTGACGACCTCACGCATCCTGCACCAGAATTACCGGCTGGGTGGGAAGTACCAGGCGAGCGAGCCGCTTAGTAGCGCAGTTAGCCTGAGCTATGGCCGGGACGACTACGACAGCCCGGCCTACCTTGACACCAAGCACTACCTGGCGGGGAGCAATCTCGTTTACGACCTGGGACGCTATTTCCCCGGCACCGCGCTGGTGCAGGCGCTCAACTACAACCGCGACACCACGGCCGTCTCCCAGGTGGACACCCTCGGCGCGACGGTCGGGTTTACCAGGAGCCTCAACGAGCTCTGGCAACTCCAGGTCAACGGCGGCGGGAATTATGCACATTCCCGTTTCCGGGCGGCCGATGCCCCGGCCTGGGGCACCCATGACGAGAGCGGGGCGGTGGGGAATCTCTCGCTCGGCTACAGCGCGGAGCGCTTATCCGGCAGCCTGACCCTTTCCCAGAGTCTGGTTTCCGCCTCCGGCAGGAGCGGCTCGACCCAGAGAACGGGAGGGACTCTCTCGATTGCCGACAAGTTCACCCCGCGTCTCGCCGGGAGTCTCTCCGTTGGGTACGCGCGCAACTGGGCGGGGCAGGACCAGCTCGGTTCCGGTGCCATCGATGAGCGCTACCGCAACCTGGCGGCCTCGCTGCGCTACGATTTTTACGCCGCCCCGAGCGACCTGGCCCTTGAGGCAAGTTACACCTACAACAACGTGGATTACCACCTGCTGCGCTCAGAGATGAATCAGAACATCGTCATGGTGCGTTTAACCTGGCAGCATCTCAGCTTCAGGTAGGAATTACTGAACGACGCAACGACGTAACTACGTAACTACGTTACGACTCGACGACTTAACGACTTAACGATATTGACAGTAACCGTGAGGGTAAAGCATGGGCCAGGATGTAAAGACAGCGCAGGACTTTTTCGATATTCTGAAACGACGCCGGTCGAGTATCGTCGTCACTGCCATGGCGGTATTCATCGTAGCGGCGGCAGTAGCCTTCCTGCTCCCCTCGCATTACCGCTCCTCCTCCACGATTCTCATCGAGGACCAGGAGGTCCCCCGCGACTTCGTCAACACGACGGTCACAAGCTTTGCCGACCAGAGGCTGCAGACCATAAACCAGCGCATCATGGGGACCGACAAGCTTCTGGAGATCATCAAGAAGTTCAACCTCTACCCCGAACTGAAGCAGAAATGGACCACGGAGGAGATCGTCGCCAAGGCGAGGAAGGACATCAAGCTCAACACCATTTCCGCCGACGTCATCGATCCGCGCACCGGCATGCCCAAGCCGGCGACCATCGCCTTCACCCTGTCCTACGAGGGTACCAACCCCCAGGTGGTCCAGCAGGTGGCGGGCGAACTCGCCTCGCTCTACCTCGCGGAGAACCTGGCGACCCGGGAGCGTCAGTCCCAGGGAACCAGCAGCTTCATGGAAGAGGGGATGCTGGAGGTGAAGGCCAAGCTGGCGGAGACCGACGCGAAAATCGCCGCCTACAAGCAGAAGCATGTCGGCGCCCTTCCGGAACTGGTCCAGGCGAACCTGCAGGCCGCCGAGGCGGCCGAGCACGAAGTCATGGCGCTCAACGAGCAGCTGCGCGGCCTCAAGGAGAAGCAGAGTTACGCCAGGACCCAGCTGGAGTCCATCCCGACCGACGCGGCGAGCCAGGACAAGACCAGGCTGGCGGAACTCAGGGTACGGCTCGGGGAGCTGAAGACCCGGTTCACCGACGAGCACCCCGATGTCATCAAGACCAAGAGCGAGCTTGCCGACCTGCTGAAGCAACTGCGCACCTCGGGGCGCAACAGCGCCGACAACAAGCCGGACAACGTGGCCTACATAACGCTCTCCTCGCAGCTTGCCAGCGCGCAGTCTGAGATCGATACCGTCAAGAGGCAGATCGCCGGATTCATCAAGAAAAGGGACGAGTACCGCGGCAAGGTTGCCTCTACACCGGGGGTCGAGGAGGGGTACCGCTCCCTTTTGGACGACCGCAACCACTACCTGCTGAAGTCCGATGACATCACCAAGAAGTTCCTGGAGGCGAAGACCTCGCACGGCCTGGAAAAGGAACAAAAAGGGGAGCGCTTCTCGCTCATCGACGCGGCGCGCCTGCCGGAGAAGCCATTCAGTCCCAACATACCTGCCATTCTGATTCTCGGCCTGGTGCTCGGTATCGGCTCCGGAGCGGGGATCGCCGCCATCAGGGAGCAAAACGACCATACGGCGCGCACCCCGGAGCAGCTTTGTCTCGCCGTCTCCTTTCCGGTTCTGGCGAGCATTCCTGAAATCCTCACCTGGCAGGACCTCAAGCGTCGCCGGGTGCGGCGCAGGAACACCGCCATCGGACTGCTGGTCGTGCTGGTCCTGGTGCCGGTCGCCTTCCAGTTCCTGGTGATGGACCTGGACGTTTTCTGGGCGCGTCTCTTGCGGCGCGCGGCGAAGCTTTGATTCTTTGCTCCGGGACTCTGGCGCCCCCGGGCGCCGCACTCCCGGAAGCGTAACGCGTTTATCGGCTCAAAGGCTTTAAAGGAGCAATTCAATCATGGCTATCGCGAGAAGAACTACCAAAACCCCCCTGGATCGGACCGAACGGCACACCGGCGCGCAAGCTGACCTTCCCCTGGACGACGTGGCGACCCTGGACGCCGGTGGGGGGCTGCCGGAGGGGCCGGACTTCACCTCCCGATCCGCCCTCGGCCTTTTGCGCGGGTCGCTTGCCCGGTTGACGAGACCCGGGTCCGCCGGCCGCCAGCCCGAGGAGGCGGAGCAGGCGCTCCCCCCCATGCTGCGCCCCTCGGACCAGGCGAAAATGGGTTTTGTCTCGCCGGTTTACTCGCTTTCCCGGTCGGTGCGGCTCAACCCGCGCGTCATGTCGGCCAACCGCTGCGTCGCCTTTCTCCCCGACAGCCCGGAAGTCGAGTTTTACCGCCAGCTGCGCACCCGGATCCTGCAGCTAAGCGCAGGGCAGGGTGGGGCGACCGTCATGGTCACCAGCGCGCTCCCCGGTGAGGGAAAGACCCTCACCGCTATCAACCTCGCCCTCACCTTCGCCATGGAGTTCAAGCAGACGGCGCTCCTGGTGGATTGCGATTTGAGGCAGCAGCAGGTCCACGACATGATGGGCTTTCCCAGCGAACGCGGTCTGGTCGACTACCTGATGGACGACTGCCCGATCACGGAGCTCTTCGTCTGGCCCGGCGTCGAGAAGCTCTCCGTCATTTCCGGCGGCAAGACGGTCCGGGACAGCTGCGAGCTGCTCGGCTCCCCCGGCATGAGGGACCTGGTACTTGAGATGAAGCACCGTTACCCCGAGCGCTACGTCTTCTTCGATGCACCATCGATATTGTCCAGCGCCGACGCCGTCGCCTTCGCGCCGCTGGTTGACTACATCCTGGTGGTGGCCCAGGCCGGGCAGACCTCGCTTAAGGATATCAACCGGGCCGTGGAACTGTTGCCTCCCGAGAAGGTCCTTGGTCTGGTCATGAACCGCCTCTGAAGCAGAATCAACCTCGAGTCGCGGGGTTGCGCCCTGCCGGAGCATCAATGATTGTCAGAACCGCCCTGTTTCTTTGCCTACTGTCACCCTTTATGGCCAGGAGCGCCGACTGCGCTGAAATACATACCAACATGGCCGGGAGCGTCCCCTGCGTTTCCTTTCTCAAGGCGCGTTTGGAAAGGAAGACCCTGCCGTTCGAGCTCTGGCTGAGTGGATACCTTACCGGGCTTGCCACCTATGATAAGAAGATCAACTCCGTGGCCAAGCTTGAAGTTGCCAACGGCGAGACGGGCACCTTGCTTTTGGAAAGTTATTGCAAGACGCATCCGCAGGAAAGCTATCAGCTTGCCGCCCGGGAAATGGCACGCACCGTGTTTTATGGACCGGGCAGGAAGGAATAGACCCCAGAAGTGTCGCAGGCTATCTCGAATGACAGCGACTGACAGGCGGTTCTCAGCAAAAGGCGGCTTAGTATGGTCATCATCAGGGGACTATGGAACCTGTTCCGGGGGATGTCATTGGTGACGATCCTTGTCGTACTCTTTGCCGGGGTGATTTTGGTGTCATGCCTGGCGCGACTTTTGTACGGAGCAGAATTTACCGACGTCGCCCGCAAACTGCGCCTCGGCTGCTGAGAGATCCGAGTCTGCCGCTGTATTCTCCCTGGCGGCCGAAGGGCGAGGGCGCGTCACCCGTAGAGGGCACCCGCAAGGGGTGCCCCTACAAAAAGCAGTTATGCGGGTATCCTACCTTGTGTCCTTTTACCTTAACGGCAGTGGGGGCGAGCGGGGGAGGGGGGTGACCGCATAGCTCCTGGCAGTTACACTGATTCAGCTTACCTGAAGGCGGCAAATTTTTTCCGGCAGGCCGCGCAGCAGACCAGGTTCTTCTCGATATGAATCCATAACGTCACATTCCTCGTGTCACACTCTTCGCAATGCCAGATGTAATTATCTCCCTGCTGAACAAGCTGCATACCCACCTCCCAAACTCGTTGGTTATCCGCCTGTCTGCCACTCTAGCAGGCGAATATTGCAAAGGCATGTACGGCGGGTGAATACTGGTTAAATTCAGGTAAAACCTCCGGTCACCAAGCTTTTACTTAACGGTCACACGATCTCCACAATATTACGGTAAATAGAAGGCAGCAGATGGCGCACTCAACCGTAAAGGAGGTCTGCATGTCACAACAAGCGGAATTCTCTCCAGGTATCTCTTTTGACCCACCCCTGGCAACTATCACCGAACTTCACCCCCACTACCATAAAAATGTCATGTCCCGGCTGCTCAGCGCCGAGGGGAGCGGACGCAGCTTTCTGGAACGGCTCCCCTTCGCAACAGGCGACACGACCGGAGGCACCGAGACCGAGCTGCAGGCGGTCGTCGTCGGGGCGCGCGGGGATGTCGACCTTCCCTGCATCATTGAGCAGTCCGATTACTTCGCGAACATTGCCAAGCGTGCCGCGGCAGGGGACACCCCGAAGCGCCTCATTGCCGACCTGGAGCATTACCTTGCCGGCAACCGGGAGGGCGTCTGGGAAAACAGCTGGGTCCGGTTTCCCCGCAATAAACTATCACCCTTCGCGCTCCAGGTGTTCGAGGGCGACCTTTTAAGCGACAAGAAGAACCCGGCGGCCGGCCGCAGGAGCGACGCGGGGCGCTTCTTCGTCCGTGGCACGGACGGCGAGGAACTGCTCCGGCTTCCGGTAAGCTACCTCCTGAAGCTCTCCCTCGCCGACCTGCTCGGCTCCCAAAAGCTCCCGGAGGCGCTGGAGGCGACCGGAAAGCGCCTCATGGGGCACTATCTGAATGACAACACTTCACCGGAAACCTTCTCCTTCCACGTGGTCCCGCTGACGGTTAAAGGCGGGATGGGACGCGAGCTGGCCCGGGAGACCTCGAAGCGCTTTCTTTTCACCCAGCTCCTGGTCATGTACGCCAACGAGAGCTTCGGGCTTAAGGAGCGCGGTCAGCGGGCCATGGTCTACTTCGCGCCGCACCCGCCGGTGCGCCAGAAGGAGCTGAACGACCGGGTGGCCGACGCCTTTTACCGGGAGCTTTTCATGAGCCCCTGCCTCTCCGGGTGGGACAAAGGGGAGGAGAAGCACCGCTACATGAAGCTCTGCCACCAGGTGCTCTCCAGAAGCCAGCTGAACGCGGTTGCCAAGCTGCGCGAGGCGGGGATCATCAGCAACAACCTGGTGGTGCTCCCCAACGTTTCCAACGTGAGCCTCGCCAATAACGGCACCCATGTCAGTCTGGGCAGCCTCAAACTGGGGCGGCTCCTGGGCGACCCCGGCTCCGGCTTCACCCAGTCCCACGAGAAGTACCTGGGGGACCTGGCCATCAAGATGACCGAGCATTTCCTGCCGCTATTCGTGGGAACCTACTCCGCCTCCCCCTACCGACTGGGGTACACCGACTTCCACCCGGAGCGCGCCCTCGGCTTCCTGCCGCACGAGCTCGATTACACCCACCTACGCATGCTCTGGCGGCGTTGGCAGAAAAAGGCGAGCCTTTCCATCATGGGGCAGCCGGTCACCCCCTTCGGCCCTCCCTGGATCGACAAGATGGTGAGCGGGGTCTTTCGCCTCAAGGGCGATTTCGTGCCGGACTACCGGCTGGTCGATTACCTGATCTGCCTCATGAGCACGCCGCAGAGCCCTGCCCTGAACGGCAGGGTCGGCAACTCGGACAAGCTGAAGCGGGACCTGGCCGAGCTCGGGGTTTTCGACTCCCAGATGTCGCTCTACCTCCTCTACAAGCTGCGCGAGTTCGGCGTCATGGGGTTCTCCGGCTTCGAGGGACGCCACTACAGCCAGTTCGACTCGCTGCAGGAGGACCTCGGGCGGGCGAGCGACCTGCAGATGCTGCTCAACGCCCTGGCCTTCAAGCTGATGGCCACGGGGAGCCTGACCCATGCCGAGATACCGGACGACCCGACGCTGGAAAGCGAGAGGCGCCAGATCTTCTTCGCCGCCGCGATCGGGAACCCCACCTTCTTCGTCAGGAAGGGGAGCGCCAACCGCTTCCTGCAGCGGATTTTGGCACTGACCCGCGAGGCGCGCCCCAGCCGGCGCTATCCCGGCTATCTGAGGGTGAAGGTGAGTGACTACCGGCTCGCGCTGCTGCGGCTTTTGCGCGAGGAGGGGCGGGATCTCATCGAGATGATGGGGCTTGAGGATACCATCAGCGATCTGGAGCTGCGCCTAGCCGACCCGGAAAACCGCTCGGCGGCCGGGAAGCTCACCAAGGGGATCCTGGGCGAACTGAACGCCGGCGCCCCGATGCAGGTGCCGGCCGATGATTTCAACCGGGGCGCCGAGCGCTACTACCGGGGCGGTTTGCGTCAGCGCCACATGGAGGAGGGAATCGCGATCCTGGAGAAGGACTTTCGCGAACTCGACCGCGCCGCCGCCCGGGGAGGGGCGCCGGAGTGCTCGGTCCTGCACGCGCTCGGGGAAGGTGGCGGGGCGGCCGATTTCCTCGCCGCCGCCCGTGGCGATCTCTTGGCCGAGCGGCTCGACGCCGGAAGCCTTAGGCGCCTGATGAACCTTACCCTTTTGAGCGTGACCCGTGACCAGGAAAAAGCAGAGACGCTTTTGCAAAGGAGAAACAGCCATGCAGACCAGGCGGCACCAATATATCGCGCGGGATAGCGGGGCCCTGTGCGACGAGCCTCTTTTCGCCGACCGGCTGATCGGGCTCATGTACCACCAGGTCCGGGAAAACGCCCCCGGGCTCTTCCGGCTCCTGACCAGCCCCCGGATGACGGACGTCCTCGGGTTTCTCAACTACGACATGCACTTTGGCTCGTACGGGTCGGCCTGCAGCAGGTTCCTCAAGCAGTTGAACATCGACCTGGAGGAGTGCCTGGCGAGCGCGGCCGAGCTCGACACCCCGCGCAAGGTGTTCGAGCGGCAGATCCGCTACTGGGACTGCCGCCCGCTGCCGGCTGACCCGTGCTGCGTTGTTTCCCCTGCCGACGCGCGCGTCCTGGTGGGCTCTTGCCTGGAAACCTCGAGCCTCTTCATCAAGGACAAGTTCTTCAGCTTCGAGGAGCTGCTGGGCGGAGAACAGCGCCCCTGGCAGAACGCCCTGCGCGGCGGGGATTTCGCGCTTTTCCGGCTCACCCCCGATAAATACCATTACAACCACTGCCCGGTTTCCGGCGAGGTGGTCGACATCTACCACGTGGACGGCGCCTTCAACTCCTGCAACCCGAGCGCCATCGTGTCGGTTGCCACGCCGTACTCCAAAAACCGCAGGGTGGTCACGGTCATCGACACGGACGTCAAGGGGGGTACCGGGGTGGGGCTGGTGGCGATGGTCGAGGTGGTGGCCCTGATGATCGGCGACATCGTGCAGTGCTACAGCGCCCGGGAGTATCAGGACCCGCAGCCGGTGGTCCCCGGGATGTTTCTCAGCAAGGGGCAGCCGAAGTCGCTCTACCGTCCCGGGAGCAGCACCGACATCCTGGTGTTCCAGCGCGGGAGGATCGACTTCTCTGCCGACCTGGTCGCCAACCAGGGCCGCTGCGACGCGGTGAGCCGCTTCTCCAAGGGGTTCGGGGGGCAGTTGGTGGAAACGGACATCAGGGTCCGTGCGGCTCTGGGGACGGCGCGCTGAAAAGCAACCTAACGTTGCAAAAGGAGGGATTCCATCATGACGCACACCATGTTCATTTCGGCTCTGGCAACGCTGTCGGGTCTTTACCTCTGCTGGGGGATGAAGATGCTTCCCGGGGAGGGGTGGCAGATCGCCGCGACGGTCCCGGTCCACAAGGGGGACGACGGCTCCTGGACCGGGGTCAACCTCACCTGGTATGGCATACTGACGGCCAACGCCTACCTGGTCGCCACCTTCCTGGCACTGGTGCTGATGGGGGCGGCCGGCATCTCGCTGCAGGCGATCGTCGCGATAGTCGCGCTGCTGCTTGCCTGTTGCGTGCCGGCCTCACGCCTGGTGGCCCAGCTGGTGGAAAAGAAGGCGAACACCTTCACCGTGGGGGGGGCGGTCTTTGTCGGAACGCTCCTTTCCCCCTGGATCGTGGAACTGGTGAACCTGGTCCCGCTCGGCGACCAGGGCTTTAGGGTGCCGCCTCTGGCCGCACTCGCCGCGATCTCCATCGCCTACGCCTTCGGCGAGGGGCTCGGTCGGCTCGCCTGCGTCAGCTTCGGCTGCTGCTACGGCAAACCGCTATCCGCCTGTCACCCCAGGGTCGCGAGGCTGGTCGCCCCGGTGGCTCTCACGTTCACCGGCAAGACCAAGAAGATCGCCTACGCCTCCAGCCTGGACGGCGTCAAGGTGCTCCCGGTCCAGGGCGCCACGTACCTGCTTTACTGCGGCGCCGGTCTCGTCTCGACCCTGCTCTTTCTGCGCGCCCAGTACTCCGCCGCCTTCCTTTTAGCCCTCGGGGTTACCCAGGGGTGGCGGGTGATCTCCGAGTTCTTCCGGGACGATCACCGCGGTGCCGGGAGGTTGTCCGCTTACCAGGTCATGGGACTGCTCGGCATCGCCTACGGTTTTTTGACCGTGCGCCTTTTCCAGGGGGGCACGTCCCCCGTGCCGGAACTTTCCCAAGGCTTTGAGAGCCTCTGGAGCCCGGGGCCCTTGCTGCTGTTGCAGCTGCTTTGGGTCGTAATCTTCCTCTATACCGGCCTCAGCCGGGTAACAGCAGCAACCATGAGCTTCCATGTCAATGCCGAAAAAATTTAGCGCCGCCGTTTTTTGTCTCCTGGTCTCCTCGTTTCTGGTCTGTCACGCCGAACTCCCCCGGTCGCCTGGGCGCACCATGCGCTACCGGGTCACGAGCCGCGGCCTGGGCGTCGGTGAAATGAGGACCGTCATAGCGCCAACCCGGCACGCGGGCGGCCGCGCCGTGAGGTTCGAGTCGAATCTCGACATAGCGGCCAACCTCCTGTTCTTCAAGGTCAACCAGTCGAGCCGGGAGGACGCCCTGATCGGTGAGGGCGGGACGCTCAGCTACCAGCGGAAGAGCCAGGACAACGGAAAAAGGTCAGAGGTTGACGCCGTGCTCGACGATGGGGTGTTCCGGTTCAAACTAAACGACAGCGGGGTGGAGCGCAGCGTCGCCGTGCCGCGCTCGAACTACGATTTCACCACCATGGACTGCCCCGAAACCACCATGAAGCGGGAGGGGGAACGCATGGAAGTCCGTTTGCTGAACCTCGAGTACGCGAAGGTCGTGACGCGGAAATTTCACTGGATAAAAAGCGAAGATCAGGAGATCGGCGGCAAGCGCCTGCACTGCAGGGTGGTCGATTTTGAAGACGCGGAAAACAGCTGCCGGCGCTGGGTGAGCTGCGGCCCAGGCGGCGTGGTGATCGTGCGGCAGGACGGTAAAGGAAAGCACGGGAGCTACTCCTTGCGCATGGTTTCGCTTGCCGACGCTCCCGGTGCGCTCCCCCCTTTGTAAGGGGCCGCGCGAGTCAAGGGGCATTTGCAAGGATACCCGCAAGGGGGGTCCCTGCAGACAAGCGTCCAGGTAGGGGCACCCCTTGTGAATACCCACTTCAGAGGAGCCATGCACCTTACTCATAACGAACAGTACAACAATATTTCACACACTTTTTACCCGACTGTCTTTCGAAATACATCTATATGCTTTATTATGCAGGCAGTCTTTAAGGGCAGGAGGAAGTATGGAGTACTGTCGGTACATCGATTATTCGGCTCGTCAGAATTGCCTGATAGAGTTGCACAGCTTTGACTGTGACAGTACGGAGGCGGTAAGAAGCGTAAGGTCAGTCGTACCTTCGAGCCATTTCTGGAAGGTTGAAATGGGAGACCGTATCGTTTCGTTTATCATCGATAACCGTATCGAAGGTATCCAGGGCCTGTTGACCATCTGGCTCAACAAGGGGGTTGCCTGCCTCGACAACGGTGACAGCCAGGTCTGGGGCGACTGGCTAGCGGACGAAAAACTGATCTTGACGTATGAATTCGAGGAGGTGCTCGACCTGCAAGGCATGACGAGTATCGGCAGGATTACCTACAACACGCACGGCATCAGAGGGAAGTACGAAGGTGGCAGATTCTATACGCTGTTTCGTTGTGATGGTCCAATAAAACATGAGGTACAGAGGGAGAAGCGCCATGGAATGTCCTAAATGCAAGGCGAAGGTCGGAATAATGAGGCATCTTTTGATGGTGGATACCGGAGCGGTGCACTGCGTCAAGTGCTATATCTGCGGCTTTTGGGTCCAGACCGAACATGGGAAGAGCTGGCAATCCCTGCCTGGTCATTAACGGCCCGGGCTCGGGGCTACTGCCATTGAACTAACGTATTTACCTTTGGCATAAACTATCCCTCCCCCCGGCGGGGGAGGGGATTTCCGGACTCGTCCGACGTTACGTAACTGAGTTTGCTGCAGTCGGCCCATCATATCGATCCCCTTTTGTGCCGCCCCGCCGCCGCACGCCCTTCCCAGAGCATAAGTTTTGTCACATTTTACCATCCTGTAACCGTTCCTACATAATAAAGCTGTATCTAGGTAGGGTGGATAATTTTCTGCACGAGGGGTGACATGCAAACTATTTTGATCATTGAAGACGAAAGGGACCTCGCCGAATTGCTCGCCTTTAACCTGGAGAGGGAGGGGTATCGCACCGCCATCGCTCTCGATGGCATCGAGGGGCTGGAGACCGCCATCCGAATCATGCCGGATCTGGTGCTGCTCGACCTAATGCTTCCCGGCATGCTGGGTACCGAGGTCTGCAAAACCCTGAAGAAGAACGAGCCGACCTCACGGATCCCGGTTATCATGCTGACCGCCAGGGGCGAAGAAATCGACAAGGTCGTGGGGTTCGAGGTCGGCGCCGAGGACTACGTGGTCAAGCCGTATTCCACCCGGGAGCTGCTGCTACGCGTGAAGGCCGTGCTCCGGCGTAGCGCCACGGAGGTCGTGGAGAGCACGCTCCTCAAGGCCGGTCCGATCAGCATAGATACCCAGCGGCATCTGGTCGCGATACATGGCGAGGAGGTGACATTCACCACGACCGAGTTCAACCTGCTTCACACCCTGGTGCAGCGGCTTGGCAGGGTCCAGAGCAGGGACGTTCTACTGCGGGACGTCTGGGGGTACAACTTTGCCGAGGATACCCGCACCGTCGACACCCACGTGACCCGTCTGCGCACCAAGATGGGAGTGGCTGGGGAAATGATCAAGGCCGTGCGCGGTTTCGGGTACAAGATAGAGGTGAGCAGCGCAGGCAGCCGCCTTTGATGCTTTGCTGGATCAGCTGAGAGCTTGGGCGGGGCGTTTGAGGATATTGCAACCTTTTGAGGTGTTTCAATGATGAAAGTGCATATGAGCAGTCAGTTCGACGCGGAACTGAACCAGATACGTGCGCGGCTCCTGGAAATGGGCGGGAAGGTGGAGTTGATGGTCGCCAATTCGATGAGGTCTCTGGTGGATCGTGATTCCGAACTTGCCGGGCAGATCATCGCTTCCGATACCGAGATTAATGCCATGGAGATCGAGATCGATCAGAAGTGCCTGCACATCCTTGCCAAGCGCCAGCCGGCGGCGAGGGACCTGCGCTTTGTCACCCTCGCGCTTAAGATAGTCACCGACCTGGAACGGATCGGCGACCAGTGCGCCAGTATTGCCAAGCATGCCCTGGAATTGAATCGGGAAGCGCAACTAAAGCCGTACATCGATCTGCCGCGCATGGCCGAGGCCGCGAACAACGCGATAAGGGATGCGCTGGACGCCTTTGTACGCGGGGATGCGCCGGCCGCCGTCAGGGTTTGCCAGGAGGGCCATCTCGTCGACGAGCTGAACGAGCAGCTGCAGCGGGAGTTGCTTACCTTCATGATGGAGAACCCAGCCACGGTCGCGCGCGCCATGAGGATCAATTCCGTCTCCAAGTACCTGGGGCGGATCGCCGATCATGCCACCAATATTGCCGAAATGGTCATTTTTCTGGTCGAGGGGAAGGATGTCAGGCACCTGGCCTCCGGAGCGAAATAGGCGAGGTGGAATCCTCAGGCTACGCAGGGGAGCCTTCACAAGGAACAGAAGATTGCGGCTCCCATGCTCTATGCGCCGCTTCCGGACAGTGTGCAAAAAATGGTTGAGAAGAACATCAAAACCATCAGGTAGGTTACCTGCTTTAAGCTACAATAAAGGGGGCTGACCTGACAGTAGCGTTTGTCAGTTCAGCCCTCTTTTTTTATTCCGACCTATCCCGCCTATCTTAGCCGCCCGACCTCCGGGACACCCTTCAGTAAGCAAAACAGGCAGTTACACTCCGGGCGCTCCCGATCTCGGAACGATCCAGCGCCACTGCCCCGGGTATCCCGACGACGTCCCTAAGCGGCAACCCCGGGGCGTTTCCCGGGAAAAACGGCATTGACCTTTGACTTATATGTATTATAAGTATAATAGTTATTGTATCTTAAAACACCCGGTACCGAATACACAAACCACAGGAGAACGTATGAAAAGTGAAACAGCGGAGAGCAGCACCAAGAAGCTCATTGATGAGCAGGATACCGTCCCGGGCGCAGCACCCAAGATAAGGAAAAATGCCAAGCTGCCTGGTGAAGCACCCGCGTCGGTTCCTAAAGAAATTAAAGCAAAAGCTGCTAAAAAAAGCGAACCGGCCGTAGCCCCTGCAAAGGCTCGGAAGGCTCCCAAGGCTGACGAAGTAAAGGCTCCCATGGAAGCCAAGCTTACGGCTCCCAAAGTGCCCAAGATCAAGGTTCCCAAAGAAGCCAAGCTCACGACCCCCAAAGAAGCGAAGCTTAAAGTTCCTAAAGCTCCTAAAGCTTCTAAAGCTCTCAAGGCTCCCAAGGCTCCCAAGGCTCCCAAGGCTCCCAAGGCTCCCAAGGCGGTCAAGCTGAAGGCTCCCAAGGAGGACAAGCTTAAGGCAGTCAAGGATGACAAGGTGACTAAGTTTCTCGTCAGCATGAAAAAGTCTGTGCGTAAGAGCCTTAAAAAAGAGGCAGCCGACATCGGGATCAGCATGAATGAATTCATCGTGTCGGCGGTACTGGCAAAGCTAAACCAGCCTCTGGACG
>Ga0209123_1000558_pt1 | contig 45472 bp, 41 predicted proteins | sample BarGraIncu00431A_FD_184500 | JGI IMG/M metagenome (GOLD analysis project Ga0209123, IMG submission 184500) | Arctic peat soil microbial communities from Barrow, Alaska, USA - Barrow Graham LP Incubations 004-31A (SPAdes) (version 2) | ecosystem: Environmental > Terrestrial > Soil > Wetlands >...
TGCTTGTTATTATACTAGAGAAATGATCAATGGTATGACGATGTATGGCAATACAGACTTAGCCATGATGACCTTCACAATTAGCAACACTACAAATGGTTGGAAACTAACCGAGCAAGGCAATCTTATAAATCCAATATTTAGTGATAAAGCAGACGTTCTTGCCGATCTAAAACAAAAAGCATTGACGAAATATAAAACCAATAACTTGGCTACCCTTTGGCAGTAAATCTAACTTTATACATATTCTGTTATAAGAAAAACGTTAGCCCATCCTTAAAAACAAACATAGATACATTTTGAACCACAGAGGCGCGGAGAACACAGAGAAAAATTACTATAAACCCTCTGCGTCCTCTGCACCTCTGTGGTTCAATCATTATTCTCCCTGTCATTCCCAGGAGAACCCTCGGCAAAGCCAGGGTAATACAGCCTCTAGCAATACTCCTTCCTGCGGGTTGGTGCCAGCATCAAAGGTTTTTTTGATTGCCAGTCCTACAAAATCTGCTGCCTGTGCCATAGCAATGGGTAAACTGTCTCCTTTGAGCAAGGAACCAGCTAATACACTAGCAAAAACATCGCCCGTTCCAGGATAGCGAGCTGGCATATAATCATTGGATACTTCCCAATAGGAGCCCTTGTTACGGTCATAACCAAGATTAACTATCTTTTTTTTGCCCCAAGGAATACCCGTCATGACCACCATGGACGGACCCATATCAGCTAATGCCAAAAGCCATTTCTTCATACTAGCTATATCACAGTGATCGTCCTGATAAGGTTCTCCGAGCAAAAAACAGGCTTCCGTATAATTAGGCGTAATAATATCTGCTTTTCTAATCAACGTCTTCATCTGTTCCTGCATATGGGAGGTATAGGTGGAATATAATTTGCCCTCATCTCCCATCACTGGATCAACCAGAACAAGAGGAGTATTTTGAGAAAACTCTTCAATAAACTGGCACACTACCTTAATCTGCTGTTCTGATGCCAGAAATCCACTATAAATACAATCAAATGTAATACCTTCCCTCTTCCAGTGCTGAAAAAAATCAGACATATGATCCGTGAAATCGCAAAAAGCAGGCTGCCCAAATCCTCCCAAATGAGTGCTTAATACTGCTGTAGGCAGAGGACATACCTGAATACCCATGCAAGATAATATGGGCATAATAACAGTTAACGAACATCTCCCAAAACAAGAAATATCGTGAACAGCTACTACCCGCGATATCAACGGTTTCATCATTTACCCCTCCAAGATCTCTGGCTCAGCTTTTCTCTACTATAAATTAGGCTGTAAGTACCAAACGTAAACCCAATACAAACAAAGCAATGGACAGTAATACCAAAATAGATTTAGATTTTACTTTCAGCGACAAAGCAGCACCAATTTGCGCTCCAACGATTGCCCCAATGCCGATCGCCAGTGCTGGTTTTACAAGAATATTTCCTAAAAAATAATGAGATACAACACCAAACATTGTGGATATTGCTAATACAAAATGGGATGTTGCTGTTGCCACATGAGTCGGAAAGCCGAGAATATACACCATGGCGGGAACATGGATGACCCCCCCACCAATTCCTAAAATACTTGACAGAAAGCCCACCAGTGTGCTCAATAAAACACCCAATGTCCGATTATAGGTAAAACCTTCCTCGCCAAATTTACTCTTCCCCTCTTGCTGTTTAGTACGAAAGAACATGATGATTGAAACAATCATTAAGAGTCCACCAAAACTAACCTTAAAACTAGTGCTTGTAAAATATTCAGCTAGGTAACTTCCAATAATGGCTCCGGGAACGGTGGCAAGACTAAAACGAATGGCCGCATCATAATACACTTTTTTTTGTTTTATATAAGCAATCGATCCCGATACAGCATTCAGAAATACAACAACTAAGGATGTGCCCACCGCATGCTGGGGCGTCCATTGAAATATTAATAGAAAAATAGGAATCAAAATGATACCACCTCCAATTCCTACAAGAGTGCCAAATGTCCCAACCGAAACACCTAATACAAAAAGCGCTACCATAGAATCCATGAAAAGTACCTCCCGTATAATTTAATTCAATGATTATGGTAAGAATAGGTTATTTTCTTATTATACATGGTATTGATATAAATGTTAATTTTTTCACGATAATTAATTAGAATCTATACTTTTCTTATATTTCCCCGACTATTTTAACATGATTCCATAACAATAACGACTTGGCTGCATTGTTTGCACCAAGTCTTTGTTTGTTTTTTAACTATCTTGAATTAAACTTTTTTCGCCATTCTTATCTGATTCCGTCCTTCTCTTTTTGCCAAATACAAGGCTTGATCCGCTGCAGCAATAATCATCGACGGCACCGCACCTTGCTCTGGTATATTAACGGCTACACCTACACTAACAGTAACCTTCGTGCTGATGGACGATTGTTGGTGTTCAATACCTAATCCTTCAACACCAGCCCGCACTTTTTCTGCTACTATCCTAGCGCCTTGTTCATCAGTTTCAGGTAACACAATGGCTAATTCCTCTCCACCATAGCGAGCTACAATATCAATTGCTCGTTTCGGCATCCCCTCTAACATACTTCCAATCAATTTTAAGCAGTCATCCCCAGCGAGGTGACCATAGGTATCGTTATAAGCCTTAAAAAAGTCAATGTCCACCATCAACAATGCCAGAGATGTCTGCTCTCGTTGCGCTTGTTTCCATTCCCGTTCTAGAAACGCATCAAAATAGCGACGGTTGGCAATACCCATAAGACCATCTAAGAAAGAAACCCGCCTTAAATCCTCATTTAAAACATTCAAGTCTCTGTTGGTGGCTGCCAATTCATGGGAATAATGTTTTAGCTGTTCCTCACTACCGACGAGGGCATCCCTACTGGCGCAGAGGGCTCTATTCGCCATCTGGTGTTCATTAATTTCCTTCTCCAGAGCAACATTCATATTCAATAATGCCATTGTTCTCTCATTTACTTTTTGCTCTAGTACCGTATTTAATTGCCGAATTTCTTCCTCAACGGCTTGTCGTTCACTAATTTCCTCCTCCAACATGGCATTAACATCCTGTATCTCCGTGACTCTACTCTCAAGTTGAGCTTCATTTTCCTTGAGCTGGTCAACAGTATATTCAATTTTGCGACTCATTTTGACGAAGGTTTCACAAAGATTGCTTAGCTCATGAGGGATATCCTTAGGTTGCTTATCACGACTCACCATTTCATAATCTCCTGTTGCAACCAGATCCGACTGTTCAATCAACCAGTCGAGGGGGCGCCTAATCCGGTTGGTTATCAACGTCGTCAGTGGTATCATCAGCATCACTAAAAAAATTGTGCCCATTGCCATCATCGCTAACTGATTATAAATAGGAGCAAAGATTTCCTTTTCGCTATTCTTGCCAATCAGTGTCCAGCCCCGCTCAGGCATATACTTGTAAGCACCTAACACTTTGTCATCCATATAATTAATCCACGTGGCAGTACCCGACTGGCCAAGCTGGATATTACGTAACGCATCGGCGGATAATTTTAGTTCCATAATGGCAGTATCCTTGATAATTCCCTTCTCGATCAGCGTTTTTAGGTATCGTGGCTCAGTAAGCATGATTCCTTCTTGATTTACGAGAAGTACCTCTCCCGTCTCACCAATCCAATTATCACGTAAGAGTGCTTCCAAAGTTGTTGTTTTTACCGATCCCAGTATCAAACCTTGAAATTTCCCATTTTTATCAAAGATCGGCGAAGAAAAATTAATGATAGGCATGCCACTATTCCGTCCAATTACTACATCAGAAATATATTCTTTTCCGACCAAAGCTGCTTGAAAATAGGGGCGATCCATTGCTGACGGATACTGAATGTCACCACTAAATGTAGATAATTTAAATAATCCTTCTTTATTGATATAGGATAATGAATCGAAGTTTATACTATCTTGCTGCATGACATCAAGAATTTCTTTCATCTGCTGATCATCTAAGGTTCTAAATGATTCTAACTGGCTGAGTTTACGAACATCACTGACCCTTTCCAGTAACCAATAGTTAATCAGTCTTTCCTGAGAATGAACCCGTTGACTCATCAGTTCCAGGTTTTTATCTTTCGCAACTGAGATTTGACCAATGGTGTAAATAGCCATGACCAGTAGACTAGGAAGAAGGACCAGTAAAGCCGTCCATATTCCAAATTGACGCCCTAATGTTTGATTCTTCATGGCTCGGCGCTCCTTATCTTTTATAGTGGCAATTACCAATGACATGCAATATATACGGTGGGATTATCATATTAATAACTGCATTTCGACATATTATTTTATATTCCTTCAATTATAATATCCTGTCTAATTTAAAGTTCTATAATATATAACGTTCTTGTCAAAAAAAAGAGGCCTTCGCCTCTTTTTCGTCTTATCTCTGAGCCATTTTTTGTCTAACCAGTGAATGTTTGCGTTGATGTTGAAAGGTCACTGTAATTTCGAGAATACGCTTCCATTAACGAATCCATTAACTGTTGTGATGACACTGCAGTCGATTTATTTTTTGTACTACCGCTTGAGGTTGCGTCCGATGAATTGCTAGCAGAGTCCGTAGAATCAGCATAAAGGGAACTTAACATTTCTAGAAGTGCATCAGAACTCGACGAACTACTACTTACAGATGAGATGCCTTCTGATGGCTTAGGTGGAGGCGTACCGCCGGCCTTCGATGAAATGACCGAATCATCATTTGCTTTCATCAAAGTGGCGATGGCTTTTACATCAGCATCAGTGGCCGTACCAGCTGCAATTTTCGCCATCAAGCTTTTCATATTTGAATCGGAAGATGTACCACTGGTTGAAGATGTATTTTGCATCTGTGTAGCCATTTCTTTTAGCTTGTCGGTCAGGGACGTTATATCAGCATCACTGGCTGTACCAGCCGCTACACTATCGATTAAAGTTTTTGTCTCGTCATCTGAAGAATCATTGTTCATTGACGGTGGTGGTGGCATACTGCCCATACTAGATTGAGCTTGCATCTCGCTGGCTTTTTCTTGGATTTTAGTGGCTATGGCTTTTACATCAGCGGCAGTAGCCGTGCCATTTTTAATTTTTGCAAGTAAACTGTCCATCTCCGAATCAGAAGATGTCTCACTGGTGGAAGATGTACTTTGCAGATTAGTAACGATCTCTTTTAGCTTAGCAGTCAAAGTGGCTGTCTCAGAATCGCTGGCTGTGCCACCTGCGACCTTGTCAACTAAGGCTTTTATGTCGTCGCCACCATCGGCAGAGGCACTACTTGTCACAGAACTACTAGCCCCACCAAAATGAGCCACCATGTCACTGGCCCGCGCTTTCATTTTAGCCGCTATCGTCTTCACATCGTCATCTGTAGCCGTACCATTTGTGATCTTTTCCATGAGACTTTTCATTTCTGTATCGGAAGATGTTCCACTACTGGATGATGTGCTACCCGAACGACTTTGTACCTCTGCGGACATCTCTTTTAACTTCCCAGTCAGATCTTGTATCTCAGATTCGCTGGCTGTGCCGCCTGATACCTTGTTTATCAAATCCCTCATAGCTACTTTGCTTGTAGAAGTGTCCGTGTTACTAACAGTACTTACTGAATTACTTTGTGCATTTGATCCACTCAAAGTATTCCAAATGGAACTGGATGTCGATGAAATATGCATACTTTCCCTCCTGTTTTGCTGTTAGGCAATTGTATACTACTTTATTCTTAAATATCGCATGGAATTCTTTGAAAAACCTTTGAATTATAAATGACTTTTAAATGTTTTTACTTTACAATATACTTATAGTAATATAATCCAATCAAAATTCGATAAAAGAAGGTATTTTAATGCAATTACTGCTAATAGAAGATGAACAGCGCCTCTCAGAAGCCCTGTCCCACATCTTAAAGAAAAAAGGCTATGCCGTAGATATTGCCACTGATGGTGAAACTGGACTGGATATGGCAGCTACTGGCGTCTATGATATTCTGATTCTTGATCGTATGCTCCCCCGCCGTACGGGCATTTCTCTGCTCAAAGAGTTTCGTCTTTTAGGGTTTGATACTCCTGTATTATTTCTTACTGCCAAAGATACACCCAACGACCGGGTAGAAGGTCTTGATGCCGGTGCCGACGATTATCTTATCAAGCCCTTTTCAACCGAAGAACTACTGGCTCGTCTTCGGGCCCTTACCCGTCGCAAAAGCAAAGAATTAGCCGAAACTACATTGACAGCTGCCGGCTGGGTACTAAACCCGTTACGTAGTGAAGTCACCGCAAATAATCAAATCATCAAACTTACTGTTAAAGAATCCCTACTTTTGGAACTGCTGATGCGCAATTGTGGCCTTGTTGTCAGCAAAGACCGTATTCTAGAAAAAGTATGGGGATATTACACTGAAATTGAATTAGCCAATGTCGATCTATATATCCATTATCTACGCAAAAAGCTGAATACCTCATTGATCAAGACCGTGCGGGGCATCGGGTACTATTTAAAGGAGGACGACCATGTTTCGTAAACTACGCTTAAAACTTATGTTGGTCAACCTCAGCGTCATTGTCTTGTTGTTTCTTTTGTTAATTACAGGAACGTATTTTTTTGTACAAGATCAGCTGGCTAAGGGCGGAGAGCATATGATGCATAAAATTTCCCGTGACCTAGTGATGGGAAATTTTATAGGTTTTCCTCCAGGCCCTGACCATGACCAGGAGGAGGATGGGCCTCCTAGACCCATGATTTTCTATATCAAAATAGATCAAACTGGAGATATTATCCAAGAATCGCCTTTTATTCCTTTGGCCAAAACTCAACTCTCGCGATTTGCACTGCAAGTGCAAAAAATTGGGGAGTCTCGGGGAAGTCTTGTTTTTGACAAAATGGAGTATCATTATCTAATAACCCCGGTTGCTAATAATCAGGGTCTCTTTATTGTTTTTCAAGATTCACAACGTGACCGCAATCTATTGACAACATTGGTGACCGGACTGAGTATCACCGGAATTGTCTGTATGATTTTATCCCTATTTGGTAGCCTCTTCATGGCCAATAAAGCCATGGTTCCTATTCAGAAATCATGGCAACAACAGAAGGATTTCCTCGCAGACGCCTCCCATGAGTTTCGCACACCACTGGCAGTCATTCAAACTAATTTGGAGATTGTCCGAGACAATCCCCAGGAAACCGTCCTTAGTCAGGAGCATTGGCTCAGTAATATTTATGAAGAAACCCTTTGCATGACTAAGTTAGTTGAATCATTACTGTTTTTAGCCCGCGCAGATGCCCACCAGTTATTACTGAGTAACGATGCTTTTTCACTGAGCGAAACCATCATGATCGCAGCTGAGCTTTTCCGCCCGCTTGCCACTATCCAGGGGGTTAGTCTTAATGTACAGGTGAAAACTCCTATTACTTACTGTGGGGACGAAGCTAAGCTACGGCAGGTCGTTGGTATTTTATTAGATAACGCCATCCGCCACACGCCAACTGGTGGCCAAATCACCATCCAACTTGATAAATCACCACTAGGTATTCTTTTAGCAGTTGCCGATACAGGGGAAGGTATTCATCTAGAACATCTAGAAAAAATATTTGAGCGGTTCTACCAGTCAGATTCCTCCCGCTCCCGCGGTGGAACTGGCCTAGGATTATCCATTGCCAAGTGGATTGTGGAAAGCCACAATGGCAACATCTGTGCTGTTAGCACTCCAGGTAAAGGCTGCATTTTCAATGTTTTGCTTCCCTCTTTATAGAACAGTGTAATTTTTATGAATCATAAAGATCCTTAGTCCTTATCCCCTTTGCACCTCTATCGTTGTTCTTTTTTATAATCTACTAGCAGTGGATAAAAATCATTTTGATTTTTATCCACTTTTTCTATTATCTATCACTGAATTACAATCTTAGTGAGTTGAAGGTTAATATTTAATATTATGAATAATTTAAGCAAAACTAAAGCAAGACTAAATAAAAGAATGAGATGATAGTAATGAATTAGTAGCACTTATTCAAGGAGGAACAGCATTATGTTGGTATTAGGACGAAAACCTGGCGAATACGTTATGATTGGGAAAGATATTATGGTTAAGGTTGTCAAAAGTGATGAGGGTGACTTAAGACTGGCAATCGACGCACCAAAATGCGTAAATATTATCCGTGGCGAGATCTTCGAAGACAAATTTAGGTACATGCAAGAAAAAGACCTTATGAGTCGTTAATCTTACGCCCAGTCCTAAGACTCAGGCAAGGCTTTAGACCTTACTTTACCGCAGGAGGTATTATTTTGACTGCAAAAATTGTCCCATTTCCTCTACAAACGGAAAACCCTTGGGAAGAAATTGATAGATATATACGAGCTTATCTCGCTGAGATAACAACAGATAGAGATTTCATTAATGATGTTGGCAACCGAATGAGCCATTTTATTGAAAACTATGCCAGCAAATCCTTTGAGCCTACTTTTAATTTGATAGTTCCCCCTAATCTGTCCCGAGAGCAAGCCGATGCTCTGTTAATGTCCTTAGAAAAAGGCGTTCAAGCTACCGCAGCAGAGGTACAAGATATGGTAAGGAATATCATTATCGAGAGACTTCATCTTGAAATCGAAATATATACAAGCCAGAAAAATATAAAATATCGGCTCTGTTGAAGATACGAAAAGCACTAATGCATCTTTGGGGGAACAAACATAGAGACGAAAATTACGAACCGCAGAGGCGCGAAGAACACAGAGAAAAGATTATTATAAACCCTCTGCGGTCCGTAAAACGTATAAATATCTCTCTGCATCCTTTGTTTAACAGTACGCAAAATAAGCGCAAAGACCACAAAGAGTTATTATCCTCTTTTGTGGTCTTTGTATCTTTGTATTTTAAAATATTTTTTCCCTCTATTTTACAAAATTTGCATGTAAGAAACTTTTAATTGGCAGCTATTGAAATTTTATTCTTCTGCAAATAATAGCCAACTCCTCGTACCGTCTTCAAATTGGATATATTAATTTTTTTACGCAAGTAATGAATATATATATTAATTGTACTTTCTTCCGCATCAGAATTATAACCCCATACCTTTTCGATGATTCGTTGTTTGGTAACGACTTGGCCCTGATTGCGTATCAAGAGTTCTAAAAGCTGTGATTCTTTTAATGTTAACAAAATGACCTTGCCTTGTTTAGTCACTTGGGCACGCTGGGGATCAAAGATAATATCATCAAAAATTAAGAGGGTATCCACGATCTCTTTGTTTTGCCGGCGGGCTAGAGCATGCAATCTTGCAACTAATTCCACAGTAAAAAATGGTTTAACCAAATAATCATCAGCACCAGCATTTAACCCTTCCGCTCGATCATCAGGGGTATCCTTCGCTGTGAGAAAAAGGACGGGTGTATTATGTCCTAATCGGCGGAATTCTTTCAGCAAGGAAATACCATCTAAATAAGGCAACATACGATCCAAAATAATAATGTCATAAACCCCAGTACAAGCCATTTCAATACCTGTTTCACCATCCATCGCCACATCCACGACAAAGCCATTTTTCTTTAATAAATGAGATAGTGCTTCAACCAATTTACTCTCGTCATCTACTAGTAATAGTTTCATTTAAAACACCCTTTAAAACCACAGCCTTGTGTAAAATTATCCGTCCTTGGACATTTTTGTACTTTTATTGTGACATAATATTATTTAGTTATTATTTAGTTTCAGTAATAATTTGTTAAAAATTTAAGTAATTATTAATGCTTATGTAACATATCCCAGTATCGTAGAAAATGTATCATCACTTAAGCAAAAGCATTAAAGTGCGTAAACCCAGTGTCTTTATCGTACTTTTTGTTTTGCTCTACTGCTACACTTATTGTTTTCTATCCAATATTGTAAACTATTAGCATTGGAATTTTCTTTTTTTAAGCAATTTGTTTAAAAAAGAAAATTCTTTTAAACAAATCTATATTAATGATTCCTTATTTGTCATTTACTAAATAAATTCTTAATAATTCTTTTCGAAGATAAGAATAAGCAAGCATTAAAGGGGGGCGTTCCCCACAGGGTACGTTTTCAGCTTAGCTTATTATGAAAATTACGCACGGATGCGTAATTAATAAAAATCAGGGGGAAATCACTATGTCAATGGTAATTGGTACAAACATGTCCGCGTTAACCACAACTAACTCATTAAACAAAAACACAGGGCTTATGAATGCATCCCTACAAAAGCTGTCATCAGGGTATTCCATCAACAGTGCGGCTGACAATTCAGCGGGCCTAGCCATCTCGGAAAAAATGCGGAGCCAAATTCAAGGTCTTGATCAAGCAAGCGCCAACTCACAAGATGCTACATCCTTGACCCAGACCGCTGATGGCGCTCTCGACGAAACAACCACCATCCTCAAACGGATGAGAGAACTTGCGGTAGAAGGATCATCTGACACCTTAACTGACGATGACAGAACCTCTATCCAAGATGAAACCGACCAACTCCGCCAAGAAATTGACCGTATTTCCAATGACACTGAATATAACACTAAGAAATTACTCAATGGGGATAGTGGTTCTGCGACAGCCGTCTCTGGCACAAATTCAAATGCCATTAATACCTCATCGACTGCTGCTGGCAATAATACAGCATCGGGTGATTATACAGTACATTATACCAAGGTGGCCACTCAGGCAACTACAGGTCTTGCTACTTCAGCCACTTCTGGGATTACGTCTACTACTGCTGCTATGGGAACTGATTATGCCGGGGATATTAAAATTAACGGAACGACCATTACCCTTGCCTCTGATGACACCGTAAGTGGCGTCCTCGACAAAATTAATGCCCAAACGGGGACAACAGGCGTCACTGCGACCTTGGACACTAGTGATGCGAAAAATAATTATATTAAATTGACTGATAATACCTATGGTAGTGATTCTTCAATTACATTATCTGCTGATAGTAAAACACTAAAAGGTCTGTTTAATGCTGTGAAAAGCGATAGTACTGCAACTAGTGTTACAAACACTGGTACCGATGCGATCGGTACCATTAACGGATCAGCCGCTATCGCCAAAGGCAATACCTTAACGGCTTTTGACTTGACGATTACTGGTGATGATACAGCTCTTGCTAAGCTCGGTACGACTGCCGTCAGTTCAGTTGCTGATGCGCAGAAGAATTTAGATGCAGCCTTGACTACGAGTACTGATGCCAAAGTAGTCACTGCTAATAAAAACTATACTACATCAGTTACCGCGGCAGATGGTGCTAAGTCTACTTTAGCTTCAGCAACTACAGCTTTAGTTGCAGCTATTACTTCCGCAGATGCTGCTAATGGCGATACTAAGATGAAGACTGCTTATGATACTTATACTGCGAATCCGACCGGTGGTAATCTAACTTCATTAACAACTGCTTTGGGTGTTGGTACTAATACAGCTACTGCTGCTGGTACTGCTTTCAGTTCGGCCCTTACTGCTAGTACTAACGCTACTGCAGCTGTTACGACTACCACTACTGCTTTAACGAGTGCCATTAATGTTACTAGTGATGCGAATGTCACTGCAGCGCAAAATGCATTAGATGCTGCTAAGTCTTCTAGTGTTTCTGCTGATAATAAGTTAACGGCTGCTATTACGGGTAGTTCTGATAGTACTGTTACTGGGGCTAAGACGGCTTTGACGACTGCTATTAGTAATGCTATTGCTAATGGTACTGATAGCACTCTTACGGCTGCTGACACTGCATTAACTACTGATAAGGCCCTTAGCAATGCTGCTGCTACGGCTTTAACTGTCGCGACTTTAGCTGCTACAGATACTAAAGTAAAAGCGGCTAATACGGATTTAACTACTGCGATTACTAATACTACTGATACTACTGTTAAGGCTGCTGCTACTGCTTTAGCTACTACTACCGCCTTAAACTCTGCGATTAAAACCCTTAACGATGCTCCTACAACGACTGCTTATGCTACTTATAACGCAGCTGGTGGTGGGACTGTTGCTAATCTAGAAGCTTTAAATACTGCTATACAAGGTGCTGGTGCTGGTGCTGCTAAAACTGCTGCAATAGCTGCTTTAACGGCTTATACTAAAGCTAGTACTCCTACGGCTTTAACTGATGCTATCGCTGCCGCTGATGCTGCTAATGGTAATACTGCTATAAAAACTGCTTATGATGCTTATACTGCTACTCCGACTGCCGCTTTAAATACTGCTATACAAACTGCTATTAATTTAGGTAGTGGCACTACTAAAACTGATGCAACTGCTGCTCTAGCTGCTTATAATGCTTCTACTACTATAAGTACTACTAGCACTCAGGCTGATTTAAATTTTGCCATTGCTAATACGACTGATAGTTCTCTCAAAAGTGCTAATGATGCCTTAAATACGGCGATTGCAGCAGATAGTACTGATACTGGTTTAGCTGGCTTAGCTAATAAAGCGAAGTCTACAGCTATTACGACTACTGCGGCTCAAGATACGTATAACAACGCGGTCTCTAATACTACTGATACCAAGGTGGCGAAAGCGTCTGCCGCGTTAAGCACAGCGGTTACTAATACTTCAGATACAAAGCTGGCATTAGTAGCAGCTACCTCTGCAGCGGCTACTAATGCTTATGTGGCTACTGCTACTGTTAGCGTAGACGCCTCTACTGCCCTAACCTTCCAGGTGGGTGCAAACTCCAATCAGACCATGAATTTGTCCATTGGCGATTCTGATGCCAATAGCCTAGGGGTTGCCGGTGATAGTGCGACAACAGGTATTGATCTCAGCAGTACCAGTAGTGCGACGAAAGCCATCGCTATCATCGATGCAGCCATTAAGAAAATTTCTGCTGAACGTTCTAACCTAGGTGCTGTGCAAAACAGCCTAGAGAGCAATATCAATAATCTTGATACTGAAAGTGAAAACTTGACTTCCGCTGAATCCAATATCCGGGATACAGATATGTCGAAGGAAATGGCAGAATACACCAAACTAAGCGTTATCAACCAAGCGGCTACTGCCATGCTCGCTAAAGCCAACCAACAACCATCCAAAGTATTATCTTTGTTACAACAATAATTACAACTAAATAAAGGGTTGCCTCGTGTTGTGAGGCAACCCTTTATTATGTACTTGGGTCCGGTATTTCACTATAGAGGTATAAACAGAGTAGCCTGCAAGTACTTTGCAGGCTACTCTGTTTATACCTCTATAAGTTAAGCCTTTTGATCCACCAACGCACCGACATCATCCTTCATTTTAGCCACCATATCAAGAAGTTCATGAGCGGGAAATTCTTTGAGTACTCTGTGGGTTTTGCCATCCTCAACCTGTATCATTAAGGTATCAGTCCTGTTATGAAATACAAATTTGATATCCGTATTCATGGATTGCATAAAATTGTTTAATTCCTCAGTCACTTTTTTACATTGGTTTTCACTGGGCTGATTCTTATCAGCAGTCGTTCCCGTATTTTGCTGATTATCGACACTTTTTACAAGACTTATGGCAGACGCACTTTTAGCTGTACTCTCTGGTTGCGTATCCACCGGCTTAGCGACTACCGCTGTGGAAGCTACACTACTCGTAACACTGGTAATGCTCACCTCACGACACCCACCCTCCATATTTTATACATCTATCGGTTAACCTCAGTTACTTGCCTACTGCTTTATCACTGCGTACCTGTTTCATGGCCTGAAACCAGGTATCGCGAAATTCTGTTAACAATCTTTTGGCTTCTTCCAGCAGAATCTTATCTTTTTTTACATTGCCTTGAATTAGGCAATGTAATATATATTCGTCAATTCTCAGCCAATTTTTGGATATTTCGTATTTCATATCCAAGGTCAGCATAAATTCCCGCACGATATTTTGCGCCCGCATATTGGCAGCATGTGCCTTAGGGATATCCTTCTTGTCAATGGCCACAATGCTTTCTGTAACATAACGAATGGCTCCATTATACAGCATGAGCGTCAACTCTTCTGGCGATGCGGTCATGACTTGTTGCCTTTTATAGGCATTGGCAGTATGCGTAGCATTCATGACTATTCCCCCTTATGCCTTCAAATTTATCTATACAACAAAACAGCCTTTACTAAAAAAAGCTTAACTACGGCCAAAGATTACTCAGCCTTTGGCATTGATGCGACCGCCCCGCGCCAGTATCGTCCAAGGATTAACATACTGATTATTCACTTGCCGCTGAACCTTGCTATTTTTGAGTTCTGCGGCAATAAGCCGCAGCTCATTCATAGCGTCCTGCAAAACCTCTTTGCTGCGCTCGATGAGCCTCTGCTCCTGATTACTAACATCCCGCAGGAGCGGCGCTAGTATTTTCATTTTTTCCCAGCTTTGGTCTTTTGCCAATTGGTGATTCAGCGCAGCCAACTGCTTTAAGAGTACCTCTCTTTCGTCGAGCACCCGGCCTAAACCGTTCATTTCTCGCCGAGGGATAAAACGGTACTGTGTTTCCGTATTGGCAGCCAACTGCTTAAGTATTTGCAGTTTCTGATTTAGATAACAGCTTGCTTGTTCCCACTGCCCCATACAATCTCACTCCTTGAAAATCTCTCTAGCCAACTCAACTACTGGAACTGGAATCACTGGTTATGGATGAAAGCTGTGTATTCATTTTACTGATATAGGTTTCTAGGTTACTATATTTAGTATAAATTTTGTCTTCATAGTCATCCAGTCGTTTTTTTTCGTCACTCACTTTATCCTTTAACTTATCAATCTGATGGCTAAGAGTATTGTCCGTATCGGTGGCGTCGTTTTTAATACCTGCTTTTTCTAGTAATATGCCTTTATTGCCAGCGTTATCGCGGGTGGTAGAAATACTTTTCTGCAAGGTATCGTAAAGCCGATAAGCAATGCCTTCTTCCTTGTACCTGGTCGTCAAGTCTTTACTTGTCAGAGAACGTACAACGGAAGTTCCCGACAGGGATTTATCCTTACCATCCGTTGTCTTACTGGTAGCTTGCTGGGTAAAAAGATCCATAACCCCTTCTGGATCACTCTTAATGGCCGCCTTTAGCTTGGTTTCATCAATGGTTAGCTTACCTTTTTCACTATAGTCACCCGTACTGATGCCAATGCTGAAAATACTGCTGGACTGACCAGCAACTGAATCCGTTAAGGATGAGCGTAAGTCACTGATGAGGCTCGTCAAGGTAGAATCACTTGCTAATAGTCCTACTTTTGCTTTTTTTTCCCAATCGGTAATCTCATCATCACTCATGTCGTCTTTCTGATCTTGTGTGAGTGGTGGGTAGTCTGAATCATAGCTTGCGCTTAGTTCGGTATTGATGGTATCAATCAATTTATTATAATCATCCACGAAACCTTTGACATAGTCATACACGCTATCGCTATCTTTGGTTACGGTTATCGTGACTTGATTGGTCGTAGCGTCTGTTGACGTGATGTTGCCGTCCGCATCCTTCGTGTCAATAGTCGTCTTCTCGTTTGCGATATAGGTCACTCCATTCACTGTAATGGTGTTGGAGCTACGGGTCAAAGACTGACCATCTACAATTACCTTTGCATCTACACCAGCCGTGGATTTACCGAGCAACGCTGATAAAAAATTACTATTACTACTCGCATTACTATCACTACTCTCCGTTACTACTAACGTATTGCCTGCACCTGTATCGTTAGCCTTTAGCGTTAGCTTATCAGTAAGCTTGTCATATGACATGGTGACCCCGAGATCAGCTTTGTTAATTGTAGACATCACCTCAGAGAGCTTGTCGCTTTTGTCAAAGGTCATTGCCGTACCATTGATATTTAATTCGATCTGCCCGTCAGCATTATACGTGAGCGCTGTCGATAACTTACTGGAAATCGACGCTAGCGTATCGCTGGTGTCCAAGCGGTTAGAGACTACTGAACCACTGCCAAAGCCTAGCTTGGATAAGCCGCTGTTCGTTGCACCTGAAGAGGGGTCACTAACGCTAATGGCCTGCACACCACTATCTGCTACGGCTTTGATCGATAAGACTCCACTGGTTGCACTGACAGTAACTTTATTCTTCCCGACGGTATTATCAATTGCCGTTTGTAAGGTTGCAAGGTCTGTCACATTATCAAGCTTGACCGTTCGTTTTGTACCATCTAGGGTAATATCAAAGCTTTTGCCACTAAGGCTAGCAGTCGTCAAATCTGCTGCTGTCGTACCTTGAACATCCTTTGTAACACCGGTGCTACTTTCCAGGGTAGCGTTCGTAGCTAGTTGACTTACTGCTATGGTGTGTGTGCCTGCCGTAGCACTACTATTCGTCGTTGCTGAAACTGCATTATCATTGCTGGTCGCATTGTACTTCACATAATTACTGGTGCTCATTAGACTGGTGGACGAGGTTTGGCTGAAATATTTATCGCTAAAAGTTTGAATATCTGAGGTGACAGTACGGTATGCTGTTTGTGTCCATTCTGTCTTTTGCTCTTTTTGATCTAGCTTATTGTACTTTTTTGCCCGCTCAGCAACCATGGTTTGTTTAACAATAGAATCTACATCAAGGCCGGAAGACAAACCAGTAACCCTGGTTGTGCCATTGACCGTACTGACGTTTGTACTACTAGCCATTAACTTGCCCTCCTTCCTCTACAATAATCACATATAATCGAGTAGTGTTTTCGCGATTGCCTTTGAGCCCGCAGAAAGGGCGGCTTCATAAGCATTATTAGCACTAGTTTGCTCCGTTAAAGCCTCAGCCGTACCCACGTCCTGATTGCCACTTTGTAGGTCTTTATACGCATCATAGGTATCTTGCAGGGTATCAGTGGCATTGCCCACCTTGTTCATGCGAGCACCTAAGGTAGACTGGGATACAGTCAAACGACTTTGATCGGTTTTAAATTCGTCAATTAAATCCGTTATTGCTAGGGATTTTGTTGTAACAGCCACCTTACCTGACGCGTCGTAGCCAGTTGTTTTATAGCTGGTATCACCGCCTAGTGCCAGCAGTAGTTTATCGATGGTATTAAAAAGATTACTAGTACCTTGACCGATAACATCCTGCCCCTCCGTATTAACGGTAACTTTGCTGTTAGAGCCGATGGTGTAATTAATATTTTGTTTTGTACTAATTACCGCTGTAGCGAGGATATCAGAAGTATTCTTCCCAGCGGTCGCTACATCTGTTAACGCAGTAGTAGCCGCAGCAGTGCCATAAGCAGTAACGGCCGCTTCTAGCGCATCAGAAGTAGTTTTCGCATTCGCAGCCGCCTTAGCCTTGGTAGTATCATTAGGAGCCGCATCTGCAGCAGTCTTGGCCGTGTCATAGGCATCCTTAGCCTGAGTCGCCGCATCCGTTAAAGTAGTCGCAGCGCCATAAGTAGTCACAGCCGCGGCCAGAGTAGCAGAGGTATTCTTAGCCTGAGTCGCCGCATCCGTTAAATTAGTCGCAGCACCATAAGTAGCCCCAGCCGCAGCCAAAGTATCAGAAGTATTCTTAGCCTGAGTCGCCGCATCCGTCACATGAGTCGTGCCACCATAAGTCGTCACAGCCTTTGCCAGCGTAGTAGCAGTAGTCCTAGCCGCTGTTGCCACGTCCGTTAAAGCAGTAGTCGCCGCATTACTACCATAATTAGTAACAGCCGCGGCTAATATATCAGAAGTATTCTTAGCAGCAGATGCTGCAGTAGCCTTCGCAGGATTAAGGGGATCAGCAGCAGCAGCAGCCTGCGCAGTAGTATAGTCATTATCGGCAGCTACCTGAGCATCAGTTAATTTAGTAGTGGCTCCATACTTAGTAACAGCCACAGCTAATGTATCAGAAGTATTTTTAGCATCTACCGCCACGGTTGTTAAATCAGTAGTCGCCGCTGCTGCACCATAAGTACTAGCGGCCGTAGCGAGGGTATCAGAAGTAGTCTTAGCAGTGCTCGCTGCATCTGTTATCGGATCATAGACGTTCGTAGAGTTGCTGTTATAGTAAGCTTTGATATCCTCATCAGATATATCAGCTGATACCACACCGCCAAGACTCAAGCTTTTCCCTTTAAAACTTACACTATTGCCAATCGTAGTCGTCTCCGACGTATAAGGTTCTTCACTGGTGCTGTAACCACCAAAAACATAGCGGCCACTATGATCCGTATTCATCGTCGTAATAATCTGTTCCCGTAGTGTTTCAACCTTGGTTTTGATACTTGCCCGGTCATCGTCACTACAGGTATCACTCGCCGCCTCGGTCGTCAAATCTTGTAATGATTTGATCTCGTCATTCAAGCTACTCAAAGCCGTATCTGTCGTCTTCTGCCAGCTATCGGCAGCCTTATTGTTGTCTTGGTATTGAGATGTCTGAGAAACATAGCTACTGTAGGTTATCGACCGCGCAGCTACCACTGGATCATCGGACGCCGACTGAATCTTTTTTTGGGATGAATTAGCCTCATTGGCCTTGGCTAGCCTATTTTCAGCTTTATTAATATTCCACAGGGTGTTGGCAATTGTCATACTATTGGTGATGCGCACAAAAAAACCTCCTTTCTAAGTATTTACCATATCGAGGGTGGCTTGGTATATCTCATTCCAAGTGGTAACTGCCGAAGCCGACGCATTATATGCGGATTGATATTTAGTCATATTCGTCGTCTCTTCGTTCGTATTAACGCCCGATACGGAAGATCGGCTACTCTCAATATATTTTGTAATGGTACTCTGACGGCTAGATTCCGTTTTTGCATAAGCGCTAGCGTTGCCCACATTGGAGATGATGGAACTGTATAACTCTGCTACCGTCGAATGACCAGAAACATCAGCGCTCCCCCATATTTTAACCAGGTCAGCAATATTGTCACTGTTACCCTCAGTACCAGTAGCTGAGGCTGTCGCAATCTTACCAGTATCCTCTTGAACGTCCTTTGATACTGTAATATTCGCGGCCGTAATATTTTTGTATACCGAATCTGTATCTGAGCCACTGGCCATCAGATCAGCTGAGGACTTGTTTTCGTAGGAGAAGAAACGAACATCCGTGCTACCATCCTGGCCTACTCCATCAGCATTACCGTTATAGCTGGTACTGCCATCAGTAACGCCTTCATTAAAGGCCTTGGCAAAGGTCTGGGTAAAGGTATCTAACTGTTTGGTGTAATAGGGAATTCCTTTGTTATCTGAACTGTTACCATCCCGCACCCCAAGATATCCGCCTAGTGCACCAGAAGTGCCTGTATCCACATCCATGCCAGTATCCCCATTGCGGATACCGTACATCCCATTCTGAGCACTGTTCGTATCAGTGACGGTATAACATTCCAGTTTTGTGGAATCATTGCCACTCACCAGATTGGTGTCACCAGCCGTGATAGTAAGAGCACCATCATCCGTTTTTGTTACGTTGATACCAACTAACCCCGACAGATCATCAACCACAACTCCTCGCTCATCCTCGAGCTCATTGGTGGAAGCGCCAGAAGCTTTTGCCACCGCGATCTTCTTGTTAAGGTCGGCAATCTGCTTGGTATCCGCGTTGATTTTTGTCACTGTTGTCTTAACCTCGCTGTTGACATCATTACGTAATTGGGTCAGATCCGTTGCTGTCTGATTAAGAGTCGTACAAAGATTTTCAGCATCTTGTAGCACCGTCTCCCGCACTGAGGTATCGTTAGTGTTGCCAGACAGCGTCCCTAAGTCTGTGTTAAAGGTCTCTAGCTCTTTACTTATGGAATCGGAATCGGTGGTACTGAACACAGACTCTATTTGTGACAAGTAAGAGGACTTAGTAGCAGTTTTATTTGAAGCAGAATTTTCCTGCCAATATTTCTGATCAAGACGGTCGCTACGCACTCGATCAACAGAGGTAACAGTTGCCCCACCACCGACGAGGCTACTACTATACACAGCAGCCGGACCTACGGACGTCTGATTCACGATTTGCCTTGAGTAGCCTTTTGTATCGGTGTTACTCTGATTACTAGTGGTCGTCGCCAGCCCGATCTGACTGGCAGACAAACCACGACCTGCAATACTAAGCCCCATGAAAGTTGAAGCCATAATATTACTCCCCCCTTATTTCAGCCCAGATCTTTAATTAAGTCCGCAAGCAAGCTATCGATGGTACTTAGAACCTTCGAATTGGCTGTGTAAGCTTTTTGATACATCATCATGTTCGACAGTTCCTCATCAAGGGAAATACTTGAAACAGACTGTCGCTGGTTGTCGATTTGCGTGACTAAGGATGTTTGAGTTGTATAATTACTTGCCGCCGTATCTCCTGCAGTCCCCACCCAGGTAGTCGTTGCCTTATAAAAACCAGTAATATCTACAGCTAGACCATCACTCTGATATAAGGTGGTATCGCTGGCAAGATCATGAATCTTATTGGCAATTGTATTATCACTATCGGTGCTGCTAGACCCTGCAACTAGCTTGCTCGCATCTGCGGTTAGCTTAGTACTTACCTGTATATTAGTAATACTCAGTGGTTGACTTGCGTCCACAGTGGTGAAAAAATCTTGACCTGCTTCCCCATTACTGTCCACACCAGCTGTTTGCAGGGCATTAACCTTAACGGCCAGCGTTGTAATCAAATCATTGATTTGCTGGCGCATGGTGCTAATCGAGCTGGTGCCCGTGGTTTTTGAATCATAGGGAATACTGCTAGAATCAATGGTTTCATAATCGGTCTGGTCGGCGTCTTCTAGATACGCACCAATGCTCCCACTCTTAATCGTAGCTACCCCTTTGGAATCGGCCCACTTCACCGTCAAAGGGTCGGTCGTTGTCCCGCTACCGTCAATAACTAGCTTATTAGCCTTACTTCCATTCACCAATGTTGCTCCATCGAGGGTAACTTGTAGCGTTCCACTGGATTCACTGGTACTAATATTGGCTAAGGCCGACATATTATCCAGTAACACATCCCGTTGATCTCGTAGGTAGCTGGCCTCAGTGCCGTTCACTTCGGCTTTACTAATTTGCTGATTCAAATCGGCAACTTGCCCCGCAAGGTCATTAAGGCTGTCTACTCCATCTTTTGCCCCATTCACAGCATCTGTCTGCAATTGCTGCAATTGTTTGTCGATACTAGTCAGTGTGCTGACTAGTGAAGTGCCAGCAGTCACCACTGCATCACGATTAGTGGCCGAACTGGAATCGGTAGACAAAGTTGACCATGCCGTAAAAAAGCTGTTAACCTCCTGTTGCACACCAGACGAGCCAGTTGTCGAGTCAGTTGTCGAATCTGCAGTAGTGCCCGAATCATATTCAACCAGTATTTCATCAATATATTCCAAATTGCCACTTTTCACTGAGTCATAAGAGCAATCAGCATTCTGGGTGCGATAGGTGCTATCAAGATATTTATCCCGCGCTCGCGTGATAGATTCCACACTGACGCCAGTTCCCATGGTTGTCCCACCGGACGTGATCGTAGTCTTGTCGACGGCGCTCACTCGTACCCGTGAAGCTCCAGTGGTATCTACATTAGCAAGATTGGTGCTTGTTACTGCTAGGGAGGCTTGATTAACATACATTCCCGAATAAGCAATACCATAGGTTCCGAAAGACGACATACGCCTACCTCCAATTAAGTAGATGTTAATATCCAATTGCTAGCTCATTGAGTTAGTTATATTAACCTTTCATGCTGATGATCGTCTGCATCATTTCATCAGAGGTGGAAATAATCTTGCTGTTGGCCTGATAGGATCTCTGGGCAATCATCATGTTACTGAATTCTTGGGCCAAATCCACGTTCGACATTTCTAGGGTACTAGTGCTGAGGGAACCAGAACCGCCACTACCAGCAGTAGTAACATTAGCATCACCCGAGTTGGAACTAGCAGCATACAGACTGCTACCGATTTTTTCTAGCCCTCCCGCATTACTAAAAACAGCTAACGCCAGTTTCCCTATTGCCTGAGTTTTACCATTACTGTAGCTACCTGTAATAGTTCCATCACTACCAATAGCGATGCTCTGACGTTCTCCTGATGCATACCCATCAGCAGTATCTGTCACTGCACTCGCACTACTACTACTACTGGCCGAGGTCGAAATAGTGGAAAAGTCCAACTTAACATTAACATCAGCAGTAGCGCTAGTAGTACCACCAACCGTCACTGCAAGGGTAGGGGTAGTATTACAAGTTGTTGAAGCGACAGTAACAGTCGTAGTACCTGCTTGCCAGCCTGATGTCGGTGCCGTTAAACCGATGTTTCCAGATGCTGTCGCAAAGGTAGCTACGCCATCAGTGGAAGTTACTGCCGTATAAGTGTTCCCAGCAGTGTCCGTCATCGTAATATTGCCGGAACCAGTAGTACCACTTACTGTGATGGTATAAGTATCTGCTGGGACAGCAGACCCAATCGTAACATTGCTAGCCTTGTAACCAGCGTCAGTAGTACCAGCAGTGACTGTTGCAGTACTGGTCGTGGCAGAGGTCATTATTTTACCATCAGAATCAAACTTCACATAGCCACTAGCAGGCGCGGTTACCGTTCCATCGGTAGAGGTGGCTGACCAGGACCAAGTGGTAGTGTTGTTAGTGGAATCAACCGAATACTTTTTCCAGCTAATACTAACGTCATTTTCATTGCCTTGTGCATCATATACTTTGACTGTGGATTTCTGATCTGCTGTTGCGGCAGAGTCGATGCTGGTGGTTTTGGTAGAGTCCAGACTGCCACTAAATTCAGCCTTAGTTGTGGCTTTTGCCGCCATAATGGTTTTATCACCGTTATAACTGTCGGTGTTAACATTCAGAGACTCAGCCTTAGCGTTAGCGTCGTAGACATAGTTACCATTAGTATCTACTGTATATTTCTCCCAGCCACAAACTTTATTGCCATTCACTGTTATATTCCCAGCATCATCTATGCTTAAATTACCAGCTCGAGTATATTGATATTCGCCTTTTGCTCCGCCCTGTACAATAAGGTAACCTTCACCACTAAGCGCTACATCTGTAGCTACACCTGTTGACGAGGAGCTACCTACTGTCAGAATATTGTCTATACTGCCAACACTGGTGCCTGATCCCACTTGCACTGAATTGGTACCACCTGTAGTTGCCGTGGTACTAGAACCAGCTTTTATGGTCTGGCTGAGCAGATCACTAAAACTGACCCGTTGGGCTTTGTAACCTGTAGTGCTGGTATTAGAGATATTATTAGCGATTACATCAAGGCTTGTTTGTTGAGCTTTAAGCCCCGATAGCGCTGCAGACATTGCAGTACTCATAAAAAAACGCCTCCCTATATTTTTTTGCTGTTAAAAATTAGCTGTCAGCCTCCCATATAGGGTCCAGCTAACGCGCTGAGTATCACTCTAACACTGCAGCTCATTAAGCAGTCGTTGTCGTTGCATTTTCCACATTAGTTATAGAATCAAAATTTACTTTGCTATTGCCAATGGTGACATAAGTGTTACTACCAGAAATAGTCACCGCACTCACTGTTCCAGTACCTGTTTTAGTAGCACCAGATGAATCCGTAGTAGAATAAGTGGCTTCCTTACCAATTAAACTGTAGGCTGCGTAATTGTTTAATGTGCCCTTTATGTCATTTAAGGAAGACAAAGAGCTGATTTGAGCCTCTTGAGATACATACTCAGTGGCACTGACCGGGTCAGAGGGATCTTGATATTTTAGTTCTGCTGCCAGTACGGTAAGGAACTCATTCGTGTCTAAAGTGTTGCTCGAACTGTTCTTATTGCTTGTGGTGTAGTCATTTGTTACCGTAGTATTGGAACTGACGGCTGATATAGTACTCATTTATTTCTCCTCCATTATTGTCGAATAATTATTTTCATAACCCAGTATCGCAAATGTATATTTAGTTTTTGTTTAGAAAAGTTTACTTAAAAAAATATAATACACATTTTCCGATTTATCTTGCTGAATTTATCTAAAAATAAAGAACATTCCTATCTTCATATTTTCAAAGGATTTTCAAAGAATAGAATCCGATATGATCATAAGGAAATGGGAAAGTGGGGGGGGGTTAATGTCAATTGCAGCAGTCAGTAGCCAAGCATTACAATCTAGCCAAAGCGATAAGTGCAGTCTCTTCAACATCATCAGAAGTAGCTACATCAATTGACCTATCCGCATAAAGAAATAGACCCCTACCAGCTTGGCAGAGATCTATTTTCCTTTTTATTTTTATTTTCATCGTAAAGGAGAATTATTAATATGAGTATTTCAGCCATTAGTAATAATACAACACTTGCTGCTTATACCGCTGTTCAGCAAGCACAACAAACAGAGCAGAAACAAACAACTGATACTACAAGTATCGGAGCCGCAGCGATTGCCGATCTAAGTAGTGATGCCATCAGTAGTACATCTTCAGCTACCCAAAGCGGCGGTAGTGGATCTACTACTACGTGCGCACAAGGCAAAGGAGCATGCACCAGCTGTGGTCAATGCGGCAAAAAATCAGCCACCGATCAAACTCAAAAGCAAAGCACTACAACTAACCAAACTACGGGAAATTCTCCTATGGCAACTGCCATTACCGCTTACGAAATGACTTCAAGTAAGCTATAAAAACGATTATTGATATAGGATCAAAGAAGACTTGGCTTTTCGCCAAGTCTTCTTTGATCCTATACGCTTTAACTAACTTCACTTACAATACAATTAATTTAATGCTTTAATTTAATCTTATATAAAGCCTCTTTCTAAACGATTTTATAATATTAACTGTGTATAGTAGTAAGTATTGATTGTAGACCATACACATATTTAATTTAAAAAAACAGCTATAATGGAGGGTGATGGGTGGTGAATTGCAACTTGATAGAATTTTCTAAGTTTTTGCCTCATAAGCAAGTTAGTATCGACTGCGAGGCTGCTAAAAGGTATTTTATTAGTGAAGTTTTACCTTACGTTTGTGTGACGAGCGTGCAAAGGTTAATCATTGCAAATGCTTCTGCCGATACAAATTTGGTACGACTGGAAATGATGAGAATGTACGTTGAGTCGGAATTAACGAGGCCAAATAATACAAATAATTTAAAATTATTTTTTCAAAGCCCTAGCTAAATGAGATTGGTACTGCTGCAATCTCAAGAATAAGGAAGACTTGGCTTGTGCCAAGTCTTCCTTATTCTTGCATCAATCAGTTATGTTATCTTTTTGATTCTTATTCATATCTAAGGGCATCAATAGGATCAAGCAATGCCGCTTTGCGAGCAGGGTAGATGCCAAAAAACAAACCAATCATGACGGAAATACTAAATGCAGCAATGATGGCAAGAGAGGAGATAACCGGATTCCAACCTGCCACGAGAGAAACCACATAGGCTCCAGCCACGCCCAGACAAATACCGAATAAACCACCAGTGACACTGATCACGATGGCTTCAATCATAAATTGTAGAAGGATATTATTATAAGTTGCACCCAGTGCTTTTCTGATGCCGATTTCTCGTGTTCGCTCGGTCACTGACACCAGCATGATATTCATAATACCGATGCCGCCGACGAGCAAAGAAATCGCCGCAACACTACCCAAAAACAAGGTCAGGGTACTGGTGGTTTCCTTCATAGTACTCATCAGCGCCGTTAGATTACGTACGGAAAAATCATCATCATCCTTGACTGCTAGGTGATGACGCTTTCTTAACAACGTCGTAATATCTTTTTGTACCTGATCCATTACTGTATCACTTTCTGCCTGCACATTGATATTATTCAGGTACGTTATACCGATAAGGCGTTCTTGAGCGGTAGTTAACGGTATAATGACTGTATCATCCTGATCCTGCCCCATAGAAGATTGACCTTTGCTGGCCAGCACCCCGATCACACGAAAAGGGGCTTTACCAATACGAATGGTCTGTCCTACCGGATTGATGTTGCCAAATAGATTAGTGACCACCGTTTGCCCCACCACCGCCACCCGGGCCCGTGAATCATCTTCACTGGTGCTGAAAAATCGGCCCGAAGCAATCTTAAAGCCCTGAATTGACATATACTCCGGTGTAGCCCCTTGCACCTTACTATTCCAATTCTGCTTGCCTAAAATGAGCTGGTACTGACTGGAGACGAGGGGTGCTACATACTTTATGCCACTAATTTGCTTTCCAATGGCTTTGGCATCTTCGTTGGTTAATGTAATATTAGATCCAGCCGCCGCCTTTACGCTACCAGGTGATGAGGAGGCCCCAGGCGCGACAATGAGCAGATTGCTACCTAAACTGGCAATGGAGTTCTGTACTTTTTGCTGCACGCCGAGTCCAAGAGACACCATGGCAATGACAGCACCAACGCCAATGATGATCCCCAGCATGGTAAGCATGGCGCGGAGTTTATTGGCCCTCAGCCCTTCAAAGGCAATTAAGATACTTTCCCAGAACATGCTCTCGCCCCCTTTTTCTTTTCATCGCGGACAAATTTACCGTCCCGCACATGGAGTATCCGGCGAGTGAATTCTGCAATTTCCGGTTCATGAGTAACCAAAATAATCGTCCGTCCCTGGTCATTTAGATTACAAAAAATCTCCATGATTTCGTTACCGGCTTTGGAATCCAGATTACCCGTAGGTTCATCAGCCATGATAATAGCAGGACTATTAACCAGGGCCCGAGCAATGGCCACACGCTGCCGCTGTCCCCCAGACAATTCATTGGGGCGATGGTCCTTGCGATCCTCTAAACCAACCATCCTTAACGCCCGAACTGCAGTTTCCAGCCGCACTGTCTGCGTCAATCCAGCATAAACCATAGGCAGGGCCACATTTTGCAACGCCGACATCCGGGGCAACAGATTAAAATTTTGAAAGACAAAACCTATCTTTTGATTGCGGACAATCGCTAGTTGGTCATCATTTAAATTGGCAACCTCTTGCCCATCTAAGCAATAAGATCCGCTAGTAGGGCGGTCGAGGCAACCAATAATATTCATTAACGTGGACTTACCTGATCCTGATGGTCCCATGATAGCAGTCATTTCTCCGGCGACAATATGCAGGGATATACTTGCCAATGCATGCACTATGGTATCTCCCATATGATATACTTTCGTTACATTCGTTAGAGCAATAGTCATGATTTCCTCCTGCTTTTACATTGGTGGCGGCCCTTGGTTCTGATTAGCTGTAGGCGTTTTCGCCTTAGCTACAGGTATAACAATCTGATCACCTTCATTTAATCCGCTGATGATTTCTACATTTTCATCGTCTGTTAACCCAACCTTGACGGCTGTGCTTTGTTTTTTGCCATTGACCATTACTTCCACATTTTTCTTCCCATTTTCTTCCTGAATGGCGGCCAGCGGCACCACTAACGTATTTTTGCGTTCACCAATAGTAAGGATGACCCTGGCGGTCATCGTTGGAAATAACAAGTCTTCTGGCGAATCAACCCTAATATATACTGGATAATAAACTACATTGGAAGAAGTGGTGGCATTACGTGAAATGCTCGTCACCTGGCCGGTAAAGGTTTTATCGGCTTGTGCATCCACTGTAAATGAAACCTGTTGCCCCACCTTTATTTTACCAATATCCGTTTCATCAATTAAAGCCTTAATTTGCATGTTGGACATATCTGCAATTGTCAACAGTGACTGAGCCGCAGAAATACCCTGCACAATGGTCTCTCCAGCAGGGGTCGGCGTACCAACCACCATGCCGTTAACAGGCGAAGTGATTACATAATATCCTAACTGGGATACATTATTATCGTACGTAGCCTGAGCTGCCAGGTAATTTGCCTTATCCGTATCCACTAGTTGAAGAGCTACGGCACCCATCGCCGCCAGTTTTTGGGTACGCTCGTAGACAACAGCAAGATTTGCCAACGTGGCCTGATATTGAGCAACTTGCGCTCTAATAGCAGTATCATCAAGTACCAGTAACACCTGTCCTGCATTTACAATATCATTTTCCTTCACTCGGACCTCAGTAATCAGTCCTGTTACCCGTGAACTAATTGTGATCGAATTTACGGCTTGAACCGTTCCAGTGGCGGAAACAACGGATTTGATGTCCCCCCGCCCCACTTCCCTTGTTGTCCCAGTAGCAACGACGGTCTTACTTTTATTAAGGTAAGTCACCCCACCTGCTACTATCAGCGCCAAAACCACTACACCGATCAACCATTTCTTATATTGCTTAACTTTTTGCCAAATCATAAATACCACCCTATTCTTAATTAAATTCTATATCGCAAAGCATTCAATCCCCATTGGACGATCATCTTTTATTATAAAGGATAATTGTTACAGTTTTGTCACAGAAATATATAGATATGCAATTTTTCAATCCTACTGATTAACATTATTCGTTGACTTCTCCCCCCATACCCTATATCCTGAAATAAAAGTAAGCTTTGGCTTGCACCATCAAGGATGTTCGACTGCTAACGCATCAAACAAAACATCACATGGTTGTTGAAGCAACCTGTGCCTGCTTTTCATCAAATGATAAGGAGACTAACTCAATGAGGCAAACAATTTTAATTGTTGATGATGAACTACGCATTAGAAAGTTAGTTGCTGATTTTCTGCTGCGCGAAGGTTATAGCATCCTGGAAGCTGCTAATGGGCGCTGCGCTTTGGATATCTTGTCTCAGGATAAAGTGGATCTGGTTATCTTAGATGTCATGATGCCAGAACATGATGGCTGGACAGTATGCAGGGAAATTAGAAAAACAAACAATATTCCCATTATCATACTGACGGCCAAAGCTGAAGAAGTCGATCAACTCTTTGCCTTTGAGATAGGTGCTGATGAATATGTCACCAAGCCCTTCAGTCCCAAGGTTTTGACAGCGCGCGTAAATGCTCGTTTTCGGCGACTAGAAAAGGATAAAACAACCATCTATGGGGGACTGGAAATCAATACAACAGCTCGGCAAGTTTCAATTAGCAATCGTTCCCTAGATTTAAGCCCCAAAGAGTATGAGCTCCTTACCTATTTGGCTGAAAACAGCGGCAAGGCCTTAAGCCGTCAACAAATTTTAAATCAGGTATGGAACTATGAGTATTTTGGCGACCTACGAACGGTAGATACACACATCAACAGGCTTAGAACAAAATTAGCAGATAAAAGCCCTCTTGTTCAAACAATAAGAGGATATGGTTATCGCTTTGAGGTAGAAAAATGACTTTCTCAATTCGCACAAAACTCTTTATGATCTTAAGTGGTCTCATGCTTTTTTTTGTACTATTGTCCTTAGGCTTGACCCATATTGGCTTACAAAAATTTTATATTTGGCAAAAAAAAGACCTCCTAATCACTAGCAGTATAGGTATCAATGACTTATACCGTGGAAATCCGGATGAAATAGCATTAGAACTAGAGCGCGTCGCAAACACCCTAGGTGCGGGGATTATGATCTTTACTAATGAAAATACTCTTAAGTATAGCTCTTTTATCCCTCCCAGTAAGCAACGACTTACTGATCTTTTCCCCCCACCTCCCCCATCACTCATAAAAAATACCGAAATAATCGATAGTCAAACCATCTTGGAAATGGAGCAAGACCAGAGTCTAAAAATTAATTTCATGGTTCTCAAACATCAGATGAACAATAAGGACGTCTTAATCCTCAGACAACCACTAGCCCCTATCTCAGAAAGTGTTACCGTAGCAGCCCAATTTATTGTATTGACTGGCATATTATCCATATTAGCTGGATGCTTTTGGGCATTCTTCTTCGCGAAAAAAATTACTCTCCCTATCTTAGAGTTAAATCGCATCGCCCAAAGCATGTCACAACTTAACTTCTCGCAAAAATGCACCATGAATCGCAGCGATGAATTTGGCGAACTTGGCAAAAGTATTAATCATTTGTCCGACCAGCTTGATACCGCCATCTCAGAGCTCAATCAAAAAAACGCACAACTCATGGCTGATGTAGAAAAAGAGCGCAAACTTGATAAAATGCGCAAAGACTTTGTATCTAGTGTTTCTCACGAACTTAAAACTCCACTCTCACTCATCCTCGGCTATGCGGAGGGATTGAAGGAAAATATAGCCCAAGATGAAAGCAGCAAAAACTACTATTGCTGCGTCATCATGGATGAAGCTGAGAAAATGGATAAACTTGTGAGAGACTTACTTAATCTATCGCAAATTGAATCAGGGTTTTATCAGCTGAAGAAGAGTGATTTTGACCTTTCAATCCTACTAAGTGACATATCCCTCAAATATCTTACTATTTTAGCAGATAAAGGTATTACACTAACGATAGATAAAAAAGTTTGCTTGGTTAATGGAGATATCTTACGTATTGAGCAGGTTCTGCTCAATCTATTGAATAATGCGCTTGAGCACACCGAATTTACCAAGACCATTAAAATATTTGTTAAAAATATGGAAGATTGTAAAAGAGTCTTTGTTTATAACTCTGGACAACAGATACCTGACGAAAGCCTAGACAAAATATGGACAAGTTTTTATAAAGTAGATAAAGCTCGTACAAGAGAATACGGCAGATATGGTCTAGGTCTATCAATTGTCCGCGCCATTCAAGAATTACACGGCTATCCTTATGGTGTAGAAAACACGAACGACGGTGTTCTGTTTTGGTTTGATCTTGGTATGGCAAAAATCATAACCCATCCAGCAACATAACGATAATTGCTGAAAATAAAAAATCATTTTCTTAATATTGCACAGTCTTTTTTATCGTTGTCCTTGATAAAGAACCACTCATTTTAAAATGAGTGGTTCTTTTGTATAACATTATACTTATCTTTATGGAATGCCGTAATAGTCTGCTTACAATCTTACCGTTCTGTATGTATACAGCAGTTGCCGCATTCAGGACCTCCTGGTTTTCCGTGAGGAAGCATTCCTTTAATGATTCTATTTTATTTTTATTATACGGGAGAATTGTTACAGTTTTGTCACAGTACATTGTATGTATGCTATATTCTTCTTTCTTTATTACCCAATATTAGTAAGAGTGGAGGGGTGTATTGATGCTTCCAAAACCGTATGATATTTTAGCTGACCTTGCGAATATTAGAAGAATATAACATATATACAAATTGTTGTAACAATAATGTAACAATTGTCCTTTATAGTTAAGAAGATAGTATCGTCAGCGAAAGGAAATTAGTTATTATAATAAATGGAAAAAATTTTTAAATAGGAGGTTAAGTTTTGAAAGATTCCAAAGGTATCATGACCAAATTATTAATACCAATTCTCACATTCGCTCTCAGCCAACCGGTACTGGCTGCGCCCATTGAATTGTCCCTTGATAACAGCATCGCATTGGCGCTAAAAACTAATCCAAATATGAATATCGCGAGCTCCGGTAGAGAGAAATCCTACTGGGCAGTAAAACAAGCGAAGGCGGGCAAAGGGATCAGCCTGGATTTTATCCATAGCGACAAACGCTATAATACTCCGCCATCATATCTAAATAGCTACACAAAATATTACTATTTCACCAAGTTTGATAACAGCCTTTCCCTCAGTCTGCCGATTTATTCCGGCGGTAAATTAGAGAGTCAAATCCATCAGGCCAAGGAAAATCTCAACGTTTCTGACCTCAATATCGACGTTACGAAGCAACAAATTAAACAAACCGTTACGACCTACTATTTTAACGTTCTGCAATACCGCAACGCATTGCAAATAAGCCAAGAGACCGTTGATAACTATCTCAACCACCTGAACAACGTTCAATTCCAATATAATGCTGGTACAATTGCCAAATTAGACGTGTTGACAAGTGAGGTTTCTCTGGCCAATGGCCAGAATAGCCTGATTAAAGCTCAGAATAATTATGCCTTAGCTGTGGCCACTCTCAACAACGCTATCGGTCTACCACTGGATAGTGAAATAAATTTAAACGAAGATCTCAAGTATGAACAATACTCCCTGTCCCTTAAGGATTGCGAGAAATACGCGTTGGCTAACCGGCCGGAGATGGTCCAGTATCAAGCGAAGATTGCCATCGCCTTGGACGATAACAAAATTGCCAAAAGTGGCTACCAACCGGTGGTTACGTTCGCTGCAACAGAGGATTGGTATGACAAGGAGCTTGCTGGCTCAAATCATAATAATTGGTTGGTAGGCCTTACCGCCTCGTTTAACCTATTTGACTCAGGTCTCGTCAACTCCAAAGTCAATCAGTCCAAAGCCAGTTTAGATACGGTACAGCAGCAGGCTCGGCAGGAGCGTGATACTATATTATTGGAAGTCCGCCAGTACTATCTAAGTATGTATGAAGCCGAAAAACGGATTGATACGAGTAAGGTAGCGGTGGATCAGTCCACGGAGAGTCTAAAGATTGCCGAGCTTCGTTATGCCGCAGGCGTTGGAACCAATCTTGATGTCCTTGACGCATTATTGGCGCAGAACACCGCCAAAACCAATTATATTCAGGCTTTGTATGATTACAATACCAATAAGTCGCAATTGGACAAAGCCATGGGTGTGGCGGTGAAATAAAAATTTATATTTCATAATAAGGGAGAGAATAAATGAAGATGAGAAGACGTATTAGGCCTTTAGTCATTGGGGCTATCTTTATTATAAATGGTCTACTTAGTGCTGACCCTTTAGCATATGCTGCAGACTTTACGGGTAAAACGATTGACAATATTAGCATTAGTGATAATAAAAAAATTCTAGAAAGTAGTATTATTGCAGTGGTCAAACTTAAACCAGGCGATACATTTAGTGACGAAGCAATTCAACAGGATATGCGGGCTATTTACGCACTGGGTAACTTTTATGATGTACAAGCCAATTTCATTGAAGTGCCAGCAGGTATTAAGGTGGTTTATTCTGTTACAGAAAAAACAGATGTACAAAATATTATCTTTAAAGGCAATACAAAAGTTTCTACGGAAAAACTGCAAAGCTTCGTTGCAGGGATAAAAGGTAATCTCATCGATAATAAGATTCTAAATGATAAATCACGGGCTATTGAGCAATATTACCACGATCAAGGATATATCTTAGCCAAGGTGAGTAATATAACAATGGATCCAGATGGAATGGTTACTATTGTCATCAATGAAGGTATGGTTGAAGGGATTATTATTAAAGGCAATGAAAAAACAAAAACCAATGTCATTACTCGTGAAATAAATTTAAAAAAGGATGAACCATTGAACGCTAAGGATGCTAAGCGAAGTATACAGAAAATTAATAACCTGGGCTTCTTTGAGGATGTAAACATAAAGCTTAATCCTGGTAGAGAGCTTAATGCCATTATCGTTGAGATTGATGTTAAAGAACAAAAAACAGGGACATTTACGATTGGTGGAGGTTATAGCAAAAACGACGGAATGGCAGCGATCATCACTGTTGGTGATAGCAATTTTAAAGGCTCTGGCAATAAGGTTAATGTAAGCTTCCAACACGGTTATTCCAGTATTGCTGGCACAGGTTGGGATTTGAGCTTTACCAATCCCCATATAGATGACAAAAAAACTTCATTAAGCGTTGACTTTTTTAACTCAGTCAATAGCATAAGTGACTATGGCCTTAATGGTGATAACACAACTCTTCGTTCAACTTATTATCGAAGATCCCGGGGATTTAATATTTCCATCGGACGCCCACAAGGTGATTATGTCAGGAATTCTGTTACCTTTACCAAGCGAAAAGACAGCTATCTAGAATATTATTCCGGCCCAGTAGATTATTTAGCCGCGAGTAGTGCCACGACGTACAATGAAAACTATAACACCTCTTATCTCCACGATAATTTTGGTGAGGTTCATAGTGTGACTCTATCGAAAGTATCTGACACTCGTGATAATGTTTTTGACGCGACAGAAGGGAAGCGGTTTGCCCTCACTAGTGAATTTGCTGGTCGAGCGCTTGGCGGTCAATTCAATTTCAATAAGTACATTTTTGACGGACGTCAATACGTTAAAGTCGGAAGAAAACAAACCATGGCCTTTCGTGTAACAGCTGGTTCTGCGGTAGGAGGTGTGCCTGATGCCAGCAAGTTTATTGTAGGCGGTAGCGATACGTTGCGCGGTTATAAAGATAATGAATTTAAAGGGGACAAGCAATTTACAGCTTCAATCGAATATCGCTATCCAGTTATGAATAAAGTGCAAGGCGTCATTTTTACTGATGCTGGTAACGCTTGGGATGGAGATTACAAATTGAACAATCTAAAGTACAGTATTGGAACTGGTCTACGTATCAATACACCGATTGGCCCCATACGCCTTGACTATGGATCTGGCAGTGAAGGCGGTCGATCTCATTTTAGTTTTGGTACTCAGTTTTAACAGCTACTTTTTCTTCCCCATCTAGACCCTTTAAGCAAAAACTTCATTATCACAAACGGTAGTATTTTCGTGTGCTTTTTTTCTTCAAATTACATTATATACGATTTAGGAAATTGCAAAAAAACGAAAAGAGCTGTCGCCAGCGATAAATTTATATCGCTAATGCGACAGCCCCTTTTCTAATCAATCACCATGATGATTAATTATTTGACTGCCTGAATTTGACTAATTACTTCTTTGTACTCAGGATACTTTGCATACATAGGTGCTACTGCCTGACGGAAAGGCTCTTTATCAGGCTTGGAAATGATAACACCTTTGGCAGCAAGTTCCTTTAGAGATTCATTTGAATATTCTGCCCATAGTCTCTTCTCCTCCGCGCTGGATTCAAGAGCAGCTTGAGCCACAATTTTTTGATCTTCAGGACTTAGGGTATCCCAAACTTTTTTGCTAAAAGTGACAACTTCAGGTACCATCATATGCTCATCAAGCGCATAGAATTTAGCTGATTCGTAATGTTTCATTGCCCACAGGCTAGGAGGGTTATTTTCTGCACCATCAATAAGACCAGTTTGCAGAGCACTGTATACTTCACTATAACTCATAGGGGTACCCGATGCTCCCATGGCTTCGGCGAAATCTACAAAAATTTGACTTTGTAATACTCTGATTTTTTGTCCTTTGGCATCTGCTGGCGTATTAATCGCTTTACCTTTTGTGTAAAAACTCCGAGCGCCAGAGTCATAATAGGATAACCCAATCATACCATCTTTTTCAAGATCTTTAAGTAAATCCTTGCCTACTGGACCTTCTAATACCTTCCACATATGGTCGGCATCACGAAATATGAAAGGCAGTGTAACCGCTGTCAACTTAGACTTAAAACTTGCCAATGATCCGGCGCTAATTCGATTAACGGCCAGAGTACCCATTTGAGTCATTTCAATGGTTTCTTTCTCTTGACCCATTTGTCCGCCAGGATAGACTTCCATTTTAATCCGACCTTGCGTCCGCTCATCAAGCAACTTAGCCATGTACTTCAAGCCCTTCACGGTTGGATAATTTTCTACTTGATTATCAGCAGCCTTCAGAACAATATTTTTCTTTGCAGCTGGAGCTTGTGTTGATGAACCACAGCCAGTTAGCAGGATTGCCCCCATAAATAGAGCCAACACAGCGGATGTTATCAATTTAGCTTTTTTCACAAATAATTCCTCCCTATTTTTAAAAAATAATAGCTAGCATTACTTCGATGAACCATCTCCTCTCCTTATGATGTACGCCTTCGATAAAATAGAAGTTATTTCTCCAAATTTATCGATCAAGGCATAAATATCTTAGGCAGTGTCATGGTCACTGCAGGTACGTAAGTAACTAACAATAACACAACGAGTAGCACTGGAATAAACATCAATATTGGTTTCACGGTATCTTCTAATCTGCACTTGGCAATGGCACACCCCACAAACAAAGCAGTCCCTACTGGCGGATGTACAATACCAACAGCTAAATTAAGCAATAACATAATTCCAAATTGTACCGGATCCATACCAACACTCGTGGCAATTGGCAGAAAAATCGGTGTAAGAATTAAAATAGATGGCGCCATATCCATAAAAAATCCAACAACTAAGATAAACACATTGACGATCATCAAAATATAGAGGGGGTCATGAGTGAGGGAGGTAATTCCACTAGCGATAATTTGCGGAATATGCTCATAGGCCATGATCCAGCCAAAAGCTGATGACGTCGCTACTAAAAAGAATACCATACCACAAGTGATGGCCACCTTTTTGAGTATTCCCGGAAACTGGGACAGCTTAAGCTCTTTATAATGTAGCGAGGTCAAGATTAAGGCGTAAAGACAAGCAATAGCCCCTGATTCAGTAGCAGTGAATACACCAGATACAATACCACCCACAATAATTACGGCTGCCATCAAACTGAGGAAGCCCTCTTTTACGATCACCCAACTTTCAGCGATGCTCTTAGTTTCCTCTTTCTGAAAACCGTATTTTAAGGCTAAGACATAACTGACCGCCATTAGGCCTAGAGCAATCAGAAGTCCTGGTATGTAACCTGCCAAAAACAGTGAACCGATTGATACTACACCGCCAGCAGCAACTGCATAAATAATTGCATTATGACTTGGTGGTAAGATAATCCCTGTTGTCGACGCACATACTGTTACCGCTACAGCAAAAGGCCTGCCATAACCTTTACTTTCCATCATCGGTATCAACACTGGCCCAATAGATGCTACATCTGCAACCGAGGAACCCGTCGTGCCACCGAAAAACATACTGGCTACAATATTAACCATGGCTAACCCACCACGCATTCTACCCACCAAAATATTAGCAAAATCGACAATCCGTCTAGCGATGCCACCCTCTGCCATGATATGACCTGCCAACACAAAAAATGGAATTGTCATCAACGGAAAGGAATCCATTGAAGCAACCATCTTCTGGGCGACTGGAGTATATGGAATCTCTGAATACCAACAAGTTATTAATGATGCAAGTCCTAAACTAAAAGCGATTGGAATACGAATAATCATCAATAGTAAAAAACTCCCTAGTAAGACAACTGCGCCCATACCAATAGTCATACTATTTGTCCCTACCTTTCTTGATGGTCTTGAACAATAGCTCAATTGTATATATGGCCATCAACACCATACTCACCGGCAATGCCAAGTATACATAGCTGATCGTCAAGCCCATCGCCGGCGACGTTTGGTGCATGGTAAGCTTGACCATATTTATTCCTTCAACAGTTAAGACACTGGTATAAATTAAGATGAGACCATATTTAACAAATACTAATACCCTTTGTACCAACAAAGGCATTTTATCAGCAAAGTAATGCAGCGACATGTGCGCGTCTCGACGCAGACCTGCCGCAATACCAATCATGCCGAACCAAATCATCAGATACACTGCCATTTCCTCTGACCAAGGTGGCGTATAATGGAAAATATAACGGCCAAAAACCTGATATGTAACAAGTACAACCATACTAACCGTCAGTACCATCATCACTGTCTCTACAACATCGGCCAATTTATCCATCGTAGTGACCTCGGAAGATTTTTCTCCCTCAATATACATAATCATACACCGCACTTCCATTTTGATCTAAACCACAATATCCATCTACATAACCCATTTTGTCTAGTTCTTTGTTACTTATATATTACCATATTAGTATGTCAGCGTATAGTATCTATTCCCAATATTCAATATATTATTGCGGTTATTTGAAATTCTTCCTAGCGGCAATCCCAGATCTCTCTTTGCGGATTCTTTCTTTCACAACCTTTACCTGTTTTTTTATATCACAAATATAAGAATAACTACCAAGAAGCCGATTAGGCTTTCGGGTAGCTATTCTTATCATAAATTAAATATCATCTACAAATCACGTGAACCTTTTACTAAATTGTTACGTCCATTAAGATATTACTTCACCGCTGAACAAGATTATATCAAAATTAGTTCCCCAGTTTAAAATAATGAGCATAATCTCTACGTAAGTCTTCAATATCAAAATTCACTTTATTCAAATGTAGACCAATGGTCTGCATGCCCAATTCTAGGTCTTTTTCTAGAATGGCCTTTACAAGCTGCTTATGCTGATTTAAAACAGGTAGTGCATCATATCCACCAGCAATATTTAACATCCTAACCCGATTATAATGTGTATGCATCTGCTGAATCATTGACCAAATACGCGCCTTTTTGCATCCTGCAAAAATGATTTTATGTAAAGCTTCATCAAGCTCATAAAATTTCAGATAATTTTTCTCCTTAAGACACAATTCTTGCAAAACAATATTGGATTGCAGATCAAAAAAATTTTCACTAGGAAATTCTGTACATGCTATGGCAATGACGGCTTTCTCAACTGTTTCCCGCAGAAACTTTGACTCTTCAACATTCTCAATGTCAATAAGTGATACATATGTTCCTTTTTGCGGTAAAATATCGAGTAAATATTCCTGGGATAATTGAATAAATGCTTCCCGAACTGGTGTTCTACTTACTCCCAATAATTGAGATATTTCTTTTTCTGATAAAGCACTACCTGGGACAATCCTTAATTGCATTATATTTAATTTTAGAAATCGATATACATATTCCCGCGTAGATTCTTGGGTGATTCTCTCAATTACGCTAAGATCCATCATTTACACTCTCATTTCTTCTATATTTCACACTAATGTACTGGTATATCAGTATATCAAACTTATTACCACATTTCTATAGCTGATATTATCTCAAAATTCCATCAATATTATTTTAACCAGTTAAACTTAATTGTCGAGTCCAAATGCAGGAAAAATGCTATAGAGTAAAAAAATCCTTCCGGCTAGAAGACCGAAAGGATTTCTGTAATACTCGTGATGTTTATTTTTGGCGATCTATTGCATCCCATAACCCTTGCAAATAATTGGCACCCAGCGCCCTATCATATAATCCATAACCTGGACGGCCCTTTTCGCCCCAAATCATTCGCCCATGATCGGGACGAATAGGTCCTCTAAAATCAATATCATGAAAAGCCTTCATGATCTCATAGATATCAAGAGAAGAATCATCCTCTTTGTGAGCCACTTCATTAAAAACACCTGATTGGTGAATTTTAATATTTCGCACATGCCCAAAATGAATACGCCCAAGTTTCCCAAAATGACGAATAATCTCTGGCATGTTATTTTCCGCATTGGCCCCTAATGCCCCTGTACAAATAGTAAGTCCATTATATGGGCTGTCAACAAGCTGAATCAGACGATCTAAATTTATCTTTGAGGTAACAATCCGCGGAAGACCAAAAATTGGCCAAGGTGGATCATCCGGATGAATCGCCATTTTTATATCACACTCAGCTGCAACTGGAATGATACCTTCCAGAAAATATTTAAGGTTAGCAAACAACTGATCTTCATCGATTTCTTTGTACATTTCAAATAATTCTTTCAAATGTTTCAAACGTTCAGGTTCCCACCCTGGCAGTTCAAAACCATTAGAGCCTTTTTGCATGTCTGCGACAAGCTGCTGAGGATCTAACTTTCGTATTACCCTATCATCATAAGCTAAAGCATTTGAACCATCTGGGAGTTCTTTGGCTAATTCATCCCGCATCCAATCAAAGACAGGCATAAAATTGTAACAAATTACTTTTACGCCAGCCTTACTAAGATTGCGTAATGTTTGATTATAATTTTCAATATACATGTCACGAGTTGGTAAGCCTAATTTGATGTCTTCATGAACATTCACACTTTCAATGGTTTCAAATAATAAACCATTGTCTTCTACTTCTTTTTTTACTGCCATAATTGCGTCCAACGGCCAAACTTCTCCTACTGGAACGTCAAATAAAGCTGTAACGATTCCTTTCATGCCAGGAATTTGCCTGATATATTGCAATGGAATACTATCATTTTTTTTACCAAACCAACGAAAGGTCATTTTCACCCGAATACATCTCCTCTCTCGATAAGACAATATGGAGTAAACAGATTTGCTCTTAAATTGCTAGAAATTTAGCGTTACCGTCCCTCTCAACATATCATATTGTAATTATACTACCATACTAGTATAATTACAATATGATAAAGAAAAAGAGTAAACATTTTTTAGCATTTTCACTCTCTAGATTATAAATTTTCTTTTAATACATACTTCCTTAAAGCGTATTCCACACCTCGTTGTAAATTGCTTTTAGGAATGACAATATCCGCATAATCTTTTAATTCCGCCCAAGCATTTCCCATGGCAATCCCTAATCCTGCCCTTCGAAGCATTTCGATATCATTACCTTCATTTCCAATGGCTAATACCCTTGAAGTAGGGATATCAAATTTTTGGCAGAGAGCACCTAATGCGATCCCTTTGCTGACGTTAGCATCTAGAATTTCCAGTCCCCGCGCTGTATCTTGAAAAACAGTAACTCTATCCTTCCATTGGCCCAGTTGCCGTCTAGCATTCTGAATACGTTCGGGCTCATCTTGTAACACAATACGAAAAGGTGCCTCCGTCAATGTATGTAATTGTCCTTTTCCTACCACAGTGTAAGGAACGCCAAAGTTTCGTGAAAACTCAATCGTTTTTGGTGTTTCGTGCTGTACAAAAAACATTTCATTACAATACACCTTAATATAGAACCCTTCCCCTTCAAAAACACTAATAATTTTCTGCGCCGTAGCCAAATCCATCTTTTTTTTGATAATAATATTTTCTTCTCTCACATCAGTCACATAAGCACCACAATGAGTAATCAATGGTACCTTTAAGTTTAACTGACGTGCATAAGGAAGCACTGAACAAAACGACCGGCCCGACGACAACGTCACAATTACGCCTTGCTCAATTACCTTTTGAATAATCTGGATGGTTTCTATAGGAATTTGGCGTTTGTCATTGAGTAACGTTCCATCTAAATCAATAGCAACTAATTTAATTTCTTCATAAAGCATCTATGATCCCCCCCCCAATTATACAATGAAACCACCCTTTCGAAAACTATTTCAAAAGGGCGGTCTATACAATCTACAATTATATTGTTCCTATTAGCACCCTGATAATGATTTAATTAACTTCGCAGCTTCCCCTGGATCAGTTAGCCCTGTAACCTTATCCACAAAAGCTGAATAAATGTGAGGAATAATCATCTTAGCACCATTCTCAGCGCAAACTTCCACTACTCTATGCACAGAATGAATGTCAATACCTCCTGTCGGCTCAAAGATAGTAATACCTTGCCGTACAGCATCCTTTACCATTTCTGCAACTTCATCCAAACGAGATTGTCCTTCAATGGGATAGAATTTAACGGAATGCACACCAATTTCCCTTAACATGGCAGCAGCAGCATCACATGAAATCACGTCCTGGAACTTTTGGCTTTCCGGACCTGTGCATATAGATACCTGCCCAGGCCCACTTGCGGGACGAATCAATGCATTCACAATGGTATGGTCACTGCCCACACCCTTTAATGCTGCTAACGTATAACCAGCGGCCGGAAAAACTTGATTTACATGAGCAGGTTTTGTCCGTACTGCAGCTTCCACAACTCGTTTCCATTGCATGGGATCTCCTGCACCTAGGCCAACAGACACAGGAATTTTGGCTTGCTGAAATTCTAGAATTTGTTCGACAGCTTCATCAATGGATTTGAAGTTTTTAACCATGATACCAATATATACTTGCCCCTCAGTAGCCTCTACAATATCTAAGGCGTTTTTACGGTCCTTCGCTAACAAATTCAAACGAACAGTTACATTTTTCATTATTTTTCTTCCTTCCTGTTACACTCACTCATGATTTGGCGAATACGACTAGCTATGACTTTCTCCTGATCCAATAATAAAGGACGAGGGTCAATATGGATCATTCCAATATTAGCGTAATAATTCCTGGTATAAATTGCAGGATTACCTGCTTCCAATTTTTTAGCTAATGTAGCGGCATTGATTCCGGCAATTTTCTCATCAATGGTAAGCTGCCCGCGATAAATGGCCCGCCCAGCTTCATCCTGGCTTATTTCGCCTTTAATACCAGGCACATCGGCCAGTTCGTTAATGAGCCAGTTCATACGGTTCCGTTGCCCCCTTGAATCATCTATTTTTGATTGGTATCTGTCTAGGGCTGTCATCAAGCCAATCATAGCTTCTTTACCAACCTTCATGGCTCGGCCAATTCCTTTATATTGCTGATGACAGGCTTTTATTAGATCATCTCTACCACAAATCAAACCTGAAGTAGGACCCTCCAAAGCCTTGCCGCCGCTGTAAATGACGATATCAGCACCACTCTTTATATAATATCTGAAATCCTCTTCTGCCGCTGCATCAACAACAATTGGAATATTTTTCTCTTTGGCAATGGCAATCATTGTCTCCAATGACTGCATGCCTTTCTGCACTGCATGATGGGATTTCACATAAAAAAGTGCCGCCGTCTTGTCATTGATGGCACCGATAATATGGTCTTTTTCCACATGGTTGGCTTGGCCTACTTCTATTACTTTACCACCACCTAAGGTTATCATCTGTACAATCGCAGCACCAAAATGAACAGAGTGACCCTTTTGTAGAATAATTTCATTTTTTAAACCATCCGTATTTGGTACTCTCTCAACCAAAGCCAAATTTTCACCTACAATCACTGCAGCCGTGGCAATGGCAATGCCAGGAGCAGCCCCCGCTGTAGGACAACCATTTTCAGCACCTGTCACTTGTGCAATTTTTTTGCCGGTTACAATCATCAGTTCATGAATATCAACATAATCCATAGCAGCTGCGCCCAAAGCCTGAGCAACCTCAGAATGTACGGCACTGGCTCCTAGTACTGTCATTTTACCACTCGCGTTAATAATTTTACGCAAACCAAATTTTTCATAGATATTCATTACTACACCTCTACTCATATGTTGAATTACATAATATAACTATTAATCAACAGGAATGGAATATGCAAAATCCCATTCCTGCCAGACCAGCAATCTCGACGCCATTTCTTTAATACATTATAAAATTGTTTTTCCTCGATCTACTTTGTCAAAATAGGAAAAAAAGCGCCCAGCAACATGGCCCCTAAAATAGCTCCCCCTGCAATTGGTTTCTGCCAAAGGTAAAAAAGGGCTGCGCCAATCACGGAGCCTAAACCTACAGGAATGGAAGCCATTGTCGCTGAAATAATAATGAGCGGTCCTAAATACCTGCCTGATGCATTACCGGCCCCCATCATAACATCCGCACCAAAGGTGGATGAATTTTCACTGATTGTAAATTTGCGAATCAGCACAATAATCGTGCCAATAATGACCCCCAGCCCGCCCCCAGTAACCAAAGCAAGGGGAAAAGAAGTTAACGGAGCTGTTACGCCCATCCCAAGTAACATGGCAGGCACACCAATGCCAATACCGGTCTGCAGTGCACCACCTATGTCCAGAATACCCACAAGGGGTCCTTCTAAAACCCGGGCAAAGAGAAAACTTGCGCCAAACGCAGCCGCTGCGCCATAGGCACCTGTTTTAATTCCGCCTTCGAGCATAGCCACGACAGCAATATCATTAAAAGCACCAATATGATATACATAATACATATGAGTACCTGTAAATATTCCTGCCGACAGCATACCTACAAACAGAACAAAGGCCCATTCCGAATACCAAAATCCTGTTAATGTTGTTTGTTGTTCCTGATTCTCCATCTTATTTCACCACCGATCCAAAGATTTTATGGAAGTCAATTAACCATGATGGTACACCAATATAAAACTCATTGAGCAATCTAGCATCAAAACCACGGAAGAACCCACTGAACACAAACAACAATACTACGGCTACCACCAAGGTTTTAGTAATGTGGTTCCAACCGCTTTCATCCACACCCTTGCCAATTAAAATACCCAAAACAATCCCTGGGACCGCATTTCCCATCACAAGTTGGGCCAAGCCTCCCAGCACCGTCGCCCATGTACCACTCCTTTGACCGGCATCAATGGCTGCCATCCAAAAAACGATGGGCATGACCGGATTAATCAACCAATTTGCCGCTGGAACCAGGACTTTCGTGGCAATCACTTGGAGTGAAGCAGGAATGGCTACAGCCGTTGAATTCATTACAGTAACTAATACTAACCCAATGGCAGCACCAGCAAAGGCCATTTTCTTCGGGTCATGTAAGGTTTCTTCGACTTTAGGATTTCTCGACAGTAATGCTGCGGCCGCCCAATGTGGAATAATGCGATGCTCTACATCTTGTGTAAAAGCACCTGCGCCAACAACCGATGCCCAGGAATTAAACAAAAATCCTAAGCCAAAAGAAAAATGAGAAATGGGATCTCCTTCGCAAGCATTGAGTTCGCCAAAAGTCCGGAAAGCCCCCATCCCTTGCACATTAGGTGCATGAAACATTCTGGCGGCACCTGCCCCCACGCCAAAACCAACTAAAGCGCCAATAATCATGGATTCGAAAATGATTGTCATTGTGTCCATCGGCCTATCCCCTCCTTTATATCAATACCAGCTTTTACTGCATCCGCAGGACTCTTTGCACAGCTGAAAGTTTTTCGTCTCTTTTCTCAAACTCAATGGCTGTCAAATCAATCATTCTAAGATGCAGGGTAATATTAACGGCAATATCATATCTGGTGCGCTTACGGGGAAATAAAATTCCTAAAAATTTTTCAGTATAACTCGTTTCAATCGCAGATACAACCTCCACCTCTTGTGGTTCGATTTGTAAAATAATATTGGAAAAGGTCTTAGCCACCAAGGGTTTAATTTGAGAAAAAACATCATTAAAGGCTTTTTCTTTACTCTCGCCTGTGCCACTTAGAGACAATGTATGTTTTAACTCTGTATACATTATTGTACCTCTTTATTTTTTGCTTGTACTTTTATATACTCTGCCGTTAGTCTTTTACCCAATTCTTCGGTATCCATAAAACCAAATCCAACCACTTTTTTCCCTGCCCGAATGGCGGTAACACCTGCATCAATCGAACGAAGTCCAAATTCAATAGGGTATCCATACTTTGTTTTTGCGGTTATCGCTCCTGCCCCACCGCTACCACAAAATGAAATAGCAAAATCGGCTGCTTCTTTGTGCATGGTGTCGGCCACTTTCATATCAGCGGCAACACCTGAAATCAGGATTGCAATACCACCAGCCTGTTCGACACCTTTTGCAACTTTTTGACCTTTACCTAAACGATCTCCAATGACGACTTTAACTTTCTTGTCCATGAATAACTCCCCTTTCCTACTATAAGTTGAATTCGCGATTTGTAATGGCAATTGATGTCCTTAATTACAGCCCTGACAGAGCAATACCATCCCCGAAATGTCTTTACGCTTTTCTATTTATTTAAACTATTATTTTTGGCCGTCTCAAAATGCAAGGCCAATAATACAGTTTCAGTATCATTATTAAAACCATTTTCGATGTTCTTCAATATTTCCCTACTAAGCTCCAGCATTTCTAGACTTACCTGCTCTAATATGAATTGATCTACCCCGGGAAGCTTTTCCCCTTTTTCCACACGCCTCATTGTAGATAACAAATGGACCCCCATACTTAACCAACGTTCCTCAGATATTTCAAGATGAATTTGCTCGGCATGGACGGCTACCACCTGCAATAATTTTTTAAACTGAACTATTTCTTCCAAACCCATTGGCATCTCCAAGGCGATTGTTTTAATCACTGTATCTATCATCTGTTTTTCAATACCTTTCCTGCTCTTATTGTAAATTTAGCTTGGAGCAACTGGCGT
>Ga0209123_1000559_pt1 | contig 45461 bp, 61 predicted proteins | sample BarGraIncu00431A_FD_184500 | JGI IMG/M metagenome (GOLD analysis project Ga0209123, IMG submission 184500) | Arctic peat soil microbial communities from Barrow, Alaska, USA - Barrow Graham LP Incubations 004-31A (SPAdes) (version 2) | ecosystem: Environmental > Terrestrial > Soil > Wetlands >...
CAAGGGGTCGCGTGTTCAAATCACGTCGTCCCGACCATTTCTTTGTTTAGTGGGGATATAGCTCATCTGGTAGAGCACAACGCTGGCAGCGTTGGGGTAGTGGGTTCGAGTCCCATTATCTCCACCATCACTATCACTTACCATCACCTTTAAAGGAGATGGTATTTTCTTTATATAGATCTCAACATAGTCCGGGAAAAAAACAATCTCATTTAGAAATGCATCGATGAGTGTTTTTCGACTTAAATAATTATCGACCATCTTATTATCCTTTAAATCACGCATAAATCTTAATATCGCACTTTTATCAAACTTCATGTTTTCTGCTTTAAACTGAACATTTCGTAGCATTAGAAGTAAAGATTCTCGTTCAGAAGTGACTTTTTTTAACTCTTCAGAGAACTGCTTTTTATCAATTAAATCGTCATACATAAGAGTCCATAGTTTTTTGTCTCTTTTATCGCACTGTTCAATTTGTTTGTTAATTTGTGTAAGTTGAGAATCATCATTTTTTGATTCATCATTAAGCAAGACTGAAATATTCTGCGCCATTTCATCGATGTAAGAATCGGTTAGAATATGATTCCGGATGTGTTCAATGACAAAATTCTCGATTACTTCCGCATTCATAGCTTTTCCAGTACATCCACCTGATCTCTTTCGCTGTGAACATATGTATCTATAAATTCCATATTTCTTGTCTTTCATATAGCCGCCACCGACGTAAGAACCGCCACACACACCACATTTGACCTTACCTGTTAGTAAGTACATATGTGCACTATTCTTCTTGATAAATGATTTTGAGTTGATCATAGCGTGTGCGTCCTCCCATAGTTGATTCGAAATAATCTGAGGAATTGCATCTTCAATTTTCACGATTTTACTTTCTTCTTTAAATACTCGGTTCCCGGTCTTTTTTGATAGTCTCTTATTATAGGTGTACGTTCCCAAATATTTCTCATTTCTCAGAATATCGTATAAACTATTTTTACCGAAGGGATTCCCAAATCTCGACTTATAACCAAGAGCATTCAATTTATCTGCAATCGCCATATAGCCGTTACCGGCAGCATATGCTGTGAAGATCATTTGAACGATCTCAGCTTCTTTTTCATTTATTACGTACAATCCATCAGTAACGCTGTATCCAAGTGGAGGCACTCCACCATTGTGTTTAGCTTTGAGCGCATTCTCATTTAAACCTTTCCTTACTTCACGTGCCAGGTTAATTGAAAAATATTCTGCCATTCCTTCAAGGACAGATTCTAGGATCACGGATTCTGGACTATCGTCTAATTTTTCAAGAACGGATAATAGTCTCACTCCATTCATTCGAAGCTCGCGTTTATAAAAAGCGCTGTCATACCGGTTACGCGCAAAACGATCTAGTTTATGTACGATGATATAATCAAACTTTCGTAACTTGGAATCATCAATCATTTGCAGGAATTGATCACGCTGATCATTCGTGGCGCTCTGCGCTGCATCCTGATAGACGTTTAATAGTTCAAAGGAGTTCTTACTACAATACTCTTGAATCGCTCTCAGTTGGGCGTCTATGCTCTCCTGACTCTGCATGTCACTGCTATATCTGACATACGCTACAGCTTTATTTGTCATATTCACAACCTCCTTATTTTTGGTATAATGAAGGTACAACAAAACCCCGTGATAAGGATAAGTTGTACTCGCACCTCGTCTCAAACACGGGGTGTTTTTTTTATAAACTATTTTTGTTTTCGAACTGTATAACAAACAAAATTAATTAGAATCGAATTGGTCAGAATATTCTGTCATGAACTTTGAAATTTTATAGCTTCCTTCTTCAACGGAATTGAAGAGATTTACGAAATTATTAGAATTAGATTTTTCTGTGAATCCCCAAGCGGCACTTTCGCCAATGTTAGAAGAACAACGGTTCAAAAATCCTTCATCTTTAAATTCTTTTCCGATTTTAATTTTAGATACTTGATGATATTTATCGCGAATTTCTTGTTTTAACTCCTTATATATTTCTTTGTATTCCGTATATCTTTTATAATCTTTGGCAACGAATTCTTTTTCAAATTTTCTGCATTTCTTATAAAAATCAATCATCCAATTTAATAACTCTGTTTCGCTTTGTGTCATATACTTATCCTACCTCTTCTTTCCCACGCCCTCCGCGTGTTATACCCATTTAAAAAAAGCATTTAGATTATAGAAATTCGAAAAGCAAGTAGTGATCTGAAACCTATTTAATAAACTTATTTGTTACTAATATTGGTGTAAAATTGACAATAAATTGTGGTTCACTCTGCTCGTCAACTACTGTTGACTGTTTTAGGATATTGATTTGGTATACAATTTTTGCTTTAGTTATGTGTTCAATTTCTCCTAAATAATCGGAATAGAGCAATTCAATATCAAATATTAAATTATGGTTTATCTTTGGGATAATTTCAAACTTAATTGAAGTTGCATCACTAAAACCTCCTGGAATTACAGACAAATCTTCTTCTAACTTCTCATTGGCTCTGACTAAATAATTATCTGGCAGTATGCTTGCCTTCATTCTAAATGAAGGTAAGTATTGCTCTTCAACAGAAATGTTGAAGCAACCATATTTAATATTTGATGCATGAAAATTTGATTTGTTTAGAATGTTAACAGGTAGTATGAATTGATTTACTAAATTGATTCTCGATTCATCAATAGAGGATTGATAAAGGATATTGGTAATATTTGATAAATTTTCAACTGAATCTCCAATTACAATGAGTGGAATCGAATTGAGTGCACTTTGGCGTCGCCCGAATTTCTCTTCATGCTGCAAAGTGAAGATCAAAGCTAACATAGTAATTGATCCTCCAAGAATTGAACCAGCAAACCCTATCCAAGTGTTTATACTCCCAACGTAAAATGCTCTTGGTACAATGAATTTAGCGATAAGTGACGCCGAAAATGTCAAGAAAGTAAATGAAATGATCGAGAAAGTTGTTAACTTTATAATCTTTTCATACTCACCATCTAGTTTCTTGAGTAAGAAATATTCCGCAATATAAATTATATCAAGAGAGACATATAGTCCAGTAAAGAAATAATCTCTGGATGCATATAGATATAGCGTATAAAAAATTAGGAAAACCAGAATCGCTAGCGAAAACTTATTAGAAAAACTATAAAATTTATCTAATAAACGACTACGTAATGAATTTTCCGTTTTATTTTCATTAATTATTTTCGCCATATTATCTACCTCTTGTTTATAACTAACGCCAATTTGCCAACAACATGGAAGTTCATGGTTTCCAGTGTGACAATGATCGGAGCATAGTTTTTGTTTGCCGGTTGAAGAGAAATAATAGCGCTCACATCATCTTTATAAAATTTCTTACACGTTGCTATATTTTCGTCTACGCAAAAGCAACCAATCTGTCCATTCTGAACGATAGAAGTTTTTTCGAAAACTAGTAAATCACCGTTGTGGATATTCTCTTCAATCATTGAATCCCCATTAGCAACTTGACAGAAATATTCTAAATTTGGATTTAAAAGTCGATCTGTAAAAGAAATATATTCCTCAATACTATCCTCTACAAACATTCCAGTGCCACAAGATAACGCTTGGTAAACAGGTACATTAATATATATATTATCATTGATCACATCAACAGAATTTCTTCTCTCAAAGGTTTTAATTTCTGATAAATCAGATTTTAGAATTCCAAAATAATCTGCAAGTAACTGCAGTTTATCGATTCTCGGATATTTATTACCGTTAATCCAATCGGATACTGTTGATTGGCTTACATCAAGTTGATCTGCAATATCAATTTGAGTCTTATTCTTCATTTTCATATATAGTTTTAAATTACTTGCGAATACTTCCTTGTTATCAAACATTGTGCACCTCAGTGAGAAATTTCTTTCCGATTTTATTATATAACTCTAAGCGAATATGTGCAACAAAATAGAAAAATAATTCGTTTAAAGCGTTGACATATCGCATTAAACGATATAAACTGTGAGCAATAAGGAGGTGAACTCATGATGAACATTAAAATATCGCTGAGAGCGGCTAGAATCAATAAAAAGTTAAAGATGAAAGAAGCTTCGAAAATGCTTAAAATAACTGATAGAACTCTTTATAATTATGAAAATGGTAAAACTATGCCTGACTATGATGTAGTTATCAAAATTGCAGCATTATATGAAATACCTGTGGACTATCTTTTTTTTGAACGCAATATCGCTAAAAGCGATATTCAGGAGTGAAAACAATATGGAAAACAAAGTCAGTAATCGAGATGTTCATATTATCGAAGTTGAAACTGGTCCCAGCGAATATGACCGGATGATCCGGTTGTTCGCAAATTTATACCTGAAATCGATGTCAGAAGCAGATGGTGCAGATCACCAATTGGAAATAGCCAAATGAAAGGAGGTAAGGAAATGGAAAAAACTACAAGAGACAGATTAGAAGCTGTGTTGATTGAATGGCTCGAGGATAAACAATATCAAATCGACGATGAGACGATACCCACATTTCCAGAAGTCGCTCGAGTATTACTCGATCTGTTGAACGCAAAAGAAAACGCCGATGTGAACGGCGCCTATAGAGTTGATGAAAAAGAAAAGGAATTGATTTTATCAGAATTCGAGTCAATTCACCTAGATTTAGCTAACGATCTCTTTTTAATCAATGGTGTCGATGTAAAGCATTCTATGATTTCAATTTTTGAACTTACTTTCAATAATGGCTCATACGAATTGAAGACGGATAACCGATTTTAATTCAAGGTATGAACTTGGTTATGAAGTCGGTGACTTCGACTAAGCCACTTTTAAATCGATTTTCCATGTAATAGGTGCCGCGATCAGTTAAGTTGAAATCTCCACCCATATAAAGATTAATCAATTTCATTTTTCCTAAATCCGCTAACGTGAATGATAAATCTTGTTTATTCCATTTTTCAAGTTTAGGCCATGTTTTATATTCAACTGATTCGAATCGTGCAGAAGTAGTCTTTGACTCACCGGACTTCACTGATTCTAGGTATTTCTTATAAATCAAAGTTAATAATTTTTCTTGATCCTTCGTTAATTCAACATCCATTATTTCACCCCCTCCCTAGTATTTCCCAATTTGATTATACATCTACAATTGGAGGAAGTAAAAAATATTCCAATGAATATATAAAAACCAGAGAATCTCCTTCTCTGATGTGTATCCACATGGATAGTCCACTTCCCCTTGGACATTCCCCCCAATAAACATCTATGCGGATACACATGAGGAAAGGAGGTAATTAAGTGGAAATCACAAAGCAGTTACCAGGTGGAATGGCAATGAGTCATGGGAAGGTAATCGATGAAACCTTAAATGAAGAAGTTGAACTAATGTCGTCATTCAGTGGATCTCCCATCATCAAGTTTGAAGATGGAACAATGGTTCTAATTCCGTGGAACGAAGTAGTGAGAATCGCAGTTGAATTCAGAAAGGAGTTGTCACATGGAACAACTACAAACATTTAAATTTAATTCAAATGAAGTAAGAACAGTCATTAAGAACGGTGAACCTTGGTTCGTTGCAAAAGATGTCACAGATGTATTGGAAATTAAGAATACAACTGATGCAGTTAAGAGACTTGAAGATGATGAGGTGACTAGATTCAATCTAGGCGGCTTGTCTGGCGAAGTAAATATCGTAAATGAATCTGGCTTATACTCGTTAATCATGGCCAGTCGAAAACTGGAAGCCAAACAGTTCAAACGTTGGGTGACCGGTGAAGTACTACCATCAATCAGAAAACACGGTACATATATGACCGAAGATGTGCTTGAGAAGAGTATTCAAGATCCTACATGGATGATTGGGTTACTTACAAACTTAAAGGAAGAACAAAACAAACGCAAGGTACTTGAATATCAGATAAAAGTAGACAAGCCAAAAGTTGATTTCTTCGAGCAAGTCACATCATCCAAAGATGCGATTGATATGGCAACATGCGCAAAGGTTCTAAATATTCCCGGATATGGTCGTAATAATCTGTTCGAATTCTTGAGAAACAAAAACATCCTCCAACAGAATAATATTCCCTATCAAAAATATTGTGACCGAGGTTATTTCCGGGTTATTGAAAACAAATTTAACCTACCAGATGGGTCCATCAAGATTAGCATAAAAACAGTTGTTTACCAGTCAGGAATTGATTTCATCAGAAGAATGATTACAAAAGAGATTGAAGCATAAAAAAGATACCGACGCCAATCGGTACCAAGTAAACCCAAACAGATTATATCAATAGAAAGGGAATTTTACAATGAATAAACGGTTTCATAACAGAGTTGCAATTTCAGTACTTGTAGGATTCATGATTTTCGCCGGAGCAACAACCTATGCGAGAATTCAATCCCAAGAGGTGCTTACCAAAGCACGAGATGAACGAGATTACGCTTTAGAAAAAAACATTCAGCTGTGGCGAACTGTAGAGGTTCTACAAGGTGAAATAAAAGAAGCTAAAGAATTGCTAGTACTCAGAGAATCACCTGCCTATCGAACTATATGCAGCACAAACACTTGGAAGAGTTTTGAATCAGAATCTGCTATCACAAATGTGAACTCCGTTCAGTATAACTTAAAAGAACAAGCCACAGTTGAAACCAATTTTGGTTTTCTATGGATCAATAAGAAATATATTCTTGTAGCAATGGCTCCACAATATGGATCAGTTAGTTCTAAGTATCTAATCACGTTTGAAAGTGGCCAGAGCATCAACGTCATGATTGGCGATATCAAACAAGCTGACTGTGTAAGCCCGGAAGATGGAAGCATGATTGAATTCATCGTAAGTCTTCCGGCTGTTCCTGCCTATATTAGAAAAGCAGGAAATTTCGATCTTGTATTCAGAGGTTCAATAACCTCAATTATGGAGGTGGAGTAATGGAAGATAAAGTTTTAGAAATAGATTCAATACAGGCAGATGACATTATTAAAACCTGTAAGCCGATAGGTAAGTATTGGACTAAACAAAATGGTCTTTATATTGGAATTGATAATGGTACAGGCGATGCCTGGGTAGAGGAGTTCGAGTCATATACTCAAATGATGAGATGGCTGACTGCCAATATTTAGAGAAAAGGGGAAGCATGATGAAAACGATTTATTTCAACCACGTCGATATAACTAATTTTAAAGGTATTGAAAATCTTACTGTCGATTTTGACAAACTAACCTCATTCAGAGGAGCAAACGGTACAGGAAAGACAACGATTGCAGATGCCATTAATTGGGCACTATTCAATAAAGACTCTTCAGGTGCGAGTACATTCCCAATCAAACGGAAAGATGAACAAGGGAATGATCTTCATAACATTATTGTTGAAGTCAATTTAGACATCACAGTCAATGATGAGCATCATTTACTAAGACGTAGGCAAGAAGAGAATTGGGTACTCAAGAGAGGATTCTCAGATCCAGTTATGGAAGGGAATGTTCAAACACTCTACTATAACGACTCAGTTTTAAAAACAAAGGAATATTCCGATGCAGTGAATGCCATTGTCGATGAAGATACATTCCGTTTGTTGACCAGTCCTACCTTTTTTATGGTTCAGATCGACGCAAAGAAACGCAGAGAGAAGTTGATGAAATTAGTTGGGAGCGAAACAGAAGTTGAGAATAGTATTAAAGTTCAACCAAAATTCGCAATGCTTCTGACTGAATGGATCAGAGATATAAACAGAAACAAAACCTTCGGACAATTCAAAGAATATATGGAACAAAAGTCGAAAGAGAACAAACAAGAGATTGAACGCTTGCCTTATCAGATTGATGAATTAAAACGAACGATCACAGAAGATTTAAATGAAAACAACATCAAATCACTGATAGCCGGATATCAAAAGGAACTTAAATCTCTATCAGAGCCAAGACCATCCGAGAAACCTCCTGAAGTCATTGGTGCTGAAATTCAGTTACGTGACAAGCAAAAAGTGCTTAGCGAGTATTTGGATAAGTGCCAATCACAATTCTTCTCAAAGCGCTCAGAAATCGCTCACACAAGGCAAGATGTTGAGTATAAGATTGGAAGTTTAAATGGGAAAATGGCGCTACTCAAAAACAAAGAGAGTGAACTAAAAAACACTTTGGAGTTCTCCACTAGAAAGCGCGATGAGTTAAGGGTTGAGTACCACAGAATAACTGGAGAACAGATGGAAGCTCCCAGTATAGGAACGAAATGCCCGGCATGTGGACAGTCATTACCAGAAGTAGATGTCCAAAGTGCGATTGACAAGGCGCATACAGAATGGGAGAACAATCGGAAAAATAAGATCGAGCAAATAATGTCAGATGGAACAAAATATGGTTCGATTGTCGGCAAAACCGAGATTGAACTTGATTTAATTAAAACACAAATCAATGAACTGTTTGATGAAGTAATTACTGTACAAGCACAATTATCAACGCTTCCGAATATTTCAGAGTTAAAGGAAGAGCAGTTTGTTGATGCTACTCAAAAGAGTCTGTTCGAATCAGAGATCAATCAATTAAAAGAAATAATCAACAACTATTACAAGTCAGTTTCTGATACTTCAGGACAGGACGAAATTCGCTCTCGAAGAGATCAACTGCAAGCTATGATCAATGATCAGAATAGACGATTAGGAGCATTTGAACAGCAAAGAAATGCAAAGGAAAGAATTGCGTTACTTGAAGAGAATGAGAAAAAACTACTCATATTAAAAAACACATACAAGAATCTTGTCTATCTTTGTGAAGAGTTTGAGAAAGAGAAAAATGAAGAGTTTGAACGACAACTTTCTTCCCACTTTACACGAATTAAATGGCGGTTATTCGAGCAACAGCTCAATGGTGGATATCGGCAAGTATGCGATGCCCTGTTGGATGGTAAACCTTATGATGCGCAAAGCACCGGAGAAAAGTTATTTAGTGGTATCGACATCATACAGACCTTCCAAGGAGTCTATGAAGTTGAGAGTCCCATTATAATCGACAATCGTGAATCACTCACCATGCCAGTGAATACGCAGTCTCAGACGATCTCAATGTATGCAGACGATAGTTATAACACACTCACCAAAATCTAGGAGGAAAAGAAAATGGCAGATCTAAAAACAACAACAGCACCGGTAACAAAGCCGGCTGCTACACAAGTATCGATCACAGATTATGTACAGAAGGACATCGATAAATTGATTTCAGAAAATGGGCTTGTGATGCCACCTGATTATGCGGTTGGCAATGCAATCCAAAGTGCTTATTTAACTCTATTAAACGTTGTGGATCGTGATAAACGACCAGCTCTAACTGTATGTGACAAGAGTTCAATTGTTTATGCGATTCGTAATATGATCATCCAAGGTTTGAACGTTGATAAGAAACAAGGCTACTTCATTGTATATGGTAATCAGCTTCAATTCCAACGTTCATACTTCGGAACATTAGCAGTAGCGAAACGGTTCGCTAACGTCCAAGATATCGTTCCACAGTTTATATTAAAGGGCGATGAAGTTGAAACAGAAATCATAAACGGAGAAGAGCAGATCATAAGTCATAAACGCAAGAGAAACTTTGAAGAGACAGTATCCATCGATAGTATCGTTGGAGCTTACTGTATTATCAAATTGCGAAACGGCGGGGTGAAGTGGGAAATCATGGATAAAGGTCAAATCCATGCTGCTTGGAACAAATCTAAAACTGGTCAAGCGGTACACAAAGAATTTCCAGATCAAATGGCGATGAAAACAGTCATCGGACGTGCTCTGAAGTTGATCATCAACTCCTCAGATGATGCTCCAATACTGGTTAAAGCGTTCAATGAATCTGGCTATGTTGCAGATGAAGATGATACGCCTCAAATTTCTGAATTTGCTATACCTGAAGAATCATTTGGTCAGACTATTTCACCGGAGTCTGTTTCTAAAGAAGAGCCAGTTGTTCCACCAGTAGAACCTACATCAAAACTGGTTAATCCGTTCTGATTATGAATATTACTGTATTTGGATCATCGAGCCAAGGGAATGCGTATGCACTCGAATTCGATAATGGCCAGATACTCTTGCTTGAAGCCGGGATGCCTTACAAACAATTCGCTAAGGCTTTCCCCGGCAGATGGTTGGATGTAATAGGCTGCCTGTTAACTCATGAGCATGGTGACCACGCCAAGTATGTCGAAACATATTTGGACGCAGGAATCGTTATAAATGCTTCTGAGGGAACATTGAATAAGTTGAATATCAAATCTATTCTAAAAACAAATCGGATCCACGGAGGAATGATATTCAATCTGTCTAAAGATATTTATGTATATCCATTTGATGTGAAACACAATGCTGCCGAACCACTAGGATTTATGATCGTGGATAAAGGAACTGATGAGAGTTTATTGTTTATCACTGATAGTGCCTATCTAGATTACAGTTTCAAAGATATTACCTACTACATGATCGAATGTAATTACATCGATGGAATAGTTATACAGACACGAATGATGGGCGGTTATACTGCTCCAAAATATCATATGAGTTTAGACACATGCATCAAGTTTTTAGGTAAATGCACACTGACAAACGCAAAAAAGATCATTCTGATTCACCTATCTGGAGTGAACTCAGATGAAGAAAAAATGGTCCATGACGTATGGTACTCAACCGGGATCGACACAGTCGCAGCTTCACCAGGAATGGTCCTGCGGATGTCCAAAGAACCGTTCTAGGAGGATGAAAGAATATGGCAGGGTATGTAAAGTTTTATCGAGATATACTAGACCATTGCGTTGTTCATAAAGATAATGATTACCTCGCAGTATGGATGTATTTGCTCCTAAATGCTAATCACGAACCAGGTCAGTGTGAGTTTGGATCTAAGACAATAACGCTTAATCCAGGGCAAATGGTAAGGGGAAGAAAGCAAATTTCCGTAAAAGCAATCGTGAATGAATCCAAAGTCGAACGCATTTTAAAACGGTTTGAAAGTGAACAAATGATTGAACAACAGACAAGCTCAAGAAAACGCCTAATTACCGTGCTAAATTGGTCTACCTATCAAAAAGGTAAACAACCAAATGAACAGAAAAATGAACAGCAGTTGAACAACAATCGAACAACAAATGAACAACAAATGAACACAAACAAGAATGATAAGAAGTATAAGAATGAAAAGAATAATACTTATAAAGATATATGTCAGAGAGTGATTGAGAATCTTAATTGGCAAACAGGGCGTAAGTTCAAAACGGTTGAAAGCAATACCAAGCACATTATTGCTCGATTGAATGAAGGCTACTCTGAAGAAGAATGCTTAAGAGTAATTCATAACAAAGTAATCGACTGGTTAGACAATCCTGATATGAAAGATTTTCTCAGACCATCCACTTTGTTCGGAACCAAGTTTGACGGATATCTTCAAGGGAATGATCAGTCCGGTCTCCGAACGAATGCAGAGATTGAGAAAATCATAAAAGAAAGCGAGAACACTTGTGAATGAATCTATTCGTGATGGAGAAGGAAAGGAGATTTGAATGCTAAATAAATCGATCATCCTAGGACGTCTAGGAGCTGATATAACAGTAAATAAGACACAGACTGGTAAGAGTGTCATTTCGTTTCAAGTAGCCAATGAGCGATCTAAAGCGAAGGGACAGGAGAAAGCGGAGACTGACTGGATTAATTGCCAGGCTTGGAACAAAACAGCGGAAATGATTGCTCTCTATTTCCACAAAGGTGACAAGATACTCGTGTCCGGCAGACTTCAAAATCGTAAATGGAAAGATGCTAATGGAAACGAAAAAAGTCAAACGGATATTGTTGTTGAAAGTTTCGATAACATGTCAGGAAGTAAGCAAAGTAATTCTCAAACTCCGCAGCGTTCTGAACCAGTAAGAGCATCTTCCGGGTATTATCCGGATGAACCAAACTATGGAGACGATTTCAATACTGGACCACTTATTGACATCAACAGTGATGATCTGCCATTCTAAGGAGGAAGTGATGGAAACGAAAGACGTAAAAATCGCATTAGAAAACTATCACTTCTTCGTTTCCTCAATTGAAAGAGTTCAACTGGAAATCGAAGAACTAAATGCCAAGAGATTTAAAGCAGGAGGAAGTATTGCACGAAGGCCGGAGAATCCAGTGGATCGAGAAAGTATGATTCTGGACAATCTTGAGAAACTTGAAAAGCTGGAACGACAACTTGATGTTTATCAATTCAGCCTGGATCTAGCAAATCATTTCCTTGGGTCGCTAGAAGGTGTAGATAAATCGCTGGTACGCGACAAGTACATCAATAGATTATCCACTAAAGAATTAGAATTTAAATACAATATGGATAGAAAAACAATTTGGAGGAAAATAAACCAACTATTGATTGTAATCGTTAATTCAAATCTAGTATAATGTGTTTAACGATTTTTATTAATGGGGGCAAAAATGAGTATCCTTAATGACACTAAAGACGAGGTCATAGAAAAAATAAAAAGGGATAGGGCAGATATTACTTTTTTGAGCGAAATTAATACCAACATGACATCTGTTCATAAAGTAATGATTGAAAGCAAAGTGTATATCTTGAAGTTCGTTATGATATACACACCAAATGAGTATGATCAGACACAGAATGATTATGATTTGCAAAGATATCAAATTATGTTATCATGCGGAAAAACGAGTGTATTCCCATTAATTAGAGAATCGTTCTTGATAACTGTAAAGGCACATCGATTTGGTGTAATAATTGAACAGCTTATTGAGTACTCATTTTCCGATGGTGCAAAATTAATCTATGCATCTTGTGGTAATGAACCAATAAGAACAACTGTTCTATTCATGCAAAAACTTATAGATTTATACTTATCTGCAAAGTCTGAAAATATTATAGCTCATAGGGACTTAGCGTTTGAAAACATAATGTTTGATTCAAATCTCAAGTTGTACTTTATTGATTCTGGAAGTGTAAAGAGCAGCGTAATTACGACAACTGAATTTTCCCAAATTGCGCCCACTAGACTATTTTATGCTGCTCCCGAATACAGCCTAGATCACCCAAGTGATAAAGCAGAAGTTAAAGAGATTTATACAATAGGATTAATTTCGATGTCATTTCTCGAAACAGCCATGAATAACTCTTTTGACAATTACCCAAAATGTGGAATAGTTCAATGGATCAATAAGAATAGATATGCCGGGATAATTCAACTGAATATCCAATTTAATCCGAGATTTAAGAGCCTTTTTGAAAATCACTTATTAATCGATTATTTTATAGGTGATAGTGATAATCTACTTTATAGATTGCTAGCATCGATGACGCTTCAATCTGCATCATCAAGAATAAGAGATTATCGTATTGTCAAAAATGTGCTTAATAAGATAGAAACGGAGATAAATCATGAGTAAACTTGTAATAAATGCGACTAAGAATTATGGGGAGAAAATTCTTGTTGCCTTAAGAGATGAGGAGATTTCTAATAGTGTCTATGGCGTTTATGTAAGTTTAGCCGACTTACCTAAAAAGCAGATTGAAAAGTTAATTGGTGAAATTGGCACTATATCGAGAATCCTATATGACTTTCCTATCTATTTTATACTTGATGATAACTTATATATTGCGCAAAGCAAGTTGGAGGAATCAACAAGTAGCACCGGGAAGAAAATAAATTCATCGAATAAACTAGTTTGCTTAATGGAGAACGCTGATTTTTCTACTTTTGCTGATTTCCCATTACAGCCGAGTTCTTATGTTCAGAACAGAGAATATATCCATACCATATTCACAAATTTTTATGATCGGTATTATAGTCATAGTTCAGATATCCTTTTACCAACATTCATTTTAAAAGATTTGAATTCATGGAAAGAGATTATGATCGAAGACACATTCGCAAATGCACAAAGTTACGCCGAGAAGCATAGTAAACAGATAACATGTAGTTTCATAATTGATTTCGGTTATCTCGACAAAGAGGACGTTGCATTAAGAATAAAAAGGTATTTCGAAAGATATAATAGGTTTAGAACAGTTAGTATTACGTTAACTATAGACAAGGTTGGAACGAACTCATATACTCCTCAACAGTATTTGACATATATGAATTTCGTACATGATTTAACTTCCAATAAAATTAAAGTTCGCATTCAAAACGCAGGACTTAAGGATGTAATTTTATCTATATTCGATATTGATTCATTCGGAGTTGGATGGTCCTCTTCATATAGAGGTATGAACCTAGAGCAAAAAAAAATTACGGATAGACAACAGGCGAGTTTTGGTAAGAAGACTAAAAAAATATTTTTATCAAATCTGATGTCCGAGGTGCCACTTTCATATTTCGATGTTTGTTCAATGCAGGAAAACACTTTGTTTTTTGGAGAAAATTTTAAGGGGTTAAACTCCATATCATATAACTGGATAGAGCAACGGTATTGGATTGAATTTTTGAAAGCAATTAGCTTTCCGAATAATGAATACAAAGCGACCGAAGAAAATTTGGATTATTCTATAATTATTTCTAGAATTGTCTTATTTGAAGCGAAATTTGAGGATGCAAAATCTAATCTTGAAATAATTATTAAAAGACTTAAGCAAAAGGGCAGATACATTGATGCGAATAAGCTTCGCTCTGATCAATTACGTTGTATAATTAATAATGAAGAAGCTCTAAGAGAATTTAAAAACGGTATTTTCGATTTCTAGGGAGGTAATTATATGTTTGAAAGTGAACAAAAACTTGTTAATGCATTTATTCAAAATCATGTAAACAAAGGCAATCTTATTGAAGAATGCGATTTTCGATGGGGAAACATTGATGTAGTTGAGTATGAAACAAACGATACGATTTTTTTAAGTTCTAATCAAGTTAAGGTTCTTCGAAACAATAGAAATCTTTTGGTATTTTCATGTTTGTATCGCAAACGCGGTCTTCGGCTAGAATCAATTTCAACCAAATCTGGCTTACCACTTTGTGAAGTCGCGCGGATTATTAAAAAACTCACAGCAATGAATATTGTTCTAAACAGTGGCAATACCTATATAATTAATCCATTGATAAATTTTCCAGACATAAAGGTACATGCCTATGAAATGAAACAAACAGATATTAGGAAGGCGATTAATCAAGCTTCGATAAACCAAACCTTTTGTGATTATTCATATATTGTATTTGCACATGATAAGAATCAACTTTGTCAGAAATATTATGAACTTTTAGTAAGAAATGGAATTGGATTAATCCTAGTTGACGATAACTATAACAACGTGGTTATTCGCGCAAGAAAATCCAAAAAATCTGGAATTTTATTATTGAATTCCAAGATTAAATTGATTGAATCAAGATTAAATTTCTAAATGTAAAACATGCCCTTCGTGGCACGAAATTTTGCGGTAATATGATAGTATAAGATATATGAAAATGTGAGGTATAAACTAATATGAACGGTTTTAAAGATACAATATTGATTTTAGGCACTATACTTTCACTTAGTGGAACAGTAGTTACTATTATTGCTCAAGCATCTGAAAAAACAGATGTGATAGTAAAAAGGTACATTGTATATCCAGCATTTAATAGAGAAGCTATTAAGTCGAATATCGATCAATACATGAAAAGCAAATTCGGACTTTTATTTATTATTATCGGAAGTGTAATTCAAATATTCTCAACGGTTTCTCGAGACTATGTAATTCCATCAACATACGCAGTTGTCGTTTTACTATGTGCTCTTCTGATTCCGATTGGTTTATATCAGATATATTTGATACCTAGGATCAAAAAAATTCAGAAAATGGCAATTGACGAGGCATCTCGAATTGCGAATGGTTCGAATTAATTGAGTATTCTCTTTGAATTATCATGAGCACCGAATGGTGCTTTTCTTTTGAAAGGAGACTGAAATGTCCAAATTGAACGACAAAACGGAAGCATTCTGCCATGAATACCTTCTCGACTATAACGGTACTCAAGCAGCTATACGAGCAGGCTATAGTAAAAAGACAGCTTACTCTCAAGCAAGTCGTTTGTTGAAGAATGTTGATGTCCTCTCACGTGTACGCGCGTTACAGGCAGAAAAGACCGCACAGATGTCAATCACTCAGGATTGGGTCATTCAGCAACTTGTTGAAGTTGTTAAGAAATCCAATAAAGTTATACCTGTTCAAGAATGGAACTATGAAGAAAAATGCATGGTCGACACTGGAGAGTTTCAGTTTGACTCAAGAGGTGCAACAAAAGGCCTTGAATTGATCGGCAAGCATTTAGGTATGTTCGTTGATAAAATGGAAGTCACAACAACCGGAGTAACAATCGTCAATGATATTCCTGAATCGGACGATGGCGATAACAATGGAAACAGTAGTTAAACTCACAGATTTGATTGCACCGTCGTTCTATCATTTGCATCATCAAGTGGAACGACATGAAGCAACTCACTATAAACTAAAAGGCGGCCGTGGTAGTACCAAGTCGTCTTTTATTTCGGTTGAGTTGATCAAAGGAATTATGCAGAGCTCTCAAGCCAATGCGATGGTCATTCGTAAGGTTGGCCGATATTTGGAAGAGAGTGTATTTGAGCAACTGCTGTGGGCGATTGAGTCTCTCGGAGTTGGCCACTTATGGCAAGCAAAGTACAGTCCTTTAGGGTTGACTTATAAAACGACAGGGCAGCGTATTGTGTTCAGAGGGGCAGATGATCCTAAGAAAATAAAATCGACGAAGTTGAAACACGGTTATTTCGCCTACATCTGGTATGAGGAATATGATGAGTTTGATGGTGAAGAAGAGATTCGAACTATGAATCAGTCATTGATGCGTGGTGGTGATCTATTTACTGTCTTTTACTCATATAATCCTCCGAAGAGTATCAATAACTGGGTCAACCAGGACGTTGCAATACCGCGAGCAGACACAATCGTCCATCACAGTGATTATCGTAGAGTACCCAAGGAATGGCTTGGTCCGGTGTTCTACATTGAAGCTGAACACTTGGTCAGAACTAAGCCTACTGCTTATCGTCATGAATATCTCGGAGAAGTCACCGGTACTGGTGGCCAGGTATTTGATAATGTTAAATTAGAAACGATCACGAATGATCAAGTCTATGGCAACAAGGAAAAAGAAATACCAGGATTCGATCATATCAAACGTGGTAATGACTGGGGATATGCTGCGGATCCGTTTACTTATCTTGTGATGCATTTCGATAGGAAGCACAGAATCCTGTATATCTTCTACGAAGTGTATCAAATCAACCTGAGTAATGAAAAAGCAGCACAGGTAATTCTAAATGAAAACACCAGCAATCAACGTGTTACCTCAGATAGTGCAGAACCAAAGAGTATTGCTGATATGCGTTCCCACGGAATCAACATGAGAGGGGCTATAAAAGGTCCTGACAGTGTTGATTATGGAATCAAGTTCCTTCAAGATTTAGAACAGATCATTATTGATCCAGTTCGATGTCCTAACGCAGCACGTGAGTTTACAAGTTATGAATTAGAACGTGATCGAAATGGAAATTTTAAAGGAGATTATCCGGATAAGAACAATCATACGATCGATGCAGTGCGATACGCTTTGGAAGACGAAATGAATAAGGGCGGCGTTGGAGTTCTGAAGCCGGGAAAGAGGTGAGTGAATGAAACAAGAATATACAGTAGGTGACCTTGGAGGAATAGATCCGAAAGAGATTAATAGTCGACCTAACTTACTAACTGCAATCAATCGGATCATCTCGCTCAATGAGAAGTTCAAAAAAGAAGTACTTGTGGCTAAACGCTACTATGAGAACAACAACGACATTGTGCAACTCACCGAAGAGCAGATTGAGCAGAAGATTGTTGCAGTAGATACGAATCCACTGCGACATGCTGACAACAGAGTCCCGCATAACTATCATCAGATACTCGTTGATCAGAAATCATCCTATCTGTTTGGCCAGATGGTTCTTCTTAAATCTATTAAGCCAAAGGTTGATAAGAGTACTGAGAAAGTTAGTGCTATTAAGTTACCGTTAGATGGTATTCAATCAGACACGCTTGACCAACAGAAACCAACTGTTCAAACATCGTCAAAAGAAGATATGTTTGATGAAAAGTTATCAACACTTTCGAAGAAGTTGCAAAGATATCTGAACTTACTTTGCATCGAAGCAAGTAATGCTGGTAAAGGTTGGTTATATCCATACATCAATGAGAAAAGCGAATTCAAGTATGCAGTCATTAATTCTGAAGAGTTGATTCCAATTTATGGACCAACGATTGAGAAAGAACTGCTTTACATGATTCGTTTTTATTTGATTGGGAAAGACAAAATGATCGAGTTCCATACGAATGAGAGCATCACAGTGTGGAAGAATAACAAGTTTGTTGAAGATCGTTCCCAATTCATGCTTGGCCAACTGGTAAGAGGTCAGTGGGGTTCACTTCCCTTCATTGAGTTCGCAAATAACCCAATCAAGCAGGACGATTTGCACAAATACAAAAAGCTGATCGATGTGTATGACAAAACGATTTCACTTTATGCAAATGACATTGAAGATCTGCAAGAGTTGATCTTTGTTTTAGTCAACTATGGTGGGGTTGACCTGGATGAATTTTTAAGCGATATGAGGAAGTACAAGGTAGTCAAAGCAGATGCTAATGGCAAACTTGAAACGCTTAAAGTTGATATACCAGTTGAAGCTCGTATCAAACTGTTAGAGATCATTGACAACGCAATTTGGACAAATGGGCAAGGGGTGAATCCTAAGCTACAAAACTTAGGCAATCTGTCTGGAGTAGCGCTAAAACAGTTATACGGGTTGCTTGAGTTAAAGGCATCAGCACTTGAGTCCGAATTTAGAGCAGGTGTCGATCGATTGATTGAATTCTACAAACTTTATCTGAAACTCAACGATCATGAAGATTATACCGTGATTGAGATTGATCAAATCTATACCCGTTCGATGATTTCCAATAACACGGAGCTGGTTACGATGGCTCAGAACAGTGTGGGTATCATTTCAGATGAAACGATCATTTCAAATCATCCGTGGGTTGAAGATCCACAATCAGAAATGGACCGAATCAAAGCTGAAAAAGAAGTAAAAGCTCAAGCCGCTCAGGATGCATTCGGATTGAATACGGATGTTCCAGCCACTGGTAGCGCAGTGAACGAGAAAATAGATTCGAATGCAAAGCAGGATTTAGGACTCAATGGATAACTATTGGACGAGACGTGCTGACTTGCTGATGAAGTCAGTTCATCAAGAGACAGATCAAGTACTTAAGCAAGTGCTTAATGGCTATGATCAAGCGCTGAGTGAGATCAATACAACTATCAATATACTTCTTTACAAAGGGAGGTATGGCGGCGAAAGTATTGATGATTTGTTGTCCGTAGCCACTACTAAACAAGAAGTGGATAAACTCTACAAGATACTTGAATCCGTATCTGATACGGATGAAAAAGCCTGTTATAAGTTACAAATTGACCAGTTAGCGTACAAAGCACGCATTGCTCGGGCAGAAATTGTCAAAGCTAACATCCAAATGCAGATGGGAAAATTGACTCAAGCACAAGAGAATCTGGTCCATTCTGGATTCTCTGATATCGCCGGTAATGTTTATGACAAATCGATTTTTGAAGTTCAGCAGCAATTTGGTTATGCCTTTGCCTTTGAACGCCCAACCAACCGCATGATTGAACAGGTCATAAAATCAAACTGGTCAGGAGTTATATGGTCGGATCGCTTGTGGAAAAACAACCAGCAACTTGCCGAATCATTGCAACGTACACTCACTAAAGGATTGTCACAAGGAAAGAGTTACTTCTTGATGGCACGTGATCTAAAAGATGAAATGGGAAGTGCTGAATATCCTGCAGTAAGACTGATTCGAACTGAAGCATCCTATATAGCAAATAAGGCACGCCTGCAAGCTCTAACGAATAGCGGTGTATCTGAACTCGAGTTTGTTGCTGTTCTCGATGCCAGGACATCAGATATCTGTCAAGAGAATGATGGTGCGATCGTGCCGGTTGATAAAGTGGTATTCGGATTAAACATCCCTCCGCTTCACCCAAATTGTCGTAGTACTTTTGTGGCTAAAATTGACGATGCATACAAAAAGAATATGACTCGTTTGTCGACTAATCCTGTTACTGGAGAGAAAGAAAAAGTTCCGCGTTCAATGACATACAATGAATGGAAACAATCAATGTACGATCGATATGGACATCCAGCAGCAGATAAGGCAATTAAGCAGATAAAGAATACAAATGCAGATCGAATTCAGTATGAGAAGTACAAAGAAACGGTCGGCTTAGAAAATCTTCCCAAATCATTTGAAGATTTCCAACAGATGAAGTATACTGACTCAAAAGAATGGTGGTTAACTAAAGGATATGCAAAAGCAGTATCAAGTGGTGACATATCATCCTTCACCGGAATGGATGTTTACCGGGCAACAGCTGCTGAAATTGATGCTAAATTAGTAGGGATTGAACAAGCAAGGGGAATGTAATTACTGGATATTCATATCATTTCATTGATCGAACGATTGGACAAGTAGCAAACGGATTTAGTCACACGGGTCTTAGAGAAGGTGTGCCTGTTGACATTAGCAAGGATACATTATTAAATCCAGTGGGTATAACAGAATTGAGGAGATCAATCACCTATGTTTCTGACTATTGCAAGATAACATTTGATCCTCACACAGGCAAACTCGTTCAAGTTAATCCGTATTCAAAAGGAGGTAAATAAATGGAATTTAGAATCACAAAAGAAGAAAAACAGTTTATGTTAATGAACCTCCCAGATGCGGAAACTTTACTAGAAGGAACTTTGGGTGATTTTTTGATTGCTTTGGATAATTTAATAATTGATAAAGGATTTGATCAAAATTGGGAACCAAACGCATTCAATCGAGAAGCGCAGCAAATGTATACGGATATCTTCTCAAGAAATAAGTAGAAAAGTTCCGATACTAAAATACTGGAATCATGTTGTTCGGACTCTTAAATAGGAGGTGCCGAAATGGAGAAAATGATGGTTTATCAATCCGAAACGGATAGTGAGATTGAAATGGAAATTATCGGTCGTCTTCGTTATGTTGGCAATTCTATTTTTCTTGAACTGACTGATGGGAAAGTATATCCGTGTGTTGGACTTGATCGTTATGACTATTTTCGGATAGTGATTGATGAAGGAGAAGACTACTTGATGTTTGTTAATAACCCACGAGCTCTGCAATCTGCTGGAGTAACTCCCGAAGAGTTGATCGGTGGCAAATGGGAGGTAGTTGAGGATCCGACTGGACAACTTCAAAAAGCCCTGGATGCCTATAATTAAATAGACTAGATTCTTATATCGGTAGAGTGATAAAATGTAGACAGAGATAAGGAATGAAGTAGAGAATGAGCTGCTACGCGCCCTTTGGGTTCGAAAGAAATCTGGGAAGGCTCACCCAGCATTCCTTATCTTAAATAAAGTGAAGACAAAGCGCGAGAAATCGTGCTTTTCTTGTGGAAAGGAGAAAGCATGGAAAAGTTCATCGCAAAGCCGACAGTCATAAAAGCTGTTCAGTTTACAAATGATAGTCCAGAAACACTTGTCAAGATCAATGAGATCCTTGAACCGGTGAGAATATCCTATAAGCGATACAATCATCCGGTGATCCTTGTTGAACAAGAGGACAGTTCATTTATTACTGCTGAGATCAATGACTACATCATGAAATATCCAGATGGGAAAATTGGAGTGTGCAGCGAGAAGCTGTTTATGGAACTCTATATTCAAGTGATTTAATTAAGCGGCAAAAGTCGCTTTTTTATTGTCCTGAGTAAGACGTAAAAGTACTCACCCGCGTGAAGCAACCACGTATAAAAGCGTAGGAGGATTTATGAAGAGAGACTTTTTAAAAGCGTTAGGACTTGCGGATGAGGCGATTGATAAGATCATGACTGAGAATGGCAATGACATCAATGAGCTGAAGACACAGATCCAAGCAACAGCTACAGAACGCGATGGGTTTAAAGACCAACTCAAGCAGCGTGACACCGACATCATTGAACTGAAGAAATCTGCATCATCAGCCGACGAGTTAAAAGTCAAACTCACAGATCTTGAGACTAAATATCAAAAAGATACGAGTGATCTGACAGGTAAACTTGAAAAGCAGAATTTCGACACGAAATTGGATGTTGCACTTGCAGGGAAAGTCCGTAATACCAAAGCGGCTAAAGCATTGCTCGACTTCACGAAGATCAGTCTGAAAGAGGATAAGCTTGAAGGTCTCGACAGTCAGTTGGAATCGCTTAAACAAAGTGATGCCTTCTTGTTTGTCGATGCTACTCCGGGTAAACCGGCAGGAACTCCTCCGCCGGCAGGTGGTACAGGTGGTGGTGGACAAACTGTAACATTGAAAGATGCGATCACCGAGAAAGTACAAAGTCAGTTTCCTACAAAATAACGAAAGGAGCATTTAAACAATGCCAGTTACACTATTAGAAGCTAAAAAGAACGTCCAAGACGCTCTAGTCTTAGGAGTCATCGATGAATTTTCCAAGTCTAGTTTTTTGCTAAACAACATGACTTTTGATGATGCTGTTTCACCTACAGGAGGCGGAGCAACATTGACTTACGGTTATACTCGACTGTTGACACAACCGACAGCGGGCTTCCGTGCTATCAACGAAGAGTATGTTGCCAGTGAAGTCACCAAGAATCGAATCACGGTTGATCTGAAGGTATTTGGCGGTTCATTCCAAATTGATCGCATTATCGCCGGCATGGGCGGAATCATCAATGAAGTAGATTTGCAGGTTTCTCAGAAAATCAAAGCAGCTGCCGCTCTGTTCAATGATACCGTCATTAACGGTGACTCTGCCGTTGATGCGAAATCATTTGATGGTTTGAACAAAGCACTGACAGGATCAACAACCGAGTTCAACAAGACAACCGCGATCGATCTATCGACCTCAACGTTGTTGGATACCAATTATAAATCCTTCCTCGATCTTCTGGATGAATTTCTGATGACTCTGGATGGAACACCTAGTTTCATTGGCGGTAATACGAAGTTGATCGCGAAACTGCGTGCATGTGCTCGTCGTGCTTCCATGTATCAAACGACCAAGAATGATTTTGGTCAGCAAGTCGAGTATTACGGTGTTATCCCGTTTGTCGATTTTGGTGCAAAAGCAGGCAGTAACGATCCAGTTGTTGCCATTGATGGTGTTGCAGGAACGACTGATCTGTATGCAGCTCGTTTGGGCTTGGATGGATTCCACGGTGTTTCTATGGCAGGTCAACCTCCTGTCAATGTATGGTTACCTGACTTCACGAAGTCCGGGGCTGTAAAGACCGGTGAAGTTGAAATGGTTGCGGCAGTTGCATTGAAAGCAACGAAGTCTGCCGGCGTATTCCGCAAGATTAAAGTTCAGTAGTTTATTAAGTGTGCTCATCGTTCGGTGGGCACACTTTCTCATAACGAAAGGAGACCAATATGACTAAAATCATTGCACCCAACAAGAACTACAGTGGTGTTTCAGCGAGTGTTCAATTTGAGAATGGAATCGGCGAAACATCGGATGATTACTTGATCGATTGGTTTGATAAAAATGGTTATGAAGTTCAATTTGAACAAGAACCAACGGATGTGATTCTTCCTATTGAAGCAGATGTTGAGCTTGAAAAATCAACTCCCGAAGTTGTTGCAGAATCAACCACTGACGCTGTTGAAGAAAAGCCAAAGAAAACGCGTAAAGGTAAAGAATAATGGAAGATACAGCGATCGTCAAAAAAGTTAAGCTTCGAAATAACATCACTGGGACTGAAGCTGATAATCTTCTGATCGATCTCGAAGATGAGTTCAAAGAAAAAGTGATGAACTATTGTCACATTGATGCGATTCCAGCAAGTCTCACTAATGTCATTGCATCGATGGTGAGCGATCGTTATAAAGAGATCCAAGCAGGGCTTGGCAAATCAGAAGGAATTGTATCGAGTTTGAGTGATGGTCAGCAATCAGTTTCCTACAAGCAATCCATTGAAGTGTACAAGAAAAGTGATGTTAACAATGATATCCTGAGCGGTTACGAGAACCAACTGAATGCATATCGGAAGATGGCAAAATGAAGATTCAAGAATCATTTAAAAAGGCACAGAAGGCTGCCTTTCAGGATAAAACGATCAATGTGTTCACTCGTGGATATATACCAGATAGTGAAGGGAATGATATTCCTCATGATACTCCAGCCGGTTCGTTCGAAGTCAATGTTCAAATCATTTCAGATGTCGAGGTTGCTAAAAAATATGGTTTAAAAGTCAATCGCGATATCTTAGTTACGTACAGTGATGAATTTCCAATTGAACGAGAGAATCAAATCGTATTTAATGATCATCAGTACACCGTATTCGGAAAGATCACAAGGGATGCATATACGATCCTTTCATGCACATGGAATGGGTAAGGTAAAAGTAGTCATCAAGCGCAATGATCGAAAGATCAAAGGGCTATGCGAAGCTGCCATCAAGAAAGCCGTGAATGATTCTCTTTTGCTTATCCAAGCAGATGCGGTTGCAAATGCACCGAAGAATCTTGGCCAGCTGCAGAGCTCAATCGATGTTGATATTGAGCAGGATGGAAATCACTACACGGGGTCTGTATATACGGACCTTGAACATGCGATGTATGTTGAATTCGGAACAGGACCGAAAGGCGCCGCTAACCACGAAGGTGTAAGTCCTGAAGTTCCTGTTGCGTATCGAACCAGTCGTTGGATGATTCCATTTGATGCTATATCAGAAGCCGATGCGGAGAAATATCACTTTATTAAGATCCGCAAGGAAGGTATAGTGATTGGCTACATTACCTATGGGCAGCCGGCACAGCCGTTCCTATATCCAGCGTTTATGAATAATCAGAAGAATATAGATGATATTTTCGCTAAAGCGATGGATGAGGCAATCAAAGGAGGTCAGGTATGATCAACGTCCGACAAGAAATTAAAGATAAACTAGCAACTATCACAGGTATTGGCAAAGTTGTTAGAGGATGGCCAAAAGATTTTCCTTCACTTCCTTTGATTGCTTTCAGTGTTGACAATCGAAAGCCTATTGGAAATTTCATTTATGATCAGGATTCAGAAATCACTGTAGTGGTGAATATGTGGGATTCAAAATCAGTAAGTCAATTAGCGATCGATGTATCTGCAAAAATGGCCGAATTAGGATACACACGTATCTTCGAAAAAGACATGGATGAACTTGGTGAAGATAAAATACGAATAACGCAACGCTATAAAGCGTTCAAATAACGAAAGGAGCATACATTATGCCAGAAACATATTCAGGAATTGCCGCAAAAGTAATGATCGGCACAAAAGTCATTGGCCATATTTCTAAATGGGATCTCGATCTCAAACGTGACATGGTTGAAACGAAATCTTTTGGTGTTGATTATACGGAGAGGGAACCTGGAATCAAAGATTGGAGTGCCAGTTGCGATGGCACAGCAGATTTTTCCACTGATAGTGGTCAAACAGACTTACTTGATGCTTATGAAGCAGGAACAAAATTGACCATTCTCTTCTATCTCAGTGCAACCAAATATTTCACTGGGTCAGGGTTTTTTGATTCGATTAAGATTACCCAAGACGTTGAAGGAAAGGCTGAAATCACAGCGAGTGTCGTAGGTACATCCGGTATTACCAAAACATTGGGAACGGTCTAATCAAATGATCATTACCATTACAAAGAAGTACGACTCCGGAGAAACGGAAGTTGTTGAGGTAGAATTGTCAGAGAAATTAAACACCGCTCTGCAGGTCCAAAAACGCTTCGGAAAGCCATATCTGAAAGCCATTAAAGAGATATCCAACTTCAGTGTTGAAGAACTTGTCGGTTTTTTAACGTGTGGCTTGAAAGGAATGAAGCCGGATGAGTTTAAAGAATTGATTATCGAAAACTGTGGGCTTTCGCAATTGTATGACTTTGTTTCAAATCTTGCAATGGCAATCCAGTACCCTGGATTATCGGAGGAAGAAATCGAAAAAAAGGTGCAGGAGCAGCAGGCGAAAACCAAGAGGATGAATCCTGGTTATCAAGAATAGTTGAAATTGGAGCCTCTGTCGGAATGAAACCGGCAGAGGTTTTTGATTGCGAGTTCTGGATGATCAACCGTTATCTAATTGGGTATCGAGAGAAGACTAAACTGGAACAGGCAGATATTGTTCGTTTAGCCTATCAAACTGCTGCATTCAACAATGCAACGACGAAACCAAAATCGCTTACATACTATATCAATCAAATCATGAACACCGGGCGAAAGAAGAACGTTTCAAGTGACGAGGAATCAATCCGTCAGGCAAAAGAAATGGATAAACGTATCGAAGAAGAACATCGGAAGGAGGTGGAAGAAGATGGCGATTAAAACCGGGAGTATGTATACCGAGATGGATGTCAATGCTGAACCGCTGAGTCAAGGGCTTGACCAGGCATCCAATGAGTTAGATCAATTCCAAAATAAGTTATTGGCAATGAGCACATCCGCGCTTGACGCACAGATTGCTGCGCTAGAATCTCAATTTAAAGGAATGGAATCCGTATTAGCGGCACTTGATGCAAAGATCGATATCTCAACTGCAAAACTATCTTCACTTGGAATGACAGATGCACAGATTGCGGCAGATCCAGGCATTGCAAGTTTGAATCAACAAGCAGCTAATTTGTCTGCCGCGCTAGATATTGTAACTCGCAAAATTGAAATGACGAAGACAGCGATATCAGGAATAAAATCGGCACCCATTGAAGAAGTAAAGTCATCCATGAATAAAGTCGGTGACAGTGCAGTTAAAGCTGGTAAAAAAATGGAAGCCTCAATGGGAAGTTCCATTAAGAAGTTGACTAAATTTGGAGCGCTATTACTTGGAGTACGTACGATCTATTCGGCTATATCAAGAGCCGTAAATTCATATATCTCTGGAAATGACATTCTTCAAGCGAAGATCAATGGAATGTTTACTGCTTTAGGTAATCTGTTAGCTCCAGCGATCGAAACCGTTGTGGGCTGGATGGTTCAATTAGTGCAATGGGTATTAGTTGCAGCTGCTTATATTTCTAGATTTCTGAATGTGATGCTAGGTTGGAACATTGGAATCAAAAAAAGTATTACAGGAGTCAAGAATTTGAATTCAGGATTGAAAGACACTGGGAAAGAACTTAGCAACCTTGCTGGGTTTGATCAATTGAATGTTCTGCAAAGTCCTGATACTTCCAGCACAGCAGCATCAGCAGTTGCTGCACCTGACATGTCTGCCTATGACATATCAAAATATTTAGTGGGCTTAGATGATTTCGCTAAAAAGCTGGAAGCTTTAAAACCCATATTGATACCAATCATTGCTTTTATTGGCATCTTAGCTATTGTACTTATCGCATTAAACGCTCCAATGGCAGGTGTGGCACTTGCTGTTGGTATCATTATTGGTTTACTCATATTCGTTATATCAAAATGGGATACCCTTTCAGAATCCCAACGAACTGCCTTAACAATACTTGGACTGATTACTGCAGCAATCATCATTTTTGCTATAGCAATGGCGATTGCCAATGCGGCAATGGCACCACAGATCATCCTGTTTGGACTGATTGCACTAGGAATCGCGGCAATCATAGCCATCATCGTGATTTTAATCGTCTATTGGGATAAAGTGACAAAAGCAGTTTCTGATTTCGCTTCGAATACTTGGAATTGGATCTCAACTTTAGGCAGCAATATTGGTAAGACATTTGATGGAGTCTGGAAAGGGATTACTGATTCTTTTTCAAATGCATGGAATGGAGTAAAAAGTATTTTTTCGGGAGTATGGAATTGGATCCTGGGAGTTATGGGAGCTGGCGGACAAATATTTAACGGAGTTGTCGACGGTGTTGCAGGGGTATTCAAAACAGTTGTTAATACATTGATCTCTGGTATCAATACAATCATTTCAATTCCATTTAAAACGATCAATGGTTTACTCAATACGATTCGAGGTATCAATATTTTAGGTGTTTCACCATTCGTTGGTTTATGGGGGCAAAACCCATTACCTGTACCTCAAATACCGAAATTAGCCACTGGAACAGTCGCTACATCGCCTATGATTGCACAGATAGGTGAAGGCAAATACGATGAAGCCGTTATTCCATTAGGCAATTCTCCACAGTTTGCGGATATGAAGTCAGACATAGCAGACGATGTTGTTGAACGTTTGGGAGGTAACTCTTCAAGCGGAGACACAGTTGTTATCATGCAAATGGATGGAGAGAAGTATGCAAGGGCAACGATCAAAAACATAAACAAATTACAGCGAAAAGCAGGCAGAACATTGCTCGAGGTGTAGAAAGGAGGATGTATGGGCACATATAATGGATACTTAATAAAATTCATGTCAGATGGATACATTCCTCCGAAGATCAGTGATTTCGGACCCTGCAACCAAGATATGGATTCGGATAGGTCAAAGCGTAACTTGAAAGCAACTTTATTTCGTGATCGGGTTGCGATTATTCCGGAAATGCAGCTTGAAGTGCCCATGCTTGGCCAAGCCGACATGGGAGCATTACTTCGCCATCTATCACCGGTAAAAGTACAAATCCAATACTGGGATCCTGAATCAGAGACATATAAAACAAGTTATTTCTATTGTCCATCCGAAGGTCGCCGACCAAAGGTTTTTCAAACGACTCCGGTAGTGAAATATAAAGCAATGACATTCAAATTGGTTGGATATCAAAATGTTCAATAGCACAAACAACTTCAGATCGTTAGTAGGAAACAGCGGACGTGTGGTTAAAACAAAGATATCTTACAGTGATATCGATGTTACATCTGAGGATGTTCTTCAGTATTTCAAATTTACGGATGAGATCATCGATGAGAAGAATTCAAACTACATAGGATCATTCACAGGAAAAAAAGTTGTTTACACTTTAATGGGTGACGTTCCTGGGTATACCTTCTCATCGTCTGATCGATGGATTACAGTCTATCAAGGAATACTAGTCAACTCTGTTTATGAATATATTCCACAAGGTAAATTCAAAGTCATAAAGGCTCCTCAAGATAAGAAGACATATGATATCGAAGTGGAAGCACTCGATAGTTCCGTTCTGTTTGATATTAAATATTCGTTACCACAGGCTGTATGGCCAATGACTGTTATGCAATGGACACAGGCGATATGCGCTGAAGTTGGAGTATATTTGGGTAGTATATCTTGGTTCAACAGTGAGTTGATGCTCGAAACAGAACCATATGTAGAAGGTACATTCAGAGATGCAATTAAGATTATCGCTCAAGCAGGAGCAACGTTTGCGAAAATAGGTAGAGATGTTAAGTTGTATTTTAAAAATTTCTCAGTTGTCTCAAATTTGATTGAAAATGTATTTGAATATAAAGTCGATGAAATGTTTGGCCCTGTTAACAGTCTCTTACTTACCAGAGATCCAACCAATGATAATGTCGGAATAGTAGATCAAGCCAGTATTGATTCAAATGGTGAGACTCAGATAAGCATTGATAATAATCCGATCCTTGATACTGACCGTGAAACTTTGATTTCCGGTCTTTTTAATGTAGTTAATGGATTTAGTTATCAAGTTGCGGAAGTGGAATATCCAGGAGATCCATGTATAGATGTTGGAGATATCATTACATTCAAAGACGATCAGGATGCAGTCATATCTCTTTATGTTTTATTCAGCGAAATAGAAGATTCAGGATCCTGGTATGGGACTATTAAAGCTGTAGCGATGAGTAAAACTGATGCTGACTCCGATTATGTAGGTTCATACGATAAACGTCTGCACGTCACGGAGATCAACGTCGACAAAGTAAAACAAGAGATCGTTTTGGTTGTATCCTCGGTCGAATCGGTCGGTCAAGACGCATCTGATGCATTAAGTACCGCAAATACCGCGCAAGCGAGGGCAGACTTGGCAGTTACTAATGCGACAACGGCGCAAAGTGCCGCCAACGCAGCACAAGGAACAGCAAATACAGCAAACACCGCCGCATCCACTGCGAATGGATTATTGGTGGACTTGGCCAGCGATTCCAAACTTACAGCCGTTGAAAAGCAACAAATCAAAATCGAATGGGATGCGATCGTTAGTGAAAAAGTGATTAACGACACCCAAGCGACCGCCTTTTCAATTACCACAGAAAAGACAAACTACGGTACGTCATATTCGGCATTAAGCACTTATATCATACCTCTATTGGCAAGTCTTACCGCGACATCCGATATCGTCGGGACCACTTTCAGAGCCACATTCAAAGATTACTATGACAAACGGCAATTATTATTAAACGCGATTGCGAGTAAGGGCAAGACATTAGCCGATGCGGCACAGACTACAGCTAATACCGCCGTTACCAACGCATCCACCGCACAAACTCAAGCAGATCAAGGAGTAGCTGATGCTTCGGCAGCACAGTCATCTGCCAATGCAGCAAATGCTTCTGCGGCAGGATTATCGACCCGTGTACAAGCTGCCGAAGAGAAAATAACACCTCAAGCAATCACTCATGCTGTTGAAGACACCTCCACGGTGTTGGCCAAGAAATCTTATGTGGATCAAACGGCTGGTGCGTTTGCATTGGCTATTGGCGAAACAATTCGAGACGAATACGGGAATACGATTTCAAATATTCAAGGGAACTTCATTTTCACTTCCGGTGGCATGGAAATCAAAATGACCGGGGCTGAGTTCTCGACATTTTATACGGCCAACAAAATCGAGTTTAGACAGAACGGAAACGTTCTTCAGTGGTTGAGCGGGAACAAAAACTACATGACTGATCTGATCGTCGTAGGTAATTTATCACTCAATTATCATAAGTTTGAATCGCTGCCGAACAAGCATACCGTCTTCAGATACATAGGAGGGTAATCAAATGGCATATCCTTCAGCATGGACAATAGAAACTGGTACTCCAATTTGTAGTGGTACTGGATATACATTTATTGGTGGTTTTAGATGGAGAATTGAAAGTCAAGATATACTAGCAAACACTTCAGTAGTAACTATTCAACTATGGGCAACCAGAACTGGGGCTAACGGGTTAACGAATAGCAATTTAAGAACGTCATTTGTAGAATATGATAATAATCCAGGTACTAGACAAAACATCTCAACTTCTTTTAATTTCTTAGCAGCCAATACTATTTTAAATACCAAATACTATTGTGGAACTGACACAGCCCAATTCAATGGTAACTCTGTACAAATTACAGTAGCCCATAATAGTGATGGAACAAGAACTGTTCCTATCCATACATATCATCTTGCCAATATGGCAAATTGGATGTCAGTAGATACTTCAGTAACTATCACTCTTGATACAATTCCACGTGTATCACTCTTAAGCAGCTTCAATGATTTTCAGATTGAAACGACGGCTGGGGCGATCAGTGGAAATACGAATGTTTATTCTGCATCTTTCTATCATCGCTTTAAATTATTACAAGGTAGTACAGAAGTGGCCAGTTGGGATATTGGCCAGTTAAGTGTTGGCGCTTATGCGTATGCTCTGTCACTTACGGCCACCCAACGAAATGCGATCTTCGCGGCTATGCCGACGATCGACAATCAATTATTTACGCTGCAACTAATCACCTACAACGATGCAGCACGAACCGTTCAGATCGGATCTACGCAAACCAAAACGGCAACAGGAACGATTCCTGTATCGTATAAGCCAACGATCACAACAGCGAATAGTAATTTTACTTGGACTAACAAAAACTCGAAATTGACAAGTTATCTTATACAGAACATATCTACATTGACACTCCTACTGAGTGGAGGTGTTGCACCAACAGGGGCTACGTTATCAAATTATCAGGTCCGTTATGGATCGATCCTGCGAAGTGGTGCTTATACCGGTGCAGCAATCAGTGAGAATGTGGGTCTGATTGCCAATAGTGGAACGCTGTACGCCTACTATTCAGTGCAGGATAGTCGAGGACGATGGTCAGTAGAAATCAGTGAGCAACTGCTTGGGAATGCCCTGGGCGTTAAATCCTATAGTCCTCCATTAAACAATGGTTTCGACGTACGGAGGAATGTTACTACACCCACTTCAGCGGATTATATCTTGAAATTCGGTAACAGTTTATACAGTCTAGGAAACACCTGGACATATACATTGTACTACTGGAATGTCAGTACGTGGACGGTCGCTAAGGCCGCCACAGCGATCGCCTCAGCATCGATTGATACTATCTACACTCATGCTCTACCTTACTCTGAATCGGGTGTATATGACGTAAAAGTGGTACTGACAGATTTATTCAATTCAGTTGAGTATACAGACACAATGCCAACTTCGGAATTTCCTGCATCCTTTGGGAAAAAGGGTATGGGCATTGGGAAAGATACGTCGGATACCTACAACCTTGAAGTCGGGCCGCTAGGGATGAGTAGCGACGGAGACATATTTGTTAAAGGTCTCAACATAAAAGATGCGGTGAGTGTAAATGGCATAGACATGAACACAATTAAACAATCGGGCACTTATTACGGATACAACATGACAAACGCGGCGGCCCAAGTCATATCCGTTTTTCAAGTAATTGTTTACTCGCCCGATTGGGTGGTACAGGTTCAATACACGATAGGCGCACCGACGAAAGAATTTCATAGATCATATTATAACGGTAATACGTGGGGCCCTTGGACCAACACGGCATTGGACGCGTATCCTATCGGAGCAATATATCAAAGCACGGTGTCAACATCGCCGGCCACTTTATTTGGCGGGACATGGGTAGCGGTCGGGGATAGATTTCTCTTAGGGGCCGGAACAAAGGCCGCCGGAGAAACCGGAGGTGAATCAGATCACACATTGACAACTCAAGAAATTCCATCTCATAACCATCAACAAATGGCCAATGGTTCGGGTGGTTCTAATGGGGGTTATTTCAATAGTTTACTTTACAATACAGGTGGAGGAAATACCAATACTAACAACTACACAGTCGCAAGTGGAGGCAATTGGTCACATAACAATATGCCACCATACTTAGCAGTTTATATGTGGAAACGAACAGCATAACAGAACGGAGGCATGATCATGGATTCAAAAACACTACTGAACAATGAGATAACTCGATTGGCCACTCTACGAGAAGCTTACGATGTATCCGTTGAGAATGAGGAGATAAGTACTCTTGAAAAAGAACTTGATAATGCGGTACTGAAGCGTAACGAGAAGCAGATTGCGAGTGCCAGCATCAATATGCGAATAGAAGAGCTTCAGGCTGCACTCAAGGCCATCGAGAGCCTTGAGTAGAAAGAGGAAAACAAAATGAACAATATTATCGTCTATTTGATTGCGAACCAGTTTATCGCCAGTTTACTTGTATTACCGATTATCATCTTGGCTAATATTTTCTTGGGATGGGCGATTGCCGACTTTGCCGGATCCTTTGATCGAGCGAGATTTATTCTCGGATTCAAAAAGGGATTGGCGGTCTATGTAGCAATCGTCACATTATCCCTTGTTTCCCATATACTGATTATTGCCAATTTAGATTTAACAACTACGATCGCCTTGATTGTTTACACAGTTCTCATTACTTATATTTTGCAAGTGTTGGATAAAATCAAATTGATCATGGGCTATAAAGGCCCAGAAACGAAGGTGGAGTAAATGAAAAAAAGCGAGGAAGAACGAGTTGATTTAGATTACTCCGCTGAAATCGCATTTCTCTTGAAGCAAGAAGAGGAAGAAGGAAAAACCGATGAGCAATAAAACAAACATTGGTCTTGTTGAATATGTAAAAAGTAAACTGAATGTTCCAACGATCTATATGTTGAGCGGAATCGGTCGCAGACTGACGGAATCAATGATCCAATCCCGCATAGCGCAAGGGGATGCGCATACGATCCGTAATCAAACCACAATCAGATCCGGTATGGGTAAATACTGCTTTGACTGTGTTGGGTTGATCAAAGGCTATCTGTGGGAATTAGCTCCTGGTGTGATCAACTATGTTGGTTCTCAAGATCAGAACGTTCTGATGATGTATAATGCCTCGCATGAAAAAGGACTTCTGGCATCGATGCCAGATATTCCGGGTATTCTAGTAATGACAGAGGATCTCGGCCATGTCGGGATATACATCGGAAAAGAGAACGGCATCAATCAGTATATTGAATGTACTCCTGCTTGGGGCGCATGGGGAGTAACTCGCAGTGCTGCATCCGGATCCTCGTATAATCGGGTGTGGAAATACTGGTGCAAGTATGCCCTGGTTGAATATCTTCCGATTGGTGAAACTACGTATCAGACCCATATTCAGAACATCGGTGATTCTACTGTTGCAAGTGATGGTCAGATTTCCGGAACGACTGGTAAAGGTCTCAGAGTAGAATCAATTATTATTCACGGACATTGTACCTATCGGGTCCATGTTCAAAACATCGGTTGGATGGAATATGTCCGTGATGCCTGGACCGGAACGAAGAACAAAGCTTTGCGGCTGGAAGCGATTGAAATTGTTGCGGATGAAGGATATACGATCGAAGCACAGGCACACGTTGCCAACATCGGATGGATGGACGTTCAAAAAGGAACTCATGTTATTATTGGCACCACTGGCCAAGCAAAAGCGATCGAAGCCGTAAAGATTAAAGTCAGCAGGGTGTAAAAATGAGTGAACGTCTGCCGACCGCAAACAAACAGACTCAGATTCTCGATGAAGTCCGGGAATTATCAAAGATGGTCGATGAAAAGATTTCAAAAGTTCGCGAGGATATCGCCGAGGTTAAGACCAAAGTCGAAATGCAGCCGAAGATCGACGAACAAAAGTTCAATGGGCTTAATAACACCTGGGTAAATTGCAAAGCCAACTGCGATAAGCAGATCGGTGAGGTGGTTAGTCGAGTAATCGCTGTAGAAAAAGATGTCAATGAGATTAAGGGTGCTCCCGGAAAGAAATACGAGAAAACGTGGGATACAATACGAAACATCGTACTTGGAATTCTGCTGGCCTATATATCCCTTAAAATCGGATTAAAATAGTCATTATTTAGTTGTGACCAAACTCAAAAATAGCAACAAGCCATCCTTTGGGGGTGGCTTTTTATTTTATCATTTAATGATTCCACAATGGATACTCACATTAATCGTAAAAATGTTTGATAAAAAGTTAAATTGCGTTACAAAACTTATCTCGACTATGTTAGACTCTTCTTAAAGCAGTGAGAAAAATATCGGGGTATTTAAGTTATTACAACCATATAAAGGGGGATTAATCATGAAGAAACGACACTTTTCTATAAGATTGGTTTTGGTTGTTTTGATGATACTAAGTCTTTTTGGGTGTTCAAAAAGCATAGAATTAACTCAAAAAAAGATTCAGATTTTTGAAGGGCAGGAAATCAATCCTAAAGATTATTTGAGCAAGGAGTTTCAAGATAATGAAAAAGTTAAAATTACAAACAATGCAAATACAAAAGCTGCCGGAGAATATGAGATAGTTTATAAACTCAATAGTTCAGAGACGACATTAAAAGTAACAGTCTTAAGTGATCCCATATCATTGATAAAACAGAAAATAGTTCTGGAAACTGGAAGTACATTTGACCCAAAAGACTATATATCAAGTGAAGATAAAGCGAACGATATTAAAATTGTTAACAATGTTGATATAAATAAATCCGGTGAATATATTGTTGTTTATTCATTTAGTGGTATAGAAAAAATATTGAACGTTTCAGTTAAAAATATTGAAATCGTCTTGACTCAGACCTCTATCTCAATTGATCTAGGTAGTACGTTTGATCCCAAGATTTTCCTTACTGGCGATTTTGCTAATAGTCCTAATATTTCCATTGCGAGCAATGTTAACACCAGCAAGATTGGAACATATCAAATCAAGTATTCAGTAGGCTCAATATCCAAAACGCTTGATGTAATCGTAAAGGATGTTTCACCAATTATAACGGCTACATCGATTTCAATAAAACAAGGAAGCACATTTGATCCGATGAATTATTTGGCAGTGGGAGATAGAACTAATGCAAATATCATAGTTAACAATAAAGTTGATGTGAAAGTCCCAGGGACCTACATAGTCACTTATCAGTTAAGCACTATATTAAAGACTTTATCTGTAACTGTTGTCGAGGTTACGACTCCTACTCCTACTCCTACTCCTACTCCTACTCCTACTCCTACTCCTACTCCTACTCCTCCAACCTCATACACATTGAAAATACTTTCTTTGACGAGTCCTATCGCCGCAGGAGCAAATGCAACAATTGTCGTTCAAGGGAAAGCTGGGGAACAATATTCAATCACAGTCAACTATAAATCAGGTCCCAGTACCGCAGCCGGGTTAGGAACAAAAACAGCAGATTCTAGTGGCCAGATTTCTTGGACATGGAAAGTTGGAGCTAATACAACTGCGGGAAATTGGAAAATCGTAATTTCAGGCGATGGCAAGACAACAAGTACAAATATTACTGTTACGTAATTTACATTTTTAGTCAAATTTATTCAAAATCGGGGAAAGAAAATGGGTATTTTCATGAATATAAATCAATCTCAAATAGCACAAACAAAGGAAAAGTACCCAAAAAAGCCAGTGTTTTTAAAACGAAGAGGGTATTCGTATTTTGCCTTTGTTATAATATTTTTGAGTTTGCTTATTAGTGGATGCAGCACATCAAATATCAAAACTGATCTAAAAGAAACACTTACAATCAATTCTGCCAATGTTCAGATTAATAAAAATGAGTATTCTAGTCTTGTATTTGCAGCGAATTTAAAAAGTTCACATAAATTAAGTGACGTAAAATGTGTATCATCGAACGATGCTGTTGTTGCAGTTGTAAATAACAAAATGTTTGGGTTATCTTCAGGAGTAGCGAACATTTCGTGTTTTGTCGGTGATATCACCAGTAATATTATCATTGCAACAGTTCTTGATAAAAGTATAGCAATGGGAGAAGATGGAGGCACTTCAGAAAAACCTTCAATGCCTGTCACCCCAACAACGCCTTCAACTCCATCGACGCCAACGACTCCGGCAACCCCAACAGCGCCTTCAACTCCACCGACGCCAACGACTCCGGCAACCCCAACAGCGCCTTCAACTCCACCGACGCCAACGACTCCTACGACACCAGAAAACTTACTAGTTGTTAGTTATATCGATGTTGGTCAAGGTGACAGTATTTTAATTCAAACTCCAAATGGAAAGAATATACTGATTGATGCAGGAACCAGCTCTTACGAAACCAAAATCTCGAACTACCTGAAAACAAAAGGTGTTGCGAAAATCGATATATTAGTCGCTACACATCCTCATGCGGATCACATCGGAGGAATGTCTTATATAGTTGAAAATTTCCAAATTGGATCCATCTATATGCCGAAAGCTTCTACTACTACTAAGACTTATGAGACATTATTGACGACTATCAAAAACAAAGGACTTGTTATAAATACTGCAAAAGCTGGAGTAACTATCAACCTAGATAGTACTATAAACATTAGTATCATCGCTCCATTGTCAAGCGGATATAGCGATTTGAACCAATATTCCGCAGTGCTTAAGATCACTTATAAAAACAAGTCTTTTCTCTTTATGGGTGATGCCGGAGTAATTTCAGAGCAAGAAATTCTTAACTCTGGAGTCAATGTAAAAGCGAATGTATTGAAAGTTGGACATCATGGATCATCAACAGCAACAGCACAAATATTTCTTGATGCTGTCTCTCCACAATATGCGGTTATTTGTGTTGGTGCAGGAAACACCTATGGACACCCGACTGAGCAAACACTCAACCGACTTACAAGTGCAGGAATAAAGATTTTCAGAACTGATATAAATGGGACTATAGTAATTTCAAGCGATGGACAAAGCATATTCATCGAGTGATTAAATATCCTAATAAGATTAACAATTTTGTAAAACAAAGGAGGAATTATGAAAGTAACAATTGATCGTTTTGAAGGGGATTATGCAATTGTCGAACTACCTAATAAAACATTTATCAATGTTCCCAAAATACTTTTTGCTGATGCTAAGGAAAGTGATGTAATAGATATTTCAGTTGACAAAGGTGAAACAGAACAAAGAAGGAAAAAAATAGAAGGACTAATGGCGGAACTATTTAGAGATTGATATTTGTCAATCTACCAATTCGCCAAAGCAAGTCAAAAATTAGTCCAAAAAGATAACATGCAATATTTATGAAGTGTATTCGAATTATCAACTATTCAATTTTACTATCAAAATAGAAATGAAGTATAAAGGGGTGATCTGTTGAAAACAAAAGAGGAATATGAACAACTACTTGGGAATCAAATGTTACTTTTATTTAGTGCAGTTGAGCAAAATAGCAGTCTTATTGATAAAAAATACATTCATCTTGAGAACATTAATGAACTTATAAAATTTGCAAACACTAATTCAATTAAATGTCTTTTTTACACTGAGCACTACATTAGTAAAGATAATTTCTATATTTCAGAAGAAATAGTTAACAAAGCATTGTTACAACTGGAAAATTATCAGGATAATATAACAATTGAGGATCTACAGGAATATTTCGGTGATAAAGTTGACAAGTACAATGATAAAATTGATGGGATAAATTTTGAAAGACCATATATTAGTTACGTTTATTGTATTTATGAAACCTATTTATTTGGTATTTGTGAGTATGATTTATGGTTTGAAGAAATTAAATTATTAGATGGTGAGGAAGCGATTATGGAGATCATCAATGACAATGAAGAGAATATTAATAAGAGACTAGAGAAAAAGAAAATTGAACATGAAAAATTAGTTGATGAACTAAGGGGGAAAATATTGATGGACCACCAATTCAATATTTCGACCAATCAAAGAATGAGAACAAATTACATTTATAACTTTGCTAGAGACAGTAAAAATGGAGAATACTTCACATTATTGATGCAAAGGGGCGTCTTGACGGTATTTGCACGAAACTTAATAGAAATACTTTGGAAGGAATACAAGAGTAATTCTAAACTATAAAAATCATGCAGTTATGCTGATATTTAAGGAAACAAAATTACTATATCTACTAGATCTAGCTGAGTGACATTCGACTATTAGCAGTCATATTACAGTTACTATGGATTATAAAAAATTTTTTGTGAAAAGCATTAGCCTACGAAAGATAGAACAAAAGAGAGGTGCGAATCTCTTTTTCGTTTAGGAATGTTAATCACAAACAAGTAATAGGGGACGAGGAGGTGATTATATGATCCTGGCATTCTGGCTCGAGTGTTTCTTGAAGTTTCATCGTAAGGCTGAGAAATCCGGATCCATTAAGCAGCAAAGAGACGAGAAAATGATTTGGTATGTTAACAATCTTTGCACCGACAAGGGGCTTTTTATTTTGCTTCGACTTGATTAAACCAATAAAGTTAACAAAGAGCATATTTTTATAATCAATAATAAAAGGATATTGTAGATTTATAGTATATAAGAGTATCAGGAGGTGAGATTATGATCTTATCATTCTGGATTAGTTGCCTAATTGATTATACCCGGCTGATTGAGAATAATGAAACCCTTGTAATCTATCAAGATCAGCTCGAAGAATTGTATATTAGTTGATTTAAACCCCAAATTTGGGGTTTTTTAATTCTAAGAGATTCATTACTGAGCATAATATTATGATTTTGAAATTAATATTTAGGATGATAATAAGGTGATTACTTGTAATCCTCACACATTTGCGTTGTAAAAATATACTTAACTTTAAGATAAATATCTTGTTATATTGTTATTGTAAGCACTTACAATTTGTGTTAGCATAAATATGCGGGGCCGTGGGGGTGGGAATTATTTAAACGTAATTTTTCGTTTTTACGAATGGAGAAATCAATGAAAAACAGAAGAAAAAACATTTATATCTTAATTTTATTATCATTTATAATAATAACTTTATACAATTTTGATATGGGTATCTATTATAAAAGTATAAATTCAGTCGAATCTATGCAATTAGAAACTCTCACACTTCATAATATTAAATATATTTCAACTATAAAAGTTGGAAATCTGAAGTGTTATGAGGGTACCGCTACAAATGCTAACGATGTCTACTTTGTTTCGTGTTTTCGAAAAAGTGCATTTTATCCTTTATATAGGACTGTCGACATTAAAATAATTCAAAAATCAAATGGTGGAAAGTATAATGATGTAATACTTAAAGAGCAAACAGCGTATTACAGTATTTCGGTAAGTGGTGATAAATTCACGTCCCAAAAGTTTGAAAACGATTTTAATTACTATGTTACAATTTTTCTAACTACTTCAGTAATACTATGCATGTTATGGATTGCATTTACTTTATATAGTAATAAAAAAAACAGGAGAAAAAATGAAAAAATTAGTTAGTATAGTTCAAATAATATTTGTTATGCTACTTTTAGTTCAACCAATTTACGCAAAGAATGATGTTTCTATTCTACCGAATAATCTTGAGATATTTTACAGTAGTACATCGGGAAATAATCTTGTTGAATATGCCTATAACCCAAAAACAAATGATGCCATTTATGTATTTAATGATCATAAATATGTTGAATCATACTTGATTGACAGAACTTCCAATTCAATAGTTGTAAGTGAATATGGGGTTAAAGCTGGCGAAAGTAGCTATAGTATGAATAAGAATGCCACTTCCACAAAAAGAGAGGCTGGATCACCTAAGACAGACTTAGAAGTGAACACTTTTTCTACTAGAGCTGCCGCCACCACAACATATCTTGGCAGAATATATTATAATATTAATGGAGAAACTCCGGGATCCAGATATGTAACATTTTACAGCGGTGAATTACTTGATAGAACAAATTATCAATATCAACTAAATACTACTAAAGGAACTTTGGCAAGTATTGCTTCTAAACTAGTTCTCGGAATTAGCTTCCTGACTTTGCCTATTGCATCTATAATGATTGTAAATTTATGCGCACAGATTGGTATTGGCATTGTATCCAATAATGTAACCGCAAGTCTTAATGAAACTGTTAATGCAGATCGAACAGTGTATTATCTTTACGGTACCAGCAATTTTGGTATATCCAAGACATTAACTGGTTATTCATATTATGTTAGTCTTAAACGTTATGGATTAATTGATTTAATAAATACATATACTGAAGGTTTTACAGCATATGATTATAGAAGACAAAGTGCTTCGTTGGGAAACAGAATATTTCCAGAATATTTTGTTGATTCGTATTGGAACATCAATAGATGGGCATATTAGAACAAGAATTCTCCATATTTCACTAACCTAAAGCATTTCAAATTATTCGTGCCCCGTGATAAAGTAGCTGAGAACTTTGTATTCCTAATAACGGAATTTTCTAAACAAAGTTAGTAATTATAATGACTAACTCTCTAACTGCATAAGCTCATTAAGGGCTTATGCAGTTTATGTTTTAAGAACACCGAACCATTCACTCTACCACTTAACAATCTCCGTTTGATCTTACCTTTATTCAAGTATCTCTGTAGCGTTTTAATCGGGACGAGTCAAATTAATTTACTGAAGACCTTTTGATACCATGCTGTAAGTGCTATTCTGTCAACTGGTAAGAGATAAAATTGATTCGGTTTATCTCCACCAACTTAATACAATGTCCATCACTTGAGTGATGGTTTTTTATTTAGCGAGTGTACTGGGATGTTTCAAAACTGATACAGACTTTTTCTTTTCGTCAAAAAAGAGTACACTGTAATTAATAGGAGGCTGAGAAATATCATGTTCAACATCGACAGAGGGAAAAATGAAGTCTTGGCGTATTTGAAGAACAATCTTGCCTTGCATAACGGAGTATTCGGTAATGGGGATGTGATCAAAGCATTCTGTCTGATCAACAAGGAATACAGTAAACCGCAAATGATGCAGATCCTGCATTATTTGAAAGACCAGGGGTACATTGTCGAAGACAAACATAATCCGGATAAGTTCACACTGAAATAAGCACATAAACGTGCTTATTTTTTATGAGAAGAGGTTGATTTGTTAACCAATCATTTTCTTTTGAATCAGGTAAGGGTACAATAAAATCAGAGTAGAACTAAGAGGAGGATCACGATGTTTAAAAAGTTGAAAAGTTTCTATGTAACGTATACGGATTGGCTGGGTGAAAGATTAGCTAAGTACCTATCGACGATGGGCTGTTTCTATTTGATCGCGTTACTAGTCATTATTCCGTTGTTTTTCCAACAACCGACCGGCATCGGCTGGATCCAATATATCGTGACGGTATTCTTCCAGGGAGTAGCTTTGCCGCTATTGGGTTATGTGGCAGCGAAGAGCGGGGAAAAGACCGAGAAGACAATCAAAGAAACGCACGATATCGTTATGGATGAATTAGCACTGATCAAGGAAGAACTGAAACTTGCGAAAGAAGAGCGGATCAAACTTAACAAGATATTGAAAGATCTTCAGAAAACAATAAGTTGAATCGAAAGCACGTAAAGTCGTAAACACATAAAACAGGAATCGAAAAATTCAGTCGTTCTCAATAATATCATCATACAATTTTGGTTCCGTAACCAAAGGAAGGTAACTCAATGAAGAAAAAGAACTTCCGTAGGCTTAGTGTATTTCTGCTTCTGATCTTTGTGTTGATGTTGACCGGTTGTGCTTCCGCTAAGAAAGTGAATCCTGTAACAACGGATGATCCGACAGAAGTAGCGACTGTATCAGATACCGGAAAAATCAAACAAACGGCTGCTTACGATACCTCAGGGACAGCGACCGGTTTATCGATCAATGCGACACTCACCAATCAGAATGCGATTCGGATCAATATCGGGAAGTTAGATCTCAGTAATTCGACCGTCACGTCGAGTGGGAAAACAAGCAATCTGAATGAAAGCAATCGCTACGGATTGAATGCGACTGTGTCAGCAATCGGCGGAGCAACGATCACGATCAACGATTCATCGATCACTTCAAGCGGTTTCGGTGCAACAACTGTTTTCGCTACCGGAATCGGTTCGACGGTAACATTATCGAATCTCACCATCAAAACATCCGGCGAATCAGCTCGCGGACTGAGCGCTATCTATATGGGTTCTATCGATATGTCAGATTCTACCCTCACAACGCAAGGAATCGATTCTCCTGCAGTTTATTCGATGTCTTCGATCTCAGTGTCAGATTCTGTTCTGCTTGCTGCAGGGGCACAAGCGGTGGTGATCGACGGTAAGAATTATGTATTACTCGCTAATACCGAAACAACGGGAACAGTCGGTAACGGTGTGATGATCTACCAAAGTACCAGCGTAATTGAACCGGTCGGAACCGGTTCAATTACGATTCGCGGCGGATCACTGAGTGCTAAAGAAGGATCGCTTTTCTATATCACCAATACCGATGCCAGTATCTCGTTAACGAATACGCAACTGACTGGAACAGGTACGCTGCTGAAGGCAGAGGCAACTACCAAATGGGGGAAAGTCGGTGCTAACGGAGGGAATGTGACATTGACAGCCAACTCCCAAACATTGCCGGGAAATATCATCGCAGATAAACTGAGCTCGATTCGACTGATTTTGAAACAGTCGGAAATGACATCCACGATCAATACGGACAATACCGCAAAATCGATGATACTGAACATGGATGCGACCAGTGTTTGGAATGTAACGGGTAATTCATATTTAAGTGTCTTCGTGGATGGAGATACGACGCTTTCCAATATCAATGATAATGGTTTTACGATCTATTACGATGCTGCTAACACAGCCAACAGTTGGTTGAATGCGAGCACGATCGAATTGAACAGCGGAGGTCAATTGACTCCGATCGTTAAGTGATACGGACAATCATAGGGGAGTGTCTAATATTTCACTGTATTTTCACACTAAAAACATAACGTTTTCACATGAAACGGATATACTTTAGTCATAACAAGGAAACAATAATTTCGACATTAACTTCTTCATTGTTCCCCCTTAAAAAGTAATGTCCTTGTTAATAGAAAAATCGTACTGGCAGCGTACGATTTTTTACTGTTATACCCACTGAAAATGATGTATATTAATACTATATATATGGGGGTATTGGAATGAATAACATTAAGAAAAGGAATCTGATCCTACTTTTGGCAGCCACCGTCATTTTAGCATCCTCATATGGGATCTATTTAAACTCACAACGCATCAATACAGGCAAGATGACATTAATTTTTGAAGATACATTCGATAATGCCGATACACTTAAAACGAACTGGGATTCACTCGATAATGGTCTATTCAGTTCAACGGGTTTCTATGACTCAAATCAAGCAGCGATCGCAGACGGACAGCTTTCAATCAGTATCGCAAAGAAAGACGGTGTTAAAGGCGTACGGATCTACACATCGGCACTTAGAACGAAGTTAGTTCAAAAATACGGATATTTCGAAATACGAGCAAAATTCCCGAAACTTAAAGATTTTACCGCATCGATCTCACTGACGACGAAGGGTGCTTTATCGAATACGGATCCGGCCAAGGGTGTGCAGATCGATATTGCGACCTCACAGAATTATCCATATCCGATCCATAACTCAGGTTATTATTATGATACCAACACGGATTCCGGCGGAGTCACAAAGAATACACTTGTTTTAGCCAATCTCTATGAAGAGTATCATACCTATGGGTTACTCTGGACAAAAGAAGGATACTTGTATTATTTGGATGGAAATAAGATTTGGGAAGCGAAAAACATACAAACATCCGAAACAGAAGAATACCTGCGGCTTGGATTCGATCTGCCGATGTCCTATTCGATCGACACGACCGACTTACTCAAAACGTTCGTGATCGATTCCGTCAAGATCTATCAGGTCAATTAAATGAAGACTTTGTCGACACTGGTTTTTCGACTGGTTCCCGGTGATGATCTTTTTCAGGGCATCGTAAGAGTCTGTAAAGAGAATAACATTGCTTCGGCAGCCATCATCAGCGCTGTCGGAAGTCTGTCGGGAATCACGATCAGAACTGCCGACGGCATCACAGTCAATCGCTATATTGACTTTATGGAGATCACCTCGTTATCCGGAACACTCAGTCAAGACGGAGTTCACTTTCACATCAGTTGTTTCAACAAAGAGATGAAATCGATCGGAGGTCATGTCAAAGAGGGATGTATCATCCACACAACGGCTGAGATCGTGATCTTGAATCTGGATACCGAATGGAAATTGACACGCGAGCCGGATAGCGCGACCGGATATGATGAATTGGTTTGTAATCAGATCTCTCATTCATAAAATTAGCACGAATAAATTCAATGCATAAGCGATAAAAAGATTGACATAACAGTCATGTTTTAGTACGATATCAATGCATGTGCCGGCTTAGCTCAGTTGGTAGAGCAACTGAATCGTAATCAGTAGGTCGCGGGTTCGACTCCTGTAG
>Ga0209123_1000560_pt1 | contig 45392 bp, 42 predicted proteins | sample BarGraIncu00431A_FD_184500 | JGI IMG/M metagenome (GOLD analysis project Ga0209123, IMG submission 184500) | Arctic peat soil microbial communities from Barrow, Alaska, USA - Barrow Graham LP Incubations 004-31A (SPAdes) (version 2) | ecosystem: Environmental > Terrestrial > Soil > Wetlands >...
TGGGGCACCGGGTCGTTGCAATGACGGCTTGAATCACCGGTACTGGCGGACTTTGGCTTGCCCAATATCTGCAGCTTCAGGTGGAATCGAAGAAGATATTTTCAGAGGGGAAACAAACGGCTTTGGTCTGGCCCGGGCTCGTCCAACAAACGGTTCAGATCGTGGCTTCGCACGATCTAACCTTAATCGTTAGGCGTACTCATTTCGACTCCAGCTCTATTTCCAAATCTTCAGTCACGAGTACTCCGAGATCAGGCCGCTCATAAATTTCGTGTGGATTGAAAACAAGTGAGCTTCGATCACCTTCATGCTGCATGATCGTAGGATGAGCCATGACTATTCGAGTGACTTGCCGATCTAGGTCGCCAAGATCCTTGGCCATAATGAAACCAAAGATAGAAAACTCGTGCGATTTGCCCCCCACGACCAACCCGTAACCCTCGTATAAGACCTGCCAAGCCAACATAGGAAACGCCTAACGTAATGTCCACAGCAAACTACTGCGGCACACATCGACGACTACTACCATAAAAATCTTCATTTGCGCCCGTCCCATTTGAATTGTTTGCTCCGATAAAAATAGCATCAAACCCGGTACTTCATTCGAAGTGGGTGATCTAGCCCATAGACCATTTTCACATCAGCGCAATGCGCTTGATATCCCCGGTTTGGGGAAGATGGCTGAACGACGGCTCCCGCCGCCTTCAGACCGCCCAAAAACTCGCTTGATTGCGAACACGCCCCATCCTTTGATACAAATGCACTCATGATTTGATAGCTGCCTACGCTTATTCAACGGGGGCTACAGCTCAATTCACTCTACAAATCCGCCGCCACGACTGCACCGCCACGCCCTGGCTGTAGATCATTTTTACAAATCAGCAACTTGATTGTTGATTTGTAAAAGCATCCCGTCCCTCGTTGCGATGCCCGGCTTTTTGGGTAGTCAAAAACTCCGTGCGCAACCAGTCAAACTGGTGCCGCAAAGAGCCGCTGTTTGGCGAGGATGATCTGGCTGAGTTGCTGAAACCGCTATCTGTTTGATAGCTGCTTACGCAGGGTGGACGGGGGCTGGAGGGTGATTTTGCATATGCGAGTGGTCAAATTTCCGCACCTTGGTTGCTGCGGTGTTCCACTTGAATGCGACTGGAGCTTATGTAAAGTAGCAGAGATTTTGGAAGGTTCGGCCACTGACTCCAATTCAGCGTTACTCGAGCATCTGGCCAACGCTCTTGGCAATGGCTGCGCCGAGAAGGGGTGGCACAGCATTGCCGATCTGCTTCACCACTTGGGTCCTGTTTCCTGCGAACTTGAACGCATCATCGTAAGATTGCAGTCGCGCACCTTCACGGGGCGTAAGTGCCCTATGTTGGATTGGGTGAATGCAGCGGTTGCTTGCCGGGTGTACGAAGTTGACAGTGAGCGTCACTGACGGCTCATCGGCATCAAGTCGGCTGTAGCACGAACTGAATCCACTGCTGATCAAGTGCTTAGGGATGCAGCTAATGTTTGCGCCTGAGTGTCGAATGATCTCCAGCATCCGGTCCGTATGACCGGTCGCCGTATGCATCGTGAGAGACTTTGCGCCTTTTCGGCGATCGCGTTGGAACGTTGTTTTGGCGGGCACCGTGTACTCGGTGGCCTCACTGCCTGCATTGATGGGTGGCAGGTCACTGATGGCATTCATGACCGTCACAACGGGTAGCAACGGAGATACTTCTAGGTTAAAAAGGTCTTCCTTCCGAGGTGCGATCACTCGCGAGCGCTCGCGATAACCGATCGTTGAACCTTTTGAGCCTTGATACATGTGCGTTGGCTCCGGGAACTGAATCTTTGCTCCACGTTGGGCACCAATCATGATCATTCGTTCGCGCTTCTGCGGGACACCGAAGTGGGCCGCATTCACTAGTCTCCAGTCACAGTCGTAACCGAGCTCGTAGAAGCATTCCTGCATGACCGCGATGGTTGCGCCGTCCTTGTGCGTCGCCAAGCCGACGACGTTCTCTAATACAAAGACCTTCGGACGGAAGAAATTGACGAAAGACGCATACTCCTCAAAGAGAGTGTTGCGCGGATCGTCGTCATTAGTCGAACGAAAAGGTCGGATAGATGAGAAGCCTTGGCACGGAGGTCCGCCGATCAAAACATCCAGCGCTCCCTTCTTAACGCCCGTGGCCTCAGCCACCTCGTTTCGGCGCACCTTCCGAATGTCTCGGCACAGACCTACGGCGTTTTCGTGGTTCAGCTTGAACGTTTCGGTCGCGATGGGCAGGATATCTATGCCAAACCGCGTGGAAAAATCCTGGCCACTGTGCTCCATTCCATAGCTAAAGCCGCCAGTGCCGCAAAATAGATCAAATACCGTGAAACTCGCCATAGGGTACCTTTGTTAATCAATGACATAAATTGTACTCCAGTGGAGACAATTGTCTCTTAATAGTTTTTTTAGCTACAAAAAAAATCAACGAATGAACATACTGATAGAGCAACCCAACGCCAGCGATACCACCGTAGCAGCCCTGCTGAAACTGTTCCATGTGCTCAGAATCGAGCAGGGATTGACCCTTGAGCAGCTGGCCGACCTAGCTCATATCCACCGAACCACTATCGGACTTCTAGAACGCGGGGAACGATCCCCCTCGCTGACGGTCGCTTCACAGTTGTCGGGTGCCTTGGGTTATCAACTGTCCGACTTACTGTCGAAGGCCGAACTGATTGCGGACGACAAGCTGACGCTTGCTGAGGCTTTCAAAGAGGAGCAGGCCCGCCAAGTGGATGTCTCTACGCTACGCAACAAAGATGCTTTCGAGGAGTTCATGGGGATGCCGGCCACAAGTCTTCTGACTGCCATCGAAAGCACTTACCACACACTCGACATGATCGATGATCAGCTGACGTCGCGGGGCTCACCGCCAATTGGCAAGCTGGTCGAGCTGGCCAACCTCTCGTCAATGATCGGCAACCTAGTCGGGGGATGCCTGGCTGACGTTTCTGACGGGTTGTATAAACGGAACCGCCCACATGCTTACCCGGACCTGCTGCCAATCAAGGCCCCGGCGCAGCCGTTGGAGCTAAAGGTCGCATTGGAGACCAACAAGCCGAAGGGTCACCTTCCCAAGCCTGGCCGTTACATCACGTTCCGCTACGTGCTGGGCGATCGGTTTGGTAACTACACCCGTGGCAAAGAGAACCGGGGCACCACGATGTGGTTTTGGGAAGCCCGGGTGGGGGAGATCGAGATCGACGATTTCTCGATCAGCAACACAGATGGGGATTCCGGCAAGACCGCAGTGATCAGGACGGCTGTGTTCAACGCCATGCCACTTGTGTACTTCAACCGTAAGTATTGCCCGCACTCAATGCGGAACGACACTTTCCCAGGGTTCAATTAAGGCTCGCGTTCCATTGCGCTCTAAACGGTCGTATTGTTGACACCCAAAACGAAGCGAGCGTGCCACCTACTTTTGAGTGTTTCGTGTCAATCAACTGACCGGTAGCCGGCAAAACCCCGCTTGGGCGCGATGGCCTTTATCGACTCCACCACATCCACCGGAATGCGCAGCGTGATGGAGGTCATGGGTCGGTTTTTGGATAACCGGGCTTTCAGTGCGTCAGAAATGCTCATGGTCTTGCCTTTCATGGGGGGTAGCCTTGCGGGTCAAAAAACACCGAAGCCGCCTGCTCGAACGTAAGCACTACGTGCTTGCCAGGGTTGTCCTTGCTCAATCCTTGGGATGCCCAATGACTGAGCCGAAAAACTGGACGAGTTTGTTGCGCCAGCGGATAGCGTTGACTGAAATTGCTCTATTCGCTATCTGTTTGATAGCTGCTCACGCGCGTTTTACGGGGGTTTCAGGCCTATTTGGCAATAGACATCGTTGCCTACAAGCTCCAGGCGTGGGTGGGCGATCCGGCAGAAGGGGTACCGTTTTTTTGCGTTGCAACCGTTTCTCGAAGGTGCTTTGAAAGAAAGGTCGATATGCGTTTTTCGTAGGTTGGGGGATCGAAAGCATGAAGGTCCTCATGGGCTGCGCCGTTGACCACCCAGAGTTCTTTCGGGTCGCGGGCGGCAGCGTAAATTCGCTCTGTTTCAGCCAGCGTGGTGTGCCGGTCCACCGATCCGGCCACCATCAGAAGTGGCGCATGCAGCGATGCCAGTTCGTCAATTGGACGAAGCTGGTCGGCTGAAATGTTCAGGCGCAACGGCAGTTGCCACAGCAAAAGCGGTGCCAACGAAGCGCCCAGGGGACCGAGGTAGATCATTAGGCGATCAGTGACGGCCTCATGGATGGTTGGGAACATGGACTCAAGAACCACCGCGCTCAGCGGCACAGTTGGCTTGGCGAGCACGAGAGCCGCCGCGCCAAGTGACGTGCCGATGACGCCAATTTTCTCCGCAGGAAATTCGCTCGCCAGGTAACTCAGGGCCGCTGTCACGCCTTGGGATTCGGCCAAGCCATAGGTGATGTGTTCACCCGCACTTTCACCATGCGCTGGCAAATCAATGAGCAACAGAGAGTAGCCCAGCCCCGCCAGAAACCGGGCACGACCAAGCATCTCGCGCCGATCTGCCCGCACACCGTGAAGCAACAAAACCGCACCCGCGCCTGGCGTGCCCCGGATCATCCAGCCAGAAACCGGCTGACCGGCAACCGTGTGGATGTTGACCGGCATAGCGTGCAGATTGGAGGGCGCTGGCCCAATCACCCGGTGCGCCGAGTGACTAAGAACCTCGCCAACAAGCAGCAGGGCTGCCAAAAACCCAAGCACGGCGACGATGGCAGCAATCATTCGACGGCGCATGCTGAGCGAGATGGGTTTGGTCGTTTGACGGTCAACACGCAGACCCGACGGTTGTCAGCCGTCTTTTGGCAAGAATAGCTGCCGATGGCCAACTGAACCGAAAAGCGGGGACTCGGGTGCCGTCGGGTGCATTCCAGACTGACGTTTGAGCGTTTTGGGCGTCCAGCGCCAAGTAAAACTTCTGCGCGTGTTCGTTGGACTGGTTCACGGAAAGGTACAAGCCTTGGCCGGGGTGTTTTTGCTCGCAAATGCTCGCCACTTGCAGCAGCAAACTGCGGCCTACGCCTCGCCCGTGGTGCGATGGTTTGACGTGCAGGTTTTCCAGATGCGAGCCCCAGTCTGAATGCTCACCAACGAATGCGCAGGCAAATCCGACGACTGCGCCATGCTCTTTGGCAACCAGGACAAATTGGTTTTCTGCCGGGTTTGCAAGCCGTTCCCGCCAGGCCGCCAGACGCTCTGTCGGGACGACATGCTGCAGGTACAACGGGCTGAGGTCGTCGCGGTAAGTCACCACCCAACTCACCGCGTGCAACGCAGCAATTTGTTCGGCATGTTCGGTTGTGGCGAAACTGATATTCATGTTGGCTATCGGATGGGCTCTGGAGGCCTTTATGGGATTGATTCGCTCAATTCTGCCCGCTAACGGTGATTGTCCCAGTGCCAAAATTTGGTATTGATCCGCTAAACGTGTTGATTCCGTTCAATATGATGCTTCCGGTCCCAGTCACCGTGATAGTTCCACTGGGCATATTTGACGAAAGAGTGCCTGTGACGAAAAGAGGGGCTGAGGCTATTGTTGGAGTTATGCGATGAAGGCTTGTGTCTACAGGTTGTACAAAATTCACGGTACTTCCGCTGCTGATATTGAAGCTGTTCCAATTGATAACTGATCCTCCAACCTGTGTCCAGGGAGAAGTTCCTGCAGTGGTAATTGCGCCACCCTGTGTCCCGCTGATAGGTGTGCCAGGCTTGGGTAGCTCCACATTTATGGTTGCACCATTCAGGATGATGGTGCCAGGATTGGGAATGAGGTTTATTACCGCGGCGTTTATGTTTCCTGAAAATTCGAGCTTCGGCCCGGAACTGCTGAACTGAACATCGCCGGATGATGTGATTGAAAAAGCCGAGTTGCCTATGGCTTGCACCATCGTCAAAGTTGATGTGGGCTTGACCGCAACAGACTGAAGCTGTGAACGCAACTTGAATGCATGCATGTAATGCTGAAGTGTCGGGTTGGACAGTTGAATGAAAAGTTGCCCCAGACAGCCCGTCACAGAGTTGCTATAGCCCAAACTTGACAAGTCTGCCGTGTAGTTGTCAGGAACAATCGCAGTGGGCAGGGGCAACACGCATGTCGTGGGTGAGGTTTCGTTAAAAACCGCCAATCCGGTTTCATACCCATACGTGCCATGATCCAGATAGGCCAGCGTGACACGGTAGAGATTGGTATTGGGATCAAGGACTTGAATCAAACCACTGTAGGCAATGTCTGGTCCACTTCCCCAGATAGCGCCAGTGGCTTCAATGTGCCCAATGAAGCTTGTATTGCTTTCGCTCGAAGAGACGTAGGTGCCTGCGATCTTGGCCAGTGAGGATGGCGTGCTGGTTTGCTGCTGGTTGAGTGTGAAACTGAAGGAGTCGCTATAACCTGCATAGGTGTAGCTGCCGGTAAAAGTTCCATTAACTAAGGTGCCGTTAAATACCACATCAACAGCGGCAGAACCATTGCCAAACAGGAAGCTGGCACTCTGACCAGTTTGGGTGGGTGCAAATGCCTTGCCTGTTCCCGTCACGGTAGTGCCGTTTATGGTTAATGAACCGATCACTTGCACGCCGTTGTCCATGACATAGCGGATTTCTCCGAAAGGGGTGATCACCGCGTCATTAACCATATGGATGCCGCCACGAGACAACTGCATGGTCACCGTGCCGGAATAAATCCCTGATGCCGCAAAGGCCCCAAATTTATCGACCAATCCCAAGGACGTGGTGGTGTTACTCACGACCTGACGCTCTTGAACTACACCGGTTGCGGTGTCCAAAGTGATGGCGTAATTGTCAAACACCTTATCCAGACCTTTTCCAACCTGGAAAGTGTCTGTCAAAGGATTGACCTGCTGGGCCCCATGAGTGATGAGTGCCGCCTGAAAGGCCGGGGACATTTGCGCCATGACGCTGTTTACGGCGGCTTGGACCTGAGAAGAATTCAAGTTTGAAAAACTGGATGGGTTGCTGAAAGCCGCCTCCGGTGCCTTGGCAAGCGGATCAATGCTCATGGCCGCGGCCACCACGACCAAATTTGAAATCGGATTGATATTGAAGTTGCCTGTTCCCATGGCAACCGAGTACAGACTGGTCGTTCCAGTGGAGTCCGTCGCTTTCAGAAAATACGGCGCAGTCAGTCCGGTGACATCGATGCTGAATTCCCCGCTGGGTTGGGCAATGACAGCCGTTCGGGTGTTCCCCTTGGCGTCCTTGAGGGTCACACTGCCATTGATGGCCAGGCCTGTAGCGGCGACCCCAAATACAGCAGGCCCCGAAGCTAGACCGGAAGAATTTCCCCCTGGACCTGCGCCTGCGTCTGTGCTGCCTCCTCCGCCTCCGCCTCCGCAAGCAATCAATATCGTGGCAATGAAGACTGTCAGCACATAACGGACAAAGTTGAATTTCATCTTATTTGTTTCCCTGATTTGTAAAATTTTTCGAAACTGCATTGTCACTCGGTCATTACCAGCACAGATTTTCATGCGGGCGAAAAGCGCTCATTAATTTGCGATTTACCGATGCTTTGGCGCGATTCCAATGGCCGACTCAAAGCCGGAGATTCTGATGCACCTGGCAAGCTCATGTCTATCCCCCAAATGGGGGATAACCGTCGCCATTTGCACAACTTGTGTTTCTCAATAGAGAAATTGCACCGCCATTTTTTGGTTCAAAATTCAGCCCGGTCAGCCCTCATTCCACTTAACTTGAAGCCCCAACCCATGAAAGTCACCTCCAATACCGTTGTCACACTCAAACACTTCGTCACCGACGTGGATGGCCAAATCGTTGACAAGGGCGACAGTGCGCTGGTCTATCTGCATGGCGACTACGAGGGCATTTTTGCCAAGCTGGAAGCCGCGCTGGAGGGGCTGGGCGTGGGTGACAGCGTGACGGTGACTTTGCTACCCGATGACGCTTTTGGCGAGTACGACAGCGAGCTGGTTCAAATCGAGCCCCGCGAAACCTTCGGGGCGAATTTGAAAGTCAACGATCAAGTTGAGGGCCGGGAGGCTGACTCAGATGACACCCCTGAAAACACACGCGCTTACACCGTGACGAACATCACGAACGACAGTGTGGTGCTCGATGGGAATCACCCGCTGGCGGGCATGACGCTGGTGTTCCATGCCACGGTCGCACACATTCGTGCGGCGCGCGAGGATGAGTTGGCACAAGGCTGGGCCAGCGACGAGTCACTGTGAGCCAAACCGTGTGAAACTCAAGGGATCGCCCACGTTTGTCACGCTGGCAAGTCACTGAGGAGAACAGCCATGACCCCCCATTCCGTTGCCGACTCGCCGCTCATTGACGAAGAGTTTCAGAGCGTTTTTGCCAGACAGCAGGCCGCCTATCGCCGGGCGATGAATCCGACGCTGCAAGAGCGCCAGTCCAGCCTGCGGGCGCTGCACCGGCTGGTGACCGAGAACGAGGACGCGCTGGTCGAGGCGGTGAACCAGGACTACGGTTGCCGCAGCCGCTTCGAGACCCGGTTCGCGGAGGTTTTTCTGGCGCAGGACGCGGCGCTGTGTGCCATCAAACAACTCAAAAAATGGCTCAAGCCGCAGACGCGCCACCTCGACATCACGCAATATCCGCTGGCCCAGGCGTGGACTTTTGCGCAGCCGGTCGGCGTGGTGGGCGTGGTGGTACCGTGGAATTTCCCCATCGCTATGGCTTTTCAGCCGCTGATCGGCATTCTGGCTGCCGGCAATTGCGCCATGGTCAAGATGTCGGAGAACTCCAACCATCTGGCTTTGCTGCTCAAGGCCATCTCGCCCAAGTACCTGCCGCTGGAGCAACTCGCTTTTTTTGAAGATGGCAATGGCCGCGGCCCAGCCTTTACGACGCTGCCGTTTAACCACATCTTCTTCACCGGCTCACCGGCCACTGGCCGGGCGGTCATGGCCAATGCGGCCAAAAACCTGACGCCGGTGACGCTGGAACTCGGTGGCAAATCGCCCTGCGTGGTCGCGCCCGACTTTTCCATTCGCACCGCCGCCGAGCGCATTGTCTGGGCCAAGATGCTCAACGCCGGGCAGATTTGCACCAACGTGGATTACCTCCTGCTGCCCCAGGACAAGGTCGATGAGTTCATCGCGCACGCCCGGACCATCGTGAATCAGCGCTTCCCGGACATCAACAATGGCGACTACACCGCGATCATCGACCAGCGTTCTTACGACCGGCTCCAGGCCAGCGCCGCTGATGCCGTGCAAAAGGGCGCCCAACTGGTTGAGCTTTACACCGGTCCGGCCGAAGACCGCACCCGTCGCATCATGGCGCCGCGCATTGTGCTGGGTGCGACCGACGACATGGACATCATGCAGCGTGAAATCTTTGGCCCGCTGCTGCCGATTCGCACCTACAAGACCAAAGAAGAGGTGGTTGACAGCGTCAACGCCCGCCCGCGGCCGCTGGCCTTTTACATCTTCAGCAACGACACCGCGCTGCAAACCTACTACCTGAATCACACGATTTCCGGCGGCGTTGGCATCAACGAGTCGGTGGTCCAGGCGGGCATTCACAACCTGCCTTTTGGCGGTTCGGGCAACAGCGGCATGGGTCACTACCACGGTTATGAGGGTTTCCTGACCTTCTCAAAACTGCGCCCGGTGTTCAAGCAAGGGCCGCTGCGCGGGCTTGATTTGTTCTTGCCGCCCTATGCCGGGTGGCCGACCAAACTGCTGAACTTCATGATGAAGTTGAAGCGCTGAGGGCCGTTTCGTCAGCCCTTCAATAGCTATAATTTTTATAGCTATTCACGCTTATGCAACGAGGGCTACAGCCTATTTCTCCATACAAAAGCGCAGCGATTTGACTTTGTCGTGCGCTTGTTTGACGCTTTGGTACTGGTGCTCAACGATGTCACGCACATCCGCTGGCAGGGTTTTGGCGATGGCATCGCGGTAGGCCAGCACAGTGCGGTCCTCACTGCTTTCCGTCACCTCCAAAATGGCGTGGTCGCCTCCGCCCAGAGCTGACTTCAGGTCCATCCAGCCGCGTTGCAGGGAGCCGGTCACGGTGCCCGTGTCGTCCGGTTCGGCGCCCAGCGAGTGCACCAGAGTCTGCAATTCACCCACAAAGTGGGCACGCGAACGGCTTTGTTCTAAGCAAAAAGTGGTTAGCTCTGGTGCAACAATTTTCTCGGCCGATTCCTGAAAACCTTTTTGACCATCGCGGTTGACTTCAATCAGGCAGTTGAGGGTGCTGATAACTTGTTCCGGTTTCATGGAGGATTGGTTCATATAAGTCCTTTTCGATTCGCAGGGTAGATTCAAGGGTCACCGCCGGGAATCGACCGCAACCCCGCAGCGGGCAGCGACAAAAGCCTCTGCGCCCGACCACTTTTTTGAATTTACTTGGCGATCGTGTGCGCGTCTGTGCAGCAGCGAACCTTGCCCGGCAAAGTCCTTGTCCGCGCAGGGCTCGACAAAGGATTACGAAGATTGATAGGCCGCCACGCCGTATCCGCTATAGCCCGTGCTGGTGCTGTTTTGTTTGGCTGCGGCTTGCTGGACGATGGTCAGCATGGAGGTTTGCTGCGCCTTGAGCGCCGCAGAGCGCTGGTTCAGCGAGTCCATGGATCCGTTCACGCTGCCGCTCGTTGCCAGCTCTTTGGTCGCGGTGGTGTCCACCAGCTGGCCGATTTTGGCCAGGGTGGCTTTGACGCTGGCGGGGTCGGCTTTTTGTGCCGCGTCAAATTTTGTAGCGTCCAGAGCCATCGATCCATCGGCTTTCAGGGTAATGCCCAGCTTTTTCAACGCATCCACCGTGGCCGTGCTGGCCCTGACGGTGCGGGTCAAATCGCTGCTGACATTGCGTGCGCCGGTGGCCTGCGCCTGCGTGCCGCCTGCGGCACTGGCGGCAGTCTTGGCGGTGCTGATGGCCGCATTGAAGGTGCTAACAAACAGGTTGGCGGCAGTCTTGATGTCCGTGCTGGTTGCGGAGGCAGAAAATTTACTCAGCGCGCGCGCAGCCAGCTGGGCATCAGAGACCGATGATTTGAGCTTGCCAAAGGAAGACAGTTGCGCCGTGGTGGTGTCCAGTTGGGCCTGGATACGCTGGTTGGCCCGTAGCAGGGCATTGGCCACCGGGTTCACGCTACCGGTTGACTGAGTCTGGGTGTTTGAACTGGCCGTGTTGCTGGCGAGGTAGGAATTGGCAAGTTGCGAGATGTTCATGCGGCACCAGACTTCAGGGTTTGCGGGCTGCAGCCCGGATTGATTGACAACCCGGTCAAGATAGCACGATGGTCAAAGTGCAGCGGCCACAATTGATCCACTTTTCCACTGCTCTTCTTTCAAGTTCAGATTGAGCGTTTTACCGGATTTGTCTTTCACCGATGCAATCTGCTTGAAGGCCAGTGCCTGGATCTGGTTGGGCAATCGCACAAAGTTGCTTTGCTGGACCAGCGTGTCGCCATTGAGAAAAGCCCAGATGAAGAATTGCAACACCTGCAACGTTTGTTCCGGTCGGTCTGTGATCTGCGGGACCACCGCAAACGTGCCCATGGTGATGGGCCAGGCGCCCTTGCCGGGCATGTTGGTCAGCGTGCTGGTAAAAGTTCCTTTTTTGCTCCAGTCGCTATTGCTCAAGGCGATGCGGAACGCTGCAATCGAAGGCTGGACCAGGTCACCTTCTGAATTGGTCAGTTGCACGGTGCGCAGCTTGTTGGCTTTGACATAGCCAAAGTCCACGTAACCAATAGCGCCCGGGGTGACTTTGACGGCTTCTGCGATGCCCTCATTGCCTTTGGCCGGGACGAAGCTCGCAGGCCAGGTGTAACTGGTTTTGACCCCGTTTTTTTCCTTCCAAACTGGATGGACTTTGGCGAGGTAGTCGGCAAAGTTATAGGTGGTGCCTGAGCCGTCGCTGCGCACCACGACTTTGATCGCCAGGTCGGGCAAAGCCATATCCGGGTTGAGTTGGGCGATCTCGGCCGCGTTCCATTTCGTGATCTCGCCCAGGTAAATCCGAGCCAGAACGGGGCCCGTCAACCGCAGCTGTGCGTCACTGATTTTTGGCAGATTGACCACGGGCGCAATGCCGGTGATGGCGATCGGAAACAGCACGAGCCCGTCTTTGGTCAGTTCAGCCTGGGGTGGCGCCACATCGGAGGCACCAAACCCGGTTTGTCCGCTGCGGATTTTTTTGAGTCCGGCCGATGAGCCGATGGACTCATAGGCCAGGCTGATGCCGCTTTTCTTCTGGTATTCGCTGGACCAGCTCCGGTAAATCGGTGCTGCGGCGGACGAGCCAGCGCCTGCAATGTCCTGATTCCCGGCGGCGTGCGCCTGAAACATTCCAAGGCCAAGAGCCACAACGACCATGATTTTTTTAATTTTCAACTTGCTCTTCCAGTAAATTCAGGGATTGATCAATTTCGATTGATGGTCATCATCACTGATTTTGATAAAACTTTGATGACAATCATGTCGCTATCTATTTTATAGCTACTCACGCTTTCTGAATAAGGGCTACAGCCTGTTTTTACTGATACAAAATGAAACAAAATGAAATGAAAGCCAATCTGCTGGCGCTCGGTGCCATCGCGCTTTGGGGCACGCTGGCGTCCTTGGGCGTGGCGCTGTCGCAGGTGCCGCCGTTTTTGCTGACCGGCCTGGCGCTGCTGGTGGGCAGCTTGATCGCCTTGCCGCTGTCGGGGTTTCAACTCTCGCGCTGGCGCGTGCCGCTGCCAACTCTGGCGCTGGGGGTTTACGGCTTGTTCGGGTTTCACTTTTTGCTGTTTGTGGCGCTGCGCCATGCACCGCCGGTACAGGCCAATCTGGTGAACTATCTGTGGCCGCTGCTGATGGTGGTGCTGGCGCCGGTTTTTTTGCCGCAGATGACACTGCGCCCGGCGCACATGGTGGCGGCTTTGCTGGGGTTTGCGGGCGCGGCGGTCGTCATTCTGGGCGGCGCCGATGCAGCGAACCCCCTTGACGGCGGCTGGGCCTGGGGCTATCTGCCCGCCATGGGCTCGGCTTTTATCTGGGCCAGTTACTCGCTGCTGACGACCCGCGTGGCGCCGTTTCCCACGGCGGCTATTGGCGGCTTTGCGCTGGTGTCGGGCCTGCTGTCGCTGCTGTGCCACGCCGTGCTGGAGCCATCGGCCAGCCTCAGTGGTCGCGACGTGATGCTGATCGTGCTGATGGGGCTAGGGCCGATGGGCTCGGCATTTTTCTTGTGGGACAAGGCGCTCAAACTGGGAGATGCGCGCCAGATCGGCATTCTCAGCTACCTCACGCCGCTCTTGTCCACGGCGCTACTGGTGGCGGTGAGTGGGCGGGCTTTCACCTGGAACATCGCCCTGGCCGCGGCCATGATCGTGGGGGCTGCGGTGCTGGGCACGCGCAGTCGCTGATTACATCGGACAATGCGGCCATGATTGAACTCACCCACATCATCAACGCCGCCGCCCGTCTGCATGGTCATCTGCTGCGCACGCCTTTTGTAGCGTCGCACACCTTGTCCGACATCACTGGGGCACAGGTGTTTCTTAAGTTCGAGAACCTGCAATTCACCGCGTCTTTCAAAGAACGCGGTGCCTGCAACAAGCTGGCGCAGCTCACCCTAGAGGAGCGCCAGCGCGGCGTGATCGCCATGAGCGCGGGCAACCATGCGCAAGGCGTGGCCTACCATGCCCAGCGCCTGGGTCTGCGCGCCGTGATCGTAATGCCGCGCTTCACACCGGGCGTCAAGGTGGAGCGCACCCGCGGTTTTGGCGCCGAGATTGTGCTGCACGGCGACACACTGGACGAAGCCCGTGCCCACGCCTTAACGCTGGCTGAGCAGCAGCAGCTTGTTTTTGTTCACCCCTATGACGACGCCGATATCGTGGCCGGGCAGGGCACGGTCGCGCTGGAGATGCTGCAAGACGTGCCCGACCTGGACACGCTGGTGGTGGCGGTGGGCGGGGGTGGTCTGATGGCGGGCATGGCCACGGTGGCTAAGGCCATCAAGCCGGACATTGAACTCATCGGTGTGCAAACCACGCGTTTTCCAGCCATGGTGAACGCCATCAAGGGCACGCACTACCCGCAGGGCAGCAGCAGCATTGCCGAGGGCATCGCCGTGGGCACGCCCGGCAAAATTACGCAAGCCATCATTGGCCGACTGGTCAATGACCTGGTGCTGGTGGACGAGGGCGATATCGAGCAGGCCATCGTGATGCTGCTTGAAGTGGAAAAAACACTGGTCGAAGGTGCCGGTGCGGCCGGGCTGGCCGCGCTGCTCAAATACCCGGAACGGTTCAAGGGCAAGAAGGTCGGGCTAGTGCTATGCGGCGGCAATATCGACCCACTGTTGCTGGCCGCCATCATCGAGCGCGGAATGGTGCGCGCTGGTCGGCTGGCACGCATTCGGGTCAGCACCCGAGACATACCCGGTTCGCTGGCCAAAATAACAGCCACCGTGGCCGAAGCGGGGGCCAACATCAACGAGGTGCATCACCAACGCGCCTTCACCACGCTGGCCGCCCAAAATGTCGAGATCGAACTGGTGATCCAGACACGCGGGCCACAGCACATTGCTGAAGTGCTGGCGCTGTTAATGAAGACTGGTTTGGAAGCGCAAGTGGTGCATTAACGCCCGCTGATGGTCGCTACGCCCCGTTCAAACAAGCCACACGACCTCCAGAGTCAGCATAAGAGCATGCAAGTTTTGCATAACTTTTCGAAGTAACCGGCTGGTAACCGCCTTTCAAGTTCATAAAATTGACACCTGCGCGTGATATTTCAGTATGAACAGCGTTTTTATGCTTGTTCTTCATAAACCGCCTTCTCAAAATGAATGACTGGGGAAATCTGCCCCTTGTTGGTTCGTTCATTTTGAAAAGATGATTTTTTATTCTGGAGCACATTCATGAACTCACCTGTGATGCAAGGCTTGAACCTCAACGCCCCGAGCTACGTTAAAAACGCGAAACTGATCGCCTGGGTCGCCGACATGGTCGCACTCACCAAGCCCGCCAACATCTTCTGGTGCGATGGCTCCGACGAAGAATACGCCCGCCTGTGCCAATTGCTGGTCGATGCCGGCACGTTCAAGAAGCTCAACGAAGCCAAACGCCCCAACAGTTTCCTGGCCTGTTCCGACCCCAGCGACGTGGCCCGCGTGGAAGACCGCACCTTTATCTGCTCTGAAAAGAAGGAAAACGCCGGCCCGACCAACAACTGGATGGCGCCCGCTGACATGCGCGCCCTGTTGCAGCAAGGCTCTGGCGAGACCAAAGCCCTGTTTGATGGCTGCATGAAGGGCCGCACCATGTACGTGGTGCCGTTCTCCATGGGCCCACTGGGCTCGCATATTGCGCACATCGGCATCGAACTGACCGACAGCGCCTATGTCGCCGTCAACCAGAAGATCATGACCCGCATGGGCAAAGCCGTCTATGACGTGCTGGGCGTCAATGGCGAGTTTGTGCCTTGCATGCACACCGTCGCAGCACCGCTGGAAGCAGGTCAGTCTGACGTGACCTGGCCTTGCAACAAGAACAAATACATTGTTCACTACCCCGAAACCCGCGAAATCTGGTCTTACGGTTCGGGCTACGGCGGCAATGCATTGCTGGGCAAAAAGTGTTTTGCCCTGCGCATCGCCTCCAACATGGGCCGTGACCAAGGCTGGCTCGCAGAGCACATGCTGATTTTGGGTGTTACATCGCCCAAGGGCAAGAAATACCATGTGGCAGCGGCTTTCCCGAGCGCTTGCGGTAAAACCAACTTCTCGATGCTGGTGCCGCCTGCTGGTTTTGACGGCTGGACTGTCACCACCATTGGTGACGACATTGCCTGGATCAAGCCCAACGCCGACGGCAAGATGTACGCGATCAACCCCGAAGCTGGGTACTTTGGCGTCGCCCCTGGCACCAACTACCACACCAACCCCAACTGCATGGCCAGTCTGGACAAGAACGTGATTTTCACCAACGTAGCCCTGACCGATGACGGCGATGTGTGGTGGGAAGGCATGGAAAAAGACGGTGGCGGTATCCCCGCCCATCTGATCGACTGGCAAGGCAAAGACTGGACGCCAGAAATCGCCAAGCAAACCGGCGCCAAGGCAGCCCACCCCAACTCACGCTTCACGGTCACGGCCGGCAACAACCCGGCGCTTGATCCTGAATGGAACAACCCTGCTGGCGTGGCCATTGACGCCTTCATTTTCGGCGGTCGCCGCTCCACCACCGTTCCACTCGTTACTGAAGCGCGCACCTGGATGGAAGGCGTTTACATGGCCGCTACCATGGGCTCGGAAACCACTGCTGCTGCGGTCGGTCAAATGGGTGTAGTACGCCGTGACCCGTTCGCCATGCTGCCTTTCTGCGGCTACAACATGAGTGACTACTTCCAGCACTGGCTGGACATGGAACACAAGTTAGAAGCGACCGGTGGCAAACTGCCAAGCATCTACTGCGTGAACTGGTTCCGCAAAGGTGCTGACGGCAAGTTCGTCTGGCCCGGCTATGGTGAAAACATGCGTGTGCTCAAGTGGATGATTGACCGCATCGAAGGCCAGGCGCAAGGTACGGACAATTTGTTTGGCGTTAGCCCAACCTATGACGAACTCACCTGGACCGGTCTGGATTTCACGGCCGAGCAGTTCAACACGGTCACCAGCATCGACAAAGCAGCCTGGACTGAAGAACTCAAGTTGCACACCGAACTGTTCCAGCAATTGGCCTATCACCTTCCCAAAGAACTCGAAGAGACAAAAGCAAATATCGAAAAACGTTTGGCAGCCTAAAGCGGTTGAATTAAAAAGCAGTCAATGCGCACGATCTGCGGGTTGACTGAGAAAGCTTCAGGCGAACATCCTGGGACGAAAAAAAGCCACCGAATCGGTGGCTTTTTTATTGGGCTGGACTCTCTCAGCGTTTGTTGCGAGCGATAGCCGCTGTCAAATCGGCCATGACCCGCGAGTCCGTCTTCGCAATGGCCCACAAGCGCTTGTCTGCACGGGCTTTGGCAATCCGCACCGACCAGGCATCAAGCGGACTCACCGCAACCAAGGCCAGTTTGCGCGCCGCCCCTGCAAAAACCGCCAGTGCTGAAAAGCCAACCACCCATAAAGCGACCCAAGCCACCATCAGGTGCCCATCTGCCCAGGTACTCATTAACTGATCGGCGACGACGACCAAAGCAGACACCATGGCCGCCAGCAGCATGGCGCTGAGACCTTTGGTACTGTCAAAACCAGTACGAGGCACGTTGTAACGAGATTGGGTCATGCTGTTCATGATGGAAGCCTTCCTTCAATACCTCACTCGAATGTTGAGGTGACAGCTCGATACTAGGGTTTTTGCTGATATGTTTCAAATTTATATGTGTGATGCTATATATTCACCACAGTGATTAACACCTTGAGCCCCACCAATTTCCGCACCCTGGATCTGAACCTGCTGCGGGTTTTCGACGAAGTCATGACTGAGCGCAGTCTGACACGGGCGGCGCGCAAGCTCGCCATTACCCAGCCCGCCGTCAGCAATGCATTGCGCCGTTTCCGGGAAGCTGTGGGTGATGAACTCATCATCCGCCACGGCCAGTTGATGGTGCCCACGCCCCGTGCATTGGCGCTCTGGCCAGCCGTCAGAGAAGCGTTGCATCAGCTGCAAGAGGTCCTGTCTCCCAGCCCTTTTATACCGTCCAAAGCCAACACCACTTTTGTGCTCGCCATTGCCGATGCGACAGCTGCCAAACTGATGCCGGGCTTGGTGGAGGTCATGGACCGTGATGCACCTGGTGTCTCCATTCGCGTCGTCCCGCTCACCACGCGTGACCCTCGGCATTTGCTGGACATTGAGTCTGCTGACTTGGCCATTGGTTACTTTCCGGCTGTTTTTGCCGATCTGACCGCACGAGCGCAGGCGGGTGAAACTGTTTCTTTTTCACATCAGCGGCTGTACAGCGGTGAATATGTCTGCGTGTTGCGCCGCGACCATCCACTGGCTGGAGATCAACTGACCCTGGATCAATATTGCGCGGCCCGTCACCTGCTGGTGAGTTTTTCAGGCCGCCCTTTTGGTTTTGTTGACCAAGCCTTGGCCTTGCTGGGTCGTGAGCGCCGCATCGTACTCACCGTCAACCAGTTTTTTACAGCTGGCAAGGTCGTAGCCCATTCCAACCTGCTGACCGTGCTGCCGAGCCATTTTGTAAATGTCACCGGCTTTGCAGATCAACTGGTACAACAGGCACTGCCCTATCCGGTACCGACCGTGCAGATTGACGCACTCTGGCACCACCGCGTTCACCGAGACAGCGCGCATGAATGGTTGCGCAACACGATCTCCATGGTGGCCAGTTCAGCATTTTCTGGATGAAAACGCCAACACTATTCATGTCCAAATGAAGATACAACTTCTCTCCGATTTGCATCTTGAAGTTCAACCCTCATGGACGCCCACTCCCGCACCGGGTGCCGACCTGCTGGTGCTGGCTGGTGACATCGGCTCCTACCAGCCAGGGTCACAGTTGACCGACAGCGACTTTGCGCTGGCCCGGTTTTCACCCAAGAATGGCTGGCCTACTCCTGTTTTTTACATTCCTGGCAACCACGAATACGATGGCCTGGATTTTGATGTGGCCCACGCCCGCTTGCGCGAAACCTGCGAGCGGCTGGGCATCACCTGGCTAGAACGCGAAGTCCTCATCTGGCCGGGCCAACACGACAAGGCCGTGCGCTTTGTCGGCACCACCTTGTGGGCTGACTTTGACGCCCTGGGACCGCACCCTCACGCGGACATCGCCCCGCCAAAGCTCAGAACCGGCGCCACCGCCCCCAACTTGCTTGCACAGCAACTCAAAGCCCGCGACAAGGCGTTTCGCGCCGCCAACTACTACCTGAAAAAAACCGGCAGCACCCGCCACGGCCTGCCGATGCTGGCCCAGGCTGTACGCGAACAGGCTTTGGTCTGCCAAAACTGGTTGACCCAAGCCCTGGCCACGCCTTTTGACGGCACCACGGTGGTCGTCACCCACTTTGCGCCCAGCCTGCTGAGTGCAGACCCGCGCTACGGAAACAGCCCCGGCACCGCTGGCTTTTGCAACTCACTTGACGAGTTGCTGCCCCACGCCCAACTATGGCTGCACGGTCACCTGCATGCGCCCAGCAACTATGTCAAAGACGGTTGCCGCGTCATCGCCAACCCCATGGGTTACGCCCGTAAAAACGAACAATCTGCTTTTCAGCCCGCGACTTGCATTGAGCTTTGAAAGGCACGGCGAAGTGCTAGTCTCCATTGCAAAGTGCCGGTATTGCTGGTGCGCTAAGCACCCAGCGCCACAGCAGCGGCGTCGGTCAATGCGCTGGTCAGTGCATCGAGCACCACCGAGTTCAGATTCCAGCAATGCCAATACAACTCAACCGGCAAAACGTGACCCGGTGCGATATTGACCAGGCGCCCTGCTTGCAAATGGTCGCGCACCATTAGCTCGGGCACCACGCTGACGCCCCAACCCGCCAAAACCGCCCGCACCTGCCCCTCGGAACTGGGCATGTACATCTGGCTCAAGGTCACGCGTTTGAGTCCGAACGCCTGACTGACAAACTCGGCTTGCAAGTCATCTTTGCGGTTGAAGGCGATGAACGGTACCTCCCGAAAATTGTGCGGCGTCAGACCTTGCGGACAATGCTCAGCAGCGTAGCCCGTCTCGGCCACCGCCACGTAGCGCATCGCCCCCAGCGGCACCATCTTGCAGCTGCGCAAGGCCTGTTTGAGGGTCGTCACACACCCCAGCACCTGACCTTCGCGCAGCCACTCGATGGTGAAATCCTGGTCATCGGTGATGATCTCCAGCCCCAGCCCCTTGCGCGCCAGCGCGGTCAAGGCGGGCAAGGCCCAACTGGCAATGCTGTCGGCGTTGATGGCAATCGAGATGCGTTCCCCATCACCCCCGCCACCGGCAGTACCCGGCGCCAGCTCCATCAAATCACGCTCCAGATCGGCCCGCAACAGCCGCATCTGCATAGCGTGCTTGAGCAGTAAACGACCGGCCGAAGTGGCTTTGAGCGGACGGCTGCGCACGATCAGTACCGTGCCGACCTGCTCTTCAAGCGAACGCAGGCGTTGCGACACGGCAGACTGAGTGATGGACAAGCGCACCGCCGCCCGCTCAAAGCCACCTTCTTCCACGATGGCGGCAAGGCATTCCAGCGCATTGGGATCAAACGTATTCATGGTGTTTATTTAATTAGAAGTTCTAATGATTTCTGAGTAAATTTAATTTTACTGTTCAATGTGCGCTGCATCAGGGACACTGCACCGCATGAAAATCATTATTCTTGGCGCAGGCATTATTGGCGTGAGCACCGCCTGGCATCTTTTGGAGCAAGGCCATGAGGTCACTGTGGTGGAGCGCCAACCCGACGCCGCCATGGAGACCAGCTTTGCCAACGCGGCACAAATCTCGGTCAGTTACTGTGAGCCCTGGGCCAACCGCGACGCCCCGCTCAAAGCCCTCAAATGGATGTTCAGCAAAGAAGCCCCTTTGCTGTTTCGCCCCAAGCTCGACTGGCAACAGTGGCGCTGGAGTTTGCAGTTTCTGAGCCAGTGCAACGACACCGCCTTTGAGCGCAACGTGCAGCAGCTGGTGGCCCTGGGCGCTTACAGCCATGCGGCCCTGAAAGACATGGTGCGCGCCACCGGCATTGACTACCAGCGGCTTGAACATGGCATTGCCCACTATTACACCGACCAGAAATCGTTCGACACCGCTGGCGACGCTGCGGCGCTGATGCGCAAGTACGGCGTCTCCCGCAAAGTTGTCAGCCGCGACGAGTTGCTGCGCATCGAACCCGCTTTCAAACAGTTTGCCCACCGCATCGTCGGCGGCACCTACACCGCCAGCGACGAGTCCGGTGACGCCCGTGTGTTCACCCAAGCACTGGCCAAAGCCTGCATTGCACGCGGTGCTGAATTTTTATACGACCATGATGTCATGCACTTGAACCAACGCGCAGGCGCTATTGATTCAATAGCTGTCTGCGCACGTTCTACGGGGGCTACAGGCCAAAATGGCTTAAAAATTCTGCGCACGCTAAAAGCTGACCAGTATGTGACTGCCTGCGGCTCCTACACCGCACCCCTGCTGCGCACCGTGGGCGTGGACCTGCCCATCTACCCCGGCAAAGGCTATAGCGCGACCTTCAAAATCTTGCGCCCCGAGTTGGCGCCGCTGGTGTCGACCATTGACGACGAGAAGAAAATCGCCATCAGCCGCCTGGGCGACCAGTTGCGTGTGGCCGGCACGATTGAAGTCGGTGGCTACGACCTGTCGCTGGACTCGCCTGTGGCCCGCGCCCGCTGCCAAATGCTATCCAACCGGATCGAAGCGGTGCTGCCTGGCGTCTGCGACACCCGCAACGAAGCGCAAGGTGGCGCGCCCAACTACTGGACCGGCCTGCGTCCCGCCACCCCCACCAACATTCCTTACATCGGCCAAACCAAAGTGGGCAAACTCTGGATCAACGCCGGTCACGGCACGCTGGGCTGGACCCATGGCGCAGGTTCCGGCAAAGCGCTGGCCGAGCTGATCTGCGGGCGCCAGCCGGAGATGGCCTTTGCATTCCATGGCTTTGCCACGAACCAAGCACGCGAAATGCAGTCGGTTCCCGTCGCTGGCTGATCATTTCCACCTCAAGAAACGCCCATCACGCCGCCAAGGTGTGATGGGCGTTTTCGTACTGACTTCGTGGTGATAAATACTAAAAACAACAATATTCAACAAAATATATCAATAAATACTAATTTTCTATAAAATTCACCTATTGTTTTTAAGCAAGGTAGGTGAATGACATGAACCCAATTGAGGCGGTGCCAGACAGCTCGGCGGTCGCAGGCATCTTGTTGAATAGCAACCCCGCCGCGGCCATCCGTGAATTTTTGGCCTTCAAACTCGGCGATGAAGAGTACGGCATCGACATCCTGCGTGTGCAGGAAATCCGTTCCTACGAGCCGCCCACCCGCATGGCCAATACGCCCGCGTTCCTCAAAGGTGTGATCAATTTGCGCGGCGTGATTGTCCCATCCTGGACATGCGCATCAAGTTCAACCTGGAACGTGTCAGCTATGACTCGTTCACCGTCGTGATCGTTCTCAATATTGGCAAGCAAGTGGTAGGCATGGTGGTCGATGGCGTGTCGGACGTCATCACGCTCACGCCCGAGCACCTGCGTCCGGTGCCCGAGTTCTCGTCCAGCATTGCCAGCGACCACATCATGGCCATTGGCTCGCTGGAAAACCGGATGCTGATCCTGCTCGACATCGAAAAACTCATGACCAGCGACGACATGGGGTTGGTCTCTGAAATCGTTCACTAAGCAAATTATTCAATTGGAAAAATTATGAACACTATGACTGTACGTGCCAAACTGACCTGGGCGTTTGGCGGATTGGCTTTGCTGGTTTTGCTCATTGCGGGCATGGCCATCAAAACCTTGGGTGATGCCAATGAGCGTTTTGAAAATTACGTCAAGGGCATCAATGAGCGTGCCGATACCGCCCATCTGGTGCGCGAAGCCATCGATCTTCGCGCGGTAGCTGCACGCAACCTGGTACTGGTTACCAAGCCGGAAGATATTGCAGTTGAAAAAGAAGTGGTTACCAAGGCCCATGCAGATGTGGTGAGCCACCTGAGCAAACTGAACAAGCTGGCGCAGGTAGCGGGTGTCCCCGAAGATGCCCGTCGCATGATTTCGGAGATTGACAGGATTGAGCAGGCCTACGCGCCTGTGGCGCTCAGCATTGTTGAACTCGCCCTCAACAAAAAAAACGAGGAGGCCATCGCCAAAATGAACAACGAGTGCCGGCCCTTGCTGGCGTCCCTGGTCAAAGTGTCCAATGAATACGCCAAGTTAACCAGTGAGCGTGCCGACCAAATGGTGGCAACGGCAGCCGCAGACTATTCGACGCAAAAAACCTACCTGCTGCTGAGCTGCTTGGTGGGGCTGGTCGCAGCAGTGGTGGCTGGCGTGGTCATTACCCGCAGTCTGACCCAGGCCTTGGGCGCAGAACCTGCTGAGTTGTGCGATGCCGTCAGCCGGGTCGCCAACGGCGATCTGATGACGCAGTTGCATGTGCACAGCGGCGACACAAGCAGCGTCATGGCTGCCGTAGACCGCATGCAGACTTCGCTGACCCGCGTCGTCTCGACTGTGCGCCAAGGTGCTGAGAGTGTCTCCACGGCCTCAGCAGAAATTGCCTCTGGCAACAATGATCTTTCGTCCCGCACCGAACAGCAAGCCAGTGCACTGGAAGAAACGGCATCGTCCATGGAGCAGCTCAGCGCCACGGTCAAGCAAAACGCGGACAGTGCCCGCCAGGCCAATCAACTCGCCATGAATGCCAGCACCGTGGCCATCCAGGGCGGCCAGGTCGTGGCCCAGGTCGTGGACACCATGAAAGGCATCAATGAATCATCCCGCAAGATCTCGGACATTATTCAGGTCATTGATGGCATCGCGTTTCAGACCAACATCCTGGCGCTGAATGCAGCGGTGGAAGCCGCCCGGGCGGGTGATCAAGGCCGCGGCTTTGCCGTGGTGGCCAGTGAAGTTCGCTCGCTGGCCGGTCGCTCGGCGGAAGCCGCCAAGGAAATCAAATCCTTGATCAATGCCAGTGTGGAGCGGGTTGAGCAAGGCACAGTGCTGGTCGATCAGGCTGGCACCACCATGACCGAGGTGGTCAGCTCCATCCGGCGCGTCACCGACCTCATGGGCGAAATCAGCGCAGCCAGCAGCGAACAAAGCCAGGGCGTCTCGCAAGTCGGTGAAGCGGTCACCCAGATGGACCAGGTGACGCAGCAAAATGCGGCGCTGGTGGAAGAAATGGCAGCCGCCGCCAGCAGCTTGCAAACACAGGCCGGAGATCTGGTGCAAACAGTTGCCGTGTTCAAACTGAACGCCAATGATGGGCAACTCGGCATCGCGTTGACCAACTCGGCGGTGCGCTCTCACAAATCCCCCGCGCAGAATTTCAAAGGCGCCAACCGGCGCAACGAAGGCACGCCCAAAGGCGCTGCTGCAAGATCGCCAGCCCCGGCGCCAGCCAAACTGCTGACCTCAAAGCCTGCCACTGCGAAAGTGGCGTCGGCCACCAGCAATGATGCGGACTGGGAAACCTTTTAAGAAATAAAACATAATTCAACGATGCCAACCGCCAGCTTTCCCATGCAAGAAGTCAGCATAGAAAAATCTTTTTGCACCACCCGCGAAGCCGCCACCCTGCTGGGGGTGTCGGTGGGAACGGTGCAGCTTTGGGTTGAAAGCGGCTTGCTACAAGCCTGGAAGACGGCTGGCGGACATCGACGCGTACTACGCAGTTCTGTCAACAGCCTGCTGCACAAAAAGCCTGCCACTGCGCCAATCGTCACCCTTTCAGTACTTGGACCGCGACGCCTCAGAGTGTTGGTGGTGGAAGACGATGCCAATCTGCTGCGTCTTTACCAGGCCAACATGTCCCGCTGGCCCATGGCCCCGGAGGTCACCACCACCGACAACGCCGTGTCCGCCTTGCTGCTGATGGGTCGAAACTGCCCCGATTTGTTGGTGACCGACCTTCACATGCCGGGCATGGATGGCTTTAATATGTTGCGCGTGCTGCGCCAAACCCCTGAATTTGCGAAGACCGCCATCGTGGTCGTCAGCGGACTCGATGCCACCGAAATTGAACAACGTGGTGGCATTCCCCCGGGCATCGAAATTTTACCCAAACCCATACCGTTCAACCGTTTGTTAACTATTGCAACAGCCCTTGTTCCCAGGGAAAATGTCCAGCAGCCACTTGTTTGATCTTCACCCTTGCCATGCAAAAAATTCTGATTGTTGACGACCACCCCGTCATCCGTCGCCTGCTCTGCATTAGCTTGGGCAAGGACTATGAAATTCTTGAGGCCCAGGACGGTCAGGGTGCACTCGAAATCATTCAGAACCATCACCCCAAAATAGTTTTACTCGATGTCATGATGCCCGGCGCCATAGACGGCTTGCAGGTGCTTGACGCCATCAAGGGCCATCCGCTGACACAGGATATTTTGGTCGCCATGGTGACCGCTCGGGGCCAAACCGCTGACCATGATGATGCACTCCAGCGTGGCGCCGATGCGTATTTCATCAAACCCTTCAGTCCACTCCAGGTGCTTGCCTGGGTTCAAAGCAAATTGCCATCTACATAGGCTCTGCCAAAACCATTGATGCCCGACACAATCCATGTCATAAACAACCCCTCAGACAACCGGCGCTCACTGGTTGCTATCTGGCTGGCGGCCAGTCTATTGATTGTTCTGGCTTGGGTACAAGTATTGGTTCTGGTCAATGCGAGCCGGGTCAGGGAAATCGCTGCTGCCGAACGCGATCTGGCAAATATCACCCGGGTGAGTCAGGAGCATGCCGATCGCACGCTGCGCAGTGCCGATCAGGCTATTCGCTTTGTCCAATCGCGCTATCTTGAGATTGGCAACCGGCTTGACCTGAAGGATTTGACCGCCAAAGGGGTCATTGATGCCGAGATTTTCAACCAGGTCGGCATCATCAATCCTCAAGGTATGTTGATCCTGTCCAATAAGCCCTTCACCAAGCCCCTGGACCTGTCGGACCGTGAGCATTTCAAGGTCCACATTGCAGCCGACACGAATGAACTGTTTGTCTCCCAACCCGTGGTCGGGCGATCCCGCGGCCAACTGTCGATTCAACTGACCCGGCGCATCACCCGTTCCAACGGGGAATTTGCAGGTGTCGTTGTCGTTTCAATGGACCCGGGCTATTTCACCCGTTTCTATGGAGACATCAAGCTCGGCTCACATGGGCTGGCGGCACTGTACGGGCTCGATGGCATCGCGCGTGCGCGCAGGGTAGGAGACAAGGATTATTTTGGGACCAATGCCACTTCAGCCCCCATGTTCCCGCGCATTGCCCAAGGCCATGAAATGGGCTCGTACATCCTTACTTCAAAGGTTGACGACGTCGAGCGCTTGTATTTCTACCGCAAAATACCCCAGTACCGCTTGCTGGTCACGGCGGGGCTGGACACGCAGGAATTGCTGGCCGATCATCACGCTGCCAGGAATGCATTGTTCTTGCAAGCTGCTTTTGTCACCTTGCTGATTCTGGCGCTGGCGGGCGCACTCACCCGCTACCTGCTGCAAATCCGCCAGGCCTTTGCAGCACGACGAATGGCACTGCTCCAAGCTCAGGACCGTACCGAACAGCTCAATGCCATCTTCGCTTTGAGCCCCGATGGCTTTGTTTCGTTTAACCAGAATGGCCTTGTCAAATATGTCAATCCGGCTTTTATCCATATGACCGGATTGGGCGAGGAACGACTTGTGGGGCTTGATGTGAGCGAGTTTTCTGCCTGGCTCAGCCAGCATTGCGAACCTGGTACCGCCTTTGCAGGCATCGAAAACCTGCGTTCGCGGGTGACGGGTGGCCAAGCTGATGCGTTTGAACTCATTGAATTCAGCCGCAGCGGTAAACGGATTTTGCAAGTGGGCTTACGCTGCAGCCAATCCAGTACGGTGTCGCAAATTCTGTACTTCCGGGATGTCACGCACGAAACCGAAGTCGATCAGATGAAGAGCGAGTTTCTTTCCACGGCTGCGCATGAATTGCGCACGCCCATGGCCAGTGTGTTTGGTTTTTCCGAAGTCTTGCTGGCACAGGAATTTGACGCTGCAACGCAGCATGAATTTCTGACCATCATTTACAAGCAGTCCAAACTGATGTCGAACATATTGGACGAGTTGCTTGATCTGGCCCGGATCGAGGCACGTCGGGGCAAGGATTTTCAATACAGCCGAATTTGTTTGCAAGAGATGGCGGCCGATGTGGTCAAAGCCTTCAAGCTGCCGCCAGATCGGGCCTTGCCCGTCCTGCTGATGCCCGAGCAAGCACTCTATGTCATGGCGGATGCGGGCAAGCTGCGCCAAGCCATTTTGAATGTGCTCTCCAACGCTTACAAATATTCGCCTGCTGGGGGTTCGGTCAACTTTGAAATTGAAACCCGGATCGATGCAAAGTTGCCTGCGCAGGTGTACATTCATATTTCGGATCAGGGGATCGGCATGACACCGAACCAGTTGGAACGAATGTGTGAGCGTTTTTACCGTGCAGACAGTTCGGGCAACATTCCAGGCACGGGTTTGGGGATGAGCATTGTCAAAGAAATTATTGAGCTCCATGGTGGCCGTGTCACCGTTGTCAGTACCCTTAACCAAGGCACCCGGGTAAGTCTGTGCCTGCCCGGTTAGTCAGGTATTTGGTTGAAAGTGACTTGATAAATAGCACTTCAAGCCTTGAGACTATGAAATAGGCTCTCTTTGAACATACGAGGCTCACATGCAAACCGTTCGTCAACCCGCCGTTGCTGGCACTTTCTACCCCCTGCAAGCTCAGGTTTTGTCCGACGAGGTGCTCAAGCTACTGAGCGCGGCAGCCAGAACAGAGACCGATAGCGTTGCCAGCGCCAGCCCCAAAGCCCTCATCGTTCCCCATGCCGGTTACGTCTACTCCGGTGCCACCGCCGCGCAGGCTTATGCACAACTCTCGGCGTTGCGCAGCACCATCAAGCGCGTCGTCCTGCTCGGTCCCGTCCACCGTGTTCCGGTACGCGGCCTGGCGCTGCCGGGAGTCAATTACTTTTCAACACCTCTGGGGAAAATTGAGATCGATCAGCAAGCCATAGAGGTTCTCGCTGCGCTGCCCCAGGTGGTGGTGAGCCCACCCGCACATGCCCACGAACACTCGCTGGAAGTGCAACTGCCGTTTTTGCAATCGGTATTGGACAACTTCAAGCTGCTGCCACTGGCCGTGGGCGACGCCACACCAGCTGAAGTAGCCCAGGTGCTGGAAGCCGTGTGGGGAGGGCCGGAAACCCTGATCGTGATCAGCTCCGACCTGTCCCATTTCCTGCCCTATCAGAACGCGCAAGCCATTGACCAGGCAACCGTACAACACATTTTGGACCTGAACGCCACGATCACGCATCACCAGGCTTGTGGCGGCACCCCTGTCAACGGCCTGCTGCTGGCTGCCAAGCAGCATCACCTGCAGCCGCACTTGTTGGGGCTTTGCAATTCCGGTGACTCCGCTGGTGACAAAGACCGCGTCGTGGGCTACGCCGCTCTCGCTTTTACACAAGGCCCCCTCATGAACACGAACGCCCAGGACACTTCAGATATCGCCCCAGCCGATCCCGGCGCCACGCTGCTCCCCATTGCCCGCGCGGCCATCTCGTGCGCGCTTGGGCAGCCGCGGCAAGTGCCCGAGGGCGCCGAGTGGTTACAGGAGGAGGGCGCCACTTTCGTCACCCTGACCCAGCACGGACAACTGCGCGGCTGCATTGGTACGCTGCAAGCGCACCGCAGCCTGCTCGCCGACATCAAGGCCAACGCCCAGGCTGCTGCCTTGCACGACACACGCTTTGAGCCGCTGACCTTGAGTGAACTGGACGACACCCATATCGAAGTCTCCTGGCTGTCGCCTATGCAGGCACTGCACTTTGACTCCGAGGTCCATGCGCTGGCCCAGTTACGCCCGGGTATTGACGGGGTGGTGTTTGAATTTGAACATTACCGCAGCACGTTTTTGCCCCAAGTCTGGGAGCAGCTGCCCACACCGGCAGAGTTCATCACGCACCTCAAGCGCAAAGCGGGGCTGCCGCCCAACTTCTGGGCCAATGAGGTGCGATTGAAACGCTACACCGTGCGCAAATGGAAAGAAACCCGCGTGCCATGACGCAAGCGTCCAGCTACCCCGGCCGCTGGTGGCACGCCCTGGCGGACGGGCGCATCCAGTGCGACCTGTGCCCGCGCGACTGCCGTCTGCACGAGGGCCAGCGCGGTGCCTGCTTTGTGCGGGCGCGCCAGGGCGACCAGATGATTCTGACCACCTACGGTCGCTCGTCGGGCTTTTGCATCGACCCGATTGAGAAGAAACCACTCAATCACTTTTACCCCGGCAGCAGCGTGTTGTCGTTTGGCACCGCCGGTTGCAACCTGGCCTGCAAGTTTTGCCAGAACTGGGACATCAGCAAATCTCGCGACATGGACCGGCTGATGGACCAGGCATCGCCCGAAGCCATTGCGCTGGCAGCGCGCCAACACGGCTGCAAAAGCGTGGCCTTTACCTACAACGACCCGGTTATTTTTGCCGAATACGCCATGGATGTGGCCGAGGCCTGCCATGCCCATGGCGTGCAGACAGTCGCAGTCACCGCAGGCTATATCCACGAGCAACCCCGGCGCGAGTTTTTTGCCCGCATGGATGCCGCCAATGTGGACCTGAAAGCCTTCACCGAGGACTTCTATTTCAAGCTGACCGGCTCGCACCTGCAGCCGGTGCTCGACACGCTGATCTACCTGCGCCACGAAACCGATGTGTGGCTGGAGATCACCACCTTGTTGATCCCGGGGCACAACGACTCCGATGCCGAGATCACCGCGCTGAGCCAATGGGTCATGAAGGAACTCGGCCCCGACGTGCCACTGCACTTTTCGGCCTTCCACCCCGACCACAAAATGCCTGACGTGCCGCCCACGCCGCCCGCCACCCTGGTGCGCGCGCGCCACATCGCCCGCCAGCAAGGCTTGCACCATGTCTACACCGGCAACGAGCATCACCAGGAGGGCGACACTACGTTTTGCCCGACCTGCCAAGCACCGCTGATCGTGCGCGACTGGTACGAGATCAAACACTACCAACTCACGCCAGACGGTCACTGCCCGCACTGCGGCAGTGGCATCGCCGGGCGGTTTGCCGCACAAGCGGGCAACTTTGGCCGCCAGCGCATTCCGATTGCCATCCAGACTGCTTAAGAGAGGTCCGCTATGAATCACGAACTCATCCGTATCCCGGCCGATGATGTCCACATGGAAGCGCTGCTGGAACTATCAGCCGATCACCAAGGCCTGGTTTTGTTTGCCACCGGTATCGGGCTGGGCAGCAGCCACCACAACCCGCGCCACACCTATATGGCCAAGGTGCTGCATGAACGCGGCATCGGAACGCTGAGGCTGGACTTGCTCACCTTGACGGAAGACCTGGACTACCAGAGCCGTTTTGACATCACCCTGATCACGCACCGCCTGCTGATTGCCACCTACTGGGTCAAGCTGCACACCCCAGCCGCTCGGCGCCTGCCCCTGGGCTACTTTGGCGCCAGCACGGGCGCTGCGGCCGCGTTGCAAGCTTGCGCCGCCCTGGACAACGAGATTGATGCCATCGTCTCCAGCGGCGGTCGCCCGGACTTGGCGGGCAACCATGAGCTGGCGAAGGTCAAGGCGCCCACCTTGCTGACGGTCGGCAGTCGCGACGAAGACGTGCTCGACCTCAACCGCGAGGCGTTTGCCCAACTGAACGGCGTCAAACAATTGAGCGTCATTGACGGCGCCACGCATCAGTTTGAAGAAGCCGGGGCCCTGGAAGAAGTCGCGCGTCAAAGCGCCAACTGGTTCAGCCAATATCTGTCAAAGCCAAAGTAAGGGCCGGATTCATGCATGATGCAGCGAAGGAATCATCATGAACGAAAAAATACGCCAGTTACTCGACCAGATTAGTGCGCTTGAGGACGACCTGCGCAAGGTCGTCCAGGAGCAGGAGAGCAGTGCGCTGTACAAAATCAAGGGCAAGCGCGTGGAGTTCGAGGAGACGATCCGGCAGACCCACCTGCGCTTGAAAAAAGGGTTTTTCCACTGGCTGGTCACCTACCGACCGCAGAACCTCATCACTGGGCCGATCATCTACAGCATGATCGTGCCCATGCTCTTTCTGGACCTGTGCGTGAGCTTTTACCAAGCCACTTGCTTCCCGATTTACGGCATCACCAAGGTGCGCCGGGGCGATTACATCGTGTTTGACCGCCAGCAGCTGGGCTACCTTAACTTTGTCGAGAAATTTCATTGCACCTACTGCGCCTACGGCAACGGCCTGCTAGCTTATGTGAGCGAAATCGTGGGCCGCACCGAGGAGTATTTTTGCCCCATCAAACACGCCCGCAAAATGCTCGGCAAGCATTCGCGCTATGCCCGTTTCCTGAACTACGGCGATGCCACTGACTACGAAGCCCGGCTGGAAGAGTTCCGCGTCAGACTGGGCGACAAGAAACCACCCGGTCCGGCGCAATAACCCCGGCGCTACTTGCCGGGAAACACCGCCCGCACCACGCGACCCTGCGATAGCTGGCATTCGCCCTCGCCACCGCCAGACATACCGCGACTGGGCCCTTCCAGGTGAAAACGGCAGCGCATATGCTGCTGGTCCGGCGACTCCAGCGTGGCCACCACCTTGCCGCTGTAATAAGTAATGAACTGCGTCGCTGGAACTGACGTGGCGAAAGGTCCACCCCAATACGGCCAGTCATTCCAGCCGTTGTGCCAGTGGTTCCACAAAGGCATCAGCATGTCAGCGCGCGTTTCCCGGGTGATTTGAAAAAACCGGCCCTGAAAGACCACGCCTTCGGGCAAGGTGGCCGTCATGGCCCCGGTTATGCCGCCATCGGTACTCGTCCAGCTAAACGAAACAGGATTCTCCTGCCCCCCTTGACCTTGACCTAACATCTGCCCGCCGCCCACCCCGGTGGTGGTGCAGGCAGTCAAAACACAGCCGAGCGCCACCAGCGTCGCGCATAATCCAGCATTTTTCATGGCCGCCTCCAAAAATAATACTGATCCATTTGACGCTGCCCAGTTCCAGATGGTTTGATTTTTGGCAACGAATAGACCTGCTTTTTGGTCGCTTTTTGCGCTTTAGCAATTGGGCTCTGCATTTCACAATGCAGCTCAATGAGGAGATTTCATGGCATTGCAGTACCAGCTCAAAGAGGGCAACTATCATTTGTACGACATGAGCACCCCGGCCAGCAAGGTCACCGGGGAGCGTCGCCTGCGGCTCAAGACCGACAACGTGGCCCTGGCGTTTGACGCCAGTACCGGCGTGTTGCACGAGCATGGCAGCCCCTTGCGCATTCACTCCTGGGCCACCACCGCCCGGCGCCGCCTGCGCGCCGCCGGCTCACTGGACAGCGCCAACGACATCGTGGTGGTCTCCGGCCCCTTGCCGGTCGAAGAAATCAACAAGTGCCTGCAGATCAACGGCTACTGCCGGTCTATGTTCAAACGGCTGGCCACGCTGCCGCACGGCAAACGGCTGGCGCGTCCTTGACGCTGCAGTCGCTACATTTTTCGTAGCTGCTTACGCAGGTAGTACGGGGGCTGGAGGCTGATTTGGCATGCAAGAAGCCCCAAGCCCCGCCATGATGGATGCCGCCAACTTCGGCCCTGGCGTCTGCGGGGCTCAGAGTTACCCAATTTGCAAGGCAAATTGACCTGTAGCCCCCGTACTACCTGCATGAGCAGCTACTTAATTAATAGCGTTTTTTATGCACTCGCGCATGGTTGGCGAATTCTGACGGCTCATTTAAACCGGATATTCATTCGTTGGAATCAGGAGTTGGCGTGCTGCAAAACATGAGCTGACCCCAAAGCCGTCAACTTACTTGCTTGGTTTCAAAACTTTTTCTACAAAACTAGTGGCCTGGTATGACTGTGAACTTGAACCTCGTCCGCTTGGGTATTCTGGACAAATGTTTTCCGCTGCAAACAGCCAGGGCGACCGTCCTCCGCCTCTGCTGCCTTGCCCCCAATCCACCATGTAGCCGACACGTTCGGCAATGACTTCATTGGTTTGCAGGTCAATTACTTTGAGGGAACTGCCTGCGATCCAGTATTCACGTTCTTCGTGGGTCGAGATGTCGTCATAGGTGATTCCGTAGCGAGGAAGAGGTCCTGGGGCAGGCACTTTGTCGAGTACAAAGCCGTAGGTATTAACATCGAAATTCGGATTCTCCTTCAATGCTCTTTGAATGTTCGGATGGTTAATGTCCTTCTGGCTCACTACTTTCATACCACCCGTATACCTGTACCGCTGCCCCTCCTTGGGGTCTATGGCTTCGACATATCTGTATCCTTCGGGTCGCTTTCCACCTACCTTGGGATTGATGACGTGGCCTGCAGCGTAGTGTCCTTGTACGAAAGAGCCGATATACCCAGCACCTCCCAACAAGTCGGCTCCATACGGATCATCCAACTTGAATTGATCACTAAAGTTAATGCCACCTGGCCGAAGCTTCATCAAATAGACCCCCTCCACGTTCTCCACCGTCTTGTGGATTTTTTCACCCGAAGTTTTGCAGCGTTCAGCAAACATGGTTTCAGCCTTGGCCAGCCTGTTGCGGTATTTCGCCGTGCGATAGATGTCCGGCGCAATCGGTGCAATAAAGACAGCCAGAACCAGCGTGGCGTAGACGCCCTTGCGTGCCCTGGTCTTGCCCTTCCACAAGGCAATGCACACGCCAGCCAGCGCCAGCAGCAGATACAGGTTGCCTGCAACGGCAAGCACCACGTCGAATCCGGTTAGTTTCAGCATGCTGGAACCACCTTTCGAGTTGCATGATAAATCGGCCTGTAGCCCCCGTATTCCGTGCGTGAGCAGCTACTCAATTGATAGCGTTTTTCTGCGCCGTGTTGGTTATCTGGCTGGTTCATGCTCATCCCCCTGTGTGCAAAGTTGTTGCCGTTCATCACGCCCGTGAGCTTTCTTCCGCGCCCACATCCAGCGCGTTGGTGAATGGCTTCACAGGTGCAGATAGTACGGGGCGGCAGGGATGCTGCTTGACGCCGCTGCCTGGGCAGGCGCTTATTCAACAAATTATTTGCCTTGGATCAAGCGCCATGGCGCGCATCAGCCCAGCCAATGAGGCCGATGTTTTCAGCTTTCATGGGGCTTTGAGTGCTAACATATTGGTGCTTTAACACCAATACAGGACTTTTCCATGAGTCGTCTCACCATCACTCTCTCCGAACCACGCTACCGCGCGCTCAAAGAAGCTGCGGCGCAGCGCGACAAAACCATTGGTCAGTTGATTGACGAGAGCCTGGACTTCTATGGCATCAAATCGCGCGAACAAGCGCTTGACCTGGTGCGCCGGGCGCGGGCGCGCAGCGCACTCAGCGAAGAGCAGGCCCTTGAGCTGGCACAAGAAGAAGTGCAAGCCGTGCGCCACGCTACGTGAGCACTTTTTTCATCATTGATACCAACGTGGTCGTGGCGGGGCTGCTCACGGCGCACGCGGATTCGCCGGTCGCGCGCATCCTGGACGGCATGCTGTCGGCCACTTTTGCGTTCGTCGTGTCTGAGCCGCTGCTGGCCGAATACCGCGCGGTGCTGGTGCGGCCCAAGCTGCGCAAACTCCACGGCCTGTCGGAAGAAGAAGTTGATGCCATCCTGACGGACATCGCCCGGCACGCCATTGTGCTGGCGCCCGCCAGCGGCTCAGGCATGGCCCCAAGCGCCCCCGACCCGGGCGATCAGTTTCTGTGGAATTTGCTCGCCACCCGTGCCGATCTGGTGCTGGTCACGGGCGATCAACTGCTGTTGCAAGACGAGGCCATGCAGCCCCGCGTCATCGCGCCATTCACGCTGGTGACGCAGCTAACCCACTGAAATGCTACTTATTTAATAGCTACCTACGCAGGTAGTACGGGGGTTGGAGGCTTATTTTTCATGCAATAAGCCCCAAAACCAGCCTTGTTGGCTGCCGCTGCCGTCAGCCCCGGCGTCTGCGGGGCTCAGAGTTACCAAATTTGCAAGGCAAATCGACCTGTAGCCCCCGTACTCCATGCGTGAGAAGCTACTCTATTGATAGCAATTTGCGCACTCACGCATGGTTGGCGAATTCTGACGGCTCACTTAAACCGGATATTCATTCGTCGAAATCAAGAATGGGCGTGGTGCGTTGCATGAACTGACCCTGTAGCCCGTAGCCCGTAGCCCGTGATTCTCATCTGCCGATGCGCCGCTAGGCGGCTATCCGTTATATTTCCAGACAATAGAAATCAGTCGCTCAATGGTGGGAGTTCAATGCGTATCAACAAAAAAAAGATTGTCCGTGCGATTCTCGCCGCTTCGGTCCTCACTGCGGTAGCCGCTGGTGGTTTGGCCGCCAAGCAGTGGCTGGGTTCGCGGCCTACTATCGAAAATTTTGACCGAGTAATACGCTCAACCATGGCCCTAACCAGTAGGGACACGCGAGACGCGTTCGGTGATGAGCAAGATAGAGCCTGTATCTATTTGTCGGATCCCCCTCAGCCATCCGGTCGTTCCCGCGGTAGGCTCGAGATGGCTACACACGTTGATATTCCTGTCGATGAAAAGCCTGTCGATCTCATGCAGGCATACATTAAAAAGGCAGAGACTCTGACGCGTTTGGGTCTGCTGGAAAAGTCTCCGGTGATCGCATCGATCGACGGTGCAATGAAAGAAGCGACCCGGTATCGGTTGAGCCCGATGGGCTGGCAAGCGTACGGTTTCGCGCATGATCGGCCATGTTTCTTCTATGGAAAACCTGAGTATCTAGGTGTGACGGGTTTCGAGCCTTACGAGGCTCCTGGGCGCGCCCAACACGAACAATATTTTCGCGTCAGTACACGCACTGGGATTCTGGGGAACTTGCCTGCCTGGGCTCTTGATCCCGAGTTGCAGTCTCTTTTCCCAGAGATGAAGTCCAAGATTTTGGGCGAGAAAAATGATATGTACTTGCGCAAGGTTGGTTTGCACCTGGGCTTCCCGTTCGAAGATGAACTTCACAAACAGGAAAGGGACCGAGTCGCAAAGCTCAAAGCTGCAACGGTCCAAGCCCCTGCAAGCGATAAAGAAAAGATCTCCTCGGGCGCGATACTTGACGAAGTAAAGCGGGCATTGATCAAAATGCACGCTTCTTATGACCCCAAATACCCACCAGCGTCGCAATGCTTGTACTTGCCAGGCGGCTCAGATGATTTTCCTGTGGATTTGAATCGATCCACGGGTGCAAAGTACGAAGTAGCTATTTTTAGCGACAAACCGCGCACGGAGATGGACAAGGTTGGCCGCACCGCAGTGCCATACCTTGAACGCATGGCCAGTCTGGGCGTTCTCAGCCAGCGTAACGAGGCTGGCGTGCCGGGTGCGGGGCAAGATTCCGGAAAATTGTTCGACGCGTCGTTCTACACGGTGGCAGACCAGTATCTGGGTAGCACGCACCCTAACATCAAAGCTTGTTTTCCCTTAGGGCCTGCAACCCTGGAGTTCATTGATCTTCATATCCGCAAGACTTTCCGAGATGTAGCCAATGACTACACCTTTAGGTACAAAGCTCGCATGTTGTTCAAGCAAACGCCCGCTTGGACAAATACCCCCTTATTGTCTGCGGGTGGATGGCCGGAGTTGCGTTTGGCGCAAGATAGGGGTCAAGTGTGTAAAGGTGAATTTCACTTCGACAGAGAAAAACAGGAGATCAACGGCGGTGCGGCATCTTGTTGGTGGGCGTTTGACGACAACTACGACAGTCGCTAGGCCATTCCTGTTACCCCCGGACAACCCCAAACACACGCCCGTGCTAAAAACACCGCCAAATCGAGCTCACCAGACGGTGTGCTACCACCGGAGACAGCATGGATTGCCCACAGGTAGTCGCCGCACGCCCTGGCGGCGCAGCTGACCCACTGATTTGCAATCTATTTAATAGCTGCCCACGTACACAGTACGGGGGCTAGCGGCCAACTTACCTTAAATCAACTTAGAGAACTTGGCGGTTGATTGCGCCAGGTGTTTGTCAAACACCATGCCCACGGCGCGCACAAACATGCGGCCTTTGGGGGTGATTGAAATGCTGTGCGCATCGACCACGATCAGCTCGGCTTCTTCGTACATCTTGAGCTGCGCCAGCTCGTCGGCAAAGTAGCTGACGAAGTCGATGCCGTGCTTGTGGTTGATGGCCGCAAAGTTGACCGGCATGCTGCACATCAGCTCCATGATGACCTGACGGCGCAGCACGTCGTCGTTGGTCAGCGAGTAGCCTTTTTCGATCGGCAGGCGGTTGGCATCGAGGTGCTCGTAATAGGCGTTGACGGTGCGCACCGACTGGCTGTAGGAGTGGCCCACCTTGCCGATGGCAGACACGCCAAAGCCAATCAAATCGCAATCAGAGCGGGTGGTGTAGCCCTGAAAGTTGCGGTGCAGGCTCTTGTCCAGCCGGGCCTTGTTCAGCTCGTCATTCGGTTTGGAGAAGTGGTCCAGCCCGATGTAGATGTAACCGGCGTCCAGCAGGCGGCGCACCGACATCAGGAAAATCTGCAAGCGGGCCTCGGCGCTGGGCAACTCGGCTTCCACGATCAGGCGCTGCGCCTTGAAGCGGGCGGGCAAGTGGGCGTAGTTGTAGAGCGCAATGCGGTCGGGCGAGAGTTCAATCACCCGGTCCAGCGTGAGGTTGAAGCTCTCCATCGACTGTTTGGGCAGGCCATAGATCAGGTCGGCGTTGATCGACTCAAAGCCCGACTTGCGGCTGGCGCTGACGGCTTTTTCAATCATCTCGTAGGGCTGCACTCGGTTCACGGCCAGCTGCACGGCCGGGTCAAAGTCCTGCACGCCAAAGCTGGTGCGGTTAAAGCCCAGCTCGGCCAGCATCGCCATGGTGTCGTCGCTGACGGTGCGCGGGTCGATCTCGATGCCCATCTCGGCGTTGGGCAAAAAGTCGAAGTGGCTGCGCAGCATCGTCATGAGCTGGCGCAACTCGTCCGGGGTCAGGAAGGTGGGGGTGCCACCGCCAAAATGCAGCTGCGCGGCTTGCCGATCCGGGCCGATGTGGGCCGCCACCAGCGCCATCTCTTTGGACAGGTAGTTCAGGTACTCGGTGATGCGGTTGTGGTCTTTGGTGATGATCTTGTTGCAGGCGCAAAAGTAGCACAGCGACTCGCAAAACGGCAGGTGCACGTAGATCGACAGCGGCGGGTTTTTGCCCGTGGCGGCATTGCGCTGCGCCAGGTAGTCGATATAGGTTTGCTCGGTAAATTCAGCATTGAAGCGATCTGCCGTCGGGTACGAGGTGTAGCGGGGGCCGAGCTTGTCAAAACGGCGAATCAGCTCTTCTGAGAATTCAATATCGGGCAATATGTTCATGAAATGACCTGTCAGTGATGTTTTAAAGACGCCACCCCGGCAGGATGCGTCTTTCAAGACCGCCATTATCCGGGTTTCCCATGCGCCTTTATCAAGCAATCCTGAAAGGCCCTGGTGACTCTGGAGGGTTGCGGGGAGCGCCGCACGATGCTGAAAAAGCGGCAGTCATAGCGAAACAGCGCCGGTTTGACCGCCCGCATCTGGCCCAGGCGGACAAACGGCTCGGCGTAATGGTCGGGCAGAAACCCCAGAAATTTGCCTGACAGGATCAAGGTGGCAATCGATTCCTGGTCGTAGCCGGTGGCGCCGCGGGTCAGAAGCATCTGCTGGCTGAGGTCCATATTGGGCGAGTGGTAGCCCAAACCGGCAAAGGGGTAGCTGCGCAATTCGTCCCAGCCCATCGTGGGCACCTCGGCCTGAAACAGGGCATGCGCCGCGCCGCAGTACAGCTGCATGGTCTCGGTAAACAGCTCCTCATAAACCAGAGTGTCCGAACTGCGGTGCCCCGGAATTACGCCGACCTGGAACTGCCCGTCGATCACGCCGCGCTCGATGCTGTTCAGGGGCGCGACAAACAAGTGCAGACTCACTTCGGGCGCCAGCTCGGTAAACAGGGCAATGGCCGCGCCGATGTGCGATTGCGGGTTGCTGGCCGTTTTATCGAACACGGCGATGTTGAGCTGCCCGCCCATGCGCCGGTGAATCTCGTCCACGCTGCTGCGAAACGCATCCACCCCGGCCAGCAGGCGCAAGGTTTCGGTGTAAATCTGCTGGCCTTCCACCGTCAGGGCAAAACCGGCCCGGCCACGGCGGCACAGCGTCAGCCCGAGGCGGGTTTCCAAGTCCTTGATGTGGCGGCTCACCGTGGAGGTGCCGATGTTGAGCTCCAGCTCGGCAGCGGCCATGCCACCGCACTCGACCACGCTTTTGAACACCCGCAGCAGGCGAATGTCCATGTCACTCAACTGGCCCAGCGCGGCCCGACTCTTTACTTGCATAGTTTGTCAACTTTATAGTGATACTTAGTCATTTATAAGAGTAACAGAGCCCCGCAGAATCACAAAACTTCTATTCCTCGTCATTGCGAGCGAAGTGCGGCAATCCATGTTTCCTGGATTGCCGCGCTTCGCTCGCAATGACGACTAGTTTTTTGCCTTTGTCCACTTTGAGAACCCCCATGAACATGAACGATGCCCACAACCTGACCAGCCCCCGCCTGGATGCCGCCTGGCTGGAGCCGCACTGGATGCCCTACACCGGCAACCGCGATTTCAAGGCCCACCCGCGCATGATCACCAGCGCCAAGGGCTGCTACTACACCGACCAGCACGGCAAGCAAATCTTTGACGGCCTCTCGGGCCTGTGGTGCAGCGGCCTGGGCCATGGCCGCCAGGAATTGGTGGACGCGGTCACCAAGCAGATGGCAACGCTGGACTACGCGCCCGCCTTCCAGTTTGGCCACCCGCTCTCGTTTGCACTGGCCAACAAGCTCAAAGAACTCACCCCCGCCGGGCTGGACTATGTGTTCTTCACCGGCTCGGGTTCGGAGTCGGCCGACACCTCGCTCAAGATGGCGCGCGCTTACTGGCGCGCCAAAGGCCAGGCTGGCAAGACGCTCTTGATCGGGCGCGAAAAGGGCTACCACGGCGTCAACTTTGGCGGCATCTCGGTCGGCGGGCTGTCGGCCAACCGCAAGATGTTTGGCCAGGGCATTGCCGCCGACCACCTGCCGCACACCCAGCTGGCCAGCAATGCGTTTTCGCGCGGCATGCCGGAGAAGGGCGCCGAGCTGGCTGACGACCTGCTGCGCCTCATCACGCTGCACGACGCCAGCAATATTGCGGCGGTCATCGTCGAGCCGTTCTCGGGTTCGGCCGGCGTCGTGATTCCGCCCCAAGGCTATCTGCAACGGCTGCGCGAGATTTGCACCGCCCACAACATCCTGCTGATTTTTGACGAAGTGATCACTGGCTTTGGCCGCTGCGGAGCCTGGACCGGGTCTGAAGCCTTTGGCGTCACCCCCGACATCATGAACGTGGCCAAGCAGATCACCAACGGCGCGCAGCCACTGGGCGCGGTGCTGGTCAAGCCCGACATCTACGACACCTTCATGGCGCAAGGCGGGCCGGACTACATGCTCGAATTTGCCCACGGCTACACCTACTCGGCGCACCCGGTGGCCTGCGCCGTCGGCTTGGCCACCCTGGACTTGCTGGAAAAAGAAAACGCCGTGGACCAGGTCAAGGCGCTGGCCCCGTATTTTGAGAACGCGGTGCACGGCCTCAAGGGCAGCAAGCACATCACCGACATCCGCAACTTCGGCTTGGCCGCGGGCTTGACCATCGACGCGCTGCCGGGTGAACCGGCCCGGCGCCCGTATGACATCGCCATGGCTATGCTGAGCAAAGGGTTTTATGTGCGCTACGGTGGCGATACCATCCAACTTGCGCCACCCTTCATCTCCACGCCAGCGCAGATCGACAGCCTGGTCAACGCGCTGGGTGAAACGCTGAACCAAACCGCCTGAGCCCTTAAATTTATAACAAATAGAGCTGCAAGCCCCGTGTAACGTGCGTGAGCAGCTACTAATACCATAGCGAGACAGAAAGCACCCCATGAGCAATTTCACGCTGATCCAGCACCTGATCAATGGCCAAATCACCCCCGGCGGCCAGCGCACCCAGCCGGTGTTCAACCCGGCCACCGGCCAAGTCATTGCCACCTTGCAACTGGCCGACAAGCTCACGGTGGAGCAAGCCATCGCCAGCGCCCACGCCGCCTACCCAGCCTGGCGCGCCACGCCACCGCTCAAGCGCGCACGGGTCATGAGCAAGCTGAAAACCTTGCTGGAAGACAACGCCGAGCAGATTTGCGCCCTGGTCACCGCCGAGCACGGCAAGGTCTTGTCAGATGCCATGGGCGAGTTGCAGCGCGGCATTGAAAACGTCGAATACGCCAGCTACGCCCCAGAACTGCTCAAGGGCGAGCACAGCAAAAACGTCGGCTCCGGCGTGGACTCGTGGAGCGAGTTCCAGGCGCTGGGCGTGACCGCCGGCATCACCCCGTTCAACTTCCCGGTCATGGTGCCGCTGTGGATGTGGCCGATGGCGATTGCCTGCGGCAACACCTTTGTGCTCAAACCGTCCGAGCGCGACCCCAGCAGCGCCTTGCTGGTGGCGCAACTGGCGCTGCAAGCGGGCTTGCCACCGGGCGTGCTCAACGTGGTCAACGGCGACAAGGAAGCGGTGGACACGCTGCTGGCAGACAAGCGCGTGGCCGCTATCAGCTTCGTCGGCTCCACGCCGATTGCCGAGTACATCTACGCCACCGGTTGCGCCAACGGCAAACGGGTGCAGGCGCTGGGCGGGGCCAAAAACCACGCCGTGGTAATGCCCGACGCCGACGTGCCCAACGCCGTCAGCGCCCTGATGGGCGCAGCCTACGGCTCGTGCGGCGAGCGCTGCATGGCGATTCCACTGGTCGTCGCCGTGGGCGATGCCACCGCTGACGCCGTGGTGGCGGGTTTGAAAGTCGAGATTGCCAAGATGAAAGTCGGCCCCGGCACTGACGCGGCTAACGACATGGGGCCGCTGGTCACCAAAGCCCACTTCGAAAAAGTCAAAGGCTATGTCGATCAAGGCGTGGCTGAGGGCGCCACGCTGGTGGTCGATGGCCGCGGCATCCAGGTGCCGGGCCATGAAGACGGCTACTTTTTGGGCGCCTGTCTGTTTGACCACGTCAAGCCCGGCATGACGATTTACCAGGAAGAAATCTTCGGCCCGGTGCTGGGCGTGATGCGCGTCAAATCCATGCAGGAAGCGATGGACCTGATCGACGCCCACGAGTACGGCAACGGCACCTGCATCTTCACCCGCGACGGCGAGGCGGCCCGCTACTTCACCGACAACATCCTGGTCGGCATGGTGGGCGTGAACGTGCCGCTGCCGGTGCCGGTGGCCTACCACTCGTTTGGCGGCTGGAAGCGATCCCTGTTCGGCGACCTGAGCGCCTACGGCCCGGACGCGGTGCGCTTCTACACCAAACGCAAAACCATCACCCAACGCTGGCCGTCAGCCGGGGTGCGTGAAGGTGCAACGTTCAGCTTCCCCAGCGCACGCTAAACCGCCTGCTTCAGACCAATGAAAAACCCGCCTGGCTCGTGAGAGTTGGGCGGGTGTTTTTTTGGGTGATTGGATTGAATTTTTTTGGTCTGGTGCATCGACGCATTGCCAAGTTTGAAACCGGAGCAATTTTGCAGTGCCCCCCGGTGCCATACTCAACAACCTCCCACACTCGCCCCATCATCCATGACTTTTACCTGCCAGGCACCCTTGTCAATCCGAGTGATATGGCGAACGATTCGCCTGTCGATAGGGGTCTGCTCACTGCTGATGGCTTCGTGCGGTGGGGGCTCGGGCAGCCTGCCAGCAGCCCAGGCGCCTGTCACCCAGTCCGCCGACCCGGCACCGGTTGTTACTCCTGTTGTTGCGCCGGTTGCGACCATGTCGCTGGGTGCCAACCTGCCGCCCATTTTTGACTGGACCCGCACGCCAACCTACGTTGACCTGATCCATCAGGCTCGCCTGTTCGGCTCACCGGACACGCCGTGGGACGGGCTGGCAACACTCGGCAGCGACGGCTGGCCGGTTGGTGATTTCGGCGTCACGCTGCTGAGCGGGCAAGACGGCGTAGCGAGCAACGCGGGCACCTACAAGGTGTCCTTCACCGGGCAGGCCACCGTGCGCACCACTTCCTCTGATGGGCGCACCTCCAACCAGACCTATGACGCAGGTCGTAACCGCACCACGCTGGACGTGGTTCTGCCCGACGGACTCTATGGCTACATGCTGATGCTGGCCTTTACCAACACCGGCGCCGGCATCAAAAACCTGCAAGTGATCCGCCCCGGTTACGACCCGGATGCGCCGCCGCTGTTCACCAAACCTTTTCTGGACCATATCGCCCGCTTCAAGACCGTGCGCCTGATGGATTGGCTGCGCACCAACGGCAACCCGGTCACGACCTGGTCCACGCGGGCGAGGCCGGACAACACCCACTACGCATCGCCCGCAGGCGTGCCCTGGGAGCACATCATCGCGCTGGCGAATCAGACCGGCCAGGACATATGGATCAACATCCCGGTCGGCGCCGACGACGACTATGTGCTGCAACTGGCCAAGCTGCTGAAATCGTCGCTCAATGCGAACACCAAAATCTACATCGAGTACAGCAACGAACTCTGGAACTCCAGCTTCTCCCAGTTTGGCACCAACCTGAACGCGGCAACTGCCGAGGTGCAGGCCAACCCAGCTTCGTCACTGGTGTATGACCAGACCACCGATACCTACCTGATGGCCTTTCGCCGCATCGCCAGACGCGCCAAGGAAGTGAGCGACATCTTCCGCGGCGTCTATGGCGACGCCGCCATGATGACGACGGTGCGCCCCCTGCTGGCTGGCCAGATCGTGCAGCCGTACATCACCACGGTGGGCCTGCAGTTCATCGACGCCGTGTACGGGCCGCCATCGCACTACTTCTACGCGGTCGCCGGTGCGCCCTACCTGAACCTGGGCAGCCAGCAGACCACCGACGGCCTGACGACGGACCAGGTGCTGCAAGCGCTGGGCACGGACATAGGCAATATGTCGGTCACCAACGCCTTCGAATCGAATCTGGCTGCAACCAGCTGGTACGGCCTGAAATTCGTGGCTTACGAAGGCGGCTTCGACACCTTTGGCGCGGGCAGCCTCGCCGCCAAAAAAGCCGCCGCGCTCGACCCCCGCATGCAGGATCTGTGCACCAGTTATCTTGCGTCGTGGTACGCCCATGGCGGCGATCTGTTCATGTGGTTCACGGCCGGTGCTGGCAACTGGGATACACAATATGGCACCTGGGAGCTGACCACCGATCTGTCGATCACCGACACGCCGAAGATCAAATGCATGGACAGCGTGCTGGCGACGCCCCTGCCCGCCCTCCAGGGCGGCAACATGGTGCCGGGCAGCTTCAGCGCGCTAACCTACGTGGGCTACCGGCCATCCCCCGCCGGGCAACTGGACGCGCCCACCCACTACCTGCATGCAGGCAACTCGATCGACTACCTGATCAACGCGCCCGTCAGCGGCAGCTATACGCTGGTGCTCAATGCCCAAGCAGGCCAGTCTGGCAACCTGATCGATGTGGCCGTCAAGGGCCAGACCCTGGCCAGCCGATTTGAACTGGCCACCACCAGCCCGGGCACCTTCGCCGACAACCGCCCCATCGCGCTGACGCTGACCAAGGGATTCAACACGCTACGGATAACGACCCGGGTCGAGACCAGCGGCTACGCCCTGTCAACGCTAACGATACGTTGAAGGTCGTCACAACCAGATTCCACTCGCTATTTTTTCTATAGCTGTTCACGCATATTGCACGGGGGCTGTAGACTAATTCCATCGTATTTTCAAGCACTAAATGCACCGCTGACCAACGCTCTTAACGACTAGAAATTACCCGGTCGAGTCTAGAATCGTTCAAAGAACGTCTGCGGGGTTTGCGTGTTTTTTATGCCAATATAAAAATCTGGCGACACCGTCGAAAACAAAACTACAAGCCAGTTTCAGGAGGAATTCATGCACATATTTTCCAGCAGCGTCCTGTTGATTCCGCAGGTTTTGCGGGTTGAATTTCGTAGCTCACTACATAGCAATCCATGAAGCCCTATGACTATCGCAATTGTCAGTCCCTCTTTGGGTATGCAGCACAAGTGCACCTCCGATTTGGAGGTCAGTGCCAGCTATGTCTCTGCGGTGAAAGTCCATTGAATTTCGATCTTTGGCGCCAGATGACCGTCGAGCACATCATTGGTAAATCGCAAGGTGGGTACCTGCACCAGATTCGCGAGGCAGTCGCAGTTCGCTTTCCTCAAGCACTCGCAGAAGAACGAGAGACTATCGCTCAGAGGTTAGATCAAGCAAACACTGTCACTGCATGCAGCTTTTGCAATTCCACTACAAGCCGAAATGTGAATGAAAGATCTATGTCGGTCGTTCTCACCGAGACCACTGGTAGTGTCGAAGAAGTCATCGCACACGCAGTGGCCGAGTTCCAGAGAATCCTTCAAGCCAAACGAAACATGGTTCAGTGGAAGCTGAATTCAGTTCGCCACGCATTCGAGCGCGAGGTAGCGTCCAAGCTCGCAGAGCAAGCTGCCAACCATTCAATAGGGGTAACTACTCACCCCCTACAGCGGATGAGAGACAATTCCGCGCAATGCAAGAACTTCCCAACCTGAGCGAACTTAGCCACGGCGAGAAAGACGATCTGATTCGTTTTTTGTGGTCGATGCTTGAGAG
>Ga0209123_1000561_pt1 | contig 45369 bp, 38 predicted proteins | sample BarGraIncu00431A_FD_184500 | JGI IMG/M metagenome (GOLD analysis project Ga0209123, IMG submission 184500) | Arctic peat soil microbial communities from Barrow, Alaska, USA - Barrow Graham LP Incubations 004-31A (SPAdes) (version 2) | ecosystem: Environmental > Terrestrial > Soil > Wetlands >...
ATCAATAGCCTTTTTCTTTATAGCTAGATCGTATTTTTTTTGAGTTTTATCCATGAAAAAATCCCCTCCATAATAAACAGATTAAAGTGTTTTCTGTTTTTTGTCTACTATAAGGGGATCATATCAATATCTTGGGTGTCTCTTCTCCTTGACACGGGGAATTAGGTCACCATTTCCTTAGCACGGATGTCCAATGCATCTTGCAATGATATTGGCTGATAAGGATTTACCATAATCCATTCCCCTCCTTGGCTGCTATTCCAATGGCAGTCACAATGGCATTGTATCCAGTGCAGCGGCAAAGATTTCCGGAAATCCCGTCACGAATCTGGGCTTCAGTAGGATTGGGATTCTTAGTAGGTACTGATGGATGGATGACGTTTTTAAGTAAATTCCATATCTCCCCGTCGATCAAAAATAACTTTCACTGGTTTGTTAGCTTTTTTTGCCGCTACCGTGATCTGACACGCTAGAATGGACGGAAAGGCTTCTTTCCCGCCAAATCCACCACCCGTAACATCCTGGATAATCTGTACATCCTTGTCTGCATAACCCAATGCTTTCGAGACTGCACTTTTTATATAGTAGGGGCATTGCATAGAACCACGGACCATCATTCTTCCATCATGGGGATAAGCAATCATGCCTTGGGTTTCAATATAAGCCTGTTCCTGATATCCCGTCTGAAAGGTCTCAATGATAACACGATCCGCTTCTGCTAACGCCTTATCCATATCGCCTTTTTCATAATTATAATTAAAAAACACCGTATCCCCTTTGCGCATATCCAGCACGGGGTTCAGTTCTTCATATACACATCCATCTTTTCTTGCAACTTTTATATCGGCAATGGCAAAAAATCAGAAAAAAGGACAGACTCTTTTTTCAAGTAGCCTGTCCCCTTACTCTATTCTATCCTAATCAGGTAACGTCGTGTTTGGCAAAGTCCACTAATGATAGTATCATTACCAGTCTGTCCTCGCCATCGCCATACTCATTCTTCCGAGAATCCGTAACCTTAAAGCCTAATTTTCCCTCATAAACTTTAACTGCAGGAGCATTATCCCCATCCACGGTTAGTTCTACTTCTGTTATTTTTTCCTTGGCTAAAGCACGGAAACTTTCTTTAATAAATTTTGTTCCTAGGCCTAACCCCTGAAATTCTTTGGCGATCGAGACCCCCACCATGTACGCTTTTTGGCGGCAATCCCAATCCAATAAATACTGAATTGAGCCAATAATTTCTTTACCCTGTTTTAAAACATATACCCGACCATGTCTGATAATAGGTACCAGATGCCACTCATTCATCCCCCCCTCAGCAAAGGCTTCTTTGTCTAACTGAACTAAACGTTGAATGATTTGAGGCTCAATCTTTTTCACTTGCTCAATCATTTGTCTCTCTACCTCCTTTGAATAGTTTTCCCACATACTTTGAGTCACTGACGGAAAGCACCCCGGCATAGGTGAGGGAAAATGCAATTTGGTCACCAACCTTGATGATTTGTTCGGAGTCGGTAATATCAAGGATAAGATGATCACTACTGGCCCCTAGGATGACTAATTTTTCATCAATAGGACTAATGCCCTCAATATTAACATCCTGCTTCCCCATGGATACAATGGCCCTTTTTCTGATTCCAATATCGACAAATTCGGGAATATTACCAAAAGCATCGCGGCCAATCGTCCCCGTCGGTACTGTTGGCTTAGAATTAACCTCGATAACCTCGGCACGTAGGAGGAAGGCATCATGGTCAAGCCATGGTATTTTTCGATTATTAGTGGTATCAGTCCCCAGCAGTATACCTTCACCAATTCGCAATTGATTGACGCCAACAGGAATTTGATTTTTTTCTACCAAAAATAAACTGGATGTGCCGCCTCCTGAAATAACCTCCAGTGTAAGACCTAATTGACGTTCTACAGCACGCCCCATTTCAACCAACTTTCCTAAATTCTTAGGACTAGGCAATATGCCACCAAAACACCCCATATTGGTTCCCAGGCCGGATAATTTTATTTCTTTAAAGCAAGAAATTTTTTGTGCCACATCAATCACATTCTCTTGCAATATTCCTTCACGCAGGTCGCCAACATCAACCATTAAAATGACTTGGTGGATTCTTTTCATTTTTTTAGCAGCTTTTGCTAATGCCATGATGACCGTTATTTCTGAATTGATACTCGTATTGGTATGCTGAACTACAATTCTAACGTTACTTAGCCTTGGAAGCCTAAGCATAGTAATGGGTAGGGTAAAACCTCTTTTCCTCAGTTCAATAACATTCTCCATTCTGGCATCCGCCAAACCGTCAACCCCGCCTTCCACCATAGCCGAGACGATCTGGTGCATAGCACTGAACCCTTTAGTAACACCGATTACTTCGATTCCTTGTTGGTGACATTTTTCTACCACCTGAATTGTGTTGCTTCTAATTTTATCTAGATCAATCTCCAACATTGGACAACCGCGCATTAAATTTTCCTCCTTATATCGTACACTTTTATTAATTTTTCAACTCATTTTTCATCGTTTAAATTGGTTATTTATGACCAAAAGCATCATCGTAAGCTACCGCAATCATAATAAAAAGTCTCCTCGTCATAGAGGTTTAACAGGAAAATCTGTCCATAATCTCTAAAAAAAAGGAGATTCATTATTCTTAAGTCTACCACATAAATAATATTTAATAAAGTTTTTACGACATTTTTCGCTAAAAAATTCAATTTATTGGCATAAAATGTAATGCTAACACGAATCATGAGCAGTGAGACACTAGGGGAAAAATCCCACTCATGATATGCCATTAGGTATTTTACTAAAATCATGGATACCTGCTGTTTTCTGTCCTTGAAAATTAAAGAGCAATGGTCAGTAGCCACTGTACCTAGTATTCCAGTACGCAAACCATTCCATAACTTTTCTTGATTATCTTTGGAACGCAGTGGTGGTGATATTACATATTTAGCACTAGTAAAGTCACTTTTTTGATAACAACTTTCATCGAGCAATAGATATTGAGGGCATGTCTCATGCATATACCCTGATACCTCGACTTTTCCCATCGGCCAAGACTTCTAGGGCTTCAGAACAACTTAAATGTACAATATATAAAGGAGCCTGGGTCACTTCAGCAAAGGCAATGGCTCGCACAACAGCCTCCTTCTCCGCAATGATCGGACGGGATAAGGGATGATAATCGGGGGTTATTTTTCCGATGCTCTTATTGACAATTGTTTTTGCTTAACTTTTCACTTAGCCCAATCTTCAAATAAAAAGGGCAGGGACGTTGTAATGCCATTGAAGAGCAGTGACATCTCAGCTACTTTTCGAAGGGATAGCACTCCCCCGAACCCTCTTTCTAAAGTCATCTCCTTAATCTTAAAATCAATGGATAGACTCATTAGTACCAAATGATTTTTGAAAATAAAACCGTCTTTCCTTATCTTGAGTTTAGATTCCATACCACCATCCCGGCTACGGATGGTATTACCCGTAATATAGAACGCATTATTATCTTCCAACTTAAAATCACATTCTTGCAAAAATAATCTTGGTTTATCCTGATATGGTTTGCCATGATGGACGCAGAAGGAAGCACAATTGCCACATTCATTACAAAAATCATGGAGATGAACAATCTGCCTCGTCTGAGCCACTTTGAATAATTCTTCCCCTATAACGACTAACTTGCCATTTTCATAAGCGATTGTTGGCAATGTACTCTTCACGGCCCCCACTATATAGGTATAATTGGCGCGATTCGGACATACCTCAACACACTTATCACAAACTGTCGAGCACTGCATACAGCGAGCTGCTTCATTCCGCGCGGCTTCTTCCGTAAAGGTTTTCTCCACTAACCTACCACCAGTCGCTTCAGTTCGAGGAAGAACCTGTGGTCTTTGCCCAGCCTCTTTTCGAATGCGCCCCCTCTTGATTTCCACCATATCTTCTGGGGAAAGTGCTGTCCGTAGATAAGACAATTGCTCAAAATCAACATTTAATTTTTCACAAATACCCTCTGCTGCCTGCCTACCATCGGCACAAGCTTGGATAATAATAGGGGGCTTAGTCTCACTGGGAATGCTACAAGCTACATAAATATCATCAAAACCTTACATTAATAAGTCTTCTAATGGTTTGTTGATTGGGTGAGAAAACTCTATGTTGACACCCATTGCCATAATACGATTCATATCTTCCTCAACCACATGGGGTGGAATAGGAAAAGCAGGAGCCATCCCTCGTATGCTATCAGCTTTATTTTTTTCTTCAAATATGGTTACGTCAATACCATTGACTGCTAGAAAAAAGGCTGCCGCTAGGCCAGTCGGACAACCACCAATAATGGCTACCCTTTTGCCAGCTCTGCTTTTACTCCCCACTTTAACCCGGCCTTTTTCAACGGCAAATCTTTTCAACGCTCGAATTGCTACTGGCTCGTCATAATTATTCCGCGTACAGCCACTCCGACAAAACTGTGTACAAATATAACTTGTCACTCCGGGCAAAGGGTTACGAGCAAGAATAATATCCAAAGCCTGATCATCTTGTTCATGGGCAATACACCAGACATACTCAGGTATATCTTGACATACTGGACATCGTTCCATACAAGGAGCTGTTATACAGTCAAACATTGGAAGTTTTGACTGTACCTTCGGCAAGGGGTAGGGATGATAACCTTTCTTATAGCGCCTATTGTGGAGGGCCTCAGCAGCCACTTGTGCTAACGTAGTCAGCTTATTAACAGCAAGCTCATCTAAGCTTGCCATACCACGTTCTTCCAGGACTCTTTCTATATTTTCTAAATATTGAGTCAGGCGTGAATACCCCCCTGGCTTAAGTAAATCAGAAGTAACGGTGATAGGCCACGCACCTGTTGCCAGAATATCTGCAACATTAAAGGCATCCGCCCCTGCCGAGTAAGAAACAGCCAGTTTCCCATTAAACTCTTGTGCCAATTTATGATATAGATTCATAGCGATGGGATAAAGAACCCGCCCTGACATATACATCTCACCACCCGGCAAGTACCCTTTATGATTCTTCACGGCCAGTGTATTTGTCAGCTTTATACCAAAAGCCAAATTTTTCTTCAATGCCACTTGTTGCAATCCTTTGATCAGCTCAACGGCCCGTTCATATTGTAAATCATGTTCAAACACAACATCAGGGATCTGAATATTCCTGTATCCAAGATCGTCGTGGATAATTTTCAGTAAAGGTTCTTTCCCCAATAAGGTGGGGTTTAGCTTGATGGTCGTATGTAATCCTCTCTCTTCCAGGAGATAGCGAGCAATTTCCTCGATTTCATGGGGAGGGCAGCCATGCATGGTTGAAAGAGTCACATTATTAGTAATCTGAACAGGGATTTCAACCTCTGCCAGATCTGGAAACTGATCCAAAAGAATGGTTTTTATTTGAGCAATTTCTTCCGTGGCATCGGCCATCCGATTCATAAAATGAACCATGGCAGGGCTCTTAATGCCTTCCATATTGTAACCTACACTCATATTAAAAATAGTGCCTACTGGAGCCACTCTATCAAATTTAAGTAATCCATGTAAAATATGAATCAAGGCCCAGGCTTTTATATATTCATTAGCCGATTGATCTAATTTTAATTCCTGGGACCATTCCACATTATAGCCTTCATCTTCCATATCAATACAAGGTCTTGAAATTTCTAATTCATCCATCATCTGAACGGTCTTCAATTCAATAAATCGTCCACCCGATAACCAAGTACAAATAATATTTTGCGCTAATTGGGTATGAGGGCCTGCCGCTGTACCAATGGGAGTGGCTAGATAGTGACCAAACATATCTTGTATGGCATACGGACTATCCTTGAAAGGCACATAAAATAAGGAACGATGGATACCAAAAATAGACTGATTTTTTTCATACTCTTTCAGTATCCACTTGAGCATGTTAGCAAAAGGTTGCACTTTCATTGTGTGGGGCATTCGTATATAACCTCCTTGAAAGATGGACTTATTCTGTATCAAGTATTCCACATAGCAATCATATTCCACCACTATTGATACAGTAACACAATTTTTCTATTATAATCTAGACCACAACTTAGAACTGAACTCCCAGGCTCGAGCGCAAATCTCTGTTTCATCAACGTTCATCAATTGCCTTTCCTTCATCAATACCTGACCATTGATAACCGTTGCGACAACAGCCCGCTGCTAGCTTACCGATGGGGTGGAAAAAATGTTCCCGGCTAATGGCTGGATTATTTTTAAATAACATCGTCGGAGCTTCGCCCCATGGCACTATAAGTAATATCTCTATCACCTCACTTATCTTGTTTTAAATAAAATTCTTATCTCAACCTTAAAATTGGGGTTGTTCATTTTTATTGCCAGCTACATACCTTGTTATAATATTTTTATCATCACCAATATAAATGAATCGACTTAACCTCTCTTCCACAGAGTATTGGCTGGGATCCGAGTCTTCCGAGCAAACGTCATCAATAACCAACGCATCAAATTCATACCCTTCCTCAAAGCTTCCAACCTTGCCGAAAAAACTTCCTCCACCTTTTGTTGCCAAATAAAGCCCCTCCGCGATGGTCAAAAACCCTTCTTGTTTGCCTGTTTCCAACCATTTCAATTTAGACACTTGCACAGCCATCGCCAACACTTTTGCCATGGATACCTCATGTCCTCCCGATATATCAGACCCCAAGCCCACGGCTACTCCTTTCTCAATCAACTTTCTAATGGAAGCTACTCCGCTGGATAAGTTAATATTAGAATAGGGACAGTGGGCAACATATACTTTATTGCGAGCCATTAACTCAATCTCAACATCATCATTGTAGATACAGTGGGCCATGATCGTTGGTTGTTGTCCAAATAGGCCAAATTTATCATATACACTGGCATAGTTTGGGCATTCTGGGTGCAACTTTTTAACCACGGCAACTTCATCGGTATTTTCCGACAAATGAGACTGGACCGGTAAATTGTATTTTTTCGCCAATTTTCCAATGCCCCTCATTAATTCTGGTGTACATGACAGGGCAAATCTTGGCGTTATAATTGGTTTCACCAGTTCATACTTATCAATGGTATTTTTTATAAATTCTTCAGTATCAGCAAGTGATTGCTGGGTTGTTTCAATTAGGATGGGGGGTGAATTCCTATCCATGTTTACTTTACCCACATAACCCCCTAATCCTCCTATGGCGAGCAATTCCATTAATTTTGCTGTTGCTTCTTTATGAATGGTGCCAAATAATACGACACGCGTTGTCCCCCACTTCCAGAGTTCGCGTACAACCTGTTTATAAACAGCTTCGGCGTAAGTTATTTCTTTATATTTAGCTTCTGCGGGAAAAGTATATCTTTCTAACCAGGGAAGCAATTCAACATCAAGGCCCAACCCGCGGTTGACAAACTGGGGAGCATGGGAATGCAAATCGACAAATCCAGGAATAATGAGGGCATCGCCGTAATCAATGACCGAGATACTTTGGTATTCGGCCGGAAGCCCATCCCTGTCATAAATACCTTTAACCTTTTTCCCAACAACAACGATAAAACTATTTTCTGAAATTTTTAGTTGCCCAAAGCTGGGAGTGAAGATGATATTACCCTTTATGATTTTTATATTATTTACCATAAATTATTAATTCCTTTCCTGCACCATGTATCATTACCATTTTCTACATACGATGGTTTTTCCCTTCATGAATTTTAATTGACACAAAAAATGCTATAAGGAATTTTCTCTATAAATCGTGAGAATTCCCTATAGCATTTAAATTTAGAAATTAGCCTATAGCCGTTTTTGCTGATGATAATGGGTATGCAACAGATGATGTGATTTTTCCCCTAATGGCTTACCCAGCCAAGTATCATACAGTTCTTTCACTGCAGAATTCTGATGTGACTTACGGACGGTATTCCCAGTATCACACGCATAAATGGAATCCATACGTTTTTGCCGTAGTTCTGTCGCCATGACGATAGGTTGACCAGCACCACCGATGCAGCCACCTGGACAAGCCATCATCTCAATAAAGTGATAATCAGCCTCCCCAAGCCGGACTTTTTCCATTAAGATTTTAGCATTACTTAAGGTATGGGCCACGGCAACTTTTACGGTAAGATCACCAATTTGTACTTGTGCTTCTTTTATTCCTTGTAAACCACGCACTGTCTTAAAATCAATACATTCTAAATCTTTACCCGTCACAACTTCATAAACCGTACGAAGAGCGGCCTCCATGACCCCACCTGTCGCCCCAAAAATAATTCCTGCACCTGTACCGATGCCCATGGGTGCGTCAAATTCTTCAGTGGGTAACGCTTTAAAATTAAGACCTTGCTCACGAATCATCATGGCCAATTCACTGGTCGTTAATACATAATCAACATCTTGATAGCCACTGGACCTGAATTCGTCCCGAGCCGCTTCAGCCTTCTTGGCGGTACATGGCATAATGGCCACAGAGATAATATCCTTCGGATCAATGCCTGCTTTCTCAGCATAATAGGTTTTAACCAATGCACCAAACATTTGCTGGGGAGATTTTGCAGTCGACAGATGATCTAATAAATCAGGATACTTAAGCTCCGCAAAATTGACCCATCCTGGACTACAGGAGGTAATCATGGGCAATTTACCACCATTCTTCAGGCGATCTAATAGTTCAAAACCTTCTTCCATGATAGTTAAATCGGCTGTGAAGTTAGTATCAAAAACTCGATCAAATCCTAGTCGTTTAAGGGCTGAGACCATTTTTCCCGTCACGATGGTGCCTTGGGGCAAATCTAAGGCCTCGCCAAGAGCCACTCGTACCGCTGGCGCAGTCTGAACAACCACATGTTTGCTCGGATCGCTAATGGCCCGCCATACGGCTTCGGTATCATCTTTGATGGTAATAGCCCCTGTAGGACAGACAGCCGCACACTGTCCGCAAAAGGTACAAGCCACTTCATCTAAACCTTGATTAAAAGCAGGTACCACCGTGGTATTAAACCCCCGATTTGCAAAACTATAGACATTCATCCCCTGCCGGTCACTGCACACCCTTACACAACGACCACAGAGAATACATTTACTTTGGTCTCGTACTAGGGATGGATTAGAGGCATCAAGAGGAAAACTTTTTCGTTCACCCTCAAAACGTCCTTTGCGGACACCCAGATCCCCAGCGATGGTCTGCAGTTCACAATTGAGGTTACGCTGGCAAGATAAGCAATCAGGGGGATGATTGGCAAGTAATAATTCTACAACTAATCGGCGAGCCTCACGCACCGCAGCCGTTGTTGTACGCACTACCATACCTTCGTTGACAGGGTATACACAGGATGCGACTAAAGTACGGGCACCTTCCACTTCCACCACACATACCCGGCATTTGCCTGCCGTTCTAAGCTCCGGATGGTAGCATAGTGTGGGTATGGTAATTCCTACCTTCTGCGCCGCTTCAAGTACTGTTGCATTTTTGGCCACTTGTACCGTTTCTCCATCAATTGTTACACTAACCATTTCCATAATTTCCCCTCCCTGTTGTCAAAATTAGCCCTTCGTAATGGCTTTGAATGGGCATTTAGCCATACAAGCGCCACACTTGACACATTTGGCCTGATCGATGGTATGTAAGGCCTTTTTCTCACCACTAATGGCTACGACTGGGCATTCTTTCAAGCATAAGCCACAACCTTTGCATGCTGCAGTGATGATATATTGAGTCAGCCCCAAGCAAGCCCCGGCTGGGCAACGTTTTTCTTTAATATGAGCTTCATATTCACTACGGAAATATCTCAGTGTACTCAGTACTGGATTGGGTGCTGTTTGCCCCAGGCCACACAGTGCTGTTAGTTTAATGTTTTTGGCCAAAACTTCTAATAACTCAAGATCGCCTTCTCTCCCTAGGCCTTGGGTAATGCGCGTTAGAATTTCCAGCATACGCTTGGTGCCTTCGCGACAAGGCGTACACTTACCACAAGATTCTTCCTGTGTGAAACTTAAGAAAAATTTGGAGATATCCACCATACAAGTCGTTTCATCCATAACAACCAGGCCACCTGAGCCCATCATGGCACCAACTTGCAGTAAGGAATCGTAATCAACGGACATATCGAGAAGTTCCTCGGGCAAACAACCGCCCGACGGGCCACCAATTTGCACAGCTTTAAACTTTTTACCACCTTGAATACCGCCACCAATATCATAAATAATCTCGCGCATGGTAATACCCATGGGTACTTCAGCCAAACCTGTATGGTTAATCCGTCCAGTCAAGGCAAAAACCTTTGTCCCCGTACTACTTGCCGTACCAATGGATGCATACCAATCAGCACCCTTTGTAATAATTTGTGGCACATTACCAAAGGTCTCCACATTATTAATATTTGTTGGTTTACCCCACAAGCCAGAAACGGCTGGGAATGGAGGGCGACTGCGAGGCGTACCACGCTTACCTTCAATGGAAGCCATCAGGGCCGTTTCTTCGCCGCACACAAAAGCTCCAGCCCCTTCTTTAATTTTCAAGTGGAAATTGAAGCCTGTGCCGAAAATATTATCACCAATTAGTCCCTTTTCTTCCGCCTGTTGAATGGCAATTCTCAATCGTTTAATGGCCAAGGGGTATTCAGCTCGCACATAAAAATAACCTTCATCGGCACCAATGGCATAACCACAAATCGCCATACCTTCAATGACACGGTGTGGGTCACCTTCGAGTAGGCTGCGATCCATAAATGCCCCTGGATCACCCTCATCCGCATTACAGATTACATATTTTTTATCCCCAGGTGTATTACGCGTAAAACCCCATTTTACACCACTGGGAAAGCCACCACCGCCACGACCCCGTAGCCCAGATTTTTTGACCTCATCAATAATTTCAGATGGTTTCATTGTCTTCAGTGCTTTATTTAATGCGTCATAACCACCAACTGCCATGGCGTCATCAATTTGCTCAGGATCAATATGACCACAGTTTGCCAACACAATCCGTTTTTGTTTTTTATAGAAATCAATATCTTTATAACTGAGAATACCTTTCTCGGCACCAATTTCTTTATAGAGGAGGCGTTCCACAATCCGTCCGTTGCATAAATGTTCTTCCACAATATCAGCAACATCAGCCTCTTGCACACGAATATAAAATACGCCTTGAGGATCAATAATGACCAACGGTCCCATTTCACAAAAGCCATGACAGCCAGTTTCAACAATTTTGATTTCTTGCTCTAGACCTTTGTTCGCCAATTGTTCGCATAGCGCAGTCACAACCTTTTTAGAACCAGAGGACATACAACCCGTACCCGCACAAATAAGGACACGTAATCTAAAATGTTCCATTTTCCCTCCTACTATTCCCTCATCATTATGATAATATGTTGCTTGATGTAATCACCTACATCACTTCTGTATAGCTGGCCAGAATGGCAGTTGTTGTTTCAGGAGTGAGACGACCATGAGTATCATCATTAATCATCATGACAGGTGCCAAGCCACAGGCGCCAATACATGCCACGGTTTCTAAGGTAAACAAAAGATCTAGGGTAGTACCACCCGCTTTAATCTTTAGTGCATCCTCAATGGCCTGTAAAATAGCCTTTCCACCACGTACATGACAAGCCGTTCCCTGACAAACACGTATAATATTTTTTCCCCGCGGGTTAAGATGAAATTGAGCGTAGAACGTAACAACACCATAAATTTCACTTACAGGGATATCCATTTTTTCCGCCATATTTTGCAGAACTTCTTTCGGCAAATAACCGTAGGCGTGTTGTGTCTCTTGTAATACTGGAATTAATGCCCCTTTTACACCCAGATATTTCTTTAAAATTTCATCCAATTTGACGAATTGGTTGGTATTGCCACCACAGCAGCATTGAGTTTGATTATTATTCATATTATTACTCAAACCACCTTACGTAAATTTTGCCACTTCAACCCGCGCTGAAGCTCAAGTTATGTTGGTATTTATCATTAAAATTTTCTTTTAGGACCACTTTATACCTAAAGCCTACTTCGACTATTATAACCTTATTTCCTGTTACACTATTATAAATATTCTCTTTTTTCCCAAAAAAACAACTTTTTTTTCCCACAAGAAGATTACGATGCATTTTCGTTACAGCCTAAAATAGTATACATGACAAAGACGCAAAAGGTTTCTTCACATAACCTTCCGCGCCTTTCTGCAAATGAATTTTCTATGGTTGCCTTTATCAATCAACGTTCTTCCCGATTATAGGGTATCCCTAGAGCGCCAGGTGATGCCACATGCCGTTTTTTTGTTTCCCTACTCACAATAATTAAGACAACAATGGTAATGACGTAAGGTAACATTTTCAAAAAGAACGATGAAACCGTAATACCTAAATTCTGCAAGTGAAAACCTAAGATATCCACAACCCCAAATAACCAACTTCCGAGAAAAGCTTTCGTCGGATTCCACGTCGCAAAAATAACCAGGGCTACGGCAATCCACCCCCGACCAGCTGTCATATTTTCCAGCCATGAAGGTGCATACGCCAGCGATAGGTAAGCTCCCCCCAGACCAGCCAACATTCCGCCCAGTACCACACAAACATAACGTATAGCAAAAACATTAACTCCGGCAGCATCAGCGGCGCTTGGATTCTCGCCAACGGCTCTTATTTTGAGCCCTGCTTTGGTACGATACAGGACAAACCAACAAACTGCCACGCCAATATAACCTAGGTAGACTAATAAATCATGTTGAAATAAGCTAGGTCCGACCCAGGGAATTTGGCTTAAGCCTGGAATTGGTACAGCTTTAAAAGTGGCCTGTAAAGGCTTACCAATCAGTGTTTGACCTAAATAACCGCTGAGTCCTGTACCAAAGATGGTCAACGCCAGACCACTTACGACCTGATTGGCCCGCAGGGTAATGGTCAAAAAGGCATGAATCAATGCCATTAAGCCGCCAGCGCCAATGGCGGCCAACAGCCCTAACCATTGATTATTTGTTTCCATGGTAATCATAAAACCCGTCACAGCACCGACCAACATCATACCTTCCACACCTAAATTGAGCACCCCAGCCTGTTCAGATAAAATTTCGCCTAGGGCTGCAAATAAAATCGGCGTACCGGCAATGATACCTGTGGCGAATATTGCCGTCAGCAAGGATTGTTCCATTACTGATTCCCTCCTTTGCTACGCCAAGTTAAACGATAACCCACAAAGATCTCACCACCAACGACGAAAAACAAAATGGCACCTTGCAACATGGCCACCGTTGCTGCTGGGAAACCACTTGTCTGAATACTGTAACCACCAACCAATAGGCCACCAAACAGGAAGGACACCAGAACAACAGCCCAAGGATTCAACCGTGCCAACCAAGCAATAATAATGGCAGAATAACCATAACCTGGTGAAATACCATGCTGCAACCGTTGTGTAATGCCCGAGACTTCGGTCATACCCGCAATTCCTGCTAGACCACCGCTGACAAACATGACGAGTAAAATATTTCTAATATAATTCATTCCCGCATAATGAGCAGCTGCTCCACTCTCACCACTCACCCGAATTTCAAAGCCCCATTTTGTATACTTCAGTATTATATATAACACCACCGCTGCCAGGATACCCACAATAAGTCCCGCGTGAATACGGCTGTCTCCCAAGATCGGTAGTATAGCATTCTCAGAAAATGGAGCGGTAATTGGAAAATTAAACCCTTTGGGATCCCGCCATGGTCCGTAGACTAAATAATCAACCCATAAAATTCCTACATAATTTAATAACAGAGTTGTAATGGTTTCATTAACTTTAAAATAGGCCCGGGGAATGGCTGGTAACAGTCCCCAAATACCACCCGTAATGAAACTCATGATTAACATGCCGGGCAACAATAGATAAGCAGGCCACATGGGAAAATTTAATGCCAGCCATGTGGCACCAAAAGCTCCCATGTACAGCTGACCCTCAGCGCCGATGTTCCACAGTTGCATGCGAAAAGCCAACGCCACTCCCAATCCTGTTAATATGAGAGGAATCGACTTTACCACCGTCTCTGATAAGCCATACGCTGAACCAAAAGCACCCTCAAACATGAGGCCATAAATATACAATGGACTTTTACCCGTCCCTGCAATAAAAAATCCCACAAAAACCAACCCCACAATGATGGACAGTAAGGGTACTAAAAATAGTACAATTCTAGGTGTTGTACTTCTTTTTTCAAAATTAATTTTCCACATCCACTCACATCCCATCATCTTTCAACATCCTTTTTCCGGCCATCATCATACCGACGGCTTCGATCGTTGTATCACTGGGCTGAACAACACCCATAACTTCACCTTCATGTAATACGACAATTCGATCGGATAACATAAATAGTTCTTCCAATTCTTCTGAGATTAGCAAAACCCCTTTGCCAGCCTCACGTTGACTCATTAACAGCGTACGTACCACCTCCATGGCACCCACATCCAGGCCACGCATGGGATACACAGCTACAATTAAACGTGGATCTGCAGAAATTTCACGGGCTAATAGCAATTTTTGCAAATTGCCACCAGATAACATATTGACGGAATTTGATAAACGTGCCAATTTTATTTGAAATTTTTCCACTGCAGCTTGGGTTTGCTCTTTTGCCGCGGCCCAATTAATAAAATAACCAGGCGTGGTTTGGTAGCTTTTTAGAATAAAATTATCAACAGCATTAAGCCTCGGCACCAGTCCTGTTCCCAAGCGATCTTCGGGCACATAACTAACCCCTGCGGTTATGAGGTTTCGTACACTACTCTTAGTATGGTCGATTCCATTAATAAATTTAGTTCCTGCTTCCATAGGTCTGAGTCCAGCAATAACCTCCGCTAGTTCACTCTGACCATTACCGGCCACACCGGCAATACCTAGAATTTCACCGTTAAAGATATGAAGGGATATGTTTTTTAGCGCCATTTGCCCTCGATTACCCAAACAAGATACCTCATGCAGGGCCAATACCTTGGTACCCGGTTCTATCTTCTTCTTCGATGAATTAAATAGGATATAACGTCCAACCATCATTCTTGTAAGCTCTTTTTCATTGGTATTGGCTGTTTGCACTGTACCGATGGCTTTACCGCCACGTAATACGGTGATGGTATCCGTGTTTTCCATAACTTCATTTAACTTATGAGAAATAACAATAATACTTTTGCCTTGACCGGCCATAAGCCGTAGTGTTTTGTAAAGTTCAGTGGCTTCCTGGGGTGTAAGTACTGCTGTTGGTTCATCGAGAATTAGAATTTCTGCGCCCCAAAACAAAGCTTTTACAATCTCCGCTCGTTGCTGTTCACCAATGGATAGTTGGTAAACTAAGGCATCTGGATCAACAGTAAAGCCGTACTTTTGGCAAAAACCTTGGATTTTCTCCTTAAATTCCTGCAAGTCATAAATCTCTTTACCCGACTGCAAGCCCAAAAGGATATTTTCAGCAACGGTAAACGTCTTGACCAACTTAAAATGCTGGTGCACCATGCCAATTCCTTGATTCACCGCATCTTTGGGCGAATAAAATTCCACTGGCTGACCACTAATATAAATTTCTCCCCTATCTGGTCGATATAAACCCGTTAGAACACTCATCAGTGTACTTTTCCCTGCACCATTTTCCCCTAGTAATGCATGGATTTCCCCCCTGTTAATGGTCAAATCCACTTGGTCATTGGCCAAAGTACCAGGGAAAGTTTTGGTTATATTTTTCATAACTACAACTGGTGTATGTATGCTCATCGCCCCCTTTTGGCATAGCTAACACTGATGATTCTCAGCTTAATTCTTACCCCCTACGTATAAAGTCATAGCAGCTCGTTAGTTGCCTTCGAGCTGCTAAACTTTCCCCACAATAAGCCCCGCCCTACTCATTACCAACCAACTACTTGGAAATTGTACCTTCTACCCCTTTAACAAACCAATTAAATTCCAACATATCCTTGTCAGACATTTTTTTTCCCTCGGCGATCTTCACTTGGCCTTGTTGATCAACAATGGGTCCTGTAAATACATCCCACTCATTTTTCACAATGGATTCTTTTTTCTTAGCGACTAATACTTTAGTATCTTCGCTGACCATGGGTCCATAAGGTGCTAAATCAATGATATTCTCCGCCATAGAACCCCAATATTGCTCAGACTTCCATGTTTTATCCATAACCGCTTTGACAACCTTCACATAATAAGGTCCCCAATTCCATACGGGTCCAGTCAAAATGGCTTTGGGAGCAAAGGAACGCATATCCGTATTATAAGAAATACCAAACTTACCTTTTTCTTCTGCAGCTTGCATCGGACCAGGAGTATCTTGATGCATGGCAATCACGTCAGCCCCGGCATCAAGCAAGCTTTTAGCTGCATCTTTTTCCGTCGCTGGATTATACCAGGTATTAGTCCATACTACTTTTACAGTAACATTTGGATTGACGGATTGTACCCCCAACGTGAACGCATTAATACCGCGCACGACTTCCGGAATGGGGAAAGCAGCCACATAACCAATGACATTGCTTTGCGTCTGTTTGCCAGCGACAATACCTGATAAGTAACGAGCCTGGTACATTCTCCCAAAATATGTACCTACATTGTTTGCTGTTTTGAACCCTGAACAGTGCAAGAAAGTAACATCAGGAAATTTTTGGGCAACTTTTTGCACATAGTCCATATAACCAAAGCTGGTGGCGAAAATTATTTTATTACCTTTCATTGCTAGCTCCGTCAATACGCGTTCGGCGTCAGCTCCTTCAGGAACAGCTTCTACGAAAGTTGTCTCCACATTAGGTAGTTCTTTGCCCAAATATAAACGAGCTTGGTCATGAGCATAGGACCATCCAGCATCACCAACAGGTCCCACATAGATAAAAGCTACCTTCAGTTTCTCTTGCCCAGGGGGAGTTGGTTTATTCTCCGCCGCTTTCTGATTGCTACAACCTGTAGCCAAAACAGCTACCATTAGAAAAATAGCCAACAATAATCCTTGATACCTGGTCTTTCTACTCTTCATCTGCTTTCCTCCATTTTATATGATTATTTATCGTGTGGGCAATGACCCAGGGGGGCGTAGTCAATACGGATAAAAAGCTCCAAAACGATATTTATTATCATTTTGGAGCTGCATCGCTTCAAGTTTACGGAATATTTACTTTTTTCTCAACCCCATCATATCGTAAAACAGGCTAAAAGTCTAGATTATTTTAACTATTTTTTCATTTCCTGCCACACCTTCTGCATCCGATCATAGGCTACCTGTGTATCCACATCCAGGAACATTTGACCATTAGAAAGTTCAATATAATGGATAAGGCCTTGCTGTTGGCGCATGATTTGTCTTGCCCCTTCATCTCCTGACAATTGTAGTAAAGCAGAACGCCAAACCTTCATATCAAATAATACAGGATTACCAGGCTGATTATTCCAGCGAGGCATAATAATACTAGCCTTTGTCTCATGATAGGACCTTAGAAGTTTATTGATAAGCTGGGTATCAACTAACGGCTGATCAGCCAACAAAAAGACTACTGCCTGGCACTGGGCTGGAATTGATAACACAGCTTTTTGTATACTTGTCGACTGTCCCTTAGCCCAATTTTCATTATAAATTACCTGGAGAGGCAACCCCTGTAGCACTTGTGCTACTTCTGCCCCATAAGCTCCTGTAATTACAATCACTTGGTCCAAACCAGCCTGACAGGCAGTCGTCGCCACATGGCGAACCATGGGTTTCCCCCCCAAAGGCAATAATTGCTTCGGTTCACCCATCCGCTGTCCCTGACCGGCCGCCAAAATTACGCCTGTAACCATAACCCCTCTCCCGTCAGCAAACTACCAATGACCACCCCACCGATCTGGGGATGTTGATTGGCTAAAATTTGGTTAGCCAATCTTTCTGCTAACTTCCCTTGTGGAACTGACTCTACCTTATTAATAAAAGGTACGATTAAACTATGGGATGGGCAATTGTGCAAATATCCTTGGGGATGAAATAACAATTGGGTGATCAATTCCGTGGTCACCACAGCATCAGGGCTCACTTTCGTTAATTGACATATCCGCTCGGGGCGATGAACATTCTGTGACGTAAGCCTCAAACCTACACTATCAATACCAATAACAACAACCACCATGGAACTTAAACTAGGAATGACTGGATCATGGGCTAGATGTCCTTTAAGGGGCTTACCGGCCGCGCCATCCCCTTCAACAACAAACACTACATCCTTATGGGTTATTGCCAACCTATCAATCCACTCTCCAGAAATTCCTACCATTTTCTTGGGATCAGTATCATCTTCACCAGATACGAGAATCACCGTTCTCTCTATCTCCCGTGCTTGTTTTACAGCCTGGTAACCAGTTGCTACGTTCTGCACCCTAATAAAGGAATTGTTACTGGAATGATGACTAGAAAGCTTAGTCGTACTTGTCCCAATCGCAGCATAACCTTGGTCTTTCAGGATGGTTACTAAGTAATACATCAAACTAGTTTTACCACCACCACCAATCATCGTTACGAGGCGGGGCAACTGGGTAGTCACGATAAGATGAGTCCATATTTTTCTCAATTACTTATACTTTGCGTTGGTAACGGTAATAAATTCATTGATACATTGATCGGAAGCTTCTTTCCACCCATTGATCACATTAGGTTCATTTTGTGGTAATAATGCGTCAGAAAACAAATAGGTTGTCAATGGCAACTTTGCACCGTGAAAAAAGGCATCTACATCATCCGCGCTATAATTATGCCGTAGCAAAACAATCATAGGCAGTAACGTACTGGATGAATGACTGGCTCCTTCTTGATAGATTTCCTGACGATAAGCATAATTTTTACTTCTTATATCTATGGTTTTAGCCGCCATCGTAGCGCCGATCATATAATTTTTGGCATCGGAAAAAAATACACCTTTTTTGCTTTGCCGTATTGTAACATCAGTAAAATCTAACAACGTAACGTAACTATACTTATATTTGTGAGCAAAGTCGATCCAGTCGTTTTTTTGCAGTTTTCTAGGATCATCGATTTTTTTCTCTTCTAAGTAGTCTAACATGGTGGTATAGGCATCATCTACAACAAAATCCATCTGGCTGGAGCGTAGGGATTTTTTTAGGTGTCGCGTAATATTGTTGAGTACCACCGGATACGGTCTTAAATTATTATAGTTAAGGATAATAATGGCCATGGTCGGTTTACCAGGTCGAACCCCATTATCTGGATTTATCGCGGCAAAGCACACCGCAGGCAACAGGATCATTAATAACATAAACCCTAACGCTAATTTTTTCTTCAATTTAGCATCCTCCTTTTATTAAAGATCTTGTTATCTTTTACATACTTAAATACTTGATGATACCAAGAGTCTGCGATGGACTCAGGAATAATTACCTGCCATCGACTATCCGTATATACATCTTTATTTTGCTCAATCACTTTCCCATTTTTATCATAATCAATTGATTGTATTTTTTGGTATTGTCGTGGCTCTAACCTAAGATAATATTTGGTCAAATTGTAACCACCTTTTAAGTTGGCATCATCGGTCCGAATCCACGTTTCAAGAATATATACCTCTCGGTAGGGATCCTTAATATATTTTATTGTTTCGGCATCAAAAAATGTCTTGTCGCAGCCATTTGCAATCACAGGTTGTAAGCGAAGGTACGGCTCCTTCGTTTTAGCATGTGCAACTTGGGTAACAAATGAACTAAAAACTATGTAACAAATTAGGCTTAGTAAAATACCTATTCTTAACTGTTTTGCCTGATAAAGCAAGTCATCATCCCCCTCTGTGCTGATTGATTGAATCCACTGTCCTGCGAAAACCCTTTAACGCAAATTATCCATACCATTCCATGCTGCCCAAGTCGCCCGCTGATTTTTATCTAACAAATTAGCGATCTGTCCAGCCAAGTTTTTTCTTCGTAATCGATTGACTTTTTGTTCCCAGGTTATGGATGTATTGGCAATGATTGACCATCCTTCACTTTTAGACCTGATTAGCATATTAATAATCTGTGTTTGTTGAACTTTAGTAAGGTTTAACCCTAGCAACATGGCCGTGGCCTTTTGTGTAATATCGTTTTTTTCTTGCATTTGATCTTCAAAGAGGTTGCGTTGTGCAGGGGGTAATACCTTCATGATTGCATCATTGAGTTGGTCTTCCACTTCATTCATTCTCGTCATATAACTCACCATTTTGTATAAATCAGTAGAATTACTGATATCAATAATCTCTTGATTCTTCAGCATTGGTCTTATCTTTTTATACTCTTCGTTAAGAATTGCATCAATGGCCATTCGCTGTTCGGGGGGAAGATCTAAACTTATCCACCGTGCATCTTGATTTATTTCAATAGCATTGGTATTGTTATAAGCCAAACAGACCCCTACATTTATAATCACTATATTATAAAAAATTGCCATACAAATAATATAAATCATTTTTCTTACTGTATATAACATCTTTTTATCCCTCCCACATTGTCTAATTATATCACAAAAGACTCCAGCTCTCGACCCACTATTCATAATAGAAATTTTTAAAAAGCTCCTGCAAAGTTTTCCAACAAAACATTCGCAGGAGCTTTTTCCATGACTTTCATATTTGGGATGATTAATAAGATACCACGGTCTTTAGGGACCTACATCTTCGAGTCGGTTATACTGGGGATTTCTAAATCAATCGCAACGTCTTTCTCATAGTCTACACCCGTAAATCCGAAGCCAAACAAGCGAAAGAAATCTTCTCGATACCCTTTTACATCAGAAATTAGAGCAACATTTTCTGTGGAAACTTGCTCCCATAATTTTACCACTTCGGCTTGAACATCTTCCCGCATTTCCCAGTCGTCAAGGCGGATTCTGCCTTTTTCATCCACGGTTATGTCCCCTGAATACAATCTTTCAGCAAATAGGCGGTAAATTTGTTCAACACAATTTTCATGAAGGCCCTTTTCTTTCATTACCTTAAATAATAAAGACATATATAAGGACATTCCAGGAATGGCCGTACTGGCTTGCGTAACCAAGGCTTTGTTGACCGAAACAAAGGCCTTCCCCCCCAATGGTTCCAGGAGTGTGTGGATTTTTTGTGCAGACGCTTCCAAACTTTCTTTTGCTTTGCCGATGGTACCTTCCCGATAAATAGCATAAGTGATTTTGGGCCCAATATAAGAATAGCTGATCGTCGTGGCGTTATCGGCGAGAACGCCTCCATCCCGCAACGCGTCGATCCACATTTCCCAATCTTCCCCACCCATGACACCAACAGCCTGCCGCACTTCGTCATCAGTGGCTGGCTCAACCGTTATTTCTGATACCTTTTCTTCATGAACGTCCACATTTTTACTGGAGAAAGCTTGATCCACTGGTTTAATCGAAGAATGTAACGTCTCGCCAGTAATAGGATGTACCCGCCTTGGTGAAGCAAGGCTATAGATAACTAAATCCACCTGCCCTAAATCTTTTTTAATTAACGCCACCACTTGTTCTTTGACTGTTGTGGAAAAAGCATCCCCATTAATGCTTTTAGCATAGTGATTTTCTTCCTTGGCAGCTCTTTCAAATTCAACCATATTATACCATCCAGCGCTAGCTGTCTTATTGCCATTAGCAGGTCTTTCAAAAAATACACCAATCGTACTGGCATCAGAGCAAAAAGTAGATACAATTCTTGAAGCCAATCCATAACCTGTTGACGCGCCAATTACAAGCACATTTTTAGGCCCTTTAACTGGATTTTGCTGTTGTACATAATCAATCTGTTCTTGTACCGAACGAGCACACCCTTCGGGATGGGCCGTAGTGCAAATAAATCCTTTAAACTTTGGTTTAATAATCACGTTATATCTCCTTTTCCTTCATCAAATGTTCCATCATATCTTTCATTCATTGCTAAGAACATAAGATAGTTTGAATGCTATTGCTTGTAGTATATGATATCTTTAACGATATACACATCTATTCTACCATGATAAACATCTCTTTTCTACACAATTTTTAATTTTGACCCATCCTGTCTGCCCTTGCCATTATGATTAACTTGCGAAGCACAATAAAAAAAATCCGCAAATTCGCGGATTTTAGTCATGTTATCCTCGCCTATCCACCAGTTCATATATTTTTCGGGAGATACGAGTCAGTGAAACTTGTTCTTGAACAGCTCCCATGGTGAAGGCCGCCTTAGGCATACCATAAACAACTGACGATCCTTCGTCCTGACCTAATGTTCTTCCTCCGGCTTTACGCAGGGCGAGCAAACCGTTAGCACCATCATTACCCATCCCGGTCAAAATCACGCCAATCGCCTTCCTACCAACGTGCTCAGCCACCGAACGAAACAGGACATCAACAGCCGGACAATGACCATTCACCTTCTCCCCACGAAAACATTCTACCATATAATTATTATGAATGGGCTTAATCCGCATATGGTAATCACCAGGGGCGATTAAAACCAGACCTGGTAAAATCATGTCACCTGTTTTAGCTTCCCTCACTTCAACAGCGCATACACTATTTAACCGTGTTGCAAACATGGTGGTAAAAATAGGAGGCATATGCTGTACGATCACCGTACCTGGCATATTGATGGGAAAATCCTTAAGCACCGTAGCGATGGCCTCCGTCCCCCCTGTTGAGGCCCCAATAGCAATCATGCAATTTTGTTTCACGACATCAACCTTAGGGTTAGCGACGCTAACATTCTCTTTTTGCACCGCCACTTTTGCCGTCGACGCAATTTTTATCTTAATAATGAGCTCACTCATAAAGGCCTCTACACTTCGCGTGCCTAACATATCTGGTTTTACAACAAAATCAACGGCCCCAGCTTTTAAGGCATCAAAGACGCTCCCACTGACAGCACTTACCATAACAACTGGTATGGGATATTGGGGCAGGAGCTTTTTTAAAAAATCGATACCACTCATACGGGGCATTTCCACATCTAGCGTCATGACATCAGGCTCAAATTCCAAAATTTTGTCCCTAGCCGTATACGGGTCAGATGCCGTTGCTATCACTTCAATGAAAGGATCTCTCCCGATTTGTCGTGCCAGAGTTTCCCTAAAAACGATGGAATCATCAACCACTAATACTCTAATCTTCCGTTTATTATTATTCATAACCCCTATACCTTTCTGTAGACCGCAGGTGCCACAAACTGATAGTTACTTTCGTGGCGATTAATTGATTCAGAATGTCCAATAAATAAGTAACCTCCTGGTTCCATATGATGGTAAAATTGGTTGATCAATTTCATCTTGGTCTCAGCATCGAAATAGATCATTACATTTCGACAGAAAATAAGATGGAACTTTTTTTTGAAGGGAAATGTTTCATTCATAAGATTAAAGCGCCGAAAGATCACTTCCTGGCGTATTATATCTTTGAGGACGCTAGATTCAGCATCGATTTTATGAAAGTATTGCCTTTGCCAATGATCAGGTAACTTTTCTAACTGAGCACTCAAATAAACTGCTTTTTGTGCTTGTTCTAGGACTGCCGTAGAAATGTCAGTAGCCAATATTTTCGTATTCCACCCATACTTAGCAGGACCAAAATAAGCGTTGATGACCATTGCTAATGTATATGGTTCTTCCCCTGTAGAACAACCCGCACTCCACACCCGCAAATCTTTTCCTTTGGCCTCGCTTGTGGCAAAATGGGGCAAAATCACTTTTTCTAATAGTTCAAAATGCTGAGGTTCTCGTAAGAAATAGGTATGGTTCGTCGTAAGCTTATTGACTAAAATGACCCCTGCTTGGCCTGTGCGGTCACTTTTCACATGAGCAAAATACTCAGAAAAGCTATGAAAGCCACTCTGTACAATATAGTTACTAAGGCGACCACATACTAAAGTCTTTTTTTGCAATAAGTTGATTCCATAGGTTTGCTTTACAAACCCTACAAGTCCATTAAATTCCCGTTCCGTTATATCCTCCATGATCGCCCGCCCTTTCAAGCATGCAAAAAAGGTCACCATGACCTAATTTGTATAGCTCCTCACTACTAGTACTTACCAAACTCATGATCGTCAAGAAGGATTTTAGCTTTTGCTATGGGTTGTGATTCCTGATTTCTCTTGCCAATCAGGTCCTCGATGGCTCTTACCATATCTGGGCTTAATCCGTCTTCCCCCTGAAACTTAGGTTTGATTTTCTTTAACTTAAATTTGGATACATCATCTTGTAAAGCCATGGCCTGACTTGATAATTCTTCACTAGCAGCAGCGCTTTCTTCTGCCGTTGCCGAATTGGTTTGCACCACTTGGGACACCTGGTTAATTGCTTGGTTAATTTGGGAAATTGCCGTAGCCTGTTCATTAGAGGCCGCCGCGATATCCCCCACCAAAGTGGTAGCCTTGGCTACCCCATCTACAATGCCACTTAGCGCCTTGGCCGTATCGTTAGCAATTCTCGTGCCAATATCCACTTTTTTAATGGATCCCTCGATCATGACCGTTGTTTCCTTGGCTGCACTGGCACTTCTGGCCGCTAAATTTCTAACCTCTTCCGCTACCACGGCAAATCCTTTGCCGTGCTGCCCCGCCCTAGCCGCTTCCACGGCAGCATTAAGGGCTAAGATATTGGTTTGGAAAGCAATTTCGTCAATGACTTTGATAATCTTGGAGATGTTGGCCGACGATTCATTAATCTCCGTCATAGCTTGAACCATTTCTTGCATCTGACTATTACCTTCGATGGCTTGTTCCTTGGCAGCAACGGATAGAACATTCGCCTGATTGGCATGAATTGCATTCTGGGTGGTCTGGGCTGCCACCTGTGTCATGGCGGCCGTAATCTCCTCAATCGCGCTGGCTTGCTCTGTAGAGCCTTGGGACAACGCTTCCCCCGAGGCGGCGATCTGCTGAGCACCAGCAGCTACCTGTTCTGCCGAATGATTGATATCACTCAAAATTTCATTATTGGTTGCTACCATCTCCCGCAATTTTTTGCCTAATAAGTCGTTCTCCGATCTCACTGTCACTTCAACTGTCATGTCACCTGACGCTATCTTTTCAACAACAATGGCTTGGTCCCGTATGCTGTTCACCATCTTGGCAAAGGATTGCATCAGCATGCCGATCTCGTCCCCAGTCGTCGCCGTAACATTAACATTGACATCGCCTACAGCCAGTTTATCTGCTGCCATGGCCAATTCTTTAACAGGTCTAGAAATGACCTGGGCAATATAAATCCCTAGGGACATGGCAATTGCTGCACCAGCGATAACCATGGTAATCATAATGATGGTGGCCCTACTAGCATCGGATTTGTTATTGATGGCTTTCTGCTTAGCCAACTCTATTTTCATGGTGCTTAACTGATCAAGAGTATTTTCAATGGTATCTGCCAACCGAAGGCCCTCAGTTTGCATCAATTGATTGACCTGTTCAACCTGACCGGCCTGAAACAGGACAAACAACTTTTTAGAATATAACTCATATTGAGCAATCCCATCCTCAATTGTTTTATAGAGTTTACGCCCTTCATCGCTGACTAATGTTTTTCCAATCTCGCCACTTATTACCTTCATGACTCGTATGGAGTCATTAAACTTCTCCATTTTTTCCATTTGCACTCTTGTATCTTTACTCAGAATAGCATCTCTAATATTGACACGGCCTTTTTGATAAACGTCACGAATATCACCCATTTGTCCCATCGGCACAGCATACTTTTCATATAACTCTGTATCTTGCTGAGCCAAATTAGTAACATTGAACACTCCCACCATACCGACTAACCCTGCAATGACTGCCACACAAAGAAACGCACCAATCAGTTTGTTAGCAATCTTAAGCTTTAGAAACCAATGCATATCCTTCTCCTCTTTACCCCTGACTAATCTTTTTCTATTGATCCTTATTGACTTTGCATGCTAGTACTTACCAAATTCGCTATCATCAAGAACTATTTTCCCTTTCGTTGCTAGCACTCGTTGCTTTTTATCTTGCTTACCTACTTGTTGGTATTGTTTATTTTCCATCATGGTTTCAATGGCCCTTACCATCTCTGGACTTAACTTCTCTCCATCCTGGAATCCACTAGTCACTTTCTTCAGTGTGAATTGGGACACATTATCTCTCATTACCTCGGACTGCCCCGACAATTCCTCACTGGCAGCAGCGCTTTCCTCGGCTGTTGCCGAGTTCGTTTGTACTACCTGAGATACCTGGGTAATGGCTTGGTTAATTTGTGAAATAGCTGTAGCCTGTTCATTGCAGGCTGCTGCGATATCGCCTACGAGTTCCGCAGCCTGGGCTACACCAGTTACAATGTTATCCAGTGCCTTAGCGGTATCATTGGCAATTTTCGTGCCAATATCCACTTTTTTAATTGATCCTTCAATCATGACTGTTGTTTCCTTGGCTGCGTTGGCGCTACGCGCCGCTAAATTTCTGACTTCCTCCGCCACAACAGCAAATCCTTTGCCATGTTGTCCCGCGCGCGCGGCTTCTACCGCGGCATTAAGAGCCAAAATATTAGTCTGAAAGGCAATCTCGTCAATGACTTTGATGATCTTCGAAATGTTGCCCGATGACTCGTTAATTTCGGTCATGGCTGTAACCATGGCCTGCATTTGAGCATTGCCTTCAATTGCTTGGTCCTTGGAGGATATGGCTAGTTCGTTAGCCTGGTTGGCGTTAACCGCATTCTGCTTGGTCTGAACGGCGACTTGTGTCATGGAAGCTGTAATTTCTTCAATAGAACTGGCCTGCTCAGTAGACCCTTGGGACAGAGCCTCGCCCGAAGCCGCAATCTGCTGAGCTCCTGCTGCTACTTGCTCTGCGGCTTGGTTGATACTCGTCATGGCTCGATTGATATTATCTGCCATTTTATTGAAGGCATGAGCCAACTCGCCAATCTCATCCTTGGTCTGAACGTGAACGGCAACGTTTAAATCACCACCAGCAATCTGACCTGCCACATGGACTATTTCTTTGATGGGCCGGGAAATGAGCCGCGCAATATAAATTCCCAGTACCATAGCCATTGCTACACCAGCAACAATAATAATAATCATAATAATGATGGCTCTATTGGCGTCTGCTTTGTTACTGATGGCTTTTTGTTTAGCTAAATTCATTTTCAGTGCGCTTAACTGATCGAGGGTCTCGTCAATTGTGTTACCGATCCGGATCCCATCCGTTTGCATCAATTGATTGGCCTGCTCTACTTGACCGGCCTGAACCATTGTAAACAAATTTTTAGAATAAGACTCATGTTGAACAAGTACATCGTCAAGGATTTTATGTAGCTTACGATCCTCATCGTTTACTAAGGTTTTTCCAACCTCACTGCTTGTGACCTTCATTAGGTTTTGGGAGTCATTATACAGCTTCATTTTTTCAGTTTGGACTCGCATATCCTTACTATTCATAGCATCTCTAAAATATACTCGCCCTTTTTGGTACGCTTCACTAATATTACCCATTTGTTCAATAGGCACAGTATAATACTCATACAACTCTGTATCGGCCTGAGCCAAATTAAACAGATTAAACACACCAACCACACCAACAAGACCGGCAATTAACGCCACACTGAGGAACCCAACAATAAGTTTGTTAGCAATTTTAAGATTTTGAAACCAATTCATATCTTTCTGCCTCCTTTTCCCCCTGATCAGACTATCCTAGACCAACTTGCTCTAAGCTGTTCATTTCCTTATCATTTAACAACCTGTCACAATCAAGGATTAGCTTTACCTGATGATCCACCTTACCAATTCCTTTAATAAACCGCTGATAATCACTGCTACTATTGAACTGTGGCGGCAAAACGATGTCCTGCTCCCCAATTGTCAGCACTTCAGCTACCGTGTCAACAATCAGCCCTACAATAATGCCCTTTATATCTACGACTACAATACACGTCCGGTCATTATAATCTCTCGAAGCTTTCTTAAACCGCAATCTTACATCAATAACGGGAATGATTTTCCCTCTAAGATTGATGATACCTTTTACATACTCCGGGAGATCTGGTATTTCTGTCACGGACTGCATACCGATAATCTCGGTAACAAACCTAATTTCGATACCATAAATTTCTTCCCCCAAGAAAAACGTTAGAAACTTATCTTTTTGGGTATCTTCTTCCACTTCCAGTTCTTTTTCAATCACCTCAGACATGATAGTTCCCTCCTTTCGTGTATTCATAAAAATTTATCATCAATATTTCCCAAATTCACTGTCGTCAAGGTGTATTTTGCCTCTCGTTGCCAATACTCGTGAGGTTCTTTCGTCACTACCTTGTTGTTGATATTTCTTTTGTTCCATCATTCTTTCAATTACCTGCAAGAGGTCTGGACTCACCCCTTCCCCCTCTCTAAACCCAGAACTGATTTCCTTAAGTTTGAATTTCGAAACCTGCTGTTTTAGCATCTCCGCCTGTCCTGAAAGTTCCTCACTAGCAGAAGCACTTTCCTCTGCTGTGGCCGAGTTGGTTTGCACCACCTGGGACACCTGAGTAATGGCTTGATTAATTTGCGAAATCGCGGTAGCCTGTTCGTTGGAAGCCGCAGCGATATCACCGACTAACACGGCGGCCTTTGTGATGCCATCGACGATGCCCTTCAAGGCCATCGCTGTATCATTGGCAATTTTCGTTCCAATATCAACCTTTTTTATTGATCCTTCAATCATTGCCGTTGTTTCCTTGGCCGCACTCGCACTGCGCGCCGCTAAATTTCTGACTTCTTCCGCCACCACGGCGAAGCCTTTGCCATGTTGTCCCGCTCGGGCGGCTTCCACGGCAGCATTGAGGGCCAGAATATTAGTCTGGAAGGCGATTTCATCGATGACTTTAATGATTTTGTAAATGCTAGCCGACGACTCATTAATTTCAGTCATGGCTGTGACCATCTCCTGCATTTGAGTACTGCCTTGAACAGCATGTTCTTGGGAGGACATGGCCAGTTCATTGGCCTTGTTCGCACTCATGGCATTCTGCTTGGTCTGGACAGCCACCTGTGTCATAGAGGCTGTGATTTCCTCGATGGAGCTAGCCTGCTCAGTAGAGCCCTGGGACAAAACTTCCCCAGATTCAGCAATTTGCTGCGCACCTGAGGCAACCTGCTGGGCAACATTTTTTATATCACCAAACGCACTATTAAGAGCAGCAAGGGTTTCGTTCATGGCATTTTTGATCAAACCATGATCGCCCCGATACTCACCCCTAACTTCAATTTGCAAATTACCCCCAGCCATTTCTTGTAAAACAGCCGAAGCTTCTTTCACCGGTGCAATCACCATATCTAAGGTCTGATTGATACCTTCTACGATTTTACGATAATCGCCGCCATGTTGCGCCGCATCGGCCCGCGTGGTTAATTCTCCTTCCAGAGCTGCTGTCGATAACAAGGTAACATCAGTGACCATCCGCTTAATATTATCAATACATTTATTTAAATTTTTACCTAATAAGTCATGCTCTGATCGAACCTGTACGGTATCCGTCAGATCACCCATGGCTATTTTTTCAGTGGCCAGGGCTTGCTCACGTATATTGCTGACCATCTGAGCAAAGGATTTCATCAGTGTTCCTATTTCATCTTGGGTCGTAGACACAACCTGTACATTCACGTCACCCATCGCCATTTTATCAGCGGCCTGGGCCAATTCTTTCATTGGCTTGGCAATCATTCGTGCTGTAACAATGCCAATGCCCGTCCCTGCCACAAGGGCCAGTAGACCAATGATAATCACCAACCACATGGTTTTTTCCTGATCTTCTACCATTCTTTTGAAATCCCCATTGATTTGTTTACCGCGAAATGTTTGGTATTCTGCCAATTGATCCAACATGGCTTTACTCCGTGGCATGGTTTCCAGAAAATTCACCTGTAGTGCTTCTTGGTCTTTCCCTGCTCTTTTTAGTGTAATGCTCTTTTGGGCTGCTTCCTCATAGCTGTCATCTCGTTCTTTTATCTGTTGTATCATTTTCTTGCCGACTTCGGTTAAGGCCGCGGCTTGCAACTCTGTCTGCAGTTGTCGTTCGTGCAATCCTAACTTGTCAAAAGTCTGTATAAATTTCTCATCGCCTGTCAACAGATAATCCCTGAAGGCGGCTCCACGACTAGCAACTTCGCCAGACATCTCCCCAGTTTTTAATAACATGGGTATCCTCTCTTGGTCAACCTGCTTAACCTCTTGGATATTTTTCATTACATTGTAGACCGTAACGCCAGAAGCAATCAAACCAATGAGGACCACTGCAAGGAATCTAGATAGCATTTTTACCGTCAATGTTTTCTGAAACATTTCATCACTCCCACCTTACAACTTTCTGATTTTTATATACCCTATACTAAACAAGCCCCGCCACATCTAATATTAAACTAACACTGCCATCTCCCAGCATGGTGCAACCCGCTATCCCCTTTATCTTCTTGATATACTGAGGCAACGCTTTAACCACAACCTGTTGCTGCCCCAGTAAAGAATCAGCAAATAAGCAGAGAGTTTTGCCATCAACCTCCACCATCACCATGATTCCCTCCCGCAAGTTGGTGGCTACTGTCTCTACCTTAAACCGTTCATGTAAGCGTAAGATAGGGTAACATTGCCCCCGGATCATGACCATTTCATTGTTATCAATATCTGTAATCAAATTTTGATCTTGTAACCGGAAAGACTCTTTAATGGCGATAATGGGTATTGTGTAGATGGCATTTCCAACTTTGACCTTCATTCCGTCAATGATGGCTAAGGTCAGTGGAATCCGAATGGACATGGTTGTTCCTTGCCCCTGTACACTATCCACATGAATTGTTCCGCCAACCTTTTCAATATTTTTAGCGACCACATCCATCCCCACACCCCTACCAGAAAACTCTGTCACGGCGTCCTTGGTAGAAAAGCCTGGTTGTAAAATAAAGGAATATACTTGTTGATCGGTTAACAAATTATCTTCTTTGGCAATGAGTCCCCGCTCCACTGCTTTGCTCAGAATTTTTTCTCGGTTTAACCCCCCACCGTCATCTTTGATAATAATCCACACATCACCACCAGCACTTTTAGCCTCCAGTCGAATCTTGCCAACTGCTGCTTTTCCTTGGGTCATTCGCTCTTGAACAGGTTCAATACCATGATCTACAGCATTACGGATTAAATGCATCAGAGGATCAGAAATATGTTCAATGATATTTTTGTCGACTTCCGTTTGTTCCCCCACGATCTCTAATTCCGCTTGTTTATCAAGCTGCCGCAGCATATCTCTGACAATGCGATTCATCTTGTGAAAGGTTGCGGATAAAGGAACCATCCGAATAGCCATAACAGTATCTTGGAGTTCACCAGTAATTTTCCGTAATTGTCGTACTGACTTATAAAACTTATTTAGGGTCACGCCTTCTAGTTCCGGATTCTGAGTCACCATGGCCTCGGCAATCACCAGCTCCCCAACTAAATCCATAAGCATGTCCATTTTGGCTACATTTACACTAATAAAGCTCTGTTTGCTTTCTCCATGCTGAGCCGTTTCCTGTACACTTGGCATGATGTAATCGTCTAGCACAGCAGAATCCTCAAGGGGCTCATCCAAATCAATAATTTTCTTTTTTGAGGATTGGACTACGTCTATTATGGCGACTACATCCATCTGAAATTTTTTCATAAACATTATTTTCCCAAAAAAATCTTCTAACCTCGCCAAAGGATATATCGTGGAAAATATGACCTTAAATCCTTCAGCCTTGATAACTTCCGATGTGTTATCATTTTCTAAGATATCCTTGGGTACATATTCAATAGCCCCCGCCAGTTCACCCAGTTCATGAACCAACGTAAAGGCCCGTATATTTTCCATTCCACAATCCTCATCAAAATAAACCACGGCTTGGTATTTTGTTTGTCCCTCATCCTGGAATGGAGTACCAACATCCGTAACATCTTGGCTTTGTTGTTCATTATCGACTACCTTTTCCAAACTATTCTCGGCGACTGGACTAATGACTTGTAAAGCCGACAAAAACTTCTTACTTTTCGCCCTAATATTGGAGCAGTCGGCGATGGGACTATGCCCATTTTCCACCTTTCCCACTTCATCTTTAATAAAATCAATAGCCTGCAACACTAAATCCGTCAGTTCCGAATAATCCACCCTTACAGGTTTAGTTTCCCGCAGATAATAAAAAACATCTTCCATGGAGTGGGCCAGAGATGAAATGTCATTAAACATCATCATGGCTGCTGAGCCCTTAATGGTATGCATGATCCTAAATACTTCATCAATAGAGTTTTCTAAACCGCCAGACTTCTCACCATCTAGAATAAGCCGTTCCAATTGCTCTAGCATCTGATTGGTTTCGAATACAAATAGATCACTCATGGGAACTGTGTTATCATCATTAGTCAATTTAAATCACCCTCACATCAGTACTACGAAGTATGTATCATCCTTCTTACCAGCCTCTATTGGAAAGCACTGAGACCACGCAGCACTTGTTCTTGGACGAATGGCTTTACGATAAATCCATTGGCACCAGATAACACGGCTTCTTTCACTGTGGATTCAAGCCCCATCGCGGTTATCATAACCACTTTCGCACTAGGATTCATTTTTTTTATAGCCTTCAAGGCTGTTATACCATCCATTTGCGGCATAGTTACATCCATTGTCACCACATCAGGTTTAAGCTCTTTATATTTTAGAATGGCTTCCATGCCATTTTCAGCTTCGCCAACTACCTCGTAACCATTTTGTTCTAACATCATTTTAAGGGTTCTCCTGATAAAGAGGGCATCATCAACAATAAGTACTTTCATATTTTTCCATCCTTTCATTTTTAAGTAAAATTAACCTCAATCCTGTGCTAGAATCTCATGATTAAATAAGTAAAAATGCTCCCTTGCCCCATTTGAAGACACAAAAAAAAGTCAGGGGTAGCCTGACCTTGAACATGATAGCATTAACCTATCATGGCGGCCTGGCGATCTTGGTCGTAATGCGACTGTAGACCCATAGCTTTGCGTCCCTATTTTTCAATAGGTTTGCCAACATTGTTAAATTATGTCTGAAATTGTAGTAATATACTTTATTATAGTATCCTTCTATAACTCCGTCAAGGTTTTTCTAGGACTATAGTCTTGTATAATCAGGACCACAAACTACTCAATATGAACACAAGAATCCCCCCTATCTATCTAAAAGATATTGGCAGCAATGAAGCCTTAGTTGTTCTTATTTGAAATCTTAGGAAGTGTTATACTCTCTCAATTCCAAGTAAGGGCAACTAAGGCTTCAGCCAGTGCTGATACTTGGCCGAAGCCAAGTTTTCTTTATCGTCTCGATTCTTTTACAAACTTAATTATTTAGAGGTTTTTCTCAGGACTTGTTAACAAAAGAGCCAAAAATCGTTTTACTACTAGCAATGACCATATCGCCAAAGCTTCTATTTTTAGCACAGATTTCATCTAAGGCCACCAGTAATGTATCAAGTTGTTCATAAGAGACAGTGAGAGGTGGTTCCAAACGAACCACATTAGGATTATTCAAAGTATAAGCAGTAACAATCCGATGTTTATTCAAAAGTTCGCCAGCAATCATGGCTCCCAAATATTCACCCGCCAACTTGTTGACAGCGCCCCCCGTCAGTCGGTTCAAAATCCCCTTCTCCGGCTGGGCGAACTCCAAACCGATCATCAGCCCCCTCCCCCGAACTTCTGTCAAGAAAGGGTATTTGTTTTGCATATCCTGTAATTTTCCCAATAGATATTCACCTTTTTCCGCCGCTTGACGGGGTAACTCATCCCGATAGATTATTTCTAACGTGGCAATCCCTGCCGCCGCAGCCCGAGAGTTCCCCCCGAAGGTGGAAGTATGCAAGGTCGCCTTCTCCAAGCTACCGTAGGCCTGCTTCCATACTTTTTCTGTTGTAGTGTAGGCTGCGAGAGGCATCACCCCACCGCCGAAGGATTTGGATATACACATAATATCAGGAACGATATTTTCTTCTTCGCAGGCAAACAATTTTCCCGTACGTCCAAACCCAGTTTGGATCTCATCAACAATGAGTAGTGTGTTATAAGCTGTACAAATCTCCCGGACTTTGCGTAAATACCCTGCTGGTGGAACAATAATTCCACCCTCGCCTTGAATAGGTTCCACGATAAAAGCCGCTACATCTCTTGGCGCTAACGCTTTTTCAAGAGCATCCGTTTCCCCATAAGGAACAAATTCTACCCCCGGCAACAGAGGGGCGAAAGGCTTACGATATTTTTCCCGGCCCGTAACCGACAAAGCTCCGAAGGATTTACCATGAAAAGATCCTTCGCAAGAGACCAACTTAGTTCTGCCCGTAGAAGCTCGCGCCAGTTTCAACGCCCCTTCGATCGCCTCCGCGCCACTGTTGCCGAAAAAGGAATATTGTAGTTCCCCAGGAGTAAAGAGGGCCAAATTGTGAGCTAAGGCCCCCGCTAAAGGATTGAGAGCTGCTTGCAACAAATTAGGCACTTCATTTACGGAATCAACTGCGGCGATAATCTCAGGATGGTTATGGCCTAGGTTCAAGGCTCCATAACCGCCTAGGAAATCTAAATATTCCTGGCCTTCCGTATCCCAAATTGAGGTCCCCTCCGCCCGAACAAAACACTTATCAAAATTTAAAAGCGCCAACATGGTAACGAGCTCCGGATTTATAAATCGTCGGTGATTGTCCCGATTTTGTTCCCGGGATAATTCCATCGCTTCCTTTAGTTGCAAAAACTCAGGCATAGCATCTTTTATCTGTCTTACCATTATTTATTTCCCCCTTAGGCAAAATCATATGTGTACAACATTGTACACAACTATTATGTAAAATATTCGCGGTATCAACAATTATTTCCTTTAAAAATTCTTTAGCTTCCAGGATTCCTTGATCTTTCCCTGCCTGTTATACAGTATAGCTTCTAAAACCCCACCACCAATGGCACGAGCTTTATCCGAAATAGAAAAGCAATGATCCCGTATACATCGGGGATCAATATCACCAATTTTCATACCGGCCGTAACCCTCAACTGATCATGTAACAGTCCACGCAGAATACCTGTTACACTGGCTACTACAGGTTGTTGATCAACATAAGCAACAATATCACCCGCTGACACCTGATCGCCAATCTGGGAAATACCAGTGAAGATACCCGGGCCAGGGGCACGTACAATTCGTTCCTTGGTATAGCCGCCAATATTCCCTGGCACCCCCGTATTAGGGAAGGCCTGTCCCTCCGTAATGACGCGCCCTAAATAATGTCCTCGTTTACTTTCCACCACGGCATGCACATCCAAGCCCGCCGTAAACCCCGGACCAACACCAACAACAATTGGTGCATCAATGATCTTGGTTCCTAAATTTTTTTTTGCCAAAATAGCATCCACAACTGCCAGTGGTTTTAACATAGCAACGGATACCCCTTGTGGATCAACCACCACCGCAATCTGTTCATTTTGCACCACTTGCAGAATATCTGCCCACTCACTTTTTACAGCCTCAACGCCCTCCACAATGAATCGTCCTGAGAAAACTGCTTCCGCGAAAGCAACCGTCCTGCGAATGACTAGGGGCTGGGGTAATTCGGTCATGACTACCGCAAAGCCACTACGAAATAAGCGCTGGGCAATACCTGTTGCTAAATCACCAGCGCCCTTTATGATCACCAACTGCTTCACAGTAAAAGTACCTCCAACACCTACATAATTATATATAGTATTTCGTTACAGACTTTTCGTATCCTGCATTTTTTCTATTATAAAGTTTTATAATAGATAATAGAAATTAAGAAAAGACTTGGCTTCGACTAAGTCCTCAGACGCAGGTAGAAGCCTTAGTCGTTCTTACTTGGAATCAAGAAATTTTTATACTTTCTGATTCCGTAAAAAAGGGGATTCCCACATAACGTCAAATTAAATATAAGATTACTAGTAATGTTTAACAATTGATACCTTATTTATAGTAAACGAGGAGGATAAATTATGTATTTTCTCACCTATGAATTAAACGGGGCACAAGCCATCGGTCTGCTAACGACCGACAGGGAACAGGTTATCCCATTACTTGCCACAGAGCGCCATTATTACGGCGAAACCACTTTACCTACTACCATGCTGACTCTGATCCAAGCAGGTGATGCAGCTTTGTCACGCATCAAAGCCCTGGCCGATAAAGTAAAAGCAGATACAAACTTTTCCCTGCTAATCCCGGTCAATAGCCTGCGTATTATGGCACCCATTCCTCGCCCAACGAAAAACATTTTTTGTATTGGAAAAAATTATGCAGAACACGCCATGGAGGCCGATAAAACTGCCGACCCTAATATCGCCATTCCTAAGTATCCCGTTATATTTACGAAGGCTCCCACAGCCGTAATTGGTCTTGGCGACCCAATTAATAGCCATCCACTCATTACTAAGGCCTTGGACTACGAAGTAGAACTGGCAGTTATAATTGGCAAAAAAGCTTCCTATGTCAGCAAAGAGGACGCAATGGACTATGTCTTTGGCTATACCATTATGAATGATGTTACAGCCCGAGATTTGCAAAAACAACATCAACAATGGTTCCGTGGCAAGAGTTTGGATAGTTCAGCACCTATGGGTCCCTTTTTGGTTCATAAGAATTCCATCCCTTTACCGGGCAATCTAACAGTCACTTCCAAGGTCAATGGTGAAGTAAGGCAAAGTGCCAATACAAAGGACTTTATGTTTGACATACCAACACTGATTAGCACGATTTCTTCAGGTATCACCCTAGAACCCGGTGATATTATTGCCACTGGCACACCTGCTGGCGTAGGGGCTTTTATGAATCCACCTACATTTTTAAAACCAGGAGACGAAGTGGAATTGGAAATTAGCAGTATTGGCATATTAAAGAACACTATCGTATAAATCTTCATTCTATTTTCGCTTGGGGATTAAACTATTTTTTATATTCACCAGCCTTGGTCGGTGGTATGGTGACAGTACTGTTATGTGGAGGATATCATTGGTCTACAGCCGGCTTTACTTTGGACATTATTTCCATTGTTCATCGCTATTCCTTTGACTTATGTTATACCTGAACACACTCTGCGACCAGCGGCTAAGAAAATAAACACTGAAGGTTTGTAACCTTCAGTGTTTATTTTTCTAGCCAATTTTGCCATGAATCGTCTCTTCGAATGCGTCAAAAGTGAAAACACCTTCTAAAATTTTCTCATCACCACTATATATGGTAGGAACCCATTCCACTTTCTTTTCCCCACACTCCCGATCGTGTTCTTGCAGAAGCTGACGGTAACAGCCAGTATCTAAGGCCTGGCTAATTTCATCTATATTGAAGCCCATTTGCCCAGCAATATCGAGTAGTACGGTTTTGTCGCCAATATTTTTGCCTTCCACGAAACTAGCATAATAGACGGCATCAATCCATTCAAACATCTTATCATGTTCCTTTGCAAATTCCCCAATTTCTAGAGCACTACGCGTATTAGGAACAAACTCCTTATTCCCTGGAGCAATGCCTACAGGTTCGCCTAAATCATTGAGTTTCTGACGCCTTGTCTCCAAGTCAATACCAGATACTACATCCTGAATGGCTAACCCCTGGAGTGGGATATCAGGGTGAATTTCCCAGGTCACCCACTCATCGGCAAGAGGAATACTTTTTTTCAGTTTTTTTACAAAACTAAAAGCAATGTAACAGTAGGGGCATGAAAAGTCAAAAAAGATACGTAATGGTAAGGGCATATGGACTCCTCCTTCAATTCTATGAACTCTCTCTTACTTCTTTTCTGCATAATAGGAAAAATTCCTTGTCGGATGGATTGATATCTTATGATAATGTCCTGAGAGGAAAAAGGACTTTGCAACGATGTGAGGAGGACCTACTTTTTTCATTTCTTGAATTATTTGCCCTTTACGAGAAAGAAATAGGATAAAACAGCACCACTTTCCGCAATGGCAATGATAATGCCCATGGGAACAGCGGTATAGCTACCACTAATACCAACAAGCGGCGCCATACAGCCCCCGATAACCAGGGATAATAGCCCAATGAGGGCTGCTGCGCTCCCCGCCGTTTTTGCCTGATCCTGCATAGCTAAGGAAAAGGTACTGGTATTAACAACCCCAGCACTAGAAACAGCCAAAAATAATGGTACTAAAATAGTATAAAGCTCCCCACCCAACAACGTCATAACCAGCAAGAAAATACCTCCCACAAAGGCAATGGTAAGACCTGCCTCCAAAAGTTTCGTCTCACTTATCCGTCCTGCCAACCTGCCAGTAATTTGGCTAGCAATAATAATTCCCAGGCCGTTGATGGCAAAAAATAAGCTAAACTGTTGAGGCGAGACGCCAAAGATATTTTGCAAAATAAATGGGGAACCTGCAATATAGGCAAACATGCCAGCCATAACAAAGCCTTGACCTAATGCGTAACCCATGAATTTTCGATTGCTCAATAAACCGCGAAAAGTAAGAAAGGTATTGGATATTCCCCCTTTTGAACGTCGAGTGATCGGTAGGGTTTCCCCCAAACCGAAAAATACGGCACATGCCATGACGGCTCCAATCCCAGATAGCACTAAAAAAATCCCCCGCCAAGATGTGACCTGCAAAACCATTCCCCCAAAAATAGGAGCTAGGATGGGTGCAACCCCGCTTACCAACATTAACAAGGAAAAAAACTTTGTCATTTCTGAACCTGAGTAAAGATCCCTTACCATGGCTCGTGATATAACGATCCCAGCCGATCCCGCCAACCCTTGAATAAAACGCAGGATTATGAATATCCAAATCGTTGGCGCAAACACGCACAATAAAGAAGAAATAACGTAGGTTACCAAACCAATCAGCAAAGGTCCTCTTCGACCGCGCACATCACTAATGGAGCCGGCGAATAACTGTCCTATTGCCATCCCCAATAAACATGCCGTCAAGCTAAGCTGAGCTAAGGAGGTACTGGAATTTAGATCATTGGCTAAATGGGGTAAAGCCGGCAAGTACATATCAATGGATAGAGGACCGAAGGAGGCCAGAGAACCTAGGAGGATTGCCATCCAGCGGATCGATGATCTTGATTTATCTGCGGGGGCTACCGCCTGTTGTTGTATAGAATGGTTCATAAGTAAGCATCAATCCTTCTAAACATAATTTATAAGATAATGAGGAAATTTTTCATTTGAATAAGAAACGGGGACAGGCTAGTTTTTATTATTAAAAACCAACCTGTCTCCGTTTTCATTTCATAACCGATTACAGTAAAAGACAGTACCTGTTGAGCTTATAAGGCTTTCGTATGTTTCTTATGTTTTTTCATAAATCCCACACCCTGCTCAATCAGCACAAATAATACAGGAATCAAAAATATTCCTAGAGTCGTAGCTGCCAGCATACCACCAACAACCGCTGTCCCCATCGAATTTCTTGCTCCAGCACCAGCGCCGGTAGCAATAACGAGAGGCAAACATCCAATAATAAAGGCGAGGGATGTCATTATAATGGGACGTAAGCGTAATTTCGCCGCTTCAATGGCAGCTGAAACAGGATCCATTCCTTTATCTACCCGAACTTTAGCATATTCTACAATTAAAATAGCATTTTTAGCTGCCAATCCAATGAGCATAACCATTCCAATTTGCATGTAAACATCATTTTGCAAATTCATTACATATTGGAATAGGAATGCACCGAATATACCAGTAGGAACTGATAAGAGAACGGCAAAAGGGATACCAAAGCTCTCATATAGAGCGGCCAAACATAAGAATACAAATAACAAGGCAAAGCCAAATACAAAAGGAGCACGCCCCGCTGATATTTTTTCCTCACGGCTTTGATCTGCCCATTCATAACTAAAGTCACTCGGTAGCGTCTGTGCTGCGACTTCTTCTAGGGCTGCTAAAGCTTGCCCTGAGCTATAGCCAGATGCTTGGTTACCACCGACCTGTATCGTTCTGTATCCATTAAATCTTTTAATTACTGGCGGAGCAGTAATTGCTTGTGATTTTAATAAAGTGTTTAGTGGGATCATCGTTCCAGATGAGCTACGAACAAAAAAGAAACGTGTGTCATCTACATCATTACGAAACTTTTCATCCGCCTGCATGACTACTTTATATGTTCTACCAAAACGGTTAAAATCATTAACCTGCACACCGCCAAGGAAGGTCTGTAAGGTTGTAAACACATCTTTTACTGGAACACCTAACTGCTCAGCCTTTTCCCGATCTACGTCAAAACGATAACCAGGAGTATCAATACTAAAGGTAGAATAAATCATACCAATTTCTGGTCGTTTACGAGCAGCAGCCATAAACTCCTTGGATATTTTATCCATTTCTTCAATGGTATTGCCGCCTTTATCCTCTATCATCAAGGTAAAGCCACCTATGGTACCAATCCCCGGTAATGAAGGAGCATTAAAGGCAATGACTTTGGCTTCGGGAACATGAGAACCATTGATCAAAACTTTCATAACTTGGTCTTGAACGGCAAGCCCAGGCCCATTGCGCTCATCCCACGAAGCAAGCCTTGTGAAAATAATCGCCGAATTTGCTTTTGAAGCGCCGGCTAAAATATCATAACCTTGCACGATAATCGCATCCGTTACACCCGGTTGTTTGCGTATATCGTCTGCTATTTTATTCGCTACATTCGCGGTCCGATTGGCACTGGCCGCCTCTGGTAAGCTAATACTTGCAATAAAGTATCCTTGATCTTCACTGGGAACAAAAGAAGATGGTACCATTTGAAATAATTTACCTGTGACTAGTAAAAGTACCACCAAAAAGACAATACCTAAAGCCGATCGCTTAATTAATTTCCCCAAACCTCGGCCGTAGCGTTCTACTGTTGCCTCAAACACATTATTGAAGTTATTGAAAAACTTTTCTAACATACCTGAATGAGCATTAGGATCATGAGGTTTAAGTATTAATGCACACAAAGCTGGCGTTAATGATAAGGCCACAATGGCTGACAATGCCATGGATACGGCAATGGTTAAAGCAAATTGTTTGTATAAGACACCTGTTGTTCCGCCAAAAAAGGCTACCGGAATAAATACGGATGCCAATACAAAGGCAATAGCAACAACTGGACCAGACACTTCACTCATAGCCAATTTAGTTGCCTCTTTAGGGCTGAGACCATTATAGCGCATATGATGTTCCACTGCTTCAATTACAATAATCGCATCATCTACGACCAATCCGATTGCCAATACCATAGCAAAAAGCGTGAGGGTATTAATCGAAAACCCCATTACCATAAATGCACCAAAAGTTCCGATTAAGGAAACTGGAATAGCAAGCATTGGAATGAGGGTTGCACGCCAACTTTGTAAAAATAAAAATACTACTAACAGGACTAAACAAAGTGCTTCGGAAAAGGTTTTAGCAACTTCTTTCATGGATTCCCGCACGAATTTTGTATTATCAACAACTGAAAAATATGCAACATCCGATGGGAATTTTTTTGATGCTGCTTCCAAGGCTTCCTGCACCTTAGTAATTGTTTCTAAGGCGTTTGCATCCGTAGTCAGCTGAACCGCAAAGGCTACAGCTTGATCACCATTAAGAAAGGCTTGGAAACCGTAGTCTTTGCCGCCCATCTCCACTGTGGCTACATCTTTTAAGCGGATAAAGTTATTATCCTTGGAACTAATAATAATATCTTCAAATTCCTTAGGTTCGACCAAGCGCCCCTGTACCCTTGCAGAATATTGGAATTCTTGCTGAGCAGCCGATGGTCTCTGACCAATAGTCCCTGCTGGTGCTTGCACATTTTGGGTAGTAATAGCAGTAGAAATATCACTCCCTGTCAGTCCTAACTGAGCCATTTTATCAGGGTGAAGCCAGATGCGCATGCCATAATCGGCACCATATTCCATAATATTACCAACACCCTTGATTCTTTTCAAATCTTCAACAAGGTAAATACTACCATAGTTCTTTAAAAAAGTACTATCATAGGTCCCTTTGGGTGAAGATAGAGTGAAAATCAAAGAATTATCAGGAGAAACCTTGCGCGTCGTAAGCCCCGCCGTAGTAACTTCTGCAGGCAGAGATGCGTTAGCTTGGGCTACCCGATTTTGGGTTTGTACTGTGGCCATATCAGCATTCTTACTCAAATCAAACTTTGCTGTCAACGAATAAGAACCTGAATCTGAACTAGTAGAAGTCATAGAAACCATGTCTTCTGTTCCATTAACCTGTAGTTCAATGGCTTGGGCCATGGTCTGTTCTACAACTTCAGCATTTGCACCTGTATAACTACCACTTACACTAACTTGCGGTGGTGTTATTTGGGGATATTGGGCAATCGGCAAATTAAAAGCCGAAATTAAACCAACTAACGTAATAACAATCGATAATACGATCGCAAAAATGGGACGCTCAATAAAAAACTTAGCCACCAGATTACCTCCTACTGCTTCGCCGGCGTTTGTAAGTCATCCGGCCCAATCATGATTACCGTTACAGCTGTTCCTGGCGGAGTCTTTAAAAATCCTTCGACAACAACACGGTCATTTGCTGTCAGACCGTTCTCCACTACCCACATATTTCCAATTTTCATTCCCATTGTAACGGCTCTTGTTTCAGTTTTGTCGCCTTCGCCCACAATAGTAACTAGAGTTTTATCCAGCATTTGTTGCACGGCTCGTTGTGGAATTAACAATGCTCCTGAACGCACTTCACTTTGTAAGGCAACCCGCGCAAACATGCCAGGCACAAGAAGCTGGTCAGGATTGGCAAAAGATGCTTTAAAACTAAGGGTACCTGTGCCAGTCGCCAGGCCTTTATCCACCTGTTCGATCTGCCCCGTGATTGGATAGGTGGAGCCATCACTGAGAATTAGCTTCAAATCCCGTCCCCACTCCGTTGGTGACGAACCTGGATGTTTTTTAGCAAACTGTAAATATTCATTTTCACTCATACTAAACCTTACCACCACTGGATCAACGGAGGAAATTGTGGCCATGGTTGTTGATCCTGCTACCACATAGTTACCAATACTTAAATCCTTGATATCAATGCGACCATCAATTGGTGACACAATGAAAGTATCCTGTATATTTTCTTGAGCCGTCTGAACGGCGCCACGATACGCATTAACTGAAGCAGCATTTTGTTGTTCAGTTGACACTTGAGTATCTAGAATCTGTTGGGAAACCGCATCCTGTGAAGCCAGTTGTTGATATCTTAGGGTATTTACATGAGCATTACTCAACAACGCCTCCGCCTGAGCTAACTGGGCTTGGGCGGTCTGCAAAGCCGATCCATATTGACGACTATCGATCCGAAATAATGGCTGCCCCTTAGAAACGACCGCACCACCACTCACCATCTTTTCAACAATATTACCTGACACTTTGGCTTGTATGGGAATTTCATTCTTGGCCTCTACCGCCCCCACAAACTCATAGCTAATGGGAGTATCTTTTTTCATAACTTGCATAACCTTAACTTCTACAGCCTGTTGGGGCGGTTTCCCCCCTTGTTTACTGCACCCACCTATAACCACCATACTTACTAAACATGTGAATACGAAAAAATAATGCCATCTTTTCTTTGAACTTATGTAAACCAATTGCTTTGCCTCCTTCATGTTGATCCTACTAAAACTACCAAACACCACCAAAACATCTATGAAACTACCATCGCGAAAGTAGGATCATTCCCATTTCATTCTTACCACAATCACTTCCTTTTATATCTGACCACTAAGTCATTTAGCTTTATTCGCTAAATTTATTACAAATCCTCCCACTCTACAATTATTTTTTTAGACCGAATATTGCACCTTATTATCAGTCTTTTTCTTTACGAACTGCGTTCCAAAAGGAATGAATAACCATTTGAATAATTTCGTCCGTCAAGTCAATACTTTTTTGAAAATATGCCTTTGTTAAATAAACTACAGAACCAAAATGCATTTGTACCATCAATCTAGGTTCTAGTTCAATAAAAAGTTGTTGCTCAATTGCTTCTGTATAAAGCTGGGATAAGGCCCCGCAACAGCCACCTTTGCACGCTTCTTGCTTAACTGCCTCACCAATATAGGGGGAAAATGAATATTGTTCAATAAACTGAAACCCTTTAGGATAATTCATATTAAATCGAATGACATTTTCCCACGTCCGTTTAAAGCGTGCCTGGATACATTCACTACTGTAAAAATCTTTTAGTACTACCTCTCCATTGAATTGCACAATTGCCTTATAAAGCTCATTAATAATATCTTCTTTACTTTGAAAGTAATGATAAATACTTCCTGTAGAAACACCGGATTTTTGAGAAATTAAGGCCATCGAAGTGGCTTGTAAATCTTTTACACTAATGAGTTGAAGGGTAGTTTCCAAAACGGCTTTTTGCACTTTATTGTACTTCGTAAACATAAAACTTCCTCCGTAATCCACTACGTAAAAAATGATAAACTGAACGTTCGTTCTAATTATATTGGGCAACGTATGGATTGTCAATCTTTATTCACTATTTCTCCTAATAAAGGGAAATTTACCGATCTGAATGATATACCTTGCAAGGCCACAATGGACCAGCAGTGTCAATCATCACTACCGGCCCCAATGGCAAACTCTCCATAGTCTTATGGGTTATTCCAGTACTCTCTTCTGGTAACTGACTTTTTTAGAAAAACAGATCCCGGACACCTTCTTCAATTTGCTGTAGACGTTTAGCCGTTTCTTGGCGTAACTCAACATTATTAATGGTGGCTAAGTTGCGGGCAATCGTGTCTTTACCGATTTTTTTTGTTTGCTCATCAGCATAGTCGATCAAATATTCTTGAAAGGTTAATAGTGCATTCGGCTGACAAACGTTTTGAATTTCGCCACTTTTTGCTAGTTTCATAAATCGATCACCAGTCCGACCTTGACGATAACAGGCGGTACAAAAGCTGGGAATGTAACCAGTTTGACACAACATGCGGACGATTTCATTGGGCGAGCGATTATCACCCGTTTCAAATTGCATACCATTGGCCTTGTTATGTTCTTTGTATATTTCATGGTAGCCACCCACACCTGTACAGGAACCAGCACTGATTTGTGAAACGCCATACGTGATGAGTTTATCCCGGTGCTCAGCACTTTCCCGAGTCGATAACAGCATCCCAGTATAGGGTACAGCTAACCGAATAATGGCAACAATTTTATCAAAGTTCTCATCGCTGACCAGATGGGGGAAATTTTCTAGAGACATGCCGGAGGCCGGACGTAGACGTGGTACTGAGATGGTATGAGGTCCTACGCCACAATCTTTATCCAGATGCTCCGCATGTAAAAACATGGCGACGGTTTCATATTTATAGTCATATAAACCATAGAGTACACCAATGCCTACATCATCAAT